>Ga0065721_10005750_pt1 | contig 12883 bp, 12 predicted proteins | sample Mesricmetagenome_FD_59108 | JGI IMG/M metagenome (GOLD analysis project Ga0065721, IMG submission 59108) | Mesophilic microbial community from rice straw/compost enrichment Sample: eDNA_1 v2 (version 2) | ecosystem: Engineered > Solid waste > Grass > Composting > Bioreactor | place: USA: Davis... | reverse complement strand
TGTTGAAAGAATTATAATAGCAAAAGGCTCTCACTTTACATCCTTCGGCTATCAGTCGTTCCACGAGATGACTGCCGATAAATCCATCCGCGCCTGTAACCAATACTTTCTTACCTTTTAATTCCATTTAGTTTAATATTTTTTTCAGATACTGGCCATACCCGCTTTTGTTCAGACCTTCTGCGAGCTCCAGTAATTTTTTATTGTCAATAAAGCCGTTCCTGTAAGCTACTTCCTCAATACAGCCGATCTTGGTTCCCTGCCTTTTTTCAATCACGCGAACAAATTCGCTGGCATCACTAAGTGAATCAAATGTACCGGTGTCAAGCCAGGCAGTACCACGATCGAGCACAGCCACTTTAAGTTTACCCTGGCGCAGATACTCGCGATTGACATCTGTAATCTCATATTCACCACGAGGTGAAGGCTTCAGTGATTTAGCGATAGATACTACCTGGTTGTCATAAAAATATAAGCCCGGCACAGCATAGTTTGACTTCGGAGATTCGGGTTTCTCTTCAATACTCACCGCGACCATATTTTCATCAAACTCAACTACACCATACCGTTCCGGATCACTTACCTGGTAGGCAAACACATATCCGCCTTCAATGTCTGACAGCATCTTCAACTGCCTTCCAAGGCCGACACCATAAAAGATATTGTCACCAAGTACCAAAGCACATTTGTCATTACCGATGAACGATTCACCAATTACAAAAGCCTGGGCCAGACCATTCGGCACTTCCTGGATGGCATATTCAAAGCGACAACCCAGTTGCGAACCATCACCCAGGAGACGTTTGAATGAGGCATTGTCTTCCGGTGTTGTAATAATCAATACTTCCCGGATACCTGCCATCATCAAAGTTGACAGCGGGTAGTAGATCATCGGCTTATCGTAAATCGGCATGAGTTGCTTCGAGATCGCCTTTGTAATGGGATACAATCTGGTGCCTGATCCGCCGGCGAGTATGATTCCTTTCATTGAAATGTTGAATATGGTTTAATGTTTATTGCCTCACCAAACTACTAACTAATAACTACTAACTAATAACTACTAACTAATACCTTTTAACTAACAACTACCAACCAAAACTCTTCCTTACCCCCTCACCCCATACTGTTTCTCATAATATCCCTGGTACTCTCCACTCGTCACATGCTTCAGCCATTCTGTGTTTTGCAAATACCAGTCAATTGTCAGTGACAGACCTTCTTCAAATGTGACGGAAGGCTTCCAGCCCAATTCGCGACTTATTTTGCTTGCATCAATCGCATAGCGGCGGTCGTGCCCGGGACGGTCTTTGACGTAGGTGATAAGTTTCTCACTGGTACCCGGTGTTTTACCCAGTTTTTCATCCATCAATTTGCACAACAACTTCACCAGGTCGATATTTTTCCACTCATTAAAGCCACCAATGTTATAAGTGTCTCCCGTTTTCCCCTTGTGATAGATCAGCTCAATTGCTGCAGCGTGATCCTTGACGAAAAGCCAATCGCGGGTATACAGTCCATCACCATAGACCGGTAAAGGTTTGCCTGCGATGATATTATTGATGAATAAAGGAATCAGCTTTTCCGGGAAATGATTGGGACCATAATTGTTAGAACAGTTGCTCACAATTACCGGCATATGATAGGTATCACCATAAGCTCTTACAAAATGATCCGATGAAGCTTTTGATGCACTATAAGGCGAATGAGGATCATACCTGGTTTCTTCCGTGAAAAAACCGGTCTCGCCCAACGCACCAAATACCTCATCGGTAGACACGTGATAAAAAAGTTTGCCTTCATAGTTATCCTTCCATAAATCCTTTGCAGCATTCAGCAGGTTGACCGTACCAATCACATTTGTATACACAAAATCAAGCGGCGAAAGAATTGACCGGTCCACATGAGATTCGGCTGCAAGGTGAATCACACCATCCGGCTGGTACTGATTAAATATTCTCTTCAATGTAGCAGGCTCCAGTATATTTCCCTTTTCAAACACATAGTTTGGAGCAGCTTCCACATCCCGCAGATTTTCCAGGTTGCCTGCATAGGTGAGCGCATCCAGATTTACAATCCGGTAATCAGGGTGCCGGTTTACAAACAGGCGCACGACATGAGAACCTATGAATCCGGCGCCACCTGTAATAATTATCGTTTTTGACATTGGTTAAGGTTAAGGTTGATTACAAAGCTTAATCTGGCAAATACAGCCGGATCTGGAATATTTTAATGAAGACTATTTGTTCCCAATTCACAAAAATGTCACCCTGCAGCATTATAACCTGTCGGGGTTATTCTTATACCAGGCGAAAGTGGTACGCAGTCCCTTGTCAACCGTTACGGCTGCCTGGTAACCCAGCAACTCCTTTGCTTTACTGATATCTGCGAGACTGTGTTTTACATCACCGGCTCTTTCAGGTCCATGTTGTGGTGACAACTGGCTTTTTGCTTCTTCACGAATGGCTTCAAATAATTGCAAAAGGGAAGTTTGTTCGCCACATGCAATATTGTAAACCTGGTTCACGGCAGCCTTGTTTGTGGTAAATAATGCTGCCACATTTGCGTCAACGGCATTTGCCACAAATGTGAAATCACGGCTATGACTTCCATCACCATTTATCACAGGCGCTTTATTTTCCAAAATTGCTTTTACAAATAAAGGGATCACGGCAGCATAAGGGCCCTGTGGATTTTGACGTGGACCAAATATGTTGAAATACCGCAGTCCGACAAATTCCATTTGGTAGAGACTGGCATATACGCGGGCATAGAGCTCGTTCACATATTTGGTAACAGCATAGGGTGATAGCGGATTTCCGATTTTATGTTCTACTTTGGGCAGATCGGGATGATCGCCGTAGGTAGAAGAGCTGGCTGCGTATACTATTCTTTTAATTCCTTTTTCTTTGGCTGCCGTAAAAACGTTGAGCGTACCGGTTATGTTAACCTCGTTTGTTGTGAGTGGATCTTTAATAGAGCGGGGCACAGAACCAAGTGCAGCCTGGTGTGTAATAGCATCAATGCCATCGCAGGCTTTCATGCAGGTATCGAATGAGCGGATATCGCCTTCTAAAAATTCAAAGCGCGGATGATCTTTAAAAGACTCCATATTCCTGAGCGAACCGGTAGCCAGATTATCAAGCACGCGTACAAAGCTTACCCTTTCGTCTGCCAGTAACTTTTCTACGAGATTAGAACCAATAAAACCGGCGCCGCCGGTAACCAGAATTCGCATAAATTAAATTGTATTAATGGCTTTTTGACTTTTTCTTCTTCGACCATTTCCGTGTATCAAACACTCCGAATATTTTTTCAAGTGTGGAAACGGGTGGCTTTTCTTCCTCGTAATAACTATCCTGGCCATTGCTGCCATAGCCATAGCCATAGCCATAACGTCCATACCCGTAATATCCATATCCTGCTTTCACACGCACATCATTGATCACGATAGATACACGCGGAAGCTTGTTTTCCCTGTACAGGTCATCAATCAGTGCGACCTGCTTTTTATAAGTACGGCCCTGGCGAACGAGATATAGTGTACAATCTGCAAATGCTCCGAGCGTAAGTGCGTCACTCACCATACCTACCGGTGCCGTATCCACAACAACGATATCAAACTCCTGTCGCACCCATGCAAACAACTCTTCTATTTTTTCATCCAGCAACATTTCCGCAGGGTTGGGAGGAATTGGTCCGCAGGGAAGAACAAACAGGTTTTCATGCCCGGGTACTGGAATAATCAAATCTTTCAACTCAGTTTTCCCAACAAGGAAATTGGAAATACCCGGTTTGCGTTCGATACCCAGGCCTGAAAGTACTTTTGGCTTACGGATATCAAACTCCAGGATGATTGTTTTCTTTCCTGTCAAAGCATGTACCGCAGCCATGTTGATACTTACAAATGATTTACCCTCTCCACTGAAAGAGGAGGTGACCATGATCACAGGCTTACCGGTTTTGCCGATGACATATTGCAGGTTGGAACGTATACTTCTGAACTGTTCTGCAACCATACCGCGGCTTGTTTTATTAACCACCAGCGTACTTTCGGAAAAGGAATGACCAACTTCTCCAAGTATTGGAACTCTTGTGATTTTTTCAACATCATAGCGGGTTGTAACCTTATCATTCAGAACTTCTGCAATGAAAATCACGATGGCAGGCAGGGCAAGTCCGATCAGAACTGCCATAATCTGGATAGTCCTTCTGTTGGGAGCCACCGGCGTTGAATTGGACGTGGCTTTCTCAATGATGCTGGAGTTTGAAATGGTCGATGCCCTTGATATCGCTGCTTCTTCACGCTTACCTTCCAGCAGGCTGTAAAGTGCAAGCTTGGTGGTAACCTGGCGTTCCAGGTCAAGGTATTCCTTCATTTTATAAGGAAGTTTCTCCAGGCCTGTTTGTTCAGAGCTGCTAAGTTTATTCAGCGTGGCAATGGCATTGGCATAAGATCCTTTAATGTTTTGCAAATTCTCCAGCACCATTTTCCGCTGTTGTTCGATCAGTGCTTCGGCTTCTTTAACAGCCGGGTTGTTTACGGGAATATTCGACTCCAGTAAGGAACGTCTTTGTAACTGGGCAGTGTTGTAACCAGTCACCAGTTCATTCAGCGTTGCATCTTCCAGTCCCAATGATGAAGGTACTGTCACCTGGCTGTACTGGTTTTCTTTATTCTTCAGGTAATCATGCAGCATGTCAACCACCGAAATCTTGATCATCTGCTCACTGACGGCCTGGTCGGCGGCCGTTATTTTTCCAAAAGAATTGGTTGACTGAAGCTCTACATTGATGATCTTATTTTTTTGGCGATAATCCAATAATATCTCCTGGATGCTGTCGAGTTCGCGTTTTAATTTTTCCAGGCGGATATCAATAAAACCGATCATCTGGTCAGTGGAGAAATTGCTCTGTTCAATGGTCAGCGAATCATACTGCACCATGAGGTTGTTGACGATATCCGCTGCCAGGTTGGGATTAGATGCCTCGAGACTGATCAGCACGATACCTGTACCACCAGTCTTGGGAACTACTTTTAATGCATTGACAAAATATCCCGCCATTCTTTCAATAGGCGTCCATTCAACATGGTATTCTGATCCGGCAATGGGTTCTCCATTTTTACGCAGGCGAAAAACACCATAGTTGTTTTCAAAAACCTGGTCAAAACTAAATGCAGTGTTTTCGTTGTTTAAATTGAATTGCTGATTGTCAATAAATTTAACATTGATGGCAAATGAGCGGGCGGAATCGTTTATCTTAAAAGCTTCAAGGGTAAATGGTGCCTGCTTATAAACGTTTTGATCTTTGATACGCCCCTGTGCGATGTAGGAAAAAGGCAGGTTCAGTTTTCTCACCACCCTTGCCATCAGCGGGCGTGATTTCAGAACTTCTATTTCACTTTGAATATTTTCACTCCGGCTTCCGCCAAGGATGATGTCTTCTACTTTATCGCTGCTGCGGCCTTTACCTTCGCTTTTAATAAGCATGCTTCCACCCGCGCTATAAACCTGTGATGCATACCTGAGGTAAATAAACGCAACCAGTAAAGCCAGCGCTACTGATAAGATGAAATAAGGGAAAAAACGGGCGTATTTATAGAAGAGGTCCCTTACCGTCAAATTCGACACTTCATTTTTGTCGGCTGGAGCCGGTTCGTCCAAAAACACACCTGAGGGATTTTCAGTAAGAGCCATTATTGAAATATATTATAAAGGAGTGCGATCGAAGTAATCAGGCTAAGTCCAAAACTTACCTGACGCATAAGTATATCCTGATCGGCTTTTTTCGCCTTACGTTTTGTGGGATCAACAACCACCACATCGTTTTGCATCAGGTTGTAATAAGGAGATTTAAAAAGATCTTTTGATGAGAGATCCACGATTCCCGTTTCTCTTTTGCCATCAACTTCCCGCATTACCTTCACCGCGTTTCTGATCCCGAAGTCCGTGGTACCTCCCGCAAGACCTATTGCTTCTAAAATAGTGACACGTTCGCCGGGCACGCTGATAGGGCCCTGCTGATTTACTTCACCAAGCACCGTTACCTTAAGATTCATAAACCTGATAATAACTGACGGATTTGTCAACACAGTATCCTTTTCGTTGATTTTGTGTTTGATCACGTCTGCCAGTTCCAGTTTAGTAAGTCCTTCGGCCTTTATCAGACCTATTTGCGGGTACTCGATATTTCCATTTGCATCAACCAGTACACCTGCCATGGGCAAACCACCGCTTCCCTGATTGACCTGCTGATTTGGAACAGGAAGGTTATAAGGAGCATCAGAGATCTCAGGCTTTGTACTCGCACTATAAACCCTGATGTACAGAAGATCGTTTTTTTGTATCCTCAACTCGGGCATTACCACTTCCTTGTTGAGCGTACTGTCTGTCACATCCTGAAGATAATTTGGTATTCGCTGCTGTGTGACGCAGGAAACCAAATAGAGAGGGAACAACAGGATAAGAAAGCTCCGTATGAATTTCATTTAGAATATTAATTTAATCGTTGAGCGGCCAGGCTGTTTAGCCCGCCTCAGTCGAAGTTATCTTAGTTTTATCAATATAGGCCACCAACATATACCCGAGGGTATCAATGGCTATCTTAACAGCCTTTCGGTTCACACCTATCACCTTACCTTCCTGACCCATCAGGGGTCCTCTTATCACCTGGACGCGCTGGTTGATGGCCAGATCAATCGGCTCCACCATTACATTTTCGTAGTCATTCAAAAACTGCTTAATGGCGTTGATTTCGCGGTCTTTAATATGGGCCGGCTTGCCGTTCCAGTAAACGAAATTGATCACACCCGGGGTCATTCTTACCTGGGTGCGGTCTTCGTCGCTGATGCGGACAAACACATATGACTTAAACAGCGGCTCTTCCACAAGCTTCACCCGGTCACTCCATTTGCGTCGCACTTTATTCAGCGGGCAATAGCTTTCCAAGCCTTTTTCGGTAAGGAGCTGGGTCACTTTTTTCTCCCAGCGGGGTCTGCTATATATGGCTAACCACTTACGTGACACGTGCAATTTTTAGAAAGCTTCGCCACCTCGGTCACATATTCAGTTTTTTACATGACCGTATAAAAATGGCCACTATAACGGTTTTACGCTGCGGCTATTGCATTCCGGCTGCAAATATAGGTTTGCGCTTGGGAGTGGCAAAACAATAAATCAGGCGGATTTTGAATGTTTTGGCAACCAGATTTAGCGTAATTTAACGGGGTTGATATCTTTGAGAATCTGATCATGTTTAAACCCCAAAAATCTTGAACCAACGATTCTACTCCCTTGATGTTTTCAGGGGTGCCACCGTCTGCCTGATGATCCTGGTGAATAATCCCGGCTCATGGGGGCATATTTACCCGCCACTCAAACATGCTCCATGGCACGGACTTACACCCACTGACCTTGTTTTTCCATTTTTCCTTTTTGCCGTGGGTAATGCCCTGGCCTTTGTAATGCCCCGTCTCGAGACCGGAGGCGACGCCGCCTTCTGGAAGAAAGTGATCCGGCGCACCCTGCTCATTTTCCTCATCGGTCTCTTTCTCAACTGGTGGCCTTTTGTCCGCTGGCAGAATGAAAGCCTGTCTTTTATCCAATGGGTCAATCCCAATGACCCGAACCGCGGTGTACGGATATTGGGCGTTTTGCAACGTATTGCCCTTTGTTACTTCTTCGCATCGGTACTTATTTATTACCTGAAACTTCGACGGGCTTTTGTGGCGGGATTAATTCTGCTGTTGCTGTACTGGGTTCTTTGCTACCTGGGTAATCCCGCGGATCCTTACAGTCTCAAAGGCTGGTTTGGAACAGACATAGATAAATCAATCCTGAACATTGCCCATATGTATAAAGGAGAGGGCATTCCTTTCGATCCGGAAGGACTGGTCAGCACGATCCCGGCCATCGTGCAGGTAATTCTGGGTTACATGGCGGGCTACTACATAATTAATAAATCGAAAGAACATGATACGACCGCCCAGGGCGGAGGCAGAAATCTCTTTCCCATGCTGACCGGCCTGTTTGTTATGGGCGTGACCCTGATGTTGGCCGGCTTTTGCTGGGATATGATCTTCCCGATCAATAAAAAGATCTGGACAAGCTCGTTCACCGTTTACACTTCGGGCCTCGCCTGTGTCTGCCTGGCTATGATGATTTATGTTATTGAAGTAAAACAGGTAAGGGGCGGTCTTGCACGGTTCTTTGATGTCTTTGGGAAAAATGCCCTCTTTGTTTTTGCCCTGAGTGCCTTTCTGCCCAAAGGCCTGGGATTGATCCGGCTTGACAAAGGTGTCAATCCCTGGAACTTTCTTTACAAAAAAGTATTTGTACATGTACCCGGCGACCCCCGGCTGGGCTCCCTGCTGTTTGCCCTATGGGTAATTTTACTCATGTGGGGAATATGTTATTGGCTTGACCGAAAAAAGATTTATATTAAAGTGTAAAAAAATACATGATCACCTCATATTGCAGATTTTTATCTACAATCCGGAAAGTGTATGATTGCCCCGTGACTTTATGAAAACCGGCTGAGACCCCATGGCATGGTAATTGAAACTTTGCTATCATTAATGATCATGTATGAAAAAGTCTTTAAAAAAAATCATCAGCCTGCCGCTCGACAAGCTGAAGCTTCACAAGGAGCAGATCAAGCGGTTTAATCTGAAAAGGCTGTCAGATTATAAGGAAGACTTTGTGATTACCGCACAGGAAGAAAAGGAAGGCGGGTTTTTCGGAACCGGCTTTAAAATAAAAAATGCCTTTTGATTTTTTCTCATAAGCAGTTAGTTTGGTTCAGCCCCTGTTTCTACAGGGGTTGTTTTTTGCCGGCACAATATCGTCCCGGAATGGTACTAAGCTACTTTCTCGAAAAACTCCCGTACGTATTTACGGATATGGGAAATGCTGGCCGGCTTTTGAATATAACCGCATACACCTTTTTTGTCGGCAAGGCTTGAAATATCATGGTGCGCTGAAACCAGGATGACGGGTATATCAAAATCCGGCACAGTGGATTGCAGCCGGGAAATCATCCCACCGGAGATGTCAGTGCCAACTGAATTGTCCATTAATATCAGATCCGGTTTAAACTTAACCAGGTCTTCAACATTTAATGATGTGGCTGATTTCACATGGTAATGTTCTCTTAAAATATAAGAGACGATGTCGAGGAAATCGTTGTCATCATCGATTATGTATAATTTTTTCATCATGCTGCGGCATTGTCTACAGGCTGGTTGTGGTTAAGCCAGAAATTACAGATGCTCTGAAGCGTGTCTGTAAGTGGGTTCAGGCCGATTGGTTTTATCAGGTAGGCATTGGCGCCATGATCAAATGCTTCCTTCACATCACGCTGGTTTTCGGAAGATGACAGCATGATCACGGGTATATATCGGGTTGCAGGATTTGCTCTGAGTCTCTTCAACAAATCAATTCCGTTACAATCCGGAAGATTGATATCCAGTAGAATTAGCCGGGGAAGCCTGGTTTTGTGATCCAGGCCTTCGAGCATTATCTGCGCATTTTTTCCGTCCATAATAAATCCAAAGCTCAGACTGGCGTTTACCTTCCGGATAGCGCGCTTCACAAACTCGATGTAATCTACATTGTCCTCAATGTACAGAATGTCCGCCTCTTTCATGTCCTTCTTTTTGAAAAGATAAATAAAAGATTGTGCCGTTACCTTTCACACTGTCATACCAGATCCGGGCATTGTGCTTTTCCATGATCCGCTTTACTATGGCCAGACCCACACCCGAACCCTCGAACTCACGGGCGTTTTCCATACGTTTAAACAATTCAAATATATGACCTCCGTATTCCATGTCAATGCCGACACCGTTGTCTGATACAGTGTACAAAACACTATCGCCCTCATCCCGTCCTTCTATCTTTACGATCGCAGGGTTTGACCTGGCAGAATATTTCACCGCGTTACCGATCAAATTTGTGAAAACCTGGCCTATCATAAACGAGTCGCCATAGATATCCGGCGTATCCCCTATGCTGACCCTGAGATTGGCAGGTTGATAAGCTGCCCGTACTTCCTCAACAATATCGTCCAGCACCGGCCTCATTACCAGGCCGGATTTCCTGAGCTCCTTTCGGCTGAGGCGGGAGTAGTTAAGCACTTCCCGAATGAGGGCATTCATCTTATCCGCACTGCTAATGATGCGGTTTAAAAAATGCTTTGCCTGTTCATTCATGGCCTCAAAATCCTCGAGCAGAATTTCCGAGTAATTTTTGATGGATGCGATTGGCGTCTTAAGGTCGTGTGAAATGGTAAAACTAAAAGTATCCAATTCATCATAAGCTTCTTTCAACTTTTCATTAAGCTTCCTGATCTCATTTGCCTTGAGATTGATAAACTGTACAATCTCTTCCCGAAACCGGAACACTTCATTTATTTCCGCGTTGGTCCATTTTTCCGATTTACCCCGCACTTCCTCAGCCCAGACTTCAAATGACCGCCTGGGTGAAATAACAGTCTTTCCGTTTGATCCTGTCTCTACCGGTTTAGCCGGATCTCCAGCCCATTTCACAGTTGTAATCAATTCCGGCTTGAAGAAAAGAATATATTCATTGAGTTCCCTGGAAATGGTACAGGCCAGTAAACCGCTTGCTTTTTGTGTATACCGGGCAGCAGGTTCGAATACTGATGATAAATGATGCGTATAGAAAAGATTTTTTCGATTGGTATCCTGCAACCACTTAATAAGTTCGGCAATCTCTTCAGGATTGGGAGCATCACCACTGATATAGGTTTTTCCTTCAAACACAAATGCAGCTGCCTTGGCATTGGTTAGCTTCAACAGGTTGTTTTTATTGTTGGTAACAGCATCCGACAGACTCCAGTGTTTATGCATATCGCGGATGGTCTCTTCAGCTGCTGCGCGATAAGTAAGATTGACTGCTTTTTCATCCTGGCTGATCTTGTATTGCAATGTGGAGGAAAGGATCTGGCCAACCAGCCTGGCGTACTGCCGCGAACGGTAATCAATCAGCTTTGGAGAGTGGTGATGACAGGCAATCAACCCCCATAATTCGTCATTGATCACCAACGATACGCTGAAACTCGCCTTCACCCCCATGTTTTTCAAATATTCGATATGAATGGGTGAAACGGCTCTTAGTTCTGATTTGGTGAGATCAAGAGGCTTTTCTGTTTCTGTGTTCCGTAATGGAAGGATCAATGAGGGTGTGGAATCCACATCCGCGATGATACGGGTCAGATTCGCTTTATAAAGTTCACGCGCCTGTTTGGGAATATCTGAAGCCGGGTAATGCAACCCGTAAAAGGAATCCACGTTTGCATCCCTGTTTTCAGCCACCACTTCTCCATGCCCGTCTTCCCAAAACTTATAGATCATTACGCGATCATAACCGATCAGTTCCCTGATCTGAACGGTAGCTTTTTCCAGGGTGTGTTGGACGGTATCTCCATGCGCGAAATTCGACAAAAGAGATCCCATTAAGAGTTGGATATCCTGGACATTCTCAGCCAGAACAGGTTCAAACTCCAGGATGATATATTTCCCGGAAATATGAATAATAAGATGAAATTCCCTGCCTCCCACCTGCACCACTACCGGGATAAGATTATCCTGTGACTGTCGCGCCGCATATCTTATCACACCATCCAGGTCGGTGTCATTAAGATTCAGTGCTGACAATAATTGTTTGAGTGACTGACCAGNTAAATCCTTACCCGGAAGCCCGGTGCAGGATTCAAGGTTGTCNCTGATGTATACGATCTCATTTGTGCTTTCATCAATGGCAACAAGAAATCCATGTGACTGAATTCTGCCCGGGATATGTATTGGTTCTTTATCGCAATTGGAAAGATCCGTTTCAGGATAATGCATTCGAACTAATTAATGGTGAATAAGAGAATTAAGCTTTGCTTGTTGAAAGCTGTTGCACAGAGTTTTGTTTGATCCAGGTTTGAAAATGGCGGAAAGTATCATAAGCAGAACGAACCAGCCTGTCTTCATCTGAAGAATGATCAAATCCTTCCAGTGCCGATAAAAAACTTTTCCATCGGCTGCCTGTTTCCGGACCATAACCGCCAAAGAAACGCAGTCCTTTTTCCAAATCCATTCCCAGATTACCTGAAATGGTTTTACAAATCACACGCCCGCCCAGTGTCGATCCTTCCATCACATATAAAGCACCAAATGCAGATGCCTGATCCGTCACCCAGGAAGAACGGGTGTCAAGGGGAAATGCATTCCCCGGAAAACCGATGGCTTGCAGATCTTCCAGGATCAAGTGGGGTCGTCGGCGTTCATGAAAATCCGGTAAGCGATTTATATCAATATGTTGTTTTATTGCATCATCCAGCGGTTGATAAAAACCATAAAACATCCGAAGCAATCCTGCATATTCTTCCAGATTCCTGACCCGGGATATCCATGGCATCATGGATGCTTCGAGCTCTGCATGAACCGGTTTTGTTTCTGATCTCAAACGCTCTAACAGTCTCATTGAATATTCTGTTTAGTCACCGACTGGCAACCCTCAAAGTTTAAACCGGTAATATAATCACTTCTGTTATATGGATAATTTATTGATTTGGGTTTATTATCCGGTTACTGTGATGATCCCCTATCCAATTTTTGGACCATACTCTTTCAGGCTGCATACATGAACGCAGGTTTTTAAGGCTTAACACAGCAATTCGGCCACAGGCGAACCAATCTGTGATTGACCAGAAATCGGATAACATCCGGATGTTTACCGGTTCAACCCAACAGTTCAAATAATTCTGTGGAGGACTTTCTAACTTTCTTCAGCCTCAGCATAAAATCTGTCTCCTCATCCCGATAGCCAATCGCCAGTAAAACGGCGGTTCTTAAACCAATTTGGCGCAGATTTAA
>Ga0065721_10005968_pt1 | contig 12884 bp, 12 predicted proteins | sample Mesricmetagenome_FD_59108 | JGI IMG/M metagenome (GOLD analysis project Ga0065721, IMG submission 59108) | Mesophilic microbial community from rice straw/compost enrichment Sample: eDNA_1 v2 (version 2) | ecosystem: Engineered > Solid waste > Grass > Composting > Bioreactor | place: USA: Davis... | reverse complement strand
TGGGGAGGATGACGAAACTCAACGAGGATGACGCCATTGAGCGAGCATAGCGACGTTGAGCGAGGACGACGACATTGAGCGAGCATAGCGACGGTGGGGAGGATGACGACCACGGTGCGATCCCCGCCGAGCACCGAAGCAGGCACCCGGCCCGCCCCACGCCCACCTCGCCTTGAGGAGGTCCGAAGGACGCGACTGGCGCGCAATGCGCGACAGAGCCGGGGGCGGGATGTCCCGGCAAACGCCGAGGGCGCGACCCCACCCCGCGCCCCTCCGGACTTTTTGCGCTTGCGAAGGGGAGGCTTTTTCTGTATGGCGACGGCCATTCCACACGTGGGGCATGGGCCTGTCCGGGAGACATCCGGGCCGGTCCGCCGGTGGCGCGAAGCGCTTATGGCCCTGCGGAGGTTCAACCGGAAACAGGAGACAAGGCATGGCATTGCCTGATTTCACCATGCGCCAGCTTCTCGAGGCAGGCGTCCACTTCGGCCACCAGACCCACCGCTGGAACCCGAAGATGAAGCCGTACATTTTCGGCGAGCGCAACAACCTCCACGTCATCGACCTCGGCCAGACCGTGCCGCTTCTGTCGCAGGCGCTGAAGGTCGTCTCGGACACCGTCGCCTCCGGCGGCCGCGTGCTCTTCGTCGGCACCAAGCGCCAGGCTTCGGAAATCGTCGCCGACGCCGCCCGCCGCTCGGCCCAGTACTACGTCAACGCCCGCTGGCTCGGCGGCATGCTGACCAACTGGAAGACCATCTCGCACTCGATCCAGCGCCTGCGCAAGCTCGACGAGCTGCTCTCGGCCGAAGCCCAGGGCTTCACCAAGAAGGAGCGCCTCAACCTCGACCGCGAGCGCGAGAAGCTCAACCGCGCCCTCGGCGGCATCCGCGACATGGGCGGCACGCCGGACCTGATGTTCGTGATCGACACCAACAAGGAATCGATCGCCATCCAGGAAGCCAAGCGTCTCGGCATCCCGGTCGTCGCCATCATCGATTCCAACTGCGATCCCGACCCGATCGATTTCCCGATCCCGGGCAATGACGACGCCTCGCGCGCCATCGCGCTCTATTGCGACCTGATCAGCCGCGCCTGCATCGACGGCATCGCCCGCCAGCAGGGCGCCGCGGGCATCGACGTCGGCGCCGCCGCCGAGGCTCCGGTCGAGCCGGCGCTCGCCGAGGAAGCCTCCGCCGAGGCCTGATCCCCTTCGGTCCGGCGCGCTTCGTCGCGGCGCCGGACCGGTTCCCACAGAGGGCGCCCGGTGCGCCGAACCGCGGGAAACGCCCCAGGGCCTTCCCGCTTTCGATATTATGAGAGGCTAAGATGAGCATTTCCGCAGCAATGGTGAAGGAACTGCGCGAAAAGACCGGCGCGGGCATGATGGACTGCAAGAAGGCGCTGGCCGAGACCAANGGCGACATGGAAGCNGCCATCGACTGGCTGCGCGCCAAGGGCATCGCCAAGGCCGACAAGAAGGCCGGCCGCACCGCCGCCGAGGGCCTCATCGGCATCGCCTCGAGCGGCACCGCCGCCGTCGTGGTCGAGGTCAATTCCGAGACCGACTTCGTCGCCCGCAACGACGCCTTCCAGGACATGGTGCGCGCGATCGCCACCGCGGCGCTGTGGACCGACGGCTCGACCGACGCCGTCGCCGCCGCGACCGTCGCCTCGACCGGCAANTCCGTCACCGACACGGTCAAGGACGCCATCGCCCATATCGGCGAGAACATGAACTTCCGCCGCTCGGCCAGGCTCTCGGTCGACAACGGCGTGGTCGCCACCTACGTCCACAACGCGGTTGCCGACAATCTCGGCAAGCTCGGCGTCCTCGTTGCCCTGAAGTCGACCGGCAATGCCGACGCGCTGCTCGCCATCGGCCGCCAGGTCGCCATGCACGTCGCCGCCACCAACCCGCTGGCGCTGAAGGCCGAGGAGATCGATCCGGCCGTCGTCGCCCGCGAGCGCAACGTGTTCGTCGAGCAGGCCCGCGAATCCGGCAAGCCGGACAACATCATCGAGAAGATGGTGGAAGGCCGCATGCGNAAGTTCTACGAGGANGTCGTGCTCCTCTCGCAGGCCTTCGTCATCAATCCGGACCTGACCGTCGCCGCCGCCGTCAAGGCNGCCGAGCAGGAAGTCGGCGCCCCGATCGAGGTGGTGGGCTTCGCCCGCCTGCAGCTCGGCGAGGGTATCGAGAAGGAAGAGAGCGACTTCGCCGCCGAGGTTGCCGCGGCCGCCAAGGGCTGAGGCTCCGGAGCTTCGGGCGCGCCCCGAACAAGCTCTTGAAAAGACGGGGCACCGCGTGACAACGCGGTGCCCTTCGTGTATCCGGGCTCGAAACGAAGAACAGGAACTGTCATGTCCGACCGCAAACCGCTCTACAAGCGCGTTCTCCTGAAGGCTTCCGGCGAGGCGCTGATGGGTGCCCAGGGCTTCGGCATCGACGTCGCCGTGGCGGACCGCATCGCCGGCGACATCGCCGAGGCGGTGGCGATGGGGGTCGAGGTCGGCGTCGTCGTCGGCGGCGGCAACATCTTCCGCGGCGTGGCCGTCGCCTCCAAGGGCGGCGACCGGGTGACCGGCGACCACATGGGCATGCTCGCCACTGTCATCAACGCGCTCGCGCTCGCCACCTCGCTCAGGAAGCTCGGCATTGACACCGAGGTGCTCTCGGCCATCTCGATGCCGGAAATCTGCCAGAGCTTCTCGCAGCGCGCCGCGCTCCATCATTTTGCCCGCGGCAAGGTCGTCATCTTCGCCGGCGGCACCGGCAACCCGTTTTTCACCACGGATTCCGCCGCAGCCCTTCGCGCCGCCGAGATCGGCGCCCAGGCGATCATGAAGGGCACGCAGGTCGACGGCATCTATTCCGCCGACCCGAAGAAGGATCCGACCGCGACCCGCTTCGACACCATCACCCACGACGAGGTGCTCCAGAAGGGACTCGCCGTCATGGACGTCGCCGCGATCGCGCTCGCCCGCGAGAACGCCATTCCGATCATCGTGTTCTCGATCCATGAAAAGGGCGCATTCGCTGAGATCATCACCGGCGGGGGCCGTGCCACCATCGTGCGCGACCACTAGGCGCGGGCGCCAGCCGGACAAGCATGGGAAGGACCTAGGAAGATGAGTGACGGGGCTGATTTCAAGGAACTGAAGCGCCGCATGGACGGCGCCATCGCCGCCTTCAAGAACGACATCGCCGCCTTGCGCACCGGCCGTGCCTCGGCCAACGTGCTCGACCCGGTCATGGTCGAGGCCTACGGCTCGCGCATGCCGCTCAACCAGGTGGCCAACGTCACCGTGCCGGAGCCGCGCATGCTGGCCGTCAACGTCTGGGACAAGCAGATGGTCGGCGCCGTCGACCGCGGCATCCGCGAGGCCAATCTCGGCCTGAACCCGATCATCGACGGCCAGAACCTCAGGATCCCGCTGCCCGAGCTCAACGAGGAACGCCGCCGCGACCTCGTCAAGGTGGCCCATACCTATGCGGAGAACGCCCGCGTCGCCGTGCGCCACGTGCGCCGCGACGGCATGGACGCGCTCAAGAAGGCGGAGAAGGACGGCGACATCAGCCAGGACGACAGCCGTCGCGATTCCGAACGCGTGCAGAAGATGACCGACGAGATGATCTCCGAGATCGATCGCTTGCTCGCCGAGAAGGAAAAGGAAATCATGCAGGTGTGACGTCCGTGCGATTCTGCCGGCGCCGCGCCCACCGGAGGTGACCCTGTCCATGGGGGGAGCGCAATCCACTGCCATGCCGCGCCACGTCGCCATCATCATGGATGGCAACGGACGCTGGGCAAAGGCCCGCGGCCTGCCGCGCTCGGCGGGCCACCAGGCCGGCGTCGAGCGGGTGCGCGAGGTGGTGCGCGTCGTGCGCGACACCGGCATCGAATACCTGACGCTCTTCGCCTTCTCGTCGGAGAACTGGAACCGGCCGAAACAGGAAGTTTCCCACCTGATGGGGCTCCTGAAGATCTTCATCCGCCGCGACCTCGACGAACTCAACCGCTCCAACGTCCGCATCCGCGTCATCGGCAATCGCGACACCGTGCAGGATGACGTGCGGCCGCTCCTCCTCGAGGCCGAGGAGAAGACGGCGGCCAATACCGGACCCAACCTGATCATCGCCTTCAACTACGGCAGCCGCGACGAGATCGTGCGCGCCGCCCGCGCGCTCGCCGGGCGCGCCGCCCGCGGCGAGATCGACCCGACCTCGATCGACGACGAGCGTTTCGGCGCCGCGCTCGACACGGGCGACATCCCGGATCCCGACCTCGTCATCCGCACCAGCGGCGAGCAGCGCCTTTCGAACTTCCTCCTGTGGCAGGCCGCCTATGCCGAGCTCGTCTTCGTGCCGTGCTACTGGCCCGATTTCGACGGCCGCGCCTTCCATCAGGCGCTCGACGAGTACCGGCGCCGCGACCGGCGCTTCGGTCTTGTCACCGCGCCCGAGCTGGCTGTCGGCTCATGATCTCGGCCGAACTCGGGCTGCGCATCGTCTCGGGCATCGTTCTCGCGGCGGTCGTCCTCGTTCTCACCTGGTTCGGCGGGCTGCCCTTCCGCGTCCTCGCTGTCGCCATCGCGCTCCTGATCCACTACGAGTTCTCCACCATCACCGCGACGCGGGTGCGCGACGTCGCCGGCGTCGTCATCGGCTGGATCGGCATCCTTGCCGGCTCGGCCCTGATCCTGATCGGCGAGCCTGACTATGCGCTCGGCGCCGTGCTCGCCGCAGGCGCCGTCGCCGCCGCGGCGGGTTTGGTGCAGGGCAGGGGCGTGTGGGCGGCGGTCGCCATCCTCTATGCCGGCTTCTCCGGGCTCGCGCTCGCCGAGATCAGGGGCGATACCTTCCTCGGGCTCTGCGCGATGCTGTTCGTCTTCGCCGTCGTCTGGGCGACCGACATCATGGCCTATTTCTGCGGCCGGGCGCTCGGCGGGCCGAAACTCGCGCCGTCGATCTCGCCGGGCAAGACCTGGTCGGGGGCGATCTTCGGCGCGGCGGCGGGCGTGGCGGCCGGGCTGGCGGTCGTGCTCGCCATCCGCCCCGGCAACGGCCTCGCAATCCCGTTCTACGCGCTCGCGCTCTCGGTCGCCTCGCAGGCCGGCGACCTGTTCGAGAGCTGGGTCAAGCGCCGCTTCGGCGTCAAGGATTCGAGCCGCCTGATCCCCGGCCATGGCGGCGTCATGGACCGTGTGGATGGTCTTGTCTTCGCCGCATTCGCAGCTTTTCTTCTCGGTGCGGTCCTGCCGCAGTCGAAGATTTTCGCGGCCCGAGGCGAGCTTGTGGTAAGCTTGCTGTGGCAATAAGGCGTCGGGCATCGGGCCCGGATCGCGGTGCGCCGGTCCCGGCCAGCCGCCCGGCGCAGACGAGGGATGAGGTGCGATGGAGTTTTTCTCTGGATTTGCCGGGCTTCTGATCGGCTACATCCTGCCCTTCCTCGTCGTGCTCACCATCGTCGTGTTCTTCCACGAGCTCGGGCACTATCTGGTCGGTCGCTGGTGCGGCATCCGCGCGCTCGTCTTCTCGGTCGGCTTCGGCCCGGAGATCGCGGGCTTCACCGACCGCCACGGCACGCGCTGGCGCCTCTCGGCCATTCCGCTCGGCGGCTACGTCAAATTCCTCGGCGACGAGAACGCGGCGAGCATGCCCACCGCAGCGGGTGCGCTGGAGCGTCTGCCGGCCGGCGAGCGTGACGCTTCCTTCCCCGGCGCCTCGGTCTGGCGCCGCGCGGCCACGGTCGCCGCCGGCCCGATCGCCAATTTCCTCCTGGCGATCGTCATCTTCTCTGCCGCCATCGGCATCAACGGCCGGATGATCGCCGATCCAGTCGTCGCCCAGGTGCAGGAAGGCAGCGCCGCCGAGAAGGCCGGGATCCTGCCGGGCGACCGCTTCCTCGCCATCGACGGCGGCCGCGTCGACACCTTCGAGGACGTGCGCCGCTACGTCTCGAGCCGTCCCGACACGCCGCTCGTCATCACCGTCGAGCGCGGCGGCGCGCCGCTCGACCTTTCGGTGACGCCGATGCGCCGCGAGATCACCGATCGCTTCGGCAACAAGCTCGAGCTCGGCCAGATCGGCGTCGTCACCGACATGGATGCCGGCAATTTCCGCCGGATCGAGTACTCGCCGGTCGCCGCCGTGGGCGAGGGGGTGAAGGAGACGTGGTTCATCGTCGAGCGCACCTTCGGCTATATCGGCAACATCATCGTCGGACGCGAGAAGGCCGACCAGCTCGGCGGGCCGATCCGCGTCGCCCAGGTCTCCGGCCAGATGGCGACGCTCGGCGTGGCGGCGCTGATCCAGCTCGCCGCGGTCCTCTCCGTATCGATCGGTCTCCTCAATCTGATGCCGGTTCCGATGCTCGACGGTGGACATCTGGTCTTTTATGCCATAGAGGCGGCGAGGGGCCGTCCCCTGGGCGAGCAGACGATGGAATGGGCGTTCCGGATCGGCCTCACGGGCGTGTTGGCGCTCATGCTCTTTGCCACCTGGAACGACGTCTCGATGTTGATGGGGTGAAGTGGAAAAGTGGGAGAATTTTCCGTTCGTTAACGATAAAAGCGGAGTTGCGTGACCAATCCGCCACGGGTACGAACGAAGTAAACAGAAATTAACCCTCGCACTTGCTTGTGGGGTAAAAGCGGGTAAAACGGCAGGTGTCGTGAGTCAGCACATGACGCCGCGCGGGACGACTGGTAAAAGGTAGTGGGATTTATGAAGGCCGGTTCAAACTTTTTGAACGCAGTGTCGGCGTTTGCGCTGTCTGCAGGACTTGTTGCGGCAGGCACCGGAGCCGTGATGCTCCCGATGGTCAGCGTGGCTGAAGCGGCCGTCGTCAGCCGTGTCGAGGTGAGGGGCAACACCCGCTCCGACGCCTCCGTGGTGCGCAACAACATCACCATCAAGCCCGGTCAGAGCTTCGACAACGGCGACATCGACGATTCGGTGAAGCGCCTGTTCGCGACCGGCCTCTTCTCCGACGTCCAGATCACCGTTTCCGGTTCGACGCTGGTCGTCACCGTCTCGGAGAACCAGATCGTCAACCAGGTCGTCTTCAACGGCAACCGCAAGCTCAAGGACGCGCAGCTGCGCGAGGTCGTCCAGATCCAGCCGCTCGGCGGCTACAACCAGGCGATCCTCGACGCCGACGTCCAGGCGATCCGCGACGCCTATTCGGCGATCGGCCGCAGCGACGCCACGGTCACCACGCGCATCGTTCCGCTCGATGGCGGCCGCGTCAACGTCGCCTTCGAGATCAATGAGGGCGACCGCACCAAGATCGCGGCGATCAATTTCGTCGGAAACCAGGCCTTCGGAGACGGTCGCCTCGCCGACGTGATCTCGACCAAGCGCTCGGGCATGCTCTCGTTCCTGACCCGCAAGGACGTCTACGACGAGGACAAGCTGCGCGCCGACGAAGAACTTCTGCGCCGCTTCTATTACAATCACGGCTATGCCGACTTCCGCGTCGTCTCGTCCTTCGCCGAGCTCGACGAGACCCGCAACGAATACGTCCTGACGATCACCGTCGAGGAAGGCGAGCGCTACACGTTCGGCGACATCACCGTCGAAAGCACCGTTCCGGGCCTCGACACGGAATCGCTCGGCGGCCTGCTCGAAACCCGCAAGGGCAAGGTCTACAGCGCCAAGGACGTCGAAGACACGATCATCGCGATCTCCGACAAGGTGGCCGGCATGGGCTACCCCTTCGCGCAGGTCACCCCGCGCGGCGACCGCGACTTCTCCAACCGCACCATCTCGGTCTCCTACCTGATCGACGAGGGCACCCGCGCCTATGTCGAGCGCATCGAGATCCGCGGCAACACCCGCACGCGCGACTACGTGATCCGCCGCGAGTTCGACATTTCCGAAGGCGACGCCTTCAATCAGGTTCTGGTGCGCCGCGCCAAGAAGCGCCTCGACGCGCTCGGCTTCTTCGAATCCGTCAACATCACCACCCAGCCGGGCTCCGAGCCGGACCGCGTGGTCCTGGTCGTCGACGTCAAGGATCAGCCCACCGGCGAATTCGGCGTCGGCGGCGGCTACTCGAACACCGACGGCTTCTCCGCCTCGCTCGACGTGACGGAGCGCAACTTCCTCGGCCGCGGCCAGTTCATCCGCGCCTCGATCGGCCGCGGCGAGAACACGCAGACCTACTCGCTGTCTTTCACCGAGCCCTATTTCCTCGGCTATCGTCTGGCCGCCGGCTTCGACGTCTTCAAGAACGAGGATTCGGGCTACGACGGCTTCACGCTGTCCGACCAGGGCATCAACCTGCGCTTCGCCGCGCCGATCACCGACGAGCTGACGGCGACGCTCGCCTACAAGTTCGTGCAGACCGATTTCGACGTCGACACCGGCTCGTCCGTGCCGTCGAACCCGGAGGGCAACACGGTGGCGCTCGGCGGCCGCACGATCTCCTCGGCGTCGTTCTCGCTCGCCTACAACACGCTCGACGACCAGAAGCTGCCGCGTGAGGGTATCGCCGCGCGCATCACCGGCGAGTTCGCCGGCCTCGGCGGCGACGCCGACTACGTCAAGGCCACCGCCAAGGCGAGCTATTTCCACACGCTCTCCGAATCGGAAGACATCATCGGCCAGGTCACGGTCGGCGCCGGCCATGTCGCCTCCACCAGCGGCAACCTGAACGTCTTCGACCACATCTATATCGGCCAGGAGACGATCCGCGGCTTCGACTCGCGCGGCATCGGCCCGCGGGTGATGAGCGGCGCGACCAACGTCGCCGCGGCCGGTGGCACGACCTACTTCAACGGCACGCTCGAAGTGTCGGCGCCGCTGCCGCTCGTCTCGCGCGACCTCGGCCTCCGGCTCAATGCCTTCGCCGACGCCGGCACGCTCTACGGCAACGACATCGCCGCCTCGGCGCTGAGCTGCCCGCCGTCGCCCCCGGCGCCCGCCGGCTGCGTCGGCCAGACCATCGTCGGCACCGGCATGGAATGGCGCGCCTCGGTCGGTATCGGCATCACCTGGGCTTCGCCCTTCGGCCCGCTGCGTGTCTATTACGCCGAGCCGGTCGTCCGTCAGGACACCGACAAGATCAAGAGGTTCGGCTTCGGCGCTGCTGCGCGCTTCTAAAGCCCTCGGCCGGGCGCGCCTGACGGTGCCGCCCGGCCCATACGTTCAACCGGTTAGTCATGGCGCCAAGTTCCCATTTCACGCGGCAAGACGGCGTCACCCTTGCCGAGATCGCGCGCGCCTGTGCGGCCGAGATCGTTCCGCCGGAAGCCGCGGACCGACCGATCTTCGCCATTGCGCCTTTGGGGCGGGCGACGGCCACCGAAGTCACATTCATAAATTCCCGCAAGTCGCTGTCGGAGCTTGAGAAATCGCAGGCCGGCGCAGTGTTCTGCTCCGCCGCCATGGCCCCCCGTGTTCCGGCCGGCGTTGCCGCACTCGTCGTGGCGCAGCCGCAGGCGGCCTTTGCCAGGGCCGCAGCGCTTCTGCATCCCGCCGCGATGACGCCGCCGCGCATCGACCGTTCCGAGGGTGTCTCCCCGCTCGCCACCGTCGATCCGGACGCACGGCTCGAGCCGAACGTGATCGTCGAGGCGGGGGCGCGGATCGCCGGCGACGTCGAGATCGGTTCCGGCACGGTGATCGGCGCCGGAGCGGTGGTCGGCCCGGGCAGCCGCATCGGCCGCGACTGCCGCATCGCTCCCAAAGTGGTGATCCAGCATTCGCTCCTCGGCAACCGGGTGACCATCCATCCCGGCGCCTGCATCGGCCAGGACGGCTTCGGCTATACGGCGGGCCGCGCGGGCATGGTGAAGATCCCGCAGATCGGCCGCGTCATCATCCAGGACGACGTCGAGATCGGTGCCAATACCTGCATCGACCGCGGCGCCATGGACGACACGGTGATCGGCGAGGGCACCAAGATCGACAACCTCGTGCAGATTGGCCACAATGTGCGCGTCGGCAGGCACTGCGTCTTGGCCTCGCTCGTCGGCATTGCCGGCAGCACCGTGATCGGCGACATGGTCATGATCGGCGGCGCGGCCGGCATCAACGGCCACATCACCATCGGCGACGGCGCGATGATCGCGGGGTTGAGCGGCGTCGGCACCGACGTTCCGGCCGGCGCGCGCTGGGGCGGCATTCCGGCGCGGCCGATGCGCGGCTTCCTGCGCGACGCCGCGGATGCGATTGCGCGGGCGAACGGGCTCGACAAGGATGACAAGAGTGGAGGAAGCCAATGAGCGATACCGGCAAGACCACGCTGGAAAGCGCCGACATTCTCGAACTCATGCGGCTCCTGCCGCATCGCTATCCCTTCCTGCTCGTCGACCGGATCATCGAGATCAACGGTGACGATTCCGCCATCGGTATCAAGAACGTCACGGCCAACGAGCCGCATTTCACCGGACATTTTCCGGGCGCGCCGATCATGCCCGGCGTGCTCCTCATCGAAGGCATGGCCCAGACGGCCGGCGCGATCTGCGCCCGCAAGTCGGGCGGCGGCGCGCGCACGGTCTATTTCATGACCATCGACAATGCGCGGTTCCGCAAGCCGGTCGTCCCCGGCGACCGGGTCGAATACCACGTGACCAAACTCAAGCAGCGCGGCAACATCTGGAAATTCCATTGCGATGCGATGGTCGACGGCGCCAAGGTCGCCGAAGCCGATGTCGGGGCGATGCTTGCCTCTTCCGAAAGCGAGAGCGAATGACCTTNCCGGCAAGCGCCGACATCCACAAGACCGCNGTCGTCGAGCCGGGCGCCAAGCTCGGNGAGAACGTGCGGATCGGCCCGTTCTGTCTCGTCGGCNCCCGCGCCGANCTCGGTGACGGCGTCACCCTCCTGAGCCATGTCGTCATCGATGGCCGCACGGCGATCGGCGCCGGCACGCGCGTTTTTCCCGGCGCCATCCTCGGCGGCGAGCCGCAGAACGTCCAGTACAAGGGCGAGGACACCCGCCTCGTCATCGGCGAGAACTGCACGATCCGCGAGGGCGTGACCATGAATACCGGCATGCCCGGTCATGGCGGCGAGACCACGGTCGGCAACAACTCGATGTTCCTTGCCTATTCGCATGTCGCCCACGACTGCCGCGTCGGCAACAACGTCATCCTGTCGAACAACGTCATGCTCGCGGGTCACGTGACGATCGGCGACCGCGTCATCATGGGCGGCGGCGCGGCGGTACACCAGTTCACCCGCATCGGCCACCACGCCTTCATCGGCGGGCTGTCGGCCGTGTCCAACGATGTCATCCCCTACGGCATGCTCAACGGCAATCCGGGCGTGCTTTCGGGCCTGAACGTCATTGGCATGCAGCGCAACGGCATGTCGCGGCCGGAGATCCACGCGGTGCGCAGCGCCTACAAGACGATCTTCGATCCCGCCTCGCCGATCCGCGAGAACGTCGCGCGGATTCGAGCCGAAGGCTCGTACAACGCGGCCGTCGCCGACATTCTCGACTTCATCGAGGCCGACGCCGACCGGGCGCTCTCGACGCCGGCGCGGGGACGACGGGGCTGACGGTGGTGCCGGCAAAGGGCCGACTGGCCGTCATTGCCGGCTACGGACGTCTGCCGCAGCACATCGCCGCGGCGGCCCGCGCGGCGGGCGAGGACCCGTTCATCTTCGCGCTTGCGGGCGAAAGCGACCAGGACTGGTCGGCCTACGAGCACGTGGAAATCGCCATCAGCGACATTGCGCGCTTTTCCGCGGGCGCCCGCCGGCTCGGCATCGATCGCGTCGTCCTTTCCGGCGGGGTGCGCCGGCGTCCGCGCTTCGGCGAGATTCGCCCGACCTGGCGCTCGCTGCGCTCGCTGCCCGAAGTGTTTCGCGCGCTGAAGGGCTACGGCGACGACCGCATGCTGCGCGTGGCGATCAGCATGCTCGAGGAGGAAGGCGTGCGCGTCGTCGGTGCGCACGAGATCGCGCCCGACATTCTGGCGACGCCCGGCCCGGTCGGCCGGCATCGGCCCAAGGAGGCCGACCGTGCCGACATCGCCGCCGGCATGGAAGCCGCACTCGCGCTCGGCCGGCTCGACATCGGCCAGGGGGTGATCTCGGTCGGCGGCCGTGTGGTGGCGCTCGAAGGCCTCGAGGGCACGGACGAGATGCTCGCCCGCGTCGCCGGCCTGCGTGCGGCCGGACGCCTCAGGCCCGGCCCTTCGGGTGTCCTCGTCAAGATGTGCAAACCGAGCCAGGACATGCGCGCCGATCTGCCCTCGATCGGCCCCGCCACCGTCCAGGGGGCGCTGAAAGCCGGATTGAGCGGCATCGCCGTCGAGACCGGGCGCTCGCTCGTGCTCGACCGCCAAGAACTGATCGAGGCGGCCGACCGCGCCGGCATCTTCGTCCATGGCATCGAACCGGAGGACGTCCGGCCATGACGCTGCGCATCGCCATCATCGCCGGCGAGCGCTCGGGCGACCTCCTCGGTGCCGACCTCGTCGCCGCGATTTCCGCCAGGCGCGGCGAGCGGCCGGAGCTGGTCGGCGTCGGCGGCCCGGCGCTCGCGGGCGAGGGGCTCGTTTCGCTGTTCGACTATTCCGAACTGTCGATCATGGGGGTGAGCGCCGTCGTCGCCCGGCTGCCGAAGCTCATGTGGCGGATCCGCCAGACGGCGGCGGCGATCGTCGCCGCGAAACCCGATTGCCTGATCATCGTCGACAGTCCCGACTTCACCCACCGCGTGGCGCGGCGCGTCCGGAAGGCGCTGCCGGACCTGAAGATCGTCAACTACGTCTGCCCGACGGTCTGGGCCTGGAAGCCCGAGCGCGCGCCGGCGATGCGTGCCTATGTCGACCACGTGCTCTCCATCCTTCCCTTCGAGGAAAAGATCGTCGCCGGGCTCGGCGGGCCGCCGCTCACCTATGTCGGCCATCGGCTGACG
>Ga0065721_10005556_pt1 | contig 12884 bp, 16 predicted proteins | sample Mesricmetagenome_FD_59108 | JGI IMG/M metagenome (GOLD analysis project Ga0065721, IMG submission 59108) | Mesophilic microbial community from rice straw/compost enrichment Sample: eDNA_1 v2 (version 2) | ecosystem: Engineered > Solid waste > Grass > Composting > Bioreactor | place: USA: Davis... | reverse complement strand
GGCCGAGGACGACCAGGGGCAGGCCGACGCCGAAGGTCCAGCGGATGCCGAAATGCTCGGCCACCATGCCCAGCAGCGGCGGCCCCAGGAGGAAGGCGACGAAGGAAATCTGCGCCAGCGCCGCCACGTTGACGGCGGCGGGGCGGTCGGTCTGCTGGGCGGCGGCGGACATGGCGAGCGGGAACAGGGCGCTGGAGCCGATGCCGATGAGCGCGAAGCCGAGATAGGCGGCCCAGGCCAGGGGAGCGAAGAAGACGATGAGCACGCCGAGGCCGAGAACGGTCAGCAGCACCCGGGCCACCAGGACCGGGCTGTAGCGCTCGACGAAGCCATCGGCGAAGAAGCGCGCTGCGGCCTGGGAGCCCGCCACGGTGGCGACGGCGAAGCCGGCCCAGAAGGGCTCGGCCGAGAAGACGTCGCGCATGTAGATGGCCGACCAGTCGATGCCGGCGCCCTCCATGAGCATGGCCGACAGGCAGACCCCGACCAGTGCCAGGATGGCCAGGGTCGGCCGGGCGAAGCGCGGCGTCTGCTCGGTGCTCGAGCCGGCGCGGTGGGCGGCGGGCTGGAAGCGGCCGAGGATGAGCATGGTGGCCAGGATGACCAGCGGGATCATCAGCATGAGATGCAGCTGCGGGGACAGGCCGGTCTGCGCGACGAAGGCGCCGACCATGCCGGCGGTGAAGAAGCCGAGGCTCCAGAAGGCGTGGGCGCGGCTCATGATGCGCCGGCCGATGGCGTGCTCCACCCGGTCGGCCTCGATGTTGATGATGATCTCGATGGCCCCGATGGCGAGCCCGACCGGGACCAGCAGCAGGAAGAACATCAGCGGGCCCTGGGCCCAGACGGCGGCGGCATAGAGCACCGACAGCAGGGGGATGCCGGCCAGCAGCACCCGGCGATAGCCGATGGCCTCGATGAGGCGGCCGGCGAAGGTCAGCGAGATGAGCGTGCCGAAGGCCGAGCCGATCAGCGCCAGGCCCAGCGCCCCCTCGCCCACGCCCATGGCATGCTGGATGTCGGGCAGGCGGGGAAAGATGCTGCCCATGCAGAACGAATAAACGAAAAACGCCCCGAAGACCTTGATCTGGGGCGGCAGGTCGATGCCGAATCGCATGGCGGGAAATGCTCAAGAAGGTCGATCGGTGGCACGCTATGGCATTTCACCGGCCAAGAGAATAGCCGAAATCGTTGGCGTAGAACGGTATATTGCAACGTTGCAGCGATGCCACGGCGCCCGCTGTCAGGCGGGGCTGGCATAGTGGTCGTCGCGCACCACGTTGACCCCGCTCATCAGGCTGCGGATGATCTCGAGGCGGCGGAACTGCCCGCCGAGGCGGGTTTCGGCGGCGCGCCGGGGGGCGGTGACGCGGCCGCGCCGGTCCGGGCCGAAATAGCCGGCGGTTTCGTAATAGACGAGATTCTGGCCGATCTGGCGATTGATGCGGTCGAGCACGCGCCGGCGGGTGAAGGGCATGGTGATGACGTCGTCGAAGCCCATGTTGATGCAGGCGGTGATCGCCTCGACCGAGGGGCTCTCGGCGAAATAGATGAGCGGGGAGAAGCGCACCCTGCGGCTGGCGGCGAAACGGATGGCGTCGGCCACCGGGCGCAGCGCGGCCACGTCGTCCACGGCGGCGAAGAGGAAGAAGCAGACCGGCGTCTGCTGGGTCTGCTGCTCGGCCTGGGCGAGGCCGCCGAAGGGGGAGACCCCGGCAAAGCCCAGCCCTCGTGCCATGTCGATCAAGGCGGCGCCCGGCCCGTCCTGCGGCCCGACGACATAAGCGTATGCGCGCATGGCACCGCTCCAGAAATCCTGCATCCCGGGGCGCATGGTAGCGGCGAGCTGCTAACGGCGCGCTAACGCGGCCTCAGTCGCGCGGCCGCTCGCCCCGGAACAGGGGACCGTGCTCGCGCATGAGCGCGGCGATGCGCTCGGTGACGGTGCGCACGGCCGGGGTGTGGCGCTCCTCGTGGTGGCAGACCAGCCATTGCTCGGTCTCGAGCTCGGGCAGGGGCGCGGCCATGCGCGACAGGCGCGGGTCGCCGTCGCCGACGAAGCAGGGAAAGACCGATATGCCGGCGCCGGCCGCCACCAGCTCCAACACGCTCATGGCGTCGTTGCCGCGCACGGCGATGCGGTCGCCGTGCCGGGCATTGAGCCAGCGCGCCGAATGAGTCTGGCCGGTCTCGCCGGCGACGCCGACGAAATAACCCGCCGCCACCCCGCTCACCAGTTTGGGGCGGGCATAGAGGCCGTAGGCGACCGCGCCGACGAGGCGGCCGGCCAGCCATTGCTCGGTGGGGCGCTGGTTGCGCACGCCGATATCGGCATTGCGGCGGCCGATATCGACCTTCTGGCTGGCGGTGACCAGCTCGAGGCCGAACCGGTCCTCGACGCTCCACAGCCGGTCGATGTTGCGGGCGAGGAAGGCGGAGGTCCAGGGGCCGGCCGAGACGCGCACGATGCGCTCGCCCAGCGTGCCGTCCTTCCAGCGCTTGAGCGCCAGCATGGCCGCCTCGACATCCTCGGCGCGGGCGAGCAGGTCCTCCCCCGCCTGGGTCAGGCGGTAGCCGGCCTGGCTGCGCACGAACAGCGCCTCGCCCACCTGGCGCTCCAGCGCGGCGACCCGGCGGCCCAAAGTGGCCGCGGACAGGCCGGTGGTCTGGGTGGCGGCGGTGAGGCCGCCCAGCCGCGCCACGTCGAGAAACAGCCTCAGATCATCCCAAGAGAAGTCCATTTTGCATTTCTGAAAAGCCTGTTGCGTTCCTGACCATAGCGGAAAGCCCCGCAAAGGCGCAATGATGGCTACAGAAGGTCGGCGCGACTGGCCGACCAATGCAGCCCATAGCTCCATGGTTGAAACGCGGGACGCCCGGTTCCGCGGCGGAGCCGGCTGCCAACGGCAAGGAGAGGGACATGTTCGAACCCCTGACCCGCAAATTCCAGGACTGGCGCCTGCGCCGGCTGACGGCGAGACGGCTGCACCAGCTCGACGACCGGCTGCTGGCCGATATCGGCACGCGCCGGGACAGCATCGAGGCCTTCGTGGCCAACCGCACCTTCTGCGAATAGGAGCAAGACCATGAGCCATACCCGCAAGCTGGGCCGCAGCGGCATGACCGCCGGCGCCATCGGCATGGGCTGCTGGGCCATCGGCGGCCATTTCACCCTGGACGGGCGCAATGACGGCTGGGGCGAGGTGGACGACGCCGAATCGGTGCGCGCCATCCATCTCGGCCTCGAGATGGGCGCCACCCTGTTCGACACCTCGGACGCCTACGGCACCGGACACAGCGAGGAAGTGCTGGGCGCCGCCCTCAAGGGGCGGCGCGGCCAGGCGATCATCGCCACCAAGTTCGGCTTCACCTATGACGCCGACCGGCGGGCGCTGCTGTCGACCGATGTCAGCCCGGCCTATATCGAATGGGCCCTGAACCAGTCGCTGCGGCGGCTGAGCACCGACCATGTCGATCTCTACCAGATCCATGTGGGGGAGCTGTCCGGCGAGGCGGCGGAGAGCACCGGCGAGACGCTGGAGCGGCTGGCCGAATCCGGACGCATCCGCGCCTGGGGCTGGAGCACCGGCAATGCGGAGGCGGCGCGGCGGCTGGTGCAGTTCCCGCACTTCACCGCGGTGCAGCAGGGCGCCAACGTGCTGCACGACGTCCCCGAGCATTTCGCGCTCTGCGCCGAGCACGAGCTGGCCAGCCTCACCAATTCGCCGCTGGCCATGGGCCTGCTGTCGGGCAAGTTCTCGGCCCAGAGCCGGCTGCCGGACAGCGACGTGCGCGCCGCCGGCCATAGCTGGGTCCGCGATTTCGTGGACGGCAGGCCCCGGCCCGAGACGCTGGCGCGGATCGAGGCGCTGCGGGACCTGCTGACCAGCGGCGGCCGCACGCCGGCGCAGGGCGCGCTGGGCTGGCTGCTGGCGCGCTCGCCGCATACCTTTCCCATTCCCGGCTTCAAGACCGAAAGCCAGGTGCGCGACAATCTGGGCGCGCTGCGCCTGGGGCCGCTGCCCGCGGCGGTGATGGCCGAAATCGACGCCGTTCTCAACCCGGAGGGACACGATGCTTGAAAAGACGACGCTGGGACCGCTCTCGGTCTCCAACCTGGCGCTGGGCGCCATGCTGTTCGGCGCCACGGTCGATGAAGATTTGTCCCGGCGCTTGCTCGACCGGTTCGTCGATGCGGGGGGCAATTTCATCGACACGGCCAACAACTACGCCTTCTGGCATCCCGGCGGCCGGGCCGGCACCAGCGAGGAGCTGCTCGGCCGCTGGCTCAAGGACCGCGGCCGGCGCGAGGAGGTGGTGATCGCCACCAAGGTCGGGGCGCTGCCCAACCGGGTTGGCGCCGGGCTCGAGGACATAGAGGGGCTGGGGCGCGAGGCGATCACGCGCGGGATCGAGACCTCGCTGCGCCGGCTGGGGACCGACTATGTCGATCTCTACTATGCCCATATCGACGACCGCACCACGGCGCTCGAGGAAACGCTCGAAACCTTCGACGGGCTGGTGAAGGCGGGCAAGGTGCGGGCCATCGCCTGCTCGAACACCAGCGTCTGGCGGATCGAGCGGGCACGGCAGCTGAGCCGGCAGCATGGCTGGGCCGAATATGTGGCGCTGCAGCAGCATTTCTCCTATTTCCGGCCGCGCCCGGACAGCGACCTCAAGCGCAATGCGGTGATGGGGCTGCGCGGCGGCTGGGGCACGGAGGGCGGCCTTCGGGGCCAGCATCTCGACTATATCCGCTTCAATCCCGAGTTCCGCGTCGTCGCCTATACGCCCATGCTGCGCGGCGCCTATGCCGATCCGAGCCGGCTGGAGCCGGCCTACCGGACCGAGGACAACGAGAAGCGGCGGGCGGCGCTGGAAGCGGTGGCGGCCGAGACCGGCGCCACGCCCAGCCAGGCGGTGATCGCCTGGATGCTCAACTCCACCCCCGCCATCATCCCCCTGGCCGCCGTCTCGAGCGAGGCGCAACTGGGGGAGAACATCGCCGGGGCCGGGCTGGCGCTGAGCGAGGCGCAGATGGCGCGGCTGGATGGGGCGGCCTAGGGCAAGCCCCGCAGAGACAGCAGAGAGGAAAGAGCATGCAGATGACGACATTGGGATCGTTCGGGCCGGTCAGCCGGCTCACCCTGGGCGGGGGCGGCATCGGGCAGGTGTGGGGGCCGACCTCCGAGGCGGAGGCGGTGGCGACGCTGCGCCAGGCGGTGGATGACGGCATCACGCTGATCGATGCGGCGCCGGGCTACAAGATCTGCGAGGCCATGATCGGCCGCGCCTTCGAGGGGAAGCTGCCGGATGGGGTGCGGGTGACGACCAAGCACGGGCTGGGCACGGTGCCGGCCGAGCAGGTCTATGGGCGGCTGCGCGCCTCCCTGGAGCAGAGCCTTGGGGCGATGCGGCTCGAGCGGGTGGACATGCTGCTGCTGCACAGCGAGATCCGGCCGGACGATTTCGACTATCCGCCGGGCCAGCCGCCGAAGGACGAACGCTCGACCAGCCTGACGCTCTATCGCGAGGCGGTGCGGCCGGCCTTCGCGCAGCTGGCGGCCGAGGGGCTGATCGGGCATTGGGGCATCACCGGCATCAACCACGCCGATGCCACCATCGCGGCGCTGTCCTCCGGGCCGCTGCCGGCGGCGGTGCAGGCCATCGCCAACCTGCTCGACAGCCCGGGCGAGATGAACGGCACCGGCCTCGCCCCGCGCCCACGCACGGTGATCGCCGCGGCCAAGGCGGCCGGGGTGGGGGTGATGGGGGTGCGGGCGGTGCAGGCGGGGGCGCTGACCAGCCGGCTGGACCGGCAGGACGATTCGCCCACCGGCGCCGATTTCGCCCGTGCCCAGCCCTATCGCGATCTCTGCCGGCGATGGGGCGAGGATCCGGCCAGCGTCGCCTATCGCTATGCGCTGGGCATCGAGGGGGTCGATACGCTGGTCCTCGGCGTCAAGAACCGCAGCGAGCTGCACGACGCGGTGATGGCCGAGCGGCGCGGGCCGCTGGAGGCCGAGCAGGTGGCCGCCATCGAGGCGCTGGGGCTGCGCTGAAAAAAGGCCGCCCATCGCGATGGGCGGCCAGACCGACGCGGGAGGTCGTCGGGAAGGGTCAGATGGCCTCGATGCAGACCGAGGTGGTGCCGCGATTGCGGAAACCGAGCTGGGTGGCGGCAGCCTTGGAAAGGTCGATGATGCGCTTGCCGTGGAAGGGGCCGCGGTCGTTGATGACGACCTCGACGGTATTGCCGGTGCGCTGGTCGGTGACTTCGACCTTGGTGCCGAAAGGAAGGGAACGATGCGCCGCCGTCATGGCGTTCTCGTTGAAGATTTCACCCGATGCGGCCTTCTTTCCATGAAAGCCGGGACCGTACCAGGAAGCGCCGCCGCACTGGGCATGGGCTGCAGTCGAAAGGGAGAGGAATCCGACCGCACACGCGGCGACACAAACGGCTGTTCTGATCAATGCTCTTTGCTCACTGAAGTTGTCGATGAGCGGCTGACTAGAAGCGGGCGGAGGCCGAAATATGGGCATATTCGTCCCCCGGGCCGGGGACCGGCCGATTGTTGCATTTCTGCTGCAGGGCCAAGGGGCGGGAATCGTTAACCCTTGCGGTTACGATTTGGGAAACCATGGAAAATGAATCCGGACAGAGGCGGCTAGCCCGCGAATGCGCCGGGAATCGAAGGTTCCTCGTAGAAAGTCGTCCCCGGCTGTTGCGAGGGCGCAACGGTTCCGCGGGAAGATGGGGTCACCGGCGAAAAACGCCGGTTCCGGCGGAAATGAAGGAGGGAATGCGGCAGGCGCGGCGGGGTTTGGGGCGGCAATGTGGCGCCCTCGTGCCGATCGGGCGGGGCCGCGCAGGCACAGAAAAGGGCGATGGCAAAGCCATCGCCCAAGTCAGTCAGGGAGAAGGTCGGAGCGCGCCTCAGGCGCGCGGCTGGGGAACAATCCGCAGATAGGGCTTCAGTTCCTTCCAGCCCTCGGGATATTTGGTCCTGGCGGCCTCGTCGGAGACGGCCGGCACGATGATGACGTCCTCGCCGTTCTTCCAGTTGACGGGCGTCGCCACCTGATGGCTGGCGGTGAGCTGGAGGCTGTCGATGACGCGCAGCACCTCGTCGAAGTTCCGGCCGGTGGAGGCGGGATATTCGATCTTGAGCTTCACCTTCTTGTCCGGGCCGATGACGAAGACCGAGCGGACGGTCAGCGTATTGTCGGCATTGGGATGGATCATGTCGTAGAGACGGGCCACCTTGCCTTCGGTATCGGCCAGGAGCGGGAAGTTGAGCGCCGCGCCCTGGGTCTCCTCGATGTCCCTGGCCCAGCCGCCATGATCCTCGAGCTTGTCGACGCTGAGGCCCAGCACCTTGACGCCGCGCTTGTCGAATTCGGGCTTGAGCTTGGCGGTATAGCCCAATTCGGTGGTGCAGACCGGCGTGAAGTTCTTGGGATGGCTGAACAGCACGGCCCAGGACCCATCGATATAGTCGTGGAAATGGATGGTGCCCTCGGTGGATTCGAGGGTGAAATCGGGGGCGGTATCGCCAATCAGGATTGCCATGGTCGTCTTCCTCTGCCCGCCGGGGCGGGTCGATGTGCTGACAAAAAGAATATCGTGCTCAGGGCCCGCCATTGAAGCGGCGGAAGGCGAAACGCTTTTGCCTTGTTTCTCCCCGNACCGGCAAGGTTTTTCGGCCATNNCGCCNGGGCCGGAATCGGGCGGATGCCCGNCCTCATTGCACCATGACCGAACCCTGCATGGGCCGGGCGGCGGGGGCGCCGTGGGTCCAGGTGACGTCGAGCCCGTCGAGCGGCACCACGGACAGGCTCATCTTGCCCGAACCCTGCTGGATCTCGCGGGCATGGGCCAGGTAGATCAGCGCATTGTTGGCGGCATCGTAGATGCGGGTGACGCGCAGCGACTTCCAGATCAGCGAGCGGGCCTCCTGGAAGATCTCCTCGCCGCCGGCGCGGGTGTTGACGTCGCCGATGGTGACCGGGCCGATGGCCGAGCAGTCGAGCGCGGAATAGGAGGGGTCCTCGAACCAGTTGCCCTGGCTGATGCGGTCGATGAAGGAGCGGTTGAAGAAGGCGAGGTGGCAGACGACGCCGTCCACCTCGGGATCGGCCACCGCCTCAATGGCAATGTCGTTGCCGGTCCAGTCGACCCCGACGGTGCCGACCTGGCGGCCGTCGCCGCAGGCGGCGAGAGCCAGGACGGCGGTTGCGGCGAGGGCGAGGCGGGCGAATGGGTTCATCGGTGTCCTCCGGGGTCGGGCTGCTTCTAGATGGTCCCCGCAGGGCCCGCCTGCAAGATGGTTCAACGCCGTATCGAATTGTCCAGCACCCGCTCGAGCCAGCGCACCAGCAGGGAGAGCGAGATGGTCATGGTGAGATAGAGGAAGGCCACCACGTTGTAGGTCTCGAAGAAGAGGAAGGTGCTGGAGGAGTGGAGCTTGCCCAGCTGGGTGATGTCCTGCACCCCCAGGGCCGAGACCAGGGCGGAATCCTTGACCATGGAGACGAAGTCGTTGCCGAGCGGCGGCAGGATGGTGCGCAGGGCCTGGGGAAAGACGACGAGGCGGAAGCACTGCCAGGGGCTGAGGCCGAGCGAGCGGGCCGCCTCGACCTGGCCCCGGCCCACCGCCTCGATGCCGGCGCGGAAGATCTCGGCGATGAAGGCCGAATAGCAGACGGTGAGCGCGAAAATGGCGCGCCAGACGAAATCGAAGCCGCGGACGGTGGCCGGCTCCATCCAGCCCATGCCGATCAGCGGGGCGGCGAGCCAGTTGAACGCGGCCACCATGGCGGGCGCGGCGACGAAGGCGATGTAGAACAGGAACACCAGAATGGGGATGCCGCGGATGATCTCGACATAGAAGGTCGCGACCTCGCGCAGCGCCCGGATGCCGGAGGTGCGCGCCAGGGCCACCAAGAGGCCCAGCACGGTGGCGGCGAGAAAGGCGACGAAGGTGACCCACAGCGTGGTCAGCACCCCGCCCGACAGGGTGCGGAAAATGGCGGAATAGGTGCCGTCGGCGGTGATGGCCCACAGCCCGAGCACGAAGAGCAGGAGGATGGCCAGCAGCCAATAGGGGAGGCGGGCGAAGAGGGAGGGGCGGTGACGGGTCATGGGGGCGATGGCTGTGAGAGGGGGGTGCGCGTCGGCACCCCCTCCCAACCTCCCCCGCCAAGGGGGAGGAGCTGGGCCGGCGTTCGTGAAAAGCCTCCGCCCCGAACGCGATGCGGCCCCGCCCCCCTTGCGGCGGAGGCTGGAAGGGGGGCGGGGCAGGCCGGATGCTCCTGCGGATCACGCAGCGGCACTATTCCGCCGCGTATTCGAAGAACCAGTAGTTGATGCGCTCGTCGAGCCAGCCTTCCTCGCGGAGCTGGTCGAGCGCGGCGTTGAAGGGTTCGACGAGATCGGAGCCGGGGGTGAGGATGAAGCCGAGCGGATCGGACTTGATGGATTCGCCCACCTGCTTGAAGGCGCCCGGATCGGCGCCGATATAGCCGGTGGCCGCCGCCTGGTCGGCGATGACGGCATCGACGTCGCCGGCCTTCACCGCCTGGACGGCGGCGCCGAAGCTGTCGAACACCTTGACCCGCGGATTGGCCTCGTCGCCATCGAGAATGTCGTAGATGGCGGTGTAGAAGGACGAGGTGCCGGCCTGGGCGCCGAACAGCAGATCGGGATTGTCGGCAAAGCTCTCGGCGCCGGTGATGCGGTCCTCGTCGGCGCGGACCAGGAAATACTGCTCCACGGTGATGAAGGGATCGGTGAAGTCGATCTGCTCCTCGCGCTCGGCGGTGATGGTGATGCCGTCGGCGCCGATGTCGAACTGGCCGGAACGCACGGATTCGATCATCACGTCCCAGGCGGTGAGGTCCCACTCCACGGTGGCGTTGAGGCGGCGGGCGACCTCGTTGATGACATCGTATTCGAGCCCGATGCCCTCGCCGGTGGCCGGATCGGCGAAGTTCAGCGGGTAATAGGCGTTCTCGGTGACGGCGCGGATGACCCGGCCTTCGAGATCCGGCAGGTCCTGCGCCTGGGCGGGCAGGGCGAGGAGGACAAGGGCGGCGCTGGCCAGAAGGGCGGATGGCTTGAACATGGAATCGACGTCTCCCGGTGACTGTTTCGCCGGGAGACTAGAGCATTCCGGCCGGGTTTGGGAATGGGGCGGCCGCGCCCCATCCGGCGGCAAGGCGCCTCAGGCGCCCTCGACCACCTCGGCGCCGGGGCCGTTCTTCTTCAGCGAGTCGATGGCGTTCCTGGCCGAGGCCTTGGAGGCGTAGGTTTCGGTGCGGGCCATGGTTTCGCCGTTGGAGGCGACGAAGCGCACGAAATGCTGCCCGTCCTTGGAGGCGACGATCTCGAAGCGGTAGCCCGAACCGGTCTCGTCCCTGGAGAGATCGACGGTGATGGCGTCGGGGGCATTCTTCTTCAGCGACTCGATGGCCGATTTGGCGCTGGCCTTCTGCTTGTAGTTCTCCGACCAGAAGATCTTCTCGGAATTGTAGGAGAAGTCGAACTTGAACTGGTCGTTCGCCGCCGGAGTGATGTTGAACTTGTGTGCCATGACGCTGGCCTCCCTGAGTCTTGCCGGTCCAGACTAGCGCAACCGCGACAATTGAAAACCCTCTAGTTTCCGCCTTTCACCCGATCGAGGTGGCCGAGGTCGCGCTGCGGATCGATCCGGTCGCGCACCATCTGCTTGAGCACCCGGATGTCGGGAAAGCCGCCGTCGCGCTTGCGCTCCCAGAGCAGCTCGCCATCGAGCCTGATCTCGAAGATACCACCCGTGCCGGGGACGAGGATAACCTGGCCCAGTTCGAGGCTGAAGGTGGAGAGCAGCTCCTGCGCCATCCAGGCGGAGCGGAGCAGCCAGTTGCACTGGGTGCAATAGGCGATGGCGACGACCGGCTTGTCCGTCTGCGCGTCCATCAGCGCCGTTTGCCGGGCTTGCCGAGATCGGCGGGGTCGACGAGGCTGGCGAGAATCTGATCGACGAGGTCGAGATCCTGCCGCTTGCCGGCCGCCTGCTGCTGCAGGTCGACCAGATAGGAGGTGGTGTAGTAGAGCCGCCGCGCCAGCATGGTGGCGATGTGGAGGGAGAATTCGGGGTGGCCGTCGAGGAAGCTCAGGGCATCGGCGATCTCGTAGGCGGTGACCACCGAGAGCGCCCGGACCGTGGCCGAATGGGGCATGTCGAGCAGCACCGACATCTCCCCGAAGATGGAGCCGGGCTCATCGACATGGGTGACCTGGGTGCGCTCGCGCACCACCTCCACCTGGCCCTCGACCAGCACGTAGAGCCTGCCGAGCCGGGCGCCTTCGGGAAGGATGTCCTGCCCCGGCTTGAAGGTGACCTTCGGCAGGTCCGCGCAATAGTCCAGAATGTCAGCCATGGCCCCCGCCTTCCGCTGCCTCGCCCATGGGGTGCAGCGTAGAGCATCGGCCCGGCAAAGCAAAGCCGCCCGGCGGGAACCGGGCGGCCGGGAAGGCTACTGAATCCAGACGACGGTGCGGCTCGCGGCATCGACCAGGGCCGAGCGGCCGTCGACATAGACATAGCCGTAATAGGGATCGTCGGGCAGGGGCGTGACCACGGTGTCGTCGGGCAGCACGTAGCCGACCACCACGTCGCCCTGGGCATTGACCGGGGCGACCGGATTGGCGAGGGCGAAATCGACGCTGGACTGGCTCACCACAAAGCCGGGCGACTGCACCAGGCTGCGGGTCGCCAGATCGACGATCCAGACGCGGCCATTGGCGTAGATGTAGCCATAGGCGGGATCGCCCGCGACGGGATGGATGGTGACGCCCTCGGGCACGACATAGCCCACATCCAGGGCGCCGTCGATGAGGATGGGCTCGACCGGGGTGGTGGTGGCGTATTCGACCGTGGCGGTGGCGATGCCGGCCTCGGCGCCGATCACCGCGCCGGCGAAGCCGCCGATCACCGCCCCGATGGGGCCGCCCACGATGCCGCCCACCACCGCGCCGGTGGCACCGCCGCCGGTGGCGCCGATGGCGGCGCCGGCTTCGGGATCGACCACGCCGGCATCCTGGGCGAGGGCCGGGACCGCAAGGCCGAGCGAAAGCGTGGCCAGGCCGGCCAGGAGAATCGTCTTCATTTCACTGTTCCTTTCTTGGGCGGGTTCGGACCCTCGGGCCGCTTCCCGCTTCCGTTCCGGGGAGCGCCGCCGGGGCCGGCGGCGCGGCTTTCATCCGCCCCTTGGCCCCTCGAACGGCGGCGGACGGGGGAACGTTCCGGCCGGGAAGGAATGTGATGGGCCGGTGTGGCAGCCCCGCTACAGCAGCCTTTCGATGTCGGGGACGAGCGCGGCCGGCTCGGTGGCGGGGGCGAAGCGCGCCGCCACAAGGCCGTCGCGCCCGATGAGGAACTTGGTGAAGTTCCACTCGATCGCCCCGTCCGCGGCCTCGCCCGGCGCCGCCGCCCGCAGCCATTCGTAGAGCGGATGCGCGCCCGGCCCGTTGACCTCGAGGCGCGCGAACAGCGGAAAGGTCACGCCATAGGTGGCGGAGCAGAAGCGGGCGATCTCCTCGGCGGTGCCCGGCTCCTGCTCGGCGAACTGGTTGCAGGGAAAGCCCAGCACCGCCAGCCCCCGGCCGCCATAGCGCCGGTGGAGCGCTTCCAGCCCCTCATATTGCGGCGTCAGCCCGCATCTGCTGGCCACGTTGACCGCCAGCACCACCTTGCCGGCATAGGCCGAGAGCGGTTGCGGCGTGCCGTCGAGCAGCGGCAGGGTGAAATCGGCAAGCGTCGTCGCAGTCGTCGTCACAGGCGTCGTCGCAGTCATGGCAGGCACCCCCGGATGGAACTCAAGACTTAGGCGCCGGCGGC
>Ga0065721_10005554_pt1 | contig 12884 bp, 11 predicted proteins | sample Mesricmetagenome_FD_59108 | JGI IMG/M metagenome (GOLD analysis project Ga0065721, IMG submission 59108) | Mesophilic microbial community from rice straw/compost enrichment Sample: eDNA_1 v2 (version 2) | ecosystem: Engineered > Solid waste > Grass > Composting > Bioreactor | place: USA: Davis... | reverse complement strand
CGCGCACAGCACGTGGAAATACAACGTGCCGCACAGCTTCGGCGTGCATCACGCCATCGCGCCGTATCCATATCGCGGCCCGTATGGCTATGACGATGCGGACGCGGGGCGCAAATATGCGGACGACGTGAAGAACCTGATCGATTACGCCACACCCGGCAAAGTCGCGGCGTTCATTGCGGAATCCATTCAAGGCGTTGGCGGCTTCGTGGAATTTCCAAAAGATTATCTCAAGCACGCTTACGAACACGTCCGCGCGGCGGGCGGTGTTTGCATCGCGGACGAAGTGCAGACCGGTTTTGGCCGCACCGGCACGCATTTCTGGGGTTTCGAAACGCAAGGCGTGATTCCTGACATCGTCACGATGGCCAAGGGCATCGGCAACGGTTGCCCGCTCGCGGCGGTCGTCACCACGCCGAAGATTGCGCAGGCGCTCACCGGCAAAGTTCATTTCAACACCTTCGGCGGCAACCCGGTTGTCAGCGCGATGGGTAAGGCCGTGCTTGAAGTCATCGAAAGAGAAAATCTTCAAGAGAACTCGCTCAAGATGGGTGCGCGCATCAAAGACGGTCTCGAGAAGCTGAAAGCGAAATACAATCTCATCGGTGATGTGCGCGGCAAAGGTTTGATGCTCGGCGTGGAAATTGTGAAAGACCGCGTCACTAAAGAACCCGGCAAAGCCGAATGCGCTGCGGTTCACGAAGCCGCGCGGGAAATGGGTCTGCTCCTCGGCAAAGGCGGCTTATGGGGCCAGACCATTCGCTTCGCTCCGCCGATGTGCATCACTGCTGCCGACGCGGATTTTATCGTGGATGTGTTCGACGCGGCGTTTGCAAAGATCTCGTAGCGTTAGCCATCCTGGCTGACGTAGAGGGTCGGCATCCTTGCCGCCCAAAGCGTTTGAAGGAAACACGGTTAAAAATCTCGGACGCGCTTAGATTTGCGGAAGATTTTTCCCTCCGGGCGGACACCCGCCGCTCCATCTTCTCGGACAGAAACGTGACCTTTGCAAAAGCACGACGGCTGGTTATCTTGCGGCCATGAGTACAGTTCAAGAAATTGAAGCTGCCATTCCCCGCCTGTCCCGCGCCCAAATCGAGGAACTCCGCGCGTGGATAGACGACTTTCTCGAAGATCAGCTCGAACTGAAGGACGAGGTGAAAGCCAAGCTGGATCAATCCCGCAGCGAAATCGCCGCCGGGAATTACACGACGCGCCAGCCCAAGTGAATCGTGGCTGCCGCGCTTCAAATCTGGTCACCCACCTTTTCCCGTGCCTTCGATGATCTTCCGCCCGACATCCGCGAAATGGTGCAGCGCAAAGTGGATGATATGAGCGCACGACTGGAATCCTTTCCGCACAAACGACTGCAAGGCCGGCCGGAGTGCAAATTGCGAGTTGGTGATTACCGGGTGCTTTACGAGTTTGATGTAACACGAGGACGGATTTATCTGCACTACGTCGGTAACCGCCGGGATATTTACAAGCGAAGCTGAATTGCTGGCCGAACGATCTGAATCGCCCTACCAATGTGTATCAACGAAGCGGACACAGATTTCATGGTCGAAGTGTAAACCTGACGCTTGACGCCTTAGAACCCGGTGCTAGCCTCGCCTCGTGAGTTTGAACAGCAGCAAGCAAGTAAAAGCGGCCTATCAAGGCTCGTTTAGCTTTTACTTTTATTGGCTTGACCAGGGCTTGCTGCGATAAAATTCCGAAAATCAACAAATCGCCGCAGGTCACTACGTCACCTGCGGTTTTTTTGTGACGTCCTGCGGCCAACCTGAAAGCAAAAATATGATCATTGTTCTCAAACCCGGCATCTCCAAGCGGGACGAAAACGCTGTCTTGCAGGAAATCCGCAAGCTTGGTTACAAACCGCACGTCATGCGCGGGGTGGCCCGCACCGTCGTCGGCGCCATCGGCGACGAACTTTCCCACGCCAATCTCAGCGCGCTCAGTGCGCAGTTTCCCAAAGCCATCGAAAGCGTGATGCCGATTCAGAAACGCTACAAGCTGGTCAGTCGGGAGGCGCATCCGACCAATTCCACTATTCGCGTCGGCAAACAGATTATCGGCGGAAAAAAATTTCAGGTCATGGCCGGGCCATGTTCAGTCGAAAGCGAAGCGCAACTTATGAAAACGGCGGTGGCGGTGAAAAAGGCCGGTGCGACGATATTGCGCGGCGGCGCGTTCAAACCGCGCACTTCGCCTTATGAATTTCAGGGGCTCGGTGAGAAAGGATTAAAACTGTTGGCCAAAGCGCGCAAAGAAACCGGCCTCGCGGTCATCACCGAGTTGTTATCAGAGAACCACGCCGAATTGGTTGCCGAGTACGCGGACATTCTCCAAATCGGCGCGCGCAATGCGCAGAACTTTCAATTACTCATCGCCGCCGCCAAAACCGGAAAGCCGGTGCTGCTCAAGCGCGGGCTTTCGATGAAAATTGAGGAATGGTTGTTGGCGGGCGAATACGTGCTCGCGAACGAAAATCCGAATCTGATGTTCTGCGAACGCGGCATTCGCACGTTCGAAACATACACGCGCAACACGCTCGATCTCGCGACGATTCCGATCATCAAACACGAATCGCATTGTCCGATTGTCATTGATCCGAGTCAGGGCGCAGGTCGCGCGGATTTGGTGACGACGATGTGCAAAGGTGCGGTCGCGATGGGCGCGGATGCGTTGCTCATCGAGGTGCATCCGAATCCCGCCGAGGCGTGGAGCGATGGCGCGCAACAGGTCACGCTCGATGGCTTCGCGAAATTGATGAAAGATTTGCAACCGTTCATTGCGGCGGCGGGACGCGAGTAACAAAAGAAATATGAGAGCGCGCCAAACCGGACTTGGTTTAGCGCGCTGCGCTCGACTAGGATTCGTCATGCGAATATTGGGATTAGACCATGGAACCCGTCGAGTCGGCGTGGCGGTGAGCGATGAAATGCATATGATTGCGCAGCCGCTCGAATACATCGCGCCCGAGCCGTTCGCGGAATTTCTCGAACGATTGAAGGAAATTATCCGCGAGAAGGAAATTGGCCTCATCGTCATCGGCATGCCGCGAAACATGGACGGCAGTTATGGTCCGGCGGCGCTCAAAGTGCAGGAGTTCGCCGCCGCGCTCAAAGATGCGGTGACGGTGCCGTTGAAATTGTGGGACGAGCGTTTGACGACGAGTCAGGCGCAGAAGTTTTTGATTCAAGGTGGTGTGCGGCGTAACCAGCGGAAGGAGAAAGTGGATAAAACAGCCGCGGCGATTTTGTTGCAGAGCTATCTCGATTCGCGAACGCTGTGATTCAGTGCTTCGGTTTTTCCTGTGGACGCGCTCAAATTCAAACTCATCATCGCCTACGACGGCACGGCCTATCAGGGATGGCAGGTGCAGAAGATCGGTCGCGGCGTGCAGGAATTGATCGAGGCGGCGCTGGCCAAACTTTTTCCCAGTAAACCTCGATTGGTGAGTTCAAGTCGCACGGACACGGGCGTTCACGCATTAGGAATGGTGGCGCATTTTGAAGTGCCTCGCGCAGAATTCAAAATGCCGCAACGCCGACTCGCGCTGGCAATCAATGCGTCGCTGCCCGATGACATCAGCGTGTTGCGGGCAGTGCGGGTGTCGCCAAAATTTCACGCGCGCTTCGATGCATCCGGAAAGCAATACCGGTATTTCGTCTGGAATCAGTCGACGATGAATCCGCTGTTGCGCACGCAGGCGTGGCATGTGCCGCGTCCGCTGGATTTGAAAATCATGCGCGCAGCGGCGAAGGATTTTGTCGGGCGACATGATTTCCGCTCGTTCACGGCAAATCGTGGTGCGGTGCTTGAAGATGCGGTGCGAACCCTGACGCGCTGCGAAATCAAAAAGAGCGGCGCGTTGCTGACGTTCATCATCGAAGGGGACGGTTTTCTCTACAAGATGTGTCGCGCCATCGTGGGCACGTTGGTGCAAATCGGTTACGGTCGCTTTCCGCCGACGGAAGTGAAAACGATGTTGGCGCACAAGAATCGGTGCGTCGCAGGCATGAACGCGCCCGCACATGGATTGGTGTTGTGGAAGGTGTTTTATCGAGCCAAATCAGCAAAATGATCCGAAGTATTGGGAGGATTTTGATAGTAGTCGCTTTGGTCGCGTTGGCCGTCTGGTTCTTCAGAGATGCGAGCACATTTGCGCTACGCGCTAGAGATCCAGAAGCTGGCCGCGAGCGCGGTTGTTATACTGACCTGGAAATACTTTTTAACGTCAAGAATCCGACATCGTGGGTGAGGGTGGTTGAATTTGGATTGGCTGGTATATGCGCGTTTTCTGCGTTTGGATTGTTGCGAGGTGGTAATAAGTCTTCATGAACATCGTTCTCGTTGAACCTGAAATTCCGCCGAACACCGGCAACGTCGCGCGGCTATGCGCAGCGACACGCACGACACTGCATCTCATCGAACCGTTCGGGTTCAAGCTCGACGACGCTACGCTCAAACGCGCCGGGATGGATTATTGGCAGCATGTCACGTGGCGGCGTTGGAAGAATTGGACCACGTTCGCGGCACAATTGCCGCCGGAAGTGAAGCTCTGGTTCATCGAATCCGACGGGCCGCAATTGTATTCCGAAGTAAAATTTGGCGCGGACGATTATCTGGTGTTCGGTCGCGAGACTGCGGGATTGCCGAAGCAATTGCTGGAACAAAATTGTGATCGCTGGTTGCGCATTCCCATGTTCAATCCGCAGGCGCGCTCGTTGAATCTCTCCAACTGCGTTGCGTTAGTGCTGTTCGAAGCATTGCGCCAGCAAGGTTTTCCGGGCGGCAAATAATCTTACAACTCGTCTTCGCGTTCGGCGTAAAACAATTGATACGCGCGATCGTAATCAGCTTCCGACACGAATACTTCCGCCGGTTGATTCAGGTCGCTCTCATCTGACGCAGTGGGATCGACCAGTTTCTGCGTCGCGGCGATGCCGTGTTTCTCCAGCATTACGACGAGCATCTCGGTATTGATGACCGGTCCGGTATAAAAAAGTTTCACACGTTGAATTAATCAGGATGTTGCACACATGAACATGCGAAATTTTTCCGGCGGTGCTTTGTGAATACTGGCGATAGAGACGCGTCTCTGCATGCGTTGTTTATGGAAATGAGGCAGCGAAATTCCGGGTTCACTTTAATCGAGCTTCTGGTGGTCATCGCGATAATTGCGATTCTGGCCAGTATGCTGTTGCCGGCGTTGAGCAAGGCGAAGGAGCGCGCCAACGCGGCGAAGTGCATGAGTCAATTGCGGCAACTGGGCTACGCGATGCGCATGTACGGCGACGATGAAAACGGTTGGTTGCCGCAGGCGAATGGCACGGTGTATTGGACGAATTCCGCGCCGCTGCCGTGGATGCGTCCGTTGCTCAGTTATTATCAGACCACGAATGTTCTGCGCTGCCCGGATTACAGCCAGCACTATTCGAAATCGCCGTTCAGTTATTTTCTCGGTAATCGCGCGGTATGGATGACGACGGCGGCCGCCGGTCCGCTGAAGCTGGATCGCGTGACGCTCGCGAGCCAATACATTTTATCAGGTGACACGAACTGGGCGTTCGAACCGGAAGATGCCGACCCGGACAATTACACGCAGGACACGCTGTTTTCGTTTGTGCCACCGGCGCACATGAATCGCGTGAACATTCTGTTCGCGGACGGCCACGTGACCGCCTACAAAAAATTCATGCCGGGTGAAATGACCTTCTCGTTTACGAAACCCGGCGTGGCTTTCGACGATCCGCCCACGGCGTTTTGATAATTCAGTTTTTCGTTGGGCAAGTGTGTGCTGGTGGCTGTGCGTAAGCACCACCAGTCGCAGTACGCTGGATGGTTTCAGCAGTCAGAGAATTTCAGCGGCGTCTCTTTGCGCATTTGCTGCGGCTGGTCTGCGACACAGCCGCGCTCCTTTTAGAGGCGAATCAGCTCGCAGGGAGAATTTTCAAGTTGCGAGAACTTCTCCAGCAGATCGCGGGTTAGAGCTTGCAAAGTTTTCTCCGGAAGGTCGCCTTCTACCGTTATCTGGATAGATTCCATTTCTTCCACGTAACGAACGATAACACCGCTGACTTTGATGCGATGGACACCGTATTCATCTTCTTGTGCCACTATTTCGTGCGTAACGGAAGGTCTGTAGAGTTGTGCGAACAAATCCAAATCCGGCGGCTTGCCTAATTCATCTTCCAGGGAAGGAATCTCAAAATGCTTTTTAATTTTTACGAGTTCAGTGTCCGCCTGGCTAAACTCAGGAAACTGCTTTTCCCAAACAGATTGTTGGTAATCAAATAGGTGATGCCTCTTACCGTCCTGGCGGCGAATTTCCCAACGCGGCCACCGCCGCTCAGTCAGACGCTCCCAGCGCCAGTCCGTGAGATGCAATCTCCAATCGTCAATGTTCTCCACCAATGCCCCGTCCTTCCTGCCGCGATCCAGTTTTCCTCTTTCAATCAAAATCGAGCGGCCATCCTCCGATAGCGTCGCTTTGTGATCGTGAACCCANCCCGGCGGTGTTCNTGAAGTTCGCACTGCTGCAATGGCANACGTTTCCAGATCNANGATTAGAACCGGCGTTTCACCCACACGCCGTTGTTCTGGATAACCCAGATTGCCGATCAGCACGATACGATTACCGACGAGCGTTGCAGAGTGAAAGTCGGTTGGGGGAAATACCTCTCGAGGATAGCCGAAGATGTCAACTCGACCGTCGGGATGCTGGACGACAACATCATTGTAAATGTAGAAGTCCGGGTCGTAATGGTCTTCGTGCTCTCCACCGATGAACACAATACGACCGTCAGGAAGCTGATTGGTGCTTTGACCGAACCGGTCAAAACACCAACCCGGTCCGGCATCCATCGCTGACGGTCCTTTCAAACGTTGGGTCGCCTGATGAGCGTTGATCCTATGTTTGATCAGCCACTCCCAGACCGGATTGTTCATTCGCTCCGGGTTTGCAGTGCCGAAGCGAGGGGAGCGCCACTGAAGGAATAATTCTCGGGTTATCGCGGGATCAAGCGGCACAGATTCAACTGAATTGTGGTCAGTATTCGGTGTTAAATCGGCCATTGCGTCACCCTTCTTTTTGCAGCCTTGGATGAATGACAAGATCAAGAGAACAGGAGCAATAGCGAAAACGCGGCGCAGAAATACAGAAACTGTTCTGCACCGTTTCACGCCGTCGCCAGATTGTCTTCCAACAATTTTGATTTCTCCGCCGGTGGTTCAGCTTCAGTGGCTGATAGCTGAGAGCTGTCAGCTAAAACCTTGATTGGCTCGTAAAACGTATTCCGCTGCACCGGCGTGCGACCAACTTCGCGGATGGCTTTGATCATGTCCGCTTTGGTTTGCAATTGCGGCGATGTCGCACCGGCCATGTGGAAAATGTGTTCCTCGATGATCGTCCCGTGCAGATCGTCCGCGCCGTAGCTCAACGCCACTTGCGCCAGCTTCATGCCCATGCCCACCCAATACGCGGTGATGTGATCGAAGTTGTCGAGGTAGATGCGGCTCACCGCGATGGTGCGCAAGGCGTCGAAACCCGTGGGCGGTGTCTTCACCGGGATGTTGTTGTTCTCCGGCATATACGGCAACGGCACGAAGCCGACGAAGCCTTTGGTCTCATCCTGCAACGCGCGTAATTGTCGCAAGTGATCTACGCGGTCGGCGAGCGATTCGACGTGGCCGAACAGCATCGTGCAGGTGCTGCGTCCACCGAGCTTGTGCCAGGTGCGGTGCACGTCGAGATATTCCTCGGCGGATTCTTTGCCCTTGGCGATGGCGCTGCGAACTTCCTTGCGAAAAATTTCTGCGCCGCCACCCGTGAGTGAATCGAGCCCGGCTTCTTTCAATTCAATCAAGGTCTGTTCGACGGATTTTTTCGCGAGCCAGGCGAGGTGGAGGATTTCAATTGCGGTGAAGCATTTGAGATGCAAGCGCGCTGTCTTCTCGTAACCACCGACGTGAGGAGGTGGATCAGCTTGCGTCGAATCCGCCTCTTTACCTCGGTGGCTACCGTCATTCAGCGCTCGCAACGCTTTCAGCATGTCCGTGTAGTAGCTGAACGGCAGCGAAGGATGCAGTCCGCCAACGATGTGCAATTCCGTGATGCCGAGCTTCATCGCCTCGCGCGCCTTCTCAACCATCTGCGGAATGCTCAACTCAAAGCCGTCCGCGTCGCGCTTCTTCCTCGCGAACGAACAGAACTGGCAGCTCAGGATGCAGTAGTTCGAGTAGTTGATGTAGCGATTGACGATGTAGCTGGCGCGGTTGCCGACTTTCTTTTGTCGTGCAAGATCGGCGATGGCACCCAGCGCGTTGAGGTCCTTGGATTCTAACAATCGCAGCGCGTCGGCTTCAGAAATGCGTTCACCCGCGGCGACCTTGTCGTAGAGGTCGCGCAACTCGCTGCGTTGGACGAAAAAGTTCATGCCGGCCAATTGTGCGTTATTCGGCGGCTAAACGAAAGGCCTCGCTTTTGACCGCTTCGGATAAACGAAATCCCGCTTCATTCTCCAGTTGTGCTACGATGGTGCGAACTGAAGGAATGGCGCGTTGGTGTTTGGCCTCAATTATCAAGCCCATCAAACCGGTGATACGCAGCCCCTCCCGCAACGCCGCCTGTCGCCCCAGCTTTTCATCAATTAACAGAAGATCCGCACTGGTTTCCTTGGCGAGGACGATGGCTTCGGCTTCACCTAAATCCAGTTCGGCTTCCAGTCGAGTTACCTGGCTGCGATTACTGACAGCCTTCACATGCAGAAAAGTTGGAAGAACGGGGTGAGATTTTATCAATTCGCTGTGGACTGCGGTTGGGACCAGGACGATTTGATAGAGCTTTTGGAGCAACGCCACTTGACCGATTTGCAACAGGGCGGTGATGGCCGACGTGTCGCTGACAACAATCATTTTTCGCGCAAAACGGCTAAGGTGGCGACATCAGCTTGCAAGTCAGCCACATCGTAGTGGAGCGGAATCCCGCGTCGAGCCAACTCCCGCTGGAAGTCTAGTTGCGTCAACCCGGCAACTGCTGCAGCGCGTCCCACTGTAACCCGGCGTTCCGTAAACAGACCAACTGCGAAGTCGAGCAAAGCTTGCGACTGGGTCAGATTCAACCCATTCACAGTCTCGTCCGGAACTTCGATTGTCATGATGGCAGTCTAGTGACAAAAAACAGGTCCGACAAGCGTCTCCGCGGCGACCTTGTCGTAGAAGTCGCGCAATTCACTGCGTTGAATGAAGAAATTCATCCCGCAGAGTAAAGCAGCTTTGGCCGGGCAAGGCAAACGTCCGGGCAACGGCCCACTGCATCTTCATTCCACCCACACCGGTTGGGTGAAAGCGCCGTTGGCGGCGATGTCCCACACCTCGAAGCGAATCCACTTCTGATCTTTCAAATCCACCGGAACACGGAGCGTGCGCTGACTGAAGGATTCCGTGTCGATGAGATCAATGCGTTGGCGACGAATGGTTTTGCCGTCTCCGGAAACCACTTCGGCAAACGCCAACGGGAAAGTCCATTCGAGTTCAGCGACCAGTTCCGCTTTGGAGTTCTGCGCGGCGGAGATGGTTTCGCCGCTTTGTTTGTTCGCAACGGTGAATTTCGGAATCAGAATTTCACCGGTGGTCGTAAAGAACTCACCGCGGCGTAACCCGTCGAGAATCGACTGCCAGCCATCCTGATAACGCGGGATTTTGTCGAGGCGCAGGTAGTTGATGTTCATGTGCGCGTAGAGTTCGTAATCCGGTTCGACGCGGAACACGTCCACTTCGCCGAGAATTTGTTTGCGCTGCCCCCATTGATTCATGTCGTCGAGCAAGTCGAGTACGCGCCAACCAAGCGTGGAGCGGGACAAATCGGAGGGCATGGATTTCCATGCGGCGCCGAGGAAGTGATCGCTCTGGTAAAAATCTTTTTCGCGATAGCTGTCGGGAAAATCCTTTGAACTCTTGATGCGGGCGTGTGCGGTCCACATCAGACCGTTTTCCTTTTTCATCAGGTTCAACACATCTGCGCTGCTGCCGACGCGATAGACAGTGCCGTAGCCGGGGACCTGTTCTTCAAACGGTTCATTCGCGCCGCGATTGAGCACCCAGTAAACGGGTTTGGGAAAGAAGCTCATCCAGTGACCGCCGAGATGCACGTTGGGTTCTTCACCGGGCAACAGGAGAAACTCTTTATCGGAGAGGCGCTCGCATTCTTCGTGCATGATTTTCAACATGACGAGCCGCTCGGGCGTTTTCTGGCCGGGCGTCCAGCCGTGATGAAATTCGCCGAGATGCACAATTTCCACGCCGGTTTCTTTGAACTTCGTGACGAAACCCGGCGTTTCCAATCCATCAGGAATTCCGCTGGTGCGCTGGCGCTTTTGACGTTCGATGTAATCAATCGTGTGTTCGATGTGATAGTGGCTGGTGAACGTGTGATGGCCGGGCAGCTTTTTGAATCGATCGCCGCGCGTGTATTCCGCGACCTGCGCCAGCGTTTGCGGACCGTTGTTTGCGCTCAACAGATAAAAAACGCCGAGGTGATGTTCTTTGCCCGCGGGTGCGGCGAACCACGGCACCCAGCGTTTATCGCCATCCGGCGGTTGCCGCACGCCGAAGCCGAAGCCTGCGGGCATTTTGCTGTAGCCGCTGCCGAGCCAGGTGAATTCGAAATTATCCGCGAAATCGAGCGGATAGAAATATTGATGCGGCGCCGGGAATATGGCGAAAGAGCCGTTGTCACCTTCAGCAACGAGGGTGCGATGTTTTACTGCGAGCGGACGCGCTCTCGTGTCGGCCTTTACCTTTTCGCTACGCAGATTCCCGAGTGGATCGAGCCAGACCATGCGATTCCAATCCGGCGTAGTGCTGCTCAGGCCGGTGTCATAAATGATGGCGCGTAAATCTTCGGACGTGCTCATTACCGCTTCGGCGTGAATCAACGGACTGTTCGGATAAAACGTGAATCGCAGTTCGCCCCGGAACGAACCGGCGGCGACGTCGCCAATGCAAACGGTCACGCGTTGGCCGGTGTTGAAAACACGAGCTTTGGTTTTAGTCAGCTTGACGGTGTGCGTTTCGTAAGGTTTCTGACGTGGGTTTTCGAAGAACACCATGCCGCGAAACGCTTCGTCGTGTTTCTTTTTGTCGCGTTCACCGATGGTGAGCGTGGTAACGGGATCGAGTTGCGTGGTGATGGTTTTGGCCGGTTGATTACCTTCCGCGAGACTCAACGCACGGATGAGCGGTTGGTCCGGGCGCAGGTCGAGGATCATTCCACCGCGCGACGTTTTCGATGCGGGCCATGAGATTTGCAATGCATCCGGTGTGGCCTGACTGACGGTGACGACGGAATCCGAGCGATAGTTGCTCAGATCCACCGGAATCTGGGCGCGGGTCAAAAACGTGAGACCGGCTGCGATGGCGATAAGGATAAGTTTTCGGCCAGATGGAGATAAGGGATTCATGGCGAGGAATCAGTTAAGCACTCAGGGCGCGCGGGCTCAACTCTTCAGCGTGTGGCCATTTCGGGCCACAAAGAAGCTTCAGCCAGGATGAAAACGGATTGTGCTCCGGCCTTCCATAATTCGGTTGGATAACAAAAAAAGAGAGGATTTCCTCAAGTTTCCTGCGGCAGACGGCGCTTTACGCTTCGGGTGCGTTAGCTAAACTTTCAGACGTTGTGATGCGAAAGTTCCCCATCAAATGGCTGGCGAGTTTGTTTGCGCTAGGGCTGGGGGTGAATATTGCAATCGCGCAGGAGACAAATTTACCCGATAGCGAAGGCGGTGTGCGCACATGGCGTGTTGCGGACGGACTGCCGGCGGATTCGGTCGCAGCCATCATTCAAACGCGCGATGGTTATTTGTGGGTGGGGACGTCGGAAGGATTGGTGCGGTTCGATGGCGTGGAATTCACCAAGGTCAAGTTAGGGCGGTTGATGGAACAGTGGTTTCCTGCGGTGACGGCATTGACGGAGGACAGCGAGGGACATCTGTGGGTCGGCACGCAGCATAACGGCTTATATGTACTCCGGCGGGGCGAGGTGCGGCACTACACCCGGATGCACGGACTGTTGAATGAAAGCGTGACGAGTCTCGCCGCCGGCACGAATCAGATGGTGTGGATCGGCACGAAGTCCGGGCTGAACCTTTTTACGGGCCAAGGTATTCGCGCCCTCACGCAAGAGCATGGTTTGCCGGATGACTTTGTTTCCAATGTGCACGTGGCGCGATCGGGAACGGTGTGGATTACCACGCGTGGCGGGATGTGTCGGTTTGTGAATGGCCGGATTGTGCCGCATGAATTTCCCACCGAGAGCCAGGGACGAAGTCCGGAATATCTCGGCGCGTTCGAAGATCGTCATGGGAATCTCTGGGCGTATGGCGACACGTATTTGCGGAATCTGACGGATGGTAAGCGATTCAATTATTTTCGCGGTAACGAAGCTACGTCAGTGCGCATTTGGAGTTTGTGCGAAGGGCGGGATGGTCGGTTGTGGATCGGCACGAGCGGACGCGGGTTGTATTGCTTCGATGACAATCGCTTTCAACAGGTGATGCTCGATGAATTGCGCTGGCCGTACGACGTGCGGGCATTGTGTGAAGATCACGAGGGCAATCTGTGGTTGGGCACGTCCGGCGGGGGATTGGTGCAATTGCGCCCGCAACCGGTTCATGTGATGCGCAGCAGTCAGGGGTTGCCGCCGGGAACACCCGCGGCGCTGGGGCTGGATGTCAGCGGACGTGTGCATGTAGGATTGTTGCGCAAAGGTTTGTTTGTCGGTGAGGCGGGGCGATTTGAAAATTTTCAAGGCGGTGGCGGGTTGCAGGTGCAGGAAGCGATTTCGTCTTTGAACGTGGCGCGCGACGGGGCGGTCTGGG
>Ga0065721_10052030_pt1 | contig 12886 bp, 10 predicted proteins | sample Mesricmetagenome_FD_59108 | JGI IMG/M metagenome (GOLD analysis project Ga0065721, IMG submission 59108) | Mesophilic microbial community from rice straw/compost enrichment Sample: eDNA_1 v2 (version 2) | ecosystem: Engineered > Solid waste > Grass > Composting > Bioreactor | place: USA: Davis... | reverse complement strand
CGGACCAGACCGAAGCGCTGATCAGCGGGCGCCTCGACTTCGGCAGCCTTGGCGACACGCCGGCGATTCTAGCCCGCTCGTCGGGCGCGAAAACCCGGTTGATCACGCAGCAGGTCACGGATCTCATCGGCTACTTAATCGGCAAGAAGGACGGCCCGAAGACGCTGCAAGACTTGGAAGGCAAGACGATCGCGATCCAGAAAGGCTCTTATATGCATCGTTACATCGTCGGGCTGCTGAATGCGGAAGGCATTAAAGCGAAATATGTCCACATGCTTCGCCCGGACGGGGAAGCGGCGCTTGCGCGCGGCGAAGTCGACGCGATGACGAACTCCGGCGTCCCGTCGTTGAAGCTGATCGAGCAGGGGTTCCCGCTCTTGGACGATTCCTCGAAGCATCCCGAGCTGCTCGGAACGAGCACGACGGTCGTCTCCGAGTCGTATCTGGAGAAGTTCCCGGATTTTCCGAAAATATGGAACGAGGCTCGCTTAAAGGCGTTGGAGGATGCGAAGCAGCATGAGGATGAATATTACGATTTTCTGGCAGAAGTGAACAACACGACCCCTGAGCTCGTGAAGCAGGTGTCGCCGCTGTCGCAGAACAAAGACGTGCCTTTCACGGACGACGGCTTGAAGCTGCTGGAAGGCACGAAGGGCTTCCTCGTAGACGAGAAGCTCGCCACGTCGGACTTCCAAATCAACGACTGGATCGTGAAATAAGGAGGGATCGCTATGAGTACGATACAGACGCAGGATTGGGAGCTGCCAGTCCGTTATACGGCGGAAGTCGCGAACGCTCGCGAGGCGGACGCTCCCGTACATCCGCTTATTCTAAACCGTTGGTCGCCTAGAGCCTACGAACCGCGTCCGGTGCCTGAAGAGCTGCTGGCAACCGTGCTGGAGGCCGCCCGCTGGGCGCCTTCCTCCAGCAACCAGCAGCCATGGAGGTTCTACGTGGCGCGTACTCCGGAGGAGCATGAGACGTTCCGCTCCTTCATCAAGCCGAACAACCGATTATGGACGGACGGAGCACCGATCCTGATTCTGATCGCTTCGGAGAAGCTGAAGGAAGACGGCGGTCCGAACGGCTCGCACGCTTTCGACGCGGGGGCGGCGTGGGGAATTCTAGCTTTGCAAGCGCAGCTCGTCGGATTGTCGACGCGCGCCGTAGGCGGGTACGACCGCGACAAGGCGAGAGAAGCGCTAGGCACGCCGGACCATATCGAATTGCACGCGGTGATCGCGCTTGGCTATCGCGGAGAGGCCGCTTCGTTGCCGGAATCGCTGCGCGAACGGGAGAAGCCTAACAGCCGGCGTTCCGCGCATGAAAGCTTACTGCTCGTCCCGACCGTCGCGCGGCGATGACCGTATACGCGGAACGGACGGCGAGGTTCGTCCATACGTATTTCCACGCGCTGACTCACCGGAACTATCGCACGTTCTGGCTGGGGCAGTGCGTTTCCTTGATCGGCACTTGGGTGCAGAACATCAGCCAAGCCTGGCTTGTCCTCTCGCTCACGAAGTCGCCTCTGCTGCTTGGCATGCTGGGGCTGGCGCAGTTCCTGCCGTTAACCGTCCTGTCGTTGTTCGCGGGAGTGATCGTCGATAAGTTCCCGAAGCGGGCGATTCTCATGGTGACGCAGACGGTCGCGATGACGCTTGCCTTTACGACCGCGGCGCTCGTCTTCTCCGGCGCGATTCGGTTCGAACACATCCTCGTCATGGCTTTCCTGCTCGGGGTAGCCAATACGTTCGACATGCCGACGCGACAATCGATGAACATCGAGCTGGTCGGCCGCGACGATCTGATGAACGCAGTGGCGCTTAATTCGATGACGTTTAATCTCGCTCGGATCGTCGGGCCTTCAATCGGCGCGCTCCTCATGGCCACGGTCGGAGTCGGCTGGTGTTATGCCCTCAATGGCTTGACGTTCATCTTCGTCCTATTCACGCTCAGACAGCTGAAGCTATCACCTTTTATCAGGGAAACTCGCGTCGGCGTGACCGTTTGGGGCGAAATCCGCGATGGGTTATCGTATATCAGTTCGAACGCGCGTCTGGCGCAGACGGTGCTGTTCGTTGCGATCGTGGGTACGCTGGGCTTCAACTTCAACGTGCTCGTCCCCGTATTGACCAAGGAGGTTCTCGGCGCGGGAGAAGCGACGTACGGCGTGCTCATGTCGTGCCTCGGGATCGGTTCGCTGATCGGCGCGCTTACGATCGGGATGAGGAGCCGAAGCGGTCCGAAGCTGAAGCTGACCATCTCGCTCAGCATGATCGTTCCTCTCAGTCTTGTGCTGCTGGCGTTCGCTCGTACACCAGCGGCGGCCGGCGTGTTGCTGCTCGCGTGCGGATTTCTGAACATCGCGATCTCGACCAACAGCAATTCCTTGCTTCAGATGTCTGCCGCAGACGAATACCGAGCGAGGGTAATGAGCGTGTATACGCTTGTATTCGCCGGAAGCACGCCGTTCGGCAATTTGTTCACGGGGTGGGCGGCCGATAGGTATGGCGCAGACATCGCATTTATATGCTGCGGCGCGCTGGCGTTGGCGCTGGGCGTGGCGGTTGTATATGCTTATCGCGGCCACGGTAGGCGAGAGCCGCTTGACGAACCCGCGACGCATCAACTATGATGGATTCACTTCAACCGTTAAGGGGAACGAATTTATGTTGGTCTTGGTTCTGAACTGATAATCCAATAAGCTGTGCCAATGCACGACGAGTCGAATTGCCTTCTACAGAAGGTCTATTTCGTCGTAGGCATGAGGCATGGTCGGATGCCAGTGAAGAACCCGGTACATTTCCTCGCCTGCGGGCGTATCTGAAGGAATGTTAGCCGTGTCCATTCGGGCACGGCTTTTTTGCGTCTTCGACGCGACCAACCAACATTTAGGAGGCCTTCCCCTTGAGAACCCATGCCTTGAACAAATTAGAATATAACCGCGTAATCGAAATCCTGATGACCTATGCCACAACCTATCTAGGACGCGAGCAGATCGAGAAGCTCGAGCCCAGCGACAGCCTGCCAGTCATCACCCGAAAGCTGGCCGAAACGGAAGAAGCCTGCGGGCTGCTAGCCAAAGGCGCGAGCGCGCCGCTGCCGTCGCTCGAAGGGATGGAGACGATCATGGCGCTGCTCGGCACCGGGTACGTCTTATCGGAGCAGGATTTCGGACACCTTGCCCAATTCGCCCGCAGCTGCGAGCAACTGAAGCAGTATATGGCTTCGAAGAAGACGGAGGCACCGTCGGTTGCTTCTTACGTCTACGCGATGCACGACCTAAAGCCGTTGCGCGAGCAGATCGAGCAATGCGTCGACCGAGGGCGGATCGTGGATACGGCCAGCAACAATCTGCATAAAGCGCGCAAGAAAATTCGCGTAGCCGAGGAACGGCTTCAGAAACGGCTGGACGGCATGCTGTCGCGCCTATCCGATATTCTGCAAGAGCGGCTCGTCAGCCAGCGGAACGGGCGGTACGTGCTGCCGGTGAAGAAGGAATACCGCAAGAGAGTGCCGGGCACGGTGCTGGACGTATCCGCCAGCGGGCAGACCGTCTTCGTGGAGCCGTCGGAGGTCGCGGGTCTTCAATACGAGCTTAGCGCGCTAAGATCAGAGGAGACGCGCGAGGAAGCGCTCATCTTGGCGCAGCTGACCGGCGTCGCGGAAGGCTATGCGCAAGAGCTTGGCATTAATATGGAGACGGTGGGGCACTACGACTTCCTTTTCGCGAAAGCGAAGTGGGGCTTCTCTATTGGAGGCATCGCGCCGACGATGAACGAAGACAGGCTGATCGATCTGCGGGAAGCCCGGCACCCGTTGTTGTCCGCCAAGCCGGTGCCGCTGAACGTGAAGCTCGGCGGAGAGTTCCGGGCGCTGCTCATTACCGGGCCGAACACGGGCGGCAAGACCGTGGCCCTGAAGACGGTCGGGCTGCTCACGCTGATGGCACAGTCCGGATTGCTTATACCGGCGGCGAAAGGCAGCACCCTGGCGATCTTCCGGTCGGTCGAGGTCGATATCGGGGACGATCAGAGCTTGGATGCCTCGCTCAGCACGTTCTCGTCGCACCTTCGCAACGTCATCGATATCCTCGGGCACGCGGGCAATAAGACGTTAGTCCTGCTCGACGAGCTGGCGACCGGCACGGATCCCGGAGAAGGCGTCGGCTTGTCCATCGCCGTGCTCGAGGAGCTGTATCGTCGAGGCGCGGTACTCATGGCGACGACTCACTTTAACGAAATCAAGGAATACGCCCGCGTGACCCCGGGGTTCCGCAACGCCCGCATGGCGTTCGACGAAGAGACGCTTCGCCCGCTGTATCGGCTGGACATGGGCGAAGCCGGCAACAGCTATGCGTTCGTCATCGCCGCCAAACTCGGCGTTCCGCAGCAGATTATCGAGCGGGCACGCATTATTACAGGAAGTTTGAAGTCCGGCGGAGCAGCCGACCAGCGCGCCATTATCCCCATCGCTCAGCTAGAGGAAGCGCAGCAGAAGAAGCCGAATACGCAGCAAGCTCGCCTGCCGGCCGAGGAGCCGGCTTCCGTCCAACCGGACTGGGAAGTCGGAGACGTCGTCTTCGTCCCGCATCTGAAGCGGACCGGCGTCATCTACCGGCTGCCCGACGAACGCGGCAACGTGACGATCCAGATCCAGAAGGAGAAAATCGTTATCAACCATAAGCGCGTCCGCCGCTACATCGAGCGCAAGCAGCTGTATCCCGGGCAAGATTACGACATGGATATCGTGTTCGACGCGGTCGACAATCGGAAGAAGCGCAAGCAGATGAACAAACGCCACGTTGACGGCTTAACGATCGAATCTTCGCCGGAAAAATAACCAAGACATCCATTCATTGATGCATGCGTCAAGCGCTGTTATAATGAAGTGATAGTTCAAGCGACGCATGGAACCGGCTGGAGGGTATTTATTTTCATGGCAGAACCTACGATCAAGCAAAGCCATATCCGCAATTTCTGTATTATCGCGCATATCGACCACGGCAAATCGACGTTGGCCGACCGCATTCTGGAATATACCGGCGCGCTCACCTCCCGCGAAATGCAGGAGCAGGTGCTCGATTCGATGGACCTCGAGCGAGAGCGCGGCATTACGATTAAGCTTCAGGCCGTGCGCCTGAAGTACAAAGCCGACGACGGCGAGACGTACCTGCTGCATCTGATCGATACGCCGGGGCACGTCGACTTCACGTACGAAGTATCGCGAAGCTTGGCGGCATGCGAGGGCGCGATCCTCGTAGTCGACGCCGCGCAAGGCATTGAAGCGCAGACGCTTGCCAACGTGTATCTCGCGCTCGACAACAACCTCGAGATCGTGCCGGTCATCAATAAGATCGATCTGCCGAGCGCCGAGCCCGAGCGCGTCAAGCAGGAAGTCGAAGACGTCATCGGTCTCGACGCCAGCGACGCCGTACTCGCTTCCGCGAAGAACGGCATCGGCATTAAAGAAATTCTTGAGCAGATCGTTCAGAAGGTGCCGGCTCCCGTCGGCGACCGGAACAAGCCGTTGAAGGCGCTTATTTTCGACTCCCATTACGACGCGTACCGCGGCGTCGTCTGCTACATCCGCGTCATCGACGGCACGATCCGTCCGGGTACGAAGATGAAGTTCATGGCGACGGGCGCGCAGTTCGACGTTGTCGAGGTCGGCACGTTCATGCCTCGCCAGACGATCGTCGGCGAGCTCGGCCCTGGCGACGTAGGCTTCGTGGCCGCTTCGATCAAGAACGTCAAAGACACGCGCGTCGGCGATACGATCACGGACGCGAAGAATCCTACGCTGGAGCCGCTTCCGGGCTACCGCCGCATTAACCCGATGGTGTTCTGCGGGCTGTTCCCGATCGACTCTACTGACTACAACGACCTGCGCGACGCGCTCGAGAAGCTCGAGCTGAACGACGCCTCGCTTCGTTTCGAGCCGGAGTCTTCTCAAGCGCTCGGGTTCGGTTTCCGTTGCGGCTTCCTCGGCATGCTCCACATGGAGATCATCCAGGAGCGCATCGAGCGCGAGTTCAACATTCCGCTAATTACGACGGCGCCGTCCGTTATTTATCACGTCACGCAGACGGATGGGCAGAAGCTCGAAATCTCGAACCCTGCGGACTATCCGGATTCGGCGAAGATCGATTTCGTAGAGGAGCCGTTCGTCAAAGCTTCTATCATCGTACCTAACGACTTCGTCGGCGCGATCATGGAGCTTTGCCAAGGCAAACGCGGCGAGTTTATCGACATGCAGTATCTCGATACGAACCGCGTTACGCTTAAGTACGACATTCCGCTTGCTGAGATCGTCTACGACTTCTTCGATCAGCTTAAGTCGAGCACGAAGGGCTACGCGTCCTTCGACTACGAGCTGTCCGGCTACCGGCAGTCGAGCTTGGTCAAGATGGACATTCTGCTCAACTCGGAGAAAGTCGATGCGCTGTCCTTCATCGTACATCGCGATCGCGCTTATAACCGCGGGCGCATCATCTGCGAGAAGCTGAAGGATCTCATCCCTCGCCAGATGTTCGAAGTGCCGATTCAGGCGGCGGTCGGCCAGAAGATCGTCTCCCGAGAGACGATCAAGGCGATGCGCAAGAACGTGCTTGCCAAGTGTTACGGCGGCGACATCTCGCGTAAGCGGAAGCTGCTCGACAAGCAGAAGGAAGGCAAGAAGCGCATGAAGCAGGTCGGCAACGTCGAGGTGCCGCAGGAAGCGTTCATGGCCGTGCTGAAGCTGGACGAGGATTAAAGAGGAGGTGGCACAATGAGTGCTAAATGGTCTCTTCATGTGAAAGGATTCGGCAAAATTAAGGAGGCGGAGATTGCTACATCTCCGTTTCTGCTGTTTGTCGGTGACAATAATAGCGGGAAAAGTTATCTAATGTCGTTATTATGGGGCGTCCTTGCTTTTGGTCGGAAGTACTTTGGTGTGGAGAATGGAGCTTACTCGATAAGTCAACTCCCGTCTTATAAGCAGTGTGAAGAGTGGGTACTTCAGCATCTTGGCGAGCGACCATCTGAATTTGTTGTTGATGAAAGTGCGGAACGATTATTCGTTTCGTTATTCAATGAAGCAGTAGACCGCTACAAAGATGAACTTGTGCGACAAATCATTCAGCATCCAGTGTCAATCCAGCATTTGTCAATCAATAACTTTACGCGGACTCATCCATTGAAAATACTAATTAATGTTAACAAACCGCTACTGGAAGGGACGGAAGCGGAAGAAATCGAGAGAGTTACCGTTGCATTTCACTCTAATCAGGTTGTTTATAATCCTAATAGTTATGAAACAATGTTCAAATACTTACCATCTGTCATTTTATCCACAACGTGGCATCTTCTAATGGACGGTGTGCAAGCTTCACGTTCAATCTTTTCGAACATATATGAACCATTGTTTCTGCCTGCATCAAGAACAGGGTTTATGCTCACTTACAAGAAGTTGCTACAAGATATTACAGAGTTCGGAACCGATGGAGAGAGTGACAATAGTGCGAAGACGTTAATGCCTCACACCGTTGTTCGCTTCTTACAGAAACTCATCGGTTTGGAGTTCGATAATAGCGCAGGAGGGGCACCTAACGAAGAAGTTGCTAATTATTTGGAGAACAATGTATTAAATGGTAAATTCAAGAAAGACACCTCTCCTGTTCCTAATTATTTGTTTGTGCCTGAGGGGAATGAGCAACAGATTCCACTACACGCGACCTCATCGCTCGTTACCGAAATATCTCCACTGCTTCTGATGCTGCGCTCGCAGTACAGGTTCGGACTGCTCATAATTGAAGAGCCAGAGGCACATTTGCATCCTAATGTCCAACGCCACTTTGTCAAGGCAATTGCAAAACTCGTCAATGCCGGCTTGCCCATCTGGATTACCACACACAGTGATACGATTATCCAGCAGGTCAATAATTTGATCTGTTTGCGTTCTCTTTGTGAAAGAGTTGAAGATCCCGTGTCGCTTGCGGAGTTTGGCTATGAGCTGGATGAGACATTAGAATATAAGGATGTCCAAATGTATCAGTTCAGTTCGCAAAGTGCTGTAGAGTCGCAAGTGATGACACTTCTTACACAACCGGATGGTGTATCAGTACCGACATTCAATGAATCGATAATTGCGTTGCAACGGGAAGTGTTAAAAATTCAGGACGAGCTCGCTGCTGCGATGGAACAGAGTCAAGAGCCTTTTTCTCAGGGGGTTTAACTTCGTGTTGCTGACAGAATCGCTGCAGACACGACTTAGTGATTGGATAAATTCCAATTATTATGTCGAGATTAAAGGAGTTTGGAAACTAGTTGAGACTACAAGAGATGGAGAAGCAGAAATAGATATTCATGTCGACGATGCCCTAGCTTTTATTAGACTAGAAGGTGATGATAAATTCCCTCATCTATCCAATCGAAAATGCGCAGATGCTGCGATTCTGGAGTTTAAGCCTCAAAGAACAATATTGCATTTATTTGAATGCAAACGCACAATAAAGAAGGATAAATGGCTCGAAATAAAGCAACAATTTGAGGGGGCACTTCTACGCACATTAGGCATATTAGGTGTGTTGGGTATAAATGGTAGCAATGATATTGACGAGGTTAGGTGCTATACAGCGTTTCGTAGGGACATGTTATCAAAAAATCCTGTAATACTCAAAAGCGTAGATGGCAATTCGCCATTATCAGACATGCTCGATTGGTATAGTGATGAAGTACAGTTATTATCGATTACAAGCTGTATACACAAGAAAATCCAATTGGATTATCATAGCGGACAAGGGTTAGTTGTTTTATGATGAAAAGGCGTGACTAAGAACATGATATCTGGAAAAGAAATTCCTCTGTACTCTTGGACCCCGCGGGCGCTGTATATCCATATCCCTTTTTGCACGAATAAGTGCTTCTATTGCGATTTCAACTCGTACGTGGCGGCGGGACAACCGATCGATGCTTATTTGGACGCACTGGAAAATGAAATGAAGCTGACGGTGGCGAAGTTGCCTCCGGAGACGATCGATACGGTATTCGTAGGCGGCGGGACGCCGACGGTACTCGATCCGAAGCAGATGACAAGATTCCTCGATTCGGCGCGCAGGCACTTCCCGATCGCCCCGAACGCCGAGTTCACGATGGAGGCGAACCCGGGCACGACCGATCCCGAGAAGCTCGCCGCGATGCGCGAGGGCGGTGTCAACCGGATCAGCTTCGGCGCGCAGACGTTCGACGAGGAGCTGCTGAAGGCGATCGGACGCATCCACGAAGCGCGCGACGTCGTGCAAAGCATCGCGAACGCGAAGGCCGCAGGCTTCACCAACCTGTCGATCGACCTGATGTTCGGTTTGCCGAACCAGAGGCTCGATCAGCTGAAGGACAGCGTGAGCAAAGCGATCGAGCTCGATCTGCCGCATTATTCGCTATACGGGCTCAAGGTGGAAGAGAACACGTTGTTCTATCGGCTCTATCAGCGCGACGAGCTGCCGCTTCCGGAGGAGGAAGAGGAGCTGGCGATGTACGAGTACTTAATGGAACGGTTAAGCGGGGAAGGGTATCAGCAGTACGAGATCAGCAACTTCGCGCGGCCGGGCTTCGAAAGCCGACACAATATCACGTACTGGCGCAACGAGCCTTATTACGGGCTTGGAGCCGGCGCGCATGGCTATGCATGGGGCCAGCGCCACGTCAACATTAAAGGCGTGCAGCCTTATATCGATTCGGCGAACCAAGCGCTCCCGCGTCTTGAGACGAATCCGGTAGACGCGGAAGACGCGATGGGCGACTTCATGATGGTCGGTCTGCGCATGCTCGAGGGCGTCCGCGAAGAAGACTTCGGACGCCAATTCGGAGGAACATCGATGGAGGAGACGTTCGGTCCGGCGCTGTCCAAGCTGCAGAAGCAAGGACTCTTGGAGCGGACTGAGCGAGGGGGATACCGGCTGACGCCGCAAGGCGTGCTGCTCGGCAACGAAGTGTTCGGCGCCTTCGTCTAACTCCGCTTCATGGACGCGTTGAACTGCGCGGACGCGTTCTTGGCGATGCTGAGCGTATTCCATTGCGCCGATCGATACGCTTTGGCCGCATAGACGATCTGACCGACATGGTAGCCGTAATGGGAAATTTGGCGCTGGATCGCTTGGACGACGGTGTGCGGTTCCCCGCGAATCGTCACCGTGCGCAGTAGATCATCCGGCGTAAGTTCCGATAGCGTAGTCAGCAGCACGTTCCAGCCTTGCTCCCATAGGTCCAGCACTTGCTGTTTATCCGTAAAGCCGTCCACGAATTCATCGTCGCGGTTGCGATTCGGCTTCTCGCCGTCGGTCGTCAAGAAATCGGTCCATCGGGAGATCATGTTGCCTGCCACATGTTTGGCAATAATCGCGATACTGTTGCTTTCCGGTTCGGGCACCCAGAACATTCCCGCATCGTCCAATTGCTCCATTGCACGTTCGGCGAGCTTTTTCTGACTCTTGAAGGCAGCCACGCTAGTTTCGAGATAATGTACGGCAAGGTCGTCTTTAGGGGACATGAACACCGCTCCTTCGCGTCATATCGATTACTCTTTCATCATACGCGATGATCCGGTATTTTCCAGATACGATTTCTTATGACCCCTATAAACAAAAGTAAGCCTGTCCGGCTCCGGACAGGCTTCTGTGCTTATTCGCTGTACACATATTCGTTCGGGCATTCGCCGACGGCGAGGGCGTCGTGCTTCCATAGCACGCTGACGATCAGCTTGCGTTTGGCGGATTCGCATTCTACGAGGACGTGAATGTCGGACGATTTTTTTCTCCTCATGAGTGATAGCCGTCTACTTTCCCACCATTTATGCACCCCGTATCCGAAGACGAAACCGGAGACGGCCGAGATCAAACCCCAGAGGATCGGCCCCCAAGCAAGCATGAAGCCTCGGCTAATGCCAATAACGGACACTCCGGTCGCGCAGGCGAGCCCGAATTCGACGCTCGTATGGCCGGATATCGGATTGCCGATCTCCCGATGCGAGTTCGCCGAATCCGGGCTATGATCCATCGGAACGACGAGCAGCCTGTCTTTACCTATCCCGGAATTCTCTAACGCATGCAAGGCCTGCATGACCCTTGTGTCGTTCGGGAACGTACCGATAACGAGCATCCGTACACCTCCGTGGTCATTCGCCGCGATAACGGGCGAGATGAATGCTCGCCCGTTGGTACTCGCGGCAGAGATATAGGCGCTGCTCCGTTCGGAATAACCGATTCTGACGCAGGCAGCTAATGAACGTATGGTGCGCGGCGCCGCCTACCAACGAAGGCATGAATAATAGCCAGTGCGGATGGAGCCGCGCGGCGCCTTCCAAATCTCCGAGCAGCAGTCGGACCAGCGCCGTATTAAAGCCTGAGAGCGTACCGTAAACCCACGACCAGAAGATGCCGTAGATGGCTAGCCAATACCGCTGCACATAGAATTGACCGAGTCCGGGCAGAAAGCAGGAAAACACGACTCCGACCCACGGATTTTTCTCATTAGAGTAGATGAATTCCTGGGAGCGGACGTACGCTGGGGCAATTCGGTTAATTCCCTTCACACCTCTATCGTTCAGGCGGTTCTGGTCCATCGTGAGGCGATAACTATCCATGATGGCGAATAAATAGATGACGGCATAACCGATCGCCCAATTCGGATTCAAGAGCTCGGCAGCTTTCCCGAATTGGCCGCAGAACGTATATACCATCGCTTCGTTCACGTGAGCGAACGTATTGACGAACACTTCGGACAGCGTAAAAAAGACGCCGCGGACGTTATGGTTGATTAACAGGTGCCCGAAGCCCGGGAAGATCGCGGATAACCAAGCGGAGGTCCGAGGATCATAGCGGGCGATTAGATCATAGCCGTTCGTTCGTGCGGAATTGGCGGATGCTCTATAGGATAAGAGGTGTCGTTTCATAGGCTTAGGATGCTGTAAATTTTTGTGTATTATGCGATGAGGGATGAAGGGACGAATTGGATAATCGATATCCTGTAGGGGAATATTGGATATCGAATTCCATCATAACCTCGCAAGTTGGGTTGGAGTAAAAAGGGGGCATTCCGCTATGCGGGCACGCGCGCCTCGTCCAGACGCCAAGCCGATCGATCCTAAGGCGGAGGTGAACGCGAGGTATGTACAGGATCTGTTGGCTTCTCCGTCGGATTTGGTCTTGAAGGAGCTCGCGATCGGCGCGGGAGGCGAGCGTATCGTCGTCCTCTGTATCGACGGGCTCGTAGATCGCGCGGTCATCGACGACCGGCTGCTCCGTCCGTTGATGCGGCAAGCGCCTATCGACGAGGAAATCGTCGCTTCTCCCGAATTTTTGGTCCGGCTGCAGGACTCTGTGCTGCCTCTTCAGGGCTCTTCCCTCGCGGAGGACATGAACCAGGCCGTCGACTCGCTGCTGGCCGGAGATACGGTGCTGTTCGCCGACGGAACGACGCAAGCGCTCGTCGTCAGCAGCAAAGGCTGGAAAGCACGTTCGATAGAAGAACCGCAGACCGAAGCGATTATCCGCGGACCTCGCGACGGCTTCAACGAGGACATCCGCACGACCACGGCATTCATTCGCAAAAACATACGCGATCACAATTTGCGCATGGTTTCCAAAGTCATTGGAAGGCGTTCGCGTAAAGAGCTGGTCGTCGCCTACATGGAAGGGATCGTCAACCCCAAGCTCGTCCAAGAGGTCATGAGAAGGGTCGAGACGCTCGACATGGACGAGCTGGACGGATCGGGCTTCGTGGAGCAATGGATATCGGACCATCCGCTTTCGCCATTTCCGACCGTATCGAGCACCGAACGCCCGGATAGGGTGTCCGGAGCGCTGCTGCAAGGCCGCGTCGCGATCCTCGTCGAGGGCACTCCGTTCCAA
>Ga0065721_10052029_pt1 | contig 12887 bp, 11 predicted proteins | sample Mesricmetagenome_FD_59108 | JGI IMG/M metagenome (GOLD analysis project Ga0065721, IMG submission 59108) | Mesophilic microbial community from rice straw/compost enrichment Sample: eDNA_1 v2 (version 2) | ecosystem: Engineered > Solid waste > Grass > Composting > Bioreactor | place: USA: Davis... | reverse complement strand
GGCGGGCCTGGGCGGCATGGGCGGCGCCCAGCCGCTGGCCGCCACGATGGCCGGCGCCTCCTGTCTGGCGATCGAATGCCAGCGCAGCCGGATCGAGATGCGGCTGAAGACCCGCTACCTGGACGTCATGGCCGAGACCCTGGACGAGGCTCTGGCCCTGATCGAACAGGCGAAGGTCGAGAAAAAAGCTATATCCGTCGGCCTGCTAGGCAATGCGGCGGACGTTCTGCCTGAACTGGTGCGGCGCGGCGTCCGCCCGGATCTGGTCACCGACCAGACCAGCGCCCATGATCTGGTCAACGGCTATCTGCCGCGGGACTGGAGCGTCGCCGACTGGGAGGACAAGCGTCAGTCCGCGCCCGCCGAAGTCGAAGCAGCGGCGCGCAAGTCCATCGTCGAACACGTGCGGGCCATGCTGGCCTTCCAGGCCATGGGCGTCTCGGTCGTCGATTACGGCAACAACATCCGGCAGGTCGCCTTCGACGAGGGAGTCGCGAACGCCTTCGACTTCCCGGGGTTCGTTCCCGCCTATATCCGACCGCTGTTCTGCCGGGGGATCGGCCCGTTCCGCTGGGCGGCGCTGGGCGGCGATCCCGAGGACATCCGAAAGACCGACGCTGCGATGAAGCGCCTGTTTCCGGATAACGCCGGCCTGCACCGCTGGCTGGACATGGCGGGTGAACGTATCGCTTTTCAAGGACTTCCGGCCCGTATCTGCTGGATCGGATTGGGCGACCGGCACCGGGCGGGGCTGATGTTCAACGAGATGGTGGCCGCAGGCGAGCTGTCGGCGCCGATCGTGATCGGCCGCGACCACCTGGATTCCGGCTCGGTCGCCAGCCCAAACCGCGAGACGGAGGCGATGATCGACGGCTCGGACGCCGTGTCCGACTGGCCGCTGCTGAACGCCCTGCTGAACACCGCTTCGGGCGCCTCCTGGGTGTCGTTGCACCACGGCGGCGGGGTCGGGATGGGGTACAGCCAGCATTCGGGTGTGGTGATCGTCGCCGACGGCACGCCCGAGGCGGCGAAGCGGCTGGAGCGCGTCCTCTGGAACGACCCCGCCACGGGCGTGATGCGCCACGCCGACGCCGGCTATGAGATCGCCCGCGAAGCCGCGCGCGACCATGGCCTCAACCTTCCCAGCCTCAAGGCCCGGTGATGACCCTCCTGACCCTCGGCCAATCGCCGCTGACCTTGGCCCAGCTGCGTGGCGTGCTGGACGGCCCCGTCACGATCAGCCTGACCGACGCCGCATGGACCGATGTCGACAAGGGCGCGGCGACGGTCGCCGCCATCGTGGCCGAGGGCCGCACCGTCTATGGGGTGAACACCGGCTTCGGCCTCCTGGCCAACACCTCCATCGCGCCGGGCGACCTGGAGACGCTGCAGCGGAACCTGGTGCTGAGCCACGCCTGCGGCGTCGGACCATGGCTGTCGGAAGGCGTCACGCGCCTGCTGATGGTGCTGAAGATCGCCAGTCTGTCGCGCGGCGCCTCGGGCGTCCGGCGCGAAACGCTGGAGGCGCTGATCGCCCTGGTGAACGCCGACATCCTGCCCTGCATCCCGTCCAAGGGCTCGGTCGGCGCCTCCGGGGACCTGGCGCCGCTGGCCCATATGAGCAGCGTCCTGATCGGCGTGGGCGAAGCCTGTGCGGGCGGCGCGGTGCTGGAAGCGGAGGACGCCCTGACGAAGGTCGGGCTGCGCCCGCTGACCCTCGGCCCCAAGGAGGGGCTGGCGCTGCTGAACGGCACACAGTGCTCCACCGCCCTGGCCCTGGCGGGCCTGTTCGCCGCCGAGGCGGTCTTCGCGGCGGGCGTGGCGGCCGGCGCCCTTTCGGTGGACGCCTTGAAAGGCTCCGACGCGCCGTTCGATCCGCGCATTCACGCCCTGCGCGGCCAGCCGGGCCAGATCGCCGTGGCGGCGCGGCTGCGCGCGCTGATGACCGGCTCCGCGATCCGCGACAGCCACCGTGAGGACTGCGCCAAAGTGCAGGATCCCTACTCCCTGCGCTGCCAGCCCCAGGTCATGGGCGCGGTGCTGGACGTCCTGAACAATGCGGCGGCCGCGCTGGTGCGGGAAGCCAATGCGGTTACGGACAATCCGCTGGTCTTCATCGAGGACGGCGACGTCATCTCCGGCGGAAACTTCCACGCCGAACCCGTTACTTTCGCTGCGGATCAGATCGCCATGGCTCTATGCGAGATCGGCAACATCTCCGAGCGACGCACCGCCATCCTGGTCGATCCGAAGATGAGCGAGCTGCCCGCCTTCCTGGTGAGAGAGAGCGGACTGAACTCCGGCTTCATGATCGCCCAGGTCACGGCTGCGGCCCTGATCGCCGAGAACCGGATGCTGGCTCATCCCGCCAGCGTCGACACCGTGCCGACCAGCGCCAACCAGGAGGATCACGTCTCCATGGCGACCCACGGCGCGCGGCGCCTTCTGGACATGGCCGAGAACGCCGCGACGGTGGTGGGCATCGAACTGCTGGCGGCGGCGCAGGGCATCGAGTTCCGGCGTCCGCTGACGACCTCGCCCGACCTCGAACAGGTCTTCGCCATCGTGCGCGAGGCCGCCGCGCCCTACACCAGCGACCACTACTTCGCGCCCGACATCGCGCGCGCCACCGACGGCGTGCGTCAGGGGCGCTATCGCCCGTTCGCCATCGGCTTGCTGCCTTCGGCCTGATCAGCCGCCGTGCCGGCCCGGCGGCATGTCGGGGTCGGCTTCGCCCAGGACATCGTCGCGCGCGCCGGCCATGACGTCCTCGGCCGCGTCGTTGGCGGTCGGGGCGCTGGGCTGCGGCGAGGCGCCGGCCGTCCGGCGCTTGCCGTAGCCGAGCCGCTGCAACGCCTCGTCGCCCTCCAGCCCGAAGGCTGCGCGCAAGCGGATGTCGGTCTGGGACACCGGCACCTCGACCCCGGCGGCGTCGAGCGCGTCGGCGATCAGCCAGGTGTAGGCCGCGTGCATCGCCGCCGGCCGCTTGACCGCCTCGCGCGTCGGCCAGACCAGCAGTTCGAACGACAGTCCCTTGTCGTCGAAGGCGACCAGCCAGACCTGGCTCTTGCGCGCCTCGGTCTCGGGCAGGGTGAAGGGGCTGGCCCTTGCGGCGGCCAAGACCGCGTCGCGCACCTTGCCGCGATCGGATCCATAGGCGACCGAGAAGGGCACATGGATTCGACGCGTATCGCCCTTCAGCGTCCAGTTGGTCACCGGCTGCTCGATCAGCCGCGAATTGGGCACTAGAACATTGACGTTGTCGTTGGTCCGGACCCGCGTCGCCCGCGGACCAATCTCCATGATGGCGCCGCGAATTCCGATGTCCTCGATCTCGATGTAGTCGCCGACCGAGACCATCCGGTCGAAGATAAGGAACAGGCCCGAGACGAACTCCTTCACCACCCCCTGCAAGCCCAGGCCCACGCCGATGCCCAGCGCGCCGGCGAAGACCGCCAGGGACGACAGGTCCACCCCCGCGGCGGAGATCGCCGCCATCACGCCGACGACGATGATCCCGTAGCCGGTCAGCCGCTCCAGCAAATAGACGGCCTGCCGGGTCCGGTCCGCCCGCTCCCGCACACGCCGCAGGGCGCGAGTGACGAGCCAGCTGGCGGCCAGCGCCAGGATCAGGATGACGAAGGCGCTGACCAGGCCGCCCAGGGTGATCGTCGCCCCGGCGATCCGCGCGATCTGCGATTGCTCGATAGCGGCCAGGCCAAGGGACGGGGTGACGACGGTCATGCCGTCATAGCGCACGCCCAACGGTCAAGGTTCCTGTCCGCTCAGGGAAAGGGCTGAAGCGGCGCGCGCCTCAACGCCTCCAGATTGGCGGAGTTGGTGCAGAAGCAGGCGGTGCGAAGTTGCCGGATCATCAGGCGGAAATGGGCGACGACCGCCTCGGTGGATTCCGTCGCGGCCGCCAGCACTCCGGCCGCCTGCCCCACGATGTCGGCGCCCAGCCGGATCGCCCGGGCGGCGTCCAGTCCATGACGAATCCCGCCAGAGCCGATGACCACGGCCTTCGGGCAGGCGCGGCGCACATCGACGATGGCGCGGGCGGTCTGAACGCCCCAGTCGGCGAAGACGGCCGCATGCGCCCTGTCCTCGGGATCGGCCGCCCGCTCGCCCTCGATCAGGCCCCAGTTCGAACCGCCCGCCCCTGCGACATCCACCGCCGCGGCGCCCATGTCGATCAGCCGACGCGCGGTGCGGCCGGAAAGTCCTGCTCCGGTCTCCTTGACCACCACCGGAGTCTCCACCTGGCGGATCAGCGCCTCGAGCGCCGCGCCGACGCCCCACCAGTCGCGGTCGCCCTCGGGCTGGCAGGCCTCCTGCAACGGATTCAGGTGCACGATCAGGGCGTCGGCCCCGATCATCTCCACAGCCCGTCTCGCCTCGTCGACGCCGAACCCGCGCGTCAGCTGGGCCGCGCCGATATTGGCCAGCAGCGGAATATCGGGCGCGCGATCACGCAGCTTAAGGTCAAGCCCGCCGGCGGCCACGCCCTCCAGCGCCGTGCGCTGAGAGCCGACCGCCAAAGCGACACCCAGGTGCTGGGCCGCTTCGGCCAGACGCGCGTTGATCGCCTCGGCCCGCGCCGGCCCGCCGGTCATGGACGAAATCAGCAGCGGCGCCTTCAGCCGGCGTCCCAGGAAGTCGGCGCCCAGGTCGATCTTGTCGTGGTCGAGGTCCGGCAGGGCCTCGTGCACGAAGCGGATGTCGTCGAAACCGGCGTCGCGCGCGTGCCGGCCGCGGCCCGACAGCACCACGTCCAGATGCTGGTCCTTTCGGTCGGTCGGCGGAACGACGGTCATGACGCCGGACTAGGTGGGGATCATGGCTCCCGTGCGGCGGGCGCGTCACGCGTGGCGGCGGGCGGCTGGCGCTCCAGCGTCAGGGCGTAGGCGCCCGTGTCGTTCGGCCCGTAGGACCGGGCGCGGATCACGTACCAGCCATCTTCCGGCGCGGTCCAGTCCAGCCGGGCGTGAGTGTCGGACAGGCCGTCGTCGTCGCTGGCCATGCTTGTGAAGTCTTCGCCGTCCTCGCCGATGTCGATGAAGGCGTCGAAGGCGTTGGACACCATGGTGATGCGCAGCTTCTCGTCCTTCTTGGCCTGGAAGCGGTAGGCGTCGTAGTAGGCGCCCTCGTCGCTGATGGCGTCGGTCTCGGACAGGGTTCCCCGGGCCGTCGCCCCGATCAGGATGCTGCCCGGCGCCGGCTCCGGCCCTCGGTCGATGAATTCCAGCGAATAGAGTCCGCGGCCGTCGGCGCCCAGAGGCTGGGCGCGGATCACATAGTCGCCGGTTTCCGGCACGGTGAAGTTCAGGCGCGCGTCCGTGCCCTCCGCCAGGCCGTCGTCGTCGCTGGCCAGGGCGACGAAGTCCTCCCCCGCCTCTCCGACCTCCAGATAGGCGTCGAAGTCGCCCGACCGCATGATGACCTGAACGCGCTGCCCCTCGGTCCCGGAGAAGGCATAGGCGTCATAGCGCTTGCCCCCGTCGCCCTGCGGATCATCGTCGGCGATCTCGCCCTCCAGGGTCTGGCCGAAGGCGGCCGCGACCGGCGCGGGCGGCGGCGGAACGTCGGACAGGCTGAGGTCGTAATCGCCCTCCCCCTCCTCGCCGAAGGCGCGGGCCTCGATCAGATAATCGCCATCCTGGTCCAGCGTGTGGACGAGGCGGGAATCCGTGCCGTCGCCAAGCCCGTCATCGTCCTCCGCCAGCACGGCGTTGTCCGACAGCCGCCGCAGGACCAGATAGGTGTCGAAGTCGTCGGACTCCATCTGCACGGCGATCCGCTGACCGGCCGTTCCGGCGAAGCGGTAGAGGTCGGCGCGCTGGCCATCGTCGTTAGTTCCGGTCTCCGAACCGATGGCCCCCTCGATCTCGGCGCCAATGTCCAGGGGCTTCGACGGCGGCGGGGGCGGCGCTTCGGCCAGTCCGACCGAATAGTCGCCCTCTCCGTCGCTCAGCGCCGTCGCCCGGATCACATAGTCGCCGGCCGCCGGCGCGGTGAACACCAGGCGCGAATTCAGCCCGCCGCCCGGGGCGTCGTCGTTCTGGGCCAATTCCTCGAAGTCGGGGCCGTTCATTCGCCCGACGCGCACCAGAGAATCGAAATCGTCGGAGTCCAGCGTGACGACGACCCGCTGCCCCTCCGCGGCGCGGAACACGAAGGCGTCGTAGCGGCCGCCCTCCTCCTGTTCGGGGTCCCTATCGGACAGGGTCCCGTTCAGCGTCTGGCCCAGCCGGACGCCCGTGGGCCGCGGGGCGCGCGGCGGGCGCGGGCGTTCCTGCAGCGACAGGCTGTAGTCGCCGCCTTCGAGGCCCGACAGGGTCCGGGCGCGCAGCAGATAGGCGCCGTCTTCGGACGGCGTGAACCTCAGACGGGCGTCCGTGCCGTCGCCCAGGCCGTCGTCGTCCTCGGCCAGCACCTCGTACGAGCCTTCGCGGCGCACCTCCAGATAGGCGTCGAAATCGCCGGACCTCAGGACGGCCTCCAGCCGCTGCCCCCGGCGCCCCTCGAAGCGGTAGTCGTCATAGACGTAGTCGTCGTCCGGACCCCGGCCGTCGCCGTCCCCCAGGGCGGCGTCGACGGACGCGCCGATCCTCAGGCTGTCCTGCGCCACGGCCCGGCCGCCCGTCCCGATCATCAGGGCGAGCACGCTGGCGGCGGCGATAAGGGACGGACGCGTCATGAATTCCTCCGGCTTTGCGCCGCGATCATAGACGCCGAACCATGACGGCTGTAAATCGCCGCCATCCCGATTTCCCCAGCCCGGAGCCACACATGTCGGCCGAACCCGCGCGCGCGACCCTGATCGACGGCAAGGCCTTTTCGGCCGCCCTGGTGGAGCGCGTCGCCGCCGCCGCCGCCCGGCTGGAGGCCGCGCACGGCGTGAAGCCGGGGCTGGCGGTCGTCATCGTGGGCGAGGACCCCGCCAGCCAGCTGTATGTGAAGAACAAGGGCGAGACGACGCTGCGAGCCGGCCTGCGCTCGGACACCCACCGCCTGCCCGAGGCGACGACGCAGGACCAGCTTCTGGCGCTGATCGCCCAGTTGAACGCCGACGCGGGCATCCACGGGATCCTGGTGCAGCTTCCCCTGCCCGGCCACATCGACGCCAACGCCGTGCTGGCGGCGATCGATCCGGACAAGGACGTGGACGGATTCCACGTCGTCAACGCCGGCCGCCTGGCCGTGGGGCTGCCGGGGCTGGTCCCGTGCACGCCGCTGGGCTGCCTGATGCTGCTCAAGGATCAGCTGGGCGATCTGACGGGGCTGAACGCGGTCGTCGTCGGCCGATCCAACATCGTGGGCAAGCCGATGGCGCAGCTGCTGCTGGGCGAAAGCTGCACCGTCACCATCGCCCATTCGCGGACGAAGGACCTGCCCGGCCTGTGCCGCTCCGCCGACATCCTGGTCGCCGCCGTGGGCCGGCCCGAGATGATCCGGGGCGACTGGATAAGGCCGGGCGCGACGGTGATCGACGTGGGCATCAACCGCGTGCCCTCGCTCGATCCGGAGAAGGCCGCTGCGGGAAAGACGCGCGTGGTCGGCGACGTGGCGTTCAAGGAGGCGGTCGAGGTCGCCGGCCGCATCACGCCCGTCCCCGGCGGCGTGGGCCCCATGACCATCGCCTGCCTCCTGGCCAACACCTATTCGGCCGCCTGCCGCTCGGCCGGAGTCGAGCCCGAATCCCTGCACGCTTGAAGCGTGACCGGTTCGCGCCGATATTCCAGCTGACGGCGCTTCGCCGACAGGGAGGAACCATGGTCCGCTTCAACGCCCGCGCGCTTGCTCTGACGACGGCGCTCGTGATCACCCCGGCCGTCGCCGGCTGCGGTTACAACACCATCCCGACCCAGCAGGAGCGCGCGGAAGCAGCCTGGGCCGATGTCCAGAGCCAGTATCAGCGCCGCGCCGACCTGGTCCCCAATCTGGTCGCCACCGTCCAGGGCGCCGCGATCCAGGAGCGCACCACCCTGACGGATGTGATCAACGCCCGCGCCCGCGCCACCTCGGTCAACATCTCGGCCGACGACCTGGATAACCCCCAGGCCTTCCAGCAGTACCAACAGGCGCAAGGCCAGCTGACCGGCGCCCTGTCGCGCCTCCTGGTGACGGTCGAAGCCTATCCCCAGCTTCAGGCGAACCAGAACTTCCTGGCTCTGCAGTCGCAGCTTGAAGGCACCGAGAACCGCATCGCCATCGCGCGCCGCGACTACAACGAGGCGGTCCGCGTCTACAACACGACCCTGCGCACCTTCCCGAGCGTGATCTGGGCCAAGACGCTGCATTCCGGCTCCCAGCCGATGCAGCTGTTCACCGCCACGGCGGAGGCGCAAAGCGCGCCGCAGGTAAACTTCAATCTCGGCGCCCCGCCCGCTGACGCTTCGGCGGCGCCGGGCGGAAACGCCGCGCCCGTCGCTCCCGGCGCCACGCCGCCGGCCCAGTGAGCATGCTGTTCGGCTCGGGGCGGCGTTTCGCCGCCCTGCTTCTGGGTCTGAGCGTCCTGTGGCTGGCGGCGCTGCCGGCCGTCGCCCAGAGCGCGCCCGACTTCCCGCCCCTGACAGGGCGGGTGGTCGACCAGGCGAACCTGCTCAGCCCCGAGACGGAGCAGGCGCTGACGCAGAAGCTGGCGGCGCTGGAGGCCGCTTCCAGCGACCAGCTGGTCGTGGTCACCCTGAGCAGCCTGCAGGATCGCGAGATCGAGGACTACGGCTACCAGCTGGGCCGCGCCTGGGGCATCGGCCAGAAGGAGAGCGACAACGGCGCCCTGCTGATCGTCGCCCCGAACGAGCGCAAGGTCCGCATCGAGGTGGGCTATGGCCTGGAACCGATCCTGACGGACGCCTTCTCGGCCCTGGTCATCCACAACGACATCCTGCCCGCCTTCCGCGAGGGGGATTACGAAGCCGGGATCGTCAGGGGCGTGGACGCCCTGGTGACGCAGCTGTCGCTCGACCCGGCGGAGGCGCAGGCGCGGGCGGCGGCGGTCGAGGAAGAGAAGGCCGACGTGCCCATCGGCCCGCTGATCATCGTGGGCCTGGTCTTCCTGTTCATCTTCCTGGGGGCCATCGGATCGCTGTCGGGCGGCCGGCGGCATCGTCGAGACGGCCTGGCCCCGATCCTGATCTGGGCCGCGTCCGAGGCCTTGAGGAATTCCGGTCGCGGCGGCGGAGGCTGGGGCGGCGGCGGGTTCGGCGGCGGAGGCGGCGGATTTGGCGGCGGCGGGGGCGGCTTCGGCGGCGGCGGCGCATCGGGAGGATGGTGATGCAGGTGACATCCGAAGACCAGGCGCGCATCGCCCAGGCCATCGCGGCGGCCGAGGGCTCGACGTCGGGCGAAATCTTCTGCGTCGTTTCGCGCCGTGTCTCCTCCTATCTGGACGTCAGCCTGGGCTGGGCGGCGGCGGCGGCCCTGATCCTGCCGATGGGCCTGATCCCCCTGGGCTTCGACCCGGCCTGGTTTCCGGGCGTCGGCGATCCCTGGGAGGCCGCCCATCTGTCCAGCCGGGGCGTGACCATCGGCCAGGCGCTGGGGGTCTATGCGGTGGTGCAGGCCGCAACCTTCGTCGCCGTCTTCCTGCTGACCCGCCTGCCGCTGGTCCGGCGCTGGGTGACGCCGCGCAGCGTGCGACGCGCCCGGGTTCGCCGCGCCGCCGTACAGCAGTTCCTGGCCCATGGGGTGCACGTCACCCAGGACCGGACCGGCGTGCTGATCTTCGCCGCCCTTGACGATCACCAGGTGGAACTGGTGGCGGACGAAAGCATCCATTCCAGGGTCGACCGCACCGTCTGGGCCGAAGCGGTGGCCGCCCTGGTTCGTGAGATGAAGGCCGACCGGCCGGTCGCGGGATTCGAGGCCGCCATCGCCCTGTGCGGCGCGGTCCTGGCCGAACATTTCCCGCCCCGGCCCGACAATCCCAACGAGCTGCCGGATCATCTGGTGCTGCTGTGACCCGTCGCACCACGGTCGCATTCGCGCGCGAAAAGGCCTAGGCCTGAGTCCCGCCCGGGACGCGCTCTGGAATCCATGCCTCGCCTTCTGACCTACAACGTCCATCGCTGCGTCGGCACGGACAAGCAGCTCGATGTGGACCGCATCGTCGCCGTCATCGGCGAGCACGAGCCGGACATCGTCTGCCTGCAGGAGCTGGATGTCGGCCGCCTGCGCACCGGCCACGTCGACCAGGCGCGGACCATCGCCGACAAGCTGGCCATGACATCCCGCTTCCACCCGGCCATGCGGGTGGAAGCGGAACTGTACGGCGACGCCATCCTGACGTCGCATCCCGAGCGTCTGGTGCGGGCGGGCGCCCTGCCGACCGTGACGGGCATACCGGGTCTCGAGCCCCGAGGCGCCATCTGGTCCGAAATCGTCATCGGCGGCGTCGCCGTGAACGTGTTCAACACCCACCTGGGCCTTGTGCCGCGCGAACAGCGCCTGCAGGCCGCGGCCCTGGCCGGATCAGGCTGGCTGGGCGCGGCCGCCGGGCCGACGCTGCTGGCGGGAGACTTCAACGCCACCTCGATCACGCGGCCCTATCAGACCCTGGCGCGCAAGCTGGAGGACTGCCAGCGACAGCTGCGGCAGAAGCCGACGGTCAAGACCTTCCCCTCGGGCTTCCCGGCCATCCGCATCGACCATTGCTTCGTCAGCCGCGAGATCCGCGTTCTGGGCGTCAGGTCGGTCTTTTCGCCGCTGGCCCGCGTCGCCTCGGATCACCTGCCGCTGATCGTGGACTTCGAGATCGTCTAGCCGGGGGCCTGGCCGCCTTCGGAGACGGGCCGCGTCCGCCGCGAGCGATCCAGCCGCTTCCACGGCCGCCAGGCGTCGGTCGAGGCCATCGGATCGCCGATCTGCCACTCGGCGATCAGGCGCTGCAGCCGGCTCGGAGGCTCCGAGCCCAGAGAATGCAACCGCTCGCTCTCGAAGCTGACCATGGCGGCGCCGGTGGATCCCATCACCGCCTCGACCGCCGCGAAGACCTCGGCCTCCACGCCCAGCCAATGGCCGATGGTGCGATGGCGATGCGCCTTCACCACGGCCCTGCCCTCCGCGTCGGTCGGCTCCACGGCGATGTCGCACTCGGTGTCCAGGCCCATCGAGCGGTTGTTGAGATTGGTCGAGCCGATCCGCAGCAGTCGGTCGTCGATGACGGTCACCTTGGCGTGGACGATGATGCGGTCGCCGCCCTCGGTGCGCGGGCTGAAGGCGAAGAAGCGATTGTACCGATCCGCTTGTTCCAGCCGATACAGCACCTCGGCGCGCGCCGTATCCATGGTCATGCTGTCGAACCAGCTGGGGCTCTTGCCTGTCGACACAAGCACGACCTCCGGCCCGTCCGGCTCGGCCAGGCGCTCGGCCAGGGCCGCGGCGATGATCGGAGAGGTGAAATACTGGTTCTCGAAATAGATCAGGCGACGCGCCCGGCGAATGGCCTCCAGGTGCAGCGCCTCGTTCTCGCGCACCTCATGGCGGCCGGCCCATGCCGGCTCGGTGCGGGCGATGCCCAGCGGAACATCGGTCATCTGCACCGGCACGCCGTCTGGCCAAGGATCGGCCTCGACCTCGTCGGGCACGGTGCGCTCCCAGGTGGCGCGGAACCAGCGCTCGCGCGCCAGGTCGCCCAGGGCGCGGGCCGCCGGGCCGGACAGGACCGCCATAACCTCATGCCGCGCCTTGCAGATCAGGCCGCTGGGCAGGGCGCGGCGCGGGTCGCCGTCCAGATGCTCCTCGGAGTCCCAGCGGTCGGTCGAGATGTCGCCGCCGCCGCAGAAGGCGACCTTGTCGTCGATGACGATGACCTTCTGGTGATGACAGGCTCCGATCGGGCCCGGGGAATCCAGGCGGAACTCGACCATCCGCTTGCGAAACCAGCGCTGGGCCCGGTGCGGGTAGAAGCCCTGCGACGCCGCGATCAGCAGCGGCGACTTCCAGATCAGCAGCCGCACGTCGAGGTCCGGCTTCTTCTTCACCAGCATTCGCAGCTGATGGCCGATCTCGGCCGTGCGATCGCCAGGGCGGGTCTCGGGATCGAGGTGGGTGCGGGGGTCGAACTGCCAGCCCAGGAGGACGATCGACCGTTCGGCCTTGTGCAGGGCCGAGGCCAGCGCCTCGAAATAGGCCGCGTTCTCCATAAGGACGGTGAAGCGCTCGGCCATGGCTGCGCGCCACACCCCCGGCCCGGGGGCCAGCAGGCTGCCGTCGTAGGTGTCGCCGTCCTGGAGCATTCCGCCAGCCTGACCGATTCGCATGACGCCGCGATGGGCCCGCCGCCCGCCCCTGCCTTTCATGCGCGCCACGCCCGGTCAATCTTTCCGCGCCGGCATTGTGACGTTCGCCAAACAGGCGCATAACTCGTCAACGCCCATCGGGGGCCTTTGGGGAGCGCGTCACGGGATGCAGGCGCTGGTCGAACTGATCGCCGGCTTCATCGCCCTGCTCGCCGCTGCGGTTCTGTCGCAGTTCGGCGTCGATATCCACGCGCCCCGCGCGGCGGACCGTGAGGTTCATCGCACCACCGACTGCCCCAGCGAGGCGCCGGGCGCCGCCCTGGCCGGCGAAACCGCCAAAGACTGCTGACCGCCATCGACTTCCGCCGGGACGGCTTGGACGCCGCGTTGCGAGTCGTTAGGGTCGTCCCCTGGCGCCCGTCCGCGCCGCGTTTGGATTGAGCTGACGCCCAATGAGATCCCGCAACCGGCCGCCGCTGCAACTGCCCGACGACGAACAGGCGATCCCGCCGGACGCGGCCTCCCCGGACGACGCCCAACCCGCCGCGCAGGACGCTATGGTCGAGCCAGTCGTGGCCGCCGAGCCGGAGCGGCCGATGTCGGAACGTCGTCGTCGGCGCCTGATGGAGGAGCAGCGGCGGG
>Ga0065721_10052028_pt1 | contig 12888 bp, 7 predicted proteins | sample Mesricmetagenome_FD_59108 | JGI IMG/M metagenome (GOLD analysis project Ga0065721, IMG submission 59108) | Mesophilic microbial community from rice straw/compost enrichment Sample: eDNA_1 v2 (version 2) | ecosystem: Engineered > Solid waste > Grass > Composting > Bioreactor | place: USA: Davis... | reverse complement strand
CAGAACGATCAGCAGCGTCGCGCTCGCCAGCGCGGTCGTTCCCCAGTGCGCTTGCGGGAATACTTGCAACGTGTGCCAGAGCTTCTCGTGGAAGTGTCGCCCGCTCACTGCCGGCAGACCGAAGAAGTCGTGCCACTGACCCACCCAGATGACCACGGCAATACCGGCAGTGAAGCCCAGGATCACCGGATCGGGAATGAACTTGATGATGGCGCCGAGCCGAGCCAGGCCGAGGAGCAGCAGCATCACGCCCGCCAGCAGCGTGGCGATCTGCAGACCCTCGATGCCATGCTCGGCTGTGATGCCCGAGAGGATGACTATGAAGGCACCGGTGGGGCCGGCGATCTGCAGGCGGCTGCCACCGAACAGGGACACCAGCAGTCCGGCGACGATCGCCGTGTACAAGCCCTGCTCGGGCTTCGCGCCCGAGGCGATCGCGAACGCCATGGCGAGCGGCAAAGCCACCACGCCCACGACGACACCGGAAACCACGTTGCGCGCCCAATGCGCGCGCCCCAGCAAGCCGGCGCGGTGTGCCTCCAGAATCGCGATCATTGAGAGTGGTCCCCGAGTATGCGACGCCCCGGCGGATTATGCGGCAGCGTGACCGCGAACCTGCGTCGAGGACCCCGGAGGACATAAGTGTCAGTCCCTAGTGACGGGCCGCTGTTCGTGCAGGACCCTCGTCCAGGCATGAGGCCATTGCCTAATCCCGGGTCGGACCTGCTATTCATATTTAACCGATGTGACAGCGGCACGTGCTGACGTGACACGAACTGTCCGATAGTCCACGTATGCCATTGTCCGCCTTGATCGGTGCCGGCTCGCTGTCTCGCGAGCGGCATGCGCAAACGCAGGGCAAGCCTCTGCCGCGGACCTGGTACCGGCCCCTGCAGCGGTTGTGCTCCTTGCTCGCTCGTCCCTTCGTGGGCGGGCTGCGCCGGCGCGTGCAGGAACTGGAAAGCGAGCTGGCGCTGCTCAACAGCTGCAGCATCGTCTCGACCACCGATGCCAGCGGTCGGATCACCTCGGTCAACGACCTGTTCTGCCAGCTCAGCGGCTATTCGCGCGAGGAGCTGATCGGTCGCAATCACAACGTGATCAACTCGGGACTGCATCCCCGCAAGTTCTTCATGGACATGTACCGGAACATCGCCACCGGCCAGCCCTGGCGGGGCGAGATCCAGAACCGCGCCCGGAACGGGACTTATTTCTGGCTCGACATCACCATCATCCCGACCATCGACAGCTCCGGTCGAGTGATCCGGTACACCTCGGTGTCCTCCGATATCACCGCGCGCAAGCAAACCGAAGCCATGCTGGCGCAGCTGCGCGAGCGTCATGCCCTGGCGATCGATGGGTCCGGAGTCTGCCTGTGGGACTGGGATCTGGTGCGCGACTCGGTGGAGTTCGACGGCAACTGGGGCCCGATGCTCGGCTACAGCGCCGAAGAAGCTGCACTCATGCCGCGCGAAGCCTGGAATCGCGCCATGCATCCCGACGATCTCACCACCACGCTGGATCAGATCGATCGGCACTGCCAGGGCGAAACGCCGTTCTTCGAGAGCGAGGCCCGCCTGGCTCACAAGGACGGGCACTGGGTCCCGATGTTGTTGCGTGGCTCGGTCAACACGCGCGATGAGAACGGCCTGGCGTTGCGCATCTCCGGCACGGCCATCGAAATCTCGCAGCTCAAGCAGGCCATGCGCCAGGCGGAGCAGTCCGAGGCGCTGCTCAAGACCGTAATCGATCTGCTGCCACAGCGAGTCTTCTGGAAAGATCGCAACGGACGGTTCCTGGGCGCAAATCGCAATTTCAAATCCGACGTGGGCATCGAGGACATCGTCGGCAAGACCGATCAGGAAGCGCCGTGGGCCGGCGCGCAGCCCGATGGCTCGCAGGATCGACACGTCATGGAACACCGCCAGCCGGTGCTGAACTTCGTTCACCAGCTCAGCCACGGCGATCACATCGAGTGGCGCACCACCAGCAAGGTGCCCCTGATCGACGCGCGCGGCGAAGTGTGGGGCGTGCTGGGCACGTATCAGGACATCACATCCTTCAAGGTCGCCGAAGCCGAGCTGATCAAGGCTCGCAACGCCGCCGAGGATGCCAGCAAAGCCAAGAGCGAATTCCTGGCCACCATGAGCCACGAGATCCGCACGCCGATGAATGGCGTCATCGGCTTCACCGATCTGTTGCTGCAGACCTCGCTGACCCCGGAGCAGCAGGCGATGGCCAGCACCATCCGGGACTCCGGGCGGGCGCTGATGACCATCATCGACGACATCCTGGATTTCTCGCGCATCGAAGCCGGCCGCATTTCGGTCGAGCGCACGCGGGTCGACGCCAGGCAGATCGCGCGGGATGTCCTGGCATTGCTGCAACCTCGTGCCGCCGAGAAACAACTCGAATTCGATGTGCACTGGCCGTCGGACGTCGCCGCCACCATCCTTGGCGATGCTGGTCGAGTGCGACAGGTGCTGGTCAACCTCGCGTCGAACGCAATCAAGTTCACCGATGCCGGGCGGGTCACGATGCGCGCCTCGGAAGTCGATGGCATGTTGCGCCTGGCGGTCGAAGACACGGGCATCGGTATCACGGCCGAACAGCTGGCGCGTCTGTTCAACAAGTTCACGCAGGCCGACTCGTCGACCACGCGCAAGTACGGCGGCACCGGACTGGGCCTGGCGATCTCCAAGCAGCTCGTCGAACTGATGGGCGGACAGATCGGCGCGCACAGCCAGCCTGGCGTCGGTTCGACGTTCTGGTTCACGCTGCCGTTTGCTCAGCGCACCGGAACGACGGTCACTACTCGGGCACTCGTGCTCGATGCCGGGCTCGATTCGATGGAACCGGTTGCGAGCACGATGCAGCCGCGCGTTCTGGTCGTAGAGGATCACGCCGTCAATCGACTGCTCGCCACTCGTTTGCTCACCAAGCTCGGCTGCGAGGTCGACTTTGCCGAGAACGGCCTGGTCGCCTGCCAGCGCACCGCGCAGCACAGCTACGACCTGATCTTCATGGACTGTCAGATGCCGGAGATGGACGGCTACGAAGCGACTCGCGTCATTCGCCAGCGCGAGCAAGACGGCCTCCGACGCACACCGATCATTGCGCTCACCGCCAATGCCATGAGCCAGGATCGCGCGCGCTGCCTGGAAGCCGGCATGGATGACTACATCACCAAGCCGTATGCAGCCGCTGACTTCGAGCGAACCTTGCAGCGCTGGTGCAATGCTCAGGCACTGCCCGCGATGGGCATGGAGAAGTAGACCGTCGCACTGCGCCCTTCGACGCCTTCCGCCCAAATGCGCCAGCCCGAGTGCGGTACGCAGCGTCCTTCTTCACCCCGGCCACGAGCCGGTAGCGCGAGAATCCATCCCGAGAGCACGGTCAGGCAGCCGATCTGTCCAGACGAGCTGGCGTGCATGTTCAAGTAATTGTTGCAACATCGAGCACGCGCCGAGCTGAAGCCGCAGCACGAGACATAGGCGAAAGGGCCAACAATCGGTGGTTAACGCGCCTACAGCGTTCGGCGTGGGGGTTCGACCGCCGGGCTGCACCGATCATTGCCATGGCATGCACCGTTGTCGCTCCAACGGTGGGCAGGAAGAAATAACTATCGTCAGCTGCCGCGCGTTTTCGCGCGATGTACACTGCTGCAAACGAATCGGACATCAGGGAGAGGTGGAGATGAATAAAACAGCGCACCCCGTTGTCCACATCCTGGACGACGACGATGAGGTTCGCGAGGTACTGACGGGGGTGGTGCAGGCGGCCGGCCATGTCGCAATGTCATACGGTCGACCGTCGCAGTTTCTCGACAAGCTCGATCCTGCCACGCCCGGCGCGTTGATCCTGGACGTGCGCCTGCCCGAGATGAGCGGCCTGGAGCTGCAACGTCATCTGAATCGGGACGGCTGCATCCTGCCGGTGATCCTGATCACCAATCACGCCGACATTCCCATGGTCGTGGAAGCCATGCGGGAAGGCGCGTTCGATTTCCTGGAAAAGCCGGTCCGGCATCAGGACCTGATCGAACGGGTCAACGCCGCCATCAGGAAGGATGCGCACCATCGCGAAAGCATCCGGCGGCATGCCGACATCCGCTCCCGTTTCCTCACCCTCAGCAACCGCGAGAAGGAAGTGCTGCAGCTGGTGGTGGATGGACGCGCCAACAAAGTGATCGCGCTCGATCTGGGCTTGAGCGAACGCACCGTCGAAGTTCATCGCGGCAACATCATGGACAAGATGGGCGCGCAGTCGCTGGCGCATCTGGTCCGCATGCACATGATCATCCAGTCCAGTATCGGCAGCACCGAGACGGCGGCCAGGTAATCGAGCGCGCACATGCCGCCGCGTCGAAACTCTTGACGAGGGTTGTCGAAACGGCGAACAAACATTCGGATCGCCCCCGGCCATCGCCAGCGCCGGGTGCGGTTTCGTCAGATCTTTCGACACTTAATACAAATCAGCAAAAACTCTGCTCGCCGGCATGGTTCCTTCGGCCCCTTGTGCAGCCGGTGGAACACAATCACGCTGCTGTCCCTTACGCGTCAGTGCGTATAGATGCGGACTCCGGGCAATGAGCGGTCTCTTTAGACTGCTCCAAAAATCCAGGGTGCAGCGAGGCCTAACGGCCCGCGACGAGGAGATCCCCTGAACAACAACGATAATGTTTCCTCGCTGACTATGGCCGCTGCCGTGATGGGACCCGCGGGCCCGCCGCCAGTCCTGATGCCTTTCGCTCGTGTGATCGCGCTCCTTTGCGTCGCCGTGGGCGCCACCGCGCTGATGGGCTGGTGGCTGTCCAAGCCCATCCAGTTTCTGTCACCGGGAGTGGGCACGCTCAAGCCGAATACCGCGCTGTGTTTCATCCTGGGCGGAATATCGCTTGCGGGGCTGGCTGCGCTGTCGCATCCGCGGCGTGGAATGCTGAATCGTTGCCTGATCCGGGTTCAGCCGGCGGTCGCGGCCTCGTTGTTTCTGGTCGCCGGCAGCACCTTGCTGAGCTATGCGCTGCGCGCGCCCGTCGGCATCGACCTGTTGCTGATACCGCATGATCCGCCCAATCGCATGGGCGTGTTTCCATGGCGCATGTCGCCCATTTCCGCGCTCAGCTTCAGCCTGCTCGCGATCGCGATGTTGCCTTGGGCCGCCCGGTTGACCCGGCTCTGGCTGGCGATGGAACTGATGGTGCTGCTGGTCATGGTGACCGCGCTCACCATGATGCTGGGCTACATCTATGAGGCGACCTCGCTGTATTCGTTGCCGGGCTTCTCGGTCGTGGCATTGCATACAGCGGTCGGTCTGCTGGTGCTCACCCAAGCGGTGCTGACCGTGCATCCACGGTTCGTGCTGGCAGCCCAGGTCATGGCACCGGATCGGGCCGGCGCGGAAATCCGTCGGCTGCTGCCTGCGGCCATTCTGCTTCCCGTGATCATCGGCTGGCTGCTGCTGCAAGGTCAGCGCCGCGGCATGTATGACAGCGAAATGCGGCTCGCGATGTTCACGGTGCTGAACATGCTGCTGTTCTCGACCCTGGTGTGGTGGAACGCGCAGATCGTCCGGCGCAGCGACTATGCGCTGCTCGCCCATCTGCGCCGACTCGAAGCGGTCGCCGAGCTGGATCGTGCCATTCTCGGCATGCGCTCCACTCGCGAGATCGCGGGCAAGGCGCTCGACCATCTGCGAAGGCTGGTTGCGTGCGCCGGCGCCAGCGTGGTCGTGTTCGATCGTGATTCCAGTGCGCATCGCTTGCTGACAGACGGCACTTGCGGCGCAACGAGCTTCGTTGCTCGCGTGCATTCGGTCGCAAGCTATGAAGAGGCGTTGCGACATCCCGGCTCCGGCCACGCCATCGTCCTGAATGATCTGCCCGGCATGAGCTCGCGGACCGAGCTGTTCGAGGACCTCGAGGAGGCCGGCGTCGTTTCCTATCTGGGTCTGCCGCTGCGAGGTGAACGGCACCTGCTCGGGATGCTCGAACTGATCGATACCCGGCCGCATGCGTTCCGCGACGAGCATGTTCAAGCCGCACAGAGCATCGCCGACCAGCTCGCGATCGCGCTCCAGCAAGCACTGCTTCGAGAAGATATCGAGCGACACACCGCATCGCTCGAACGGCGCGTGGAGGAACGCACGCGGGAGCTGCAGGCAATGAATCAGCAGCTGACGTTCGCGAACCGGGATCTGGAGGAGTTCACCGCCTCGGCCGCGCACGATCTGCGAGCACCGTTGAATGCCATGGCTGGTCATTGCGGCGTGTTGCGCAATCTGATCGAGCAGTGCGACGAGCAGGAGCCGCGCGAACGCATGGAGCGCATCGAAGCGTCCGTGCAGCGGATGAACGATGTCATCGAAGGCATGCTCGGGCTGGCGCAGCTGACCAAGATCGAGCTGGCATGCAGTCCGGTCGATCTGAACGCAGTCGCGGCCGAAGTGATTCAGGAGTTGCAGCAGCAATACCCCGAGCACCGCGTGCGCTTCCAGATCGATTGTGGTCCGCAGATTTTTGCCGACCCGCGCTTGATGCGCAGCCTGCTGTTCAATCTTCTGGGCAATGCATGGAAGTACACGACGCAGACCGCGGAGCCCACGGTGACGCTGGCGCGCAGGGAAGACGAATGCGGCCCGGCGTTCGTGGTCCGGGACAATGGCGTGGGCTTCGACATGGAATTTGCCCAACACCTGTTCGAGCCGTTCCGACGGATGCATACCCCATCCGAGTTCCCCGGCGTCGGCATCGGCCTCGCGACCGCTGCACGCATCGTGCAGCGTTATGGCGGCAGGATCTGGGCCGACAGCGTCGTCGGCGCAGGCGCCTCCTTTTACTTCACGTTGCCGCAAGCGTCGGCAACGAACAGCAGCGACCCGGCGGCCACCACTGGCGCACCCACCGCCGCTTGAAGCCTGCCGGGCATTCGGGGATTGCCTCATTCAATCGCCTGGCGGCACTCGCCGGAAAGAATTGCGCACCGGGAACTTATTGCTTGACTTGCGCAATCGGCGCGTTCCGTAAATGTGACAGCTCGTCCGCCTCCCTCCAGCAACGCGGCGCAAGTGACTGACACCGCACAAAAATCAAATCGGGCCCATGCACCACGATGGTGCATCAATGCCGCAGTTAACGGTAACGCGCTGCACTGGCGCTAACATTCGCCCCCGATGATGTACGCCTCAGCCAATTTCTGGAGGGATCATGACCGTCTTGCGCAATAACGCAGGTGATCCGGCCAAACAGCAGCAAGCCATCGAAGCTCTCGCCAAGGAGAGCGATGCCCCCATCGAGCATGTGCGCGAGCTCTACGAAATCGAACACGCTCGCCTGAACTCGCAAGCTCGAGTCAAGACCTTCGTCTCGGTGATCGCCACCCGCCTGGTGCGCAATACGCTGCACGCGGAACGCGCCAACAGCTGACCCCACCGCGATCGCTCGACCTGTCATCGAGCGATCATCGAATCGCAACCCGCGTTGAACTTCGCCGGCGTATCTGTGGGCCGGTTCGAGCGCCCATCGAGCTCATTCTGAGAATGCGGCGCCGGACTCCCCATCCATTCGCAGGAGAGTTCAATGCCCCATCCCTTGCAATTGGCCGCGCCCGCGGCTTTGCTGGCTGCGCTTTGTTCCTTTGCCTCGCTCGCCGGCGACTACGGTCGCGGCGACCCTGACCGGGGCGAGCGTCAGGACGACAAACATTCGCCCTCACGCAGCGCCGTGCAACTCGGCGACCGCCCGTTTTTTCTGATCGATGGCCTCGACGACAGCCGCCTGAAAGACAAGCTGCAGAGCTGCAAGGCCGGTCCGTTCTACAAGTCCAATTTCTCGATTGCCCATCGCGGCGCGCCGCTGCAGTTCCCGGAGCACACCAGGGAATCGTACGAGGCCGGCGCGCGCCAGGGTGCGGGGGTGGTCGAATGCGACGTGACTTTCACCAAGGACGGCGAGCTGGTGTGCCGTCACGACGAGTGCGATCTGCACACCACCACCAACATCGTCGACACCGAATTGAACGGCTCGTGCACCGTGCCCTGGTCCGGCCCGGGCTCCAGCCCGAAGTGCTGCGCCAGTGACATCACGCTCGCCCAGTTCAAGACGCTCAAAGGCAAGATGGATGCCTCCAACCCGAGCGCGACCACAGCGCAGGGGTATCTCGGCGGCACCGCATCGTTCCGCACCGATCTCTACAACAGCCGCGGCACCCTGCTCACGCTGCGCGAGAGCATCGCGCTGAACAAAAAGCTCGGCGTCAAACACACGCCGGAGCTGAAAGCTGGCAATCCCGAGCGCCTGATGACTGTGTTCGGCGGTCAGGAAAACTACGCGCAGAAGATGATCGACGAATTCAAAGCCGCGGGCGTGAATCCGAAGGATGTGTACCCGCAGTCGTTCGACATCCGCGACGTGTTGTACTGGATCAAGAACGAGCCGCGCTTCGGCCAGCAAGCGGTGTATCTCGATGACGTCGATCCGTCGTCGCCGAGCTTCCCGCGACTGTCGCTGGCCGAGCTGAAGCAGCTCAAGAAACAGGGCGTGAAAATCATCGCTCCGCCCACCGGCGTGTTGCTGGCGGTGAACGACAACGACGAGATCGTGCCGTCGCAGTACGCCCTCGACATCAAGAGCTTCGGCTTCGACATCATCACGTGGTCGTTCGAGCGTGCCGACCTGCGTAACGGCGGCGTGGGCGCGGGCTTCTACTACGCATTCGATCCGACCGGCCGGGCGCTGCGGAAAGACAGTGACATGTACAAGGCGCTGGATGTGCTGGCGCGCAAGGTCGGCGTCATCGGCATCTTCTCCGATTGGCCGGCGACCGTGACCTACTACGCGAACTGCATGGGATTGAAGTAATCCCGTTGCTGTAGAAACGCAGCCGGCGGCGCTGGGGCCGCCGGCTCTCTGAAAACGCTGGCGCCTTTCAGCGCATCGACGAGATCACTTGATCTTGACCAGGCCGGCAACGAACTCCTGCACCGGCATCTGCTCCAGCCTGGCCCGATCCGCAAACATCGCCTTTATCGCTTCCGTCTGCTTCGGTGAGAAGTGCGCTGCCACTGACGCCTCGAACTTCTGCACGAGCACCGGCATGCCCTCCGCGCGCCGCTTGCGGTGGCCGAGAGGAACATCGACCTGCACTCGCTCGGTTCTCGTCCCGTCCTTGAAGAACACCTGCACCGCGTTACCGATGTATCGCTTGTCCGGCGCGTAATACTCCTCCGTGAACGTCGTGTTCTCGCTCACGACCATCTTCTCCCTCAAGACATCGATGCGCGGATCGCTCGCTGTTGCATCCTCGTAATCCGACGCCGACAGCCGGCCGAAGATCAACGCAATCGCGACCATGTACTGGATGCAGTGATCGCGATCGGCCGGATTGTCGAGCGGCCCGGTCTTGTCGATGATCCTCACGCCCGACTCCTGCGTCTCGATCACCACGCGCTCGATGTCCTCGATGTGCCGGCGCACCTGCGGGTGCAGCTTCATCGCCGCTTCCACCGCCGTCTGGCCGTGGAACTCCGCCGGGAAGGAAATCTTGAACAGGATGTTTTCCATCACGTAACTGCCGAAGGGCTGCGGGAAGGACAGCGGCTTGCCCTTCATCAGCACATCCTGAAAGCCCCACGTCGGCGCCGTGATCGCCGATGGATAGCCCATCTCGCCAGTCATGGCCATCAGAGCGTGACGCACTGCCCGGCTGGTCGCATCACCGGCCGCCCAGCTCTTGCGCGATCCGGTGTTCGGCGCATGTCGATATGTGCGCAGCGCGCCGCCATCGATGAATGCATTCGACACAGCGTTGATCACCTGCTCTCGCGAGCCACCCAGCATCGCAGTCGTGACCGCGGTGGACGCGATCCGCACCAGCAATACATGATCCAACCCGGCGCGGTTGAAGCTGTTCTCCAGCGCGCCGATGCCCTGGATCTCGTGCGCTTTGATCATCGCAGTGAGCACATCTCTGACTCTCAACGACGTCTTGCCCTGCGCTCCAGTCCGCCGCGCCAGATAATCCGCTACCGCGAGAATCCCGCCGAGATTGTCGGAAGGATGGCCCCACTCCGCCGCCAGCCACGTGTCGTTGAAATCGAGCCAGCGCACCATCGCGCCGATGTTGAACGCCGCCTGCACGGGGTCGAGCTCGTAGCTCGTGCCCGGCACGCGCGACCCGCCCGGCATCACCGCGCCTGGCACGACCGGCCCGAGCAGCCTGGTGCAGGCCGGATACTGCAGAGCCTGAAAGCCGCACGCCAACGTATCCATCAGGCAGTAATAGGCCGTCTCGTAGGCAGCCTCGCTGTCGATCCGATACGAAAGCGCGTAATCGGCGATCGCCGTCAAGATCGGGTCCGGTGCCGGACGTTCCGCGGATTTGAGATCGTGATGCGCCATGACTGAGCTGTCTACCGCCGCTGATCCAGCGGCACGAAGTGAAGATTTTCCGGCCCGACGTAGTTCGCGCTCGGCCGGATGATTTTACCGTCCTCGCGTTGTTCGATCACGTGGGCGGCCCAGCCGGTGGTGCGGGCGATCACGAACAGCGGCGTGAACATCGCCGTCGGCACGCCCATCAGGTGATACGACACCGCCGAGTACCAATCCAGGTTCGGGAACAGGTTCTTGATCTGCTTCATCACCCGTTCCAGGCGGGCGGCGATGTCGAACATCTTGGTGTCGCCCGCATGCTGCGCGAGCTGGCGTGCGACTTCCTTGATGACCTGGTTGCGCGGATCGGAGATGGTGTAGACCGGATGGCCGAAGCCAATGATCACTTCCTTGTTCGCCACCCGCTTGCGGATGTCTTCCTCGGCCTGCTCGGGCGAGTCGTAGCGCTGCTGGATTTCGAACGCGACTTCATTCGCGCCGCCGTGCTTCGGGCCGCGTAACGCGCCGATCGCACCGGTGATCGCGGAATACAGATCGGAGCCCGTGCCCGCGATGACGCGCGCAGCAAACGTCGATGCGTTGAACTCATGCTCGGCATACAGAATGAGCGACGTATGCATCGCATGCACCCACTCACGCGACGGCGTTTGTCGATGCAACAGATGCAGGAAGTGCCCTCCGATCGAATCGTCGTCGGTGTCCACATCGATGCGACGACCGTGATGACTGTAGTGATACCAGTACGTCAGCATGGAGCCGAGACTGGCGATCAGCCGGTCAGCGATATCACGAGCGGCGGCAGGCGCGTGATGTTCGGGCTCGGGCAACACACAACCCAAGGTCGATACCCCCGTGCGCATCACATCCATCGGATGCGTCGCCGCCGGCAATTGCTCGAGCACGACCCTGACGGCGGCCGGCAAGCCACGCAGACGCGCCAGCTTCGCTTTGTAGCCAGCGAGCTCGGCGCGATTCGGCAGCTTGCCGTGAATCAGCAGGTATGCGATCTCCTCGAACTCGCAGCTGTTGGCGATATCGAGAATGTCATAGCCGCGGTAATGCAGGTCGTTGCCGCTGCGCCCAACGGTGCTCAGCGCGGTATTCCCAGCGGTCACGCCGGACAGCGCGACGGACTTCTTCGGCTTGAAACCGGTGGTCGAAGATGCTTCGGTCATCGCGAGCCCCCTGGAGTTGCCCTGAAATTTTTCCCTGCGACAGCGCTGCGCGCCGCATGCTCGAAGCACGCCGCTACGCGCCACACTGGCCAGTAAGCGCACTCCGGGCAATGGGGTCTTGCCGAAACCGCCGGCGGCCACCGGCGGTGGGCAAATCTCAGGCTGAAGGAGCTGCCGCTTGCACCGCCCCGGCCAGCGTCTTCAGCGGCACCGACTCGTCGGCGAGCGCGACTGGATCGAATGACTGACAGGCCGCGACCATGCGCTTGGCCACCATGAACTCCTGGGCGCGATTGACGGCATCGACCGCGATCAGTTGCCCCTGCCGCAGATAGAACGCGGCGAACGACCTGTTCTGCATCGAGCCGCGCAGGATGAACTGATCGTAGCCTTGCGACAGCCCGGTCATCTGCAGCTTCAGATCGTACTGATCGGACCAGAACCAGGGCACCGATTGGTACGCTTTCGGCTTGCCCGCGAGCGAAGCTGCGGCGACGCGCGCCTGCTCGACCGCATTCGGCACCGACTCCAGACGAATGCGCCGGCCGCAGAATACGCTCGGATGATTGGTGCAGTCGCCCGCGGCGACGATATCGGGATCGGAAGTGACGGCGTACTCGTCGACGACGATGCCATTGTCCACCTCCAGCCCGGCCGCTTGCGCCAGCTCGGTGTTCGGCAGCAAGCCAATACCGACGACGACGAAGTCGACAGGAATGACGACTCCGCCCGTGCAATGAACCGCCGTGACAGCATCGCCGGCCGCGTTGAAATCGAGTGCAATCACTTCGACGTTGGTGCGCACATCGACGCCCGCATCGCGATGCACCTGCTCGTAGAACTCGGACATCTGCGGCGCCGTGACTCGCGCCAGCACGCGCGGCAAAGCTTCGAGCACGGTCACTTTCACACCGCGCGCGATCGCCGACGCGGCGACTTCCAATCCTATGTAACCACCACCAATGACGACCAGACGCTGACCGGCCTCGAACCGCGCGCGCATCGCCATCACGTCGTCGATGTTACGGAGGTAGTGAAAGTTGCTGGTCCGCTCGGCGCGAGCTGCATCGTTGATGGTCATGCGACGCGCACGACCGCCCGTCGTCAGCCCGAGCTTCGAATAGGTGACTTCGCGACCGTCGTCGAACACCAGCTTCTTGCTGGCGCGCTCGATGCGCTCGACCCGGCGGCTCAGCAGCAAGTTGATATTTGCCTTCTCGTAGGCGGCCAGTTGTCGCAGATACAACGACGTGGCTTCGCACTCGCCTTTCAGATAAGCCTTCGACAACGGCGGCCGCTGGTACGGCAGATGCGATTCTTCGC
>Ga0065721_10000152_pt1 | contig 12890 bp, 10 predicted proteins | sample Mesricmetagenome_FD_59108 | JGI IMG/M metagenome (GOLD analysis project Ga0065721, IMG submission 59108) | Mesophilic microbial community from rice straw/compost enrichment Sample: eDNA_1 v2 (version 2) | ecosystem: Engineered > Solid waste > Grass > Composting > Bioreactor | place: USA: Davis... | reverse complement strand
CGAACGGAATTTATCTTCCGAAATTGGAGTTTTAAAATTCAAAGAAAAAACTAGGCTGACTGCCAAATACCGGGAACGGTTCATCTTGATTTGATGAATAACAAAATAATTCCGGATCCTTTTAAAGATGAAAATGAAAAAAAATACAATGGATCGAAAATGAAAATTGGGACTATCAAACCCGTTTCAAAATTTTACCAAAAGAATTAAATAATCAAAATATAGATTTGGTCTTTAACGGATTGGATACGTTTTCTGAGGTCTATCTCAACGGGAAACTTTTACAGAAAACAGATAATATGTTCAGAATATGGAAAATTCCTGTGAAACAATATCTTATTTCCGGAGAAAATGTATTGAATGTTAAATTTCAATCAGCTATAAATGAAGGTAAAAANCTAGCGGAAGAAGTACCCTTTACAATGCCGGAATCACCAAGAAGTTTTGTGAGAAAAGCACAATATCAGTTTGGATGGGATTGGGGACCAAGATTGGTAACGGCAGGAATTTGGAAAAATGTTAAACTTAATTTCTGGAACAACGCCATCATTGAAAGCGTAAACGTTGAACAAAAAAAGCTGACAAAAGAAAAAGCAGACCTTAATATTCAATCACAGATAATTTCTGAAAAAGAAGGAAAATATACCNTTATAATTAACGATAAACCTTTTACTGTTCAGTTGAAAAAAGGAAAGAACAGTCTTCAAATTCCTTTTGTTATTGACAATCCGAAACTTTGGCAACCCAACGGATCGGGAACCCCGAATTTATATGATTTAAAAGTTGTCCTGAGCAATAGCAAAGAAATTCTTTCAGAAAAAGAGCTTAGAATTGGTTTGAGAACCGTGGAATTAGTTCAGGAAAAGGATTCAAAAGGCAAATCCTTCTATTTTAAAGTCAACGGACAGCCATTGTACATAAAAGGTACAAACTGGATTCCTGCGGATAGTTTTTCTCCGAGAATCACTAAAGAAAAATATCAATACCTCATCAAACAGGCAAAAGATGCCAACATGAACATGATCAGGATCTGGGGCGGCGGAATTTATGAAGATGATGAATTCTACAAAGCCTGTGACGAAAATGGCATTTTGGTGTGGCAGGACTTTATGTTTGCCGGGAGTTTTTACCCTTCAGATGAAGCCTTTTTACATAATGTGAAAGAAGAAGTCAAAGATCAGATCAATCGTTTGCAGAATCATCCATCCATTGCATTATGGTGCGGAAATAATGAAGTGGATGAAGCTATCGTCAACTGGGGCTATCAAAAACAATTCAACTATTCAAAAGAGGACTCATTACAGGTTTGGAAAGATTACAGGAAGGTTTTCCATGAATTAATTCCTAAAACGCTGCAGGAAAATCTGACTGCGGATAAAAATATCTATTGGCCGAGTTCACCTTCCATCGGATGGGGTCATAATGAAAGTTTGACCGAAGGAGATTCCCATTATTGGGGAGTTTGGTGGGGAGAGCAACCGTTTGAGATCTACAACGAAAAAGTGGGACGTTTTATGTCTGAATACGGTTTTCAGGGAATGCCCACTTTAGAAACTACCAAAACCATGTTTTCGGGAAATCCGGATTTTAATATACAGAATCCAGTCATTAAAGCACATGAAAAGCACCCGAGAGGATGGCAGATCATTGATGAATACATGAAATGGGATTATAGAATTCCTTCGGATTTTATACAATATAATTATGTTTCGCAACTGCTTCAGNCACGCGGAATGAAAATAGCCATTGAAGCTCACCGCCGCGCAATGCCTTATAACATGGGAACATTATATTGGCAACTGAATGATTGTTGGCCGGTAGTTTCGTGGTCTTCTCTGGATTATTTGGGGAACTGGAAAGCATTGCATTATGAAATCAAAAGAAGTTTTGAACCTACGCTAATTTCGGTTGTGGAGACAGATAAAACGTACGATATTTATTTTGTAAGCGATTTGCAAAAGGATTTGGCAATTGGATCAGGAGCGGAACTGATGGATTTTAATGGTAAAAAACTCTGGAGCATTGAAGCTGCGGATTATTTAAAAGCCAATACCAGTGAAAAACATTTCGAGATCAGAAAATCTGATTTTGCTCAATTTGATCTATCCAAAGCATTCCTTAAAATCTATTTTAATAATGATTCTGTGAAACAGGAAAAACTCTTTTACTTTGTGAAACCTAAAGATCTTAAACTTACAAAACCCAACATTCAGATCAAAAGAATATCTTCCACAGAAATCGAGGTTTCCACAGATGTTTTGGCGAAAGATGTTTATCTGATTGGCGACAGTCATTTCAGCGATAATTTTTTCGATCTTCTTNCGAAAACTTCAAAAAANATCAGGCTTTCAAAACCCCTGGAAAAAATAGACGTGTTGAGTTTGNGGGATGTTATTCAGAATTAACTTTCAAATAATGTTCTTTTAAAAAAAGAGATTAACTCAGAATTCAGACGTAAATTTGCAGAATATTCTTGAAAAGCTATGGTNAATTTTGTTCTGATTGCGGTTTGTATTCTGGCGGGAATGATATTCAAAGCAACAAAATCCATTCATCCGGACGCTCACAAAGGCATCAACACCTGGATTCTTTACCTTGCATTACCTGCGGTTTCCTTCAAATATCTTCCAAAAGTTCATTGGAGCATGGAAATGATTTTTCCAATTGCAGCAACGTTTTTGGTGGCGGTTTGTTGCTTCTTTTTTATGATGTTTTACAGCAAAAGCAAAGGCTATTCAAGACGGTCAAGAAGCACACTCGAACTTACAAGCGGATACAGCAATACCTCCTTTATAGGTTTTCCTCTGATCAGTGCATTTTANGGAGAAAGTTTACTGAGTATTGCTATTATTTGTGATCAGACCATGTTTCTTGCCCTTTCAACATTAGGAATTATTGCAGCCGTAAAAGGCGGAAGCAAGTCCGGAAAAGTAAGTGCTGCATTCATCCTGAAAAGACTGATCACATTTCCTCCGCTTTTGGGTTGTATCGCAGCATTGGTATTGTCTCCGTTCATAGACTTCACTGTAGCAGAACCGTTCTTTGACAAGCTGGCTGCAACTGTAAGTCCATTGGCATTGTTCTCTGTTGGATTACAGCTGAAATTCAATGGCTGGAAAAAACTGATCCCGCAAATGTCAGCTTCTATGTTTTATAAATTGATCCTTGCTCCGGCTATTGTTCTTGGTGCTGCTTTATTGTTCGGAATAAAAGGAAATATNGCTAAAATNACCATTTTTGANGCCGCAATGCCTACAGTGGTCACATCCAGTATTATTGCAGAACAATTTCGGTTGAATACTAAGCTCACCAACTTGATTATAGGTTGCAGTATTATTGTTGGCTTTGTGACTTCAGCAATTTGGTTTCAAATCCTTGATGTCATATTTTAACTCAAATTGAAANCTTCACTTCTGTCANNCTGAGNGCAGCGAAGAATTCATAGTATATTTATTCCTTTTCGATAAATTTTAACGTAAAGATTATAAAAGTTTACGTCTTTATTCAGACAAACAAAGTCAAATCAACTAAAATTGATATTGCACTTCTCTGAATAAAAATCTAATTTTACACTTTAATAATTTTCCTTGCGATACGTCCAGATTGTTTTACCATTAAACTTAAAAGGTTCTTTTACATACAAAGTTCCGGAGGAATTAATATCTGTAATTCAACCCGGAATGAGAGTCTTGGTGCCGTTTCGGGGAAAAAAGATCTATACAGGAATTGTTTTTGAAGTTCATGATCTGGAGCCGGAAAGTTTTGTCCCAAAAGAGGTCATTAGTATTTTGGATGAATTTCCAATCCTTCCACAAGAGCAGATCCGCTTTTGGAACTGGCTTTCNCACTATTANCTGTGTGCATTGGGTGAAATTTATCGTTTTGCGTTCCCTTCTTCCTTAAAACTGGAAAGTGANACCTATTTAAAATTAAAGCCTAATGTTACAGTGGATTTTGAAAATCTGGATGTGAANGAAATGTACCTCATTCAGGCTTTAGAAGTAAGACAGTTGATCAACCTTACCGATATTGAAGCTTTCATCCCCAAAAAAGATATTATCAAGACCATCAATTCACTTATTGACCTGCAATACATTGAAATTGATGAAAAAATAGCTGAAAAATACAAAGCGAAGGAAGTTGCTTATGTAAGAATAAATGATGAGGTTTTACAAAGGCAAAATCTTACGGAAATACTTTTATCATTAAAAAGAGCGCAGAAGCAGAAAGATCTCTTTCTTCATATTTTAGAAAAACAGACCGAAAATCCATCAGGTTTTATCAAAAAGTCTGAATTATTTGAAGACGGATACTTTGGGAGCTCTCATTTTAAAGCTTTAGCAGATAAAAATCTGGTCGAGGAATATCACCTTCAGAAAGACAGACTTGAAAGCTATGAAGGTGAAATCGAAGAAATCGAAGAGCTTTCTGATCAGCAAAAGCAGGCAAAAGTGGAAATCGATGAAGCTTTTACAGATAGTAAGAATGTATTGCTTCATGGAGTCACTTCTTCCGGAAAAACGCATATTTATCTGGAGAAAATAGAAGAATGCATCAGTGAAGGGAAAAATGTGCTGTTTTTGCTGCCCGAAATTTCTCTCACCAAACAAATTACCCAGCGACTCGAAAAAAAATACGGAAAGAAATNAGGTTTCTATCATCANAAACTTACGGATTTCGAACGGGTGGAAGTCTGGAGAAGNATNAAAAATAATGATATTCAGGTTCTTATCGGGACACGGAATGCCTTGTTTCTGCCTTTTCAGAATCTGGGGCTCATCATTGTGGATGAAGAACATGATTCTGGCTACAAACCACGCGAAGTTTCGCCTTATTTCAACGCTAAAGATGCTGCTTTGGTGTTTGCAAATTTTTATGGAGCAAAAGTCATATTGGGATCTGCAACTCCTTCCGTAGAAAGCTATTATTTAGCCAAAAAAGAAAAATTAAAATACGTTTTCCTTAATGAAAGATTCGGGAACGTTAAATTACCTGAATATGAACTGATCAATTTCAAAGAAGCTCAGGAGTCTAAGAAAGTTTCCGGAAATTTTTCTCTTAGGCTGATTGATGAGATCAAGAAAAACCTGGAAGAGAAAAAACAAACCATGATCCTTCACAATAGACGTGGTTATGCCAATGTTGTGGAATGTGAAACCTGTGGCTATGTAAATTACTGCTCAAATTGTGACGTAGTGATGACCTATCACAAGTCTGCCAATGAAATGAAGTGTCATTATTGCGGACAAAGAGCTTCAAAACCCCGAACCTGCCCGAAATGCCATTCCGAAAACCTGAATGAAAGAGGAGTGGGAGTGGAGCAGATCCATGAAGAAGTTTCTAAACTATTTCCGGGTCAGGAAGTGGACAGAATGGATGTNGATTCTATGCGGAAGAAATTTGCNTACGAAAAGCTGTACGAAAAAATCGAGAACAGGGAAACAGATATTATCGTGGGAACTCAGATGATTTCCAAAGGACTGGATTTTGATCATATTGAACTGNTTGCCATTCCCAAAGCAGATTCTTTGCTGTATGTTCAGGATTTCAGAGCAGAAGAACGAGCGTATCAGCTGATTACCCAGGTTTCGGGAAGAGCCGGAAGAGTTTCGGGAAATGGAAAAGTACTGATACAGACCTATAATCCGGATCATTCTGTTTTTCAGCTGATCAAAATGAATGAAGTAGCAAAGATTTATGAATATTTCCTGAAAGAACGCCAGAAATTCCATTATCCGCCCTTCACAAAACTGATCATGATTGAGCTAAAGCATAGGAGAGAAGATAAGGTAGATCGTGCGTCACAATTTTTAGGTTCTATTTTACGTAAATATTTGCCGGAGGAGTGTGTTTTAGGTCCTGAAAGAGCACAGATTGCCAAACTAAACAATTTATATCAGTTCCAAATTCTGCTGAAACTTCCAAGAGGAAAAAACTATGAAAAGTTCAAAAATATGGTTTTGATAAGTCTGAATGAATTTGACGAAATCACTGCTTATCTGAGCGTCAAAAAAAGCGTTTTTGTGGATTTTTAACAATTTTTAACATATTTTACAGTCTTTTATAAGCTTGTAATGTCCTGATTTCTAACAATAATTTCTACTTTTGATCGTTGATTAAATGTTTGGGTCACTGTTTTTATGGCTTTTCTAAGGTTATAATTATAATCCTGAACATTGAACAAAAAGAAGATAGATGGTAAATTTCAGAAAGTATATTTCAGGTTTAACGGTGTTGGCCTCAGGATTTTTCCTTGCCCAAACTACCGTATCTACAGTGCTGTACTCTCCGGCTTACGATAATCAAAAAAGTACTTTAAACTTACCTTCTCCCGTGACTTCGGTCGTGGAGAAGACAATATTGTCGGCGAAAGAGCTTGTAGATATCAATGTAAACACGATGATGGCGGATCCTGTGCTGAAAAACGCAAATTGGGGATTCGTAGTGTACGATCCAAAAACGAAGAAAGTAATCTCTTCGTATAATGAAAATACTCCCTTAGTTCCTGCTTCTACCACGAAATTGTTGACCACAGAAACGGCTTTGAGCCTGTTGGGTGAAAATTACCGTTGGATGACGCAGCTGGAATACTCAGGAAGTATTGATGAAAATGGAGTTCTGAACGGTAATCTTTATATTGTAGGAAGTGGTGATCCGTCTTTAGGGACAAATAAAGCCGGAGCTTCATCTTATAGAGACATTGTTTCAGATTTTGTAAGTGGGATTTCACGTGAAGGAATCAAAAAAGTAAATGGTGATATTATCATTCAGACAGCGCTTTTCAAAGGTCAGATTTCAAGGCTTCCGGAAAATGTTGTTTGGCTGGAAAACAATAATTATTATTTACCGGTTGGAACTACACGCGAGATCAGTCCTTCGAATGAAAAACTGATCGTAAAAAAAGGAAACAATTTTTCTACAGAGAAAAAGTATTTCTATGTTTCACCCTATATGAATCAAATGGTTTATGCTGATAAGTATGAAGGTGACGGAGTTTTAACGACAAAACTACCAGATGCTCCGGCTTATCTGGCAAACAGTTTCAGAGCAACTTTAGTGAAAAGCGGAGTAGCGGTTACCGGAAAAGTGATTCCTAAAATGACGGACGGTAATCCTGAAAGCAGAAAACTGGTTGCTAATTATCAGTCCCCAACTTTAGGAGATATTGTATATTATACCAACCAGCGCAGTGATAATTCATTGGCGGAAGCTCTTTTGAAGACAGTAGGCTTCCAGAAACTGGGAGATCAGACTTCGGAATCGGGAAGAAGTGTTGTGACGAGCCACTTAAAGGATATTTCTTTTGATCTGGAAGGANTGAATTATATGGACGGTAGTGGTCTTTCAAGAAGCAATAAAGTGACCCCCTATTTCTCAGGTGAAATATCTTACTTCCTTAATGGATGAGAAATATTATAAAACGTATTTAGCTTCATTGCCTATTGGTGGACAGTCCGGAACTTTGAAAAGAATGTTCATAGAAACCGGGAACGGACAGATTTTTGCTAAAACAGGTACACTGAATAAAGTAAAAACTTTAGCAGGATATATGAAGACCAATACAGGAAAAACACTTGTGTTTTCTTTATTAGTGAACAATTATTCAGGATCTGTAGATATGGTGAAAAAGAAAATGGAAAAAATTCTTGAACCTGCTCTAGATCTGTAAAAATATTATTTAATTATTGTAAAAACCTTTTAATCTGTGATTAGAAGGTTTTTTTTATCTTTGATCATATAAAAGTCTGAATATGAGAAAGCTTTATCTTTTGCTTCTGATGAGTTTTGTGTTTCATCCATTGTGTGCACAATATGAAAATATTGAAATGAAAGGATTGATAGCAAAGGAGATGAAATCTTTTGAAAAAAAGATGGTCACTTACAATATTAATCCCAATACCTTAAACTACGATCTCCAGTATCAGAGAATGGATGTCACTCTGGATCCGGCCGTCTATAATATTTCCGGTTCTGTGACCTCACATTTTAAGCCTAATCAGAATATGAGCAGCATTTATTTTGATTTAGCAACCACGTTAACGGTTTCCCAGGTAAAATACCACGGTACAGATCTTAATTTTCAGCAGCTTCCCACAAAAGAGGTGAAAATAGACTTTCCGGCCTCAATTCCTGCGAATACACTTGATTCTTTAACGATACATTATTCAGGGGCTCCTGCAACCAATAATAATGCGTTCTCTACAGGCTCTCAAAACGGAACGCCTATTCTTTCCACCTTAAATGAACCTTATGGAGCACAGGATTGGTTTCCTACCAAGCAGAGTTTAAATGATAAGATCGACAGGTTTGATTTTAAAATCATTACTCCTTCTCAATATAATGTGGCTGCTAATGGAAAATTAATGTCCGAAACCATGCTTCCCGGTGGTCAGAAACTGACTTTCTGGCGAACTGTTTATCCCACGACGGCTTATCTGGTAGCACTTGCCATTACTAATTTTGTTAAACTGAATGATACCATCGGAAATCCGCCTTTCCCTTTTGTGAACTATGTTTACCCGACTACCATCAGTGATGCTACGGTAATGAGCAATATCGACTGGACGAAACAGATCATGAACACTTTTGAAACGCATTTCGGGCCTTATCCTTTCAGGAATGAAAAATATGGACATATGGAATTTCATTATAACGGGGTTTGTATGGAACATCAAACCATGTCTTCCATGAGTGGATGGGGAAGATATGTAATCGCTCACGAACTTGCGCATCAGTGGTTTGGAGATAAAGTCACCTGCGGTGCTTGGAATGATATCTGGCTGAATGAAGGTTTTGCAACATTCGGGGAGCATCTTGCCAATGAAAAACTGTTGATGAGCAATACGGATTTTATGAATTATCTGGCGGCGCAAAAAGATTATATTACCAGTCAGCCGGGAGGAAGTACTTACGTTGCAGATGCGGATTTGGGAAATACCGGAGCGATTTTCAGTGGAAGACTTTCTTATGCAAAAGGAGGGTACATTGTAAGAATGATTAAATGGATTTTAGGAGAAACGGTATTTTATCAGGCTATTAAAGATTATCATGCACGGCCGAATTTAGCGTATAACTATGCAAGAACTGCAGACCTGAATGCTTCTCTTCTTCTGTCTACGGGAAAAGATTTTACCGGGTTCTTCAATGATTGGGTATATGGNCAGGGATATCCAACCTATGATATCCGATGGGCACAGGCTCCGAATCAAAACGTTACTTTCAAAGTGAACCAGACTCAAAGTCATCCATCTGTAAGTTTCTTTGAAATGCCCTTACCAATCAAAGTCAATGGAACAGGAGGAGAAACAGCTTATCTGGTTTTAAACAATACTTCGAACGATCAGTATTTTGTGGAGTCTGTTTCGTTTCCTGTGGCAAGTATTCAATTCAATTATGAGCATCAGATCCTGGAGAAAAATTCAACGGTTACACAGGATGCCACGCTGAGTACTTCTGAAAGTCGTACTGACGAGTTCTCATTATACCCCAATCCTGCGGATAACGCACTGAATATTATGGGAATTAAAAAGCAAACTGATTTCAGTGTATATTCTGTTGATGGTAGATTGTTGAGAAGTTCTGTTTATATTCCGGGAAAACCAATTGATATTTCTGAATTGCTTCCGGGAACATATCTGTTGCAGATTAATAACAAGAACGTGAAATTTATTAAGAAGTAGATCTTGAAGGTGAATAATTTAACGTAAATTTTCAATTATTAGGTAAAATATACTGTAAATATTTAGGTTTAGATACCACAAAAGCAATTTTTTTATCGGATTCTTCTTATAATTGCTTATTAAATAATAATTTAAAAGAATAAATATGAAGAAGATTTTATTTTCGTTAATAACTTTTATGTCTATTGGTGTGCTTTCAATAAGTGCTCAGACATCGAAAATTTCTTTTGAAACATCAGAAGGTTATACGGTAGGTAACTTAAATGGACAGCAAGGATGGACAACTTGGGGAGGAGTTCCGGTAGGTAATCCAAAAGTAATGAACTCTAATGCCACACATGGAGTGAATTCCTTCACGATGCTTAGTGAGGGTGATAATATGTCTAGTTGCGGTATTGAAAAAAATATCTCAAGTTTTGTAACAGGGGATGACGTTGAAATCTCTTTTGATTACAAATTTGAAGACCTGGATGGTTCAGACTATGAAATTGCTGTGTATAACGACACAGACTATTATTATACTGCTGCATTAAGAATAGACTATTTCTCAGGAGATTTGTCCTACAGAACAGGGTCTGGCTTTGTTACAGGTCCCACTCTTAACCCTAACCAATGGTATAATATAAAAATTGCCATTAAAAAAACTACCAACACCCTGCAGTATTTTGTAGACGGGACACAGATTTATTCTGGGAACTTAGGAACATATAAAAATGCTCGGATCATTGATTTTGTATATGATGATTACGGGACAGGTTTTGTGGTAGATAATGTCACAATTACCAATTTAGGAACAATGGCTACTAAAGAGGTTACTACTAAAGAGAATATCACGGTTTCTCCAAACCCTGCTGTTGACCGTTTAAATATTTCTACTGAGGATAAATTACTTTCAGTTTCTATTTTTGATGCGAAAGGAAGCCTTGTAAGAACAGTTTCAAATCCTGATAAAACAATAAATGTTTCAGATCTTACAACAGGAAATTACTTAATAAAAATAAAAACGGATAAGACAGAACTTACCAAGAAATTTATCAAAAAGTAAGAACCATCCGCTGATTGAGATATGATTCTTTANGAATCAATGAATATTAAAGTCGTTTCATCAAATTGAAACGGCTTTTTTTATTAAATTAGCGCATCTAAAAATTGATTACATATGATCTCTAAAAAGTATCTTGAACACTTACAGAACGAACTACAAAATATCGAGAACGACGGGCTTTACAAAAGAGAAAGAATTATCACTTCTCAGCAAAGTGCGGAAATTGAAGCCAACGGAAAAAAACTGTTGAACTTCTGTGCAAACAACTATCTGGGATTATCCAATCATCCTGAAGTAATGAAAGCTTCTCAGGATATGATCNAATCTCANGGNTACGGAATGTCTTCTGTTCGTTTTATATGTGGAACNCAGGATATTCATAAACAACTGGAGAAAAAGATCGCTGACTTTTTAGGTCTTGAAGATACCATTCTTTATGCAGCATGTTTTGATGCAAACGGNGGNGTTTTCGAGCCNTTNTTNACNGAAGANGATGCAATTATTTCCGATGAACTGAATCACGCTTCCATTATTGACGGGGTACGTCTGTGTAAAGCAGCAAGATACCGTTACAAAAACAACAATATGGAAGATCTGGAAGCACAGTTGATCGCTGCTTCAGAAAAAAATCACCGTTTCAAGATCATTGTTACAGACGGAGTTTTCTCAATGGACGGNATTGTTGCTGACCTGAAAGGCGTTTGTGACTTAGCCGATAAATATGATGCCTTGGTAATGGTGGATGATTCTCACGCTACAGGTTTCATCGGGAAAACAGGTCGTGGAACTCATGAAGCTAATGATGTAATGGGTAGAGTAGATATCATTACATCTACATTAGGAAAAGCTTTAGGAGGAGCATTAGGAGGATTTACTTCCGGTAAAAAAGAGATCATTGATATGTTGAGACAGCGTTCACGTCCATACTTATTCTCAAACTCATTAGCGCCGGGTATCGTAGGCGCGGCTTCCAAAGTGTTGGATATGATTTCAGACGATACTTCCCTTCGTGATAAAGTAATGGAAAATGCTGAATATTTCAGAACACAGATGAAAGCGAAAGGGATTTGATATTCCTGATGGAGATGCAGCTATCGTTCCGGTAATGCTGTATGACGCTCCGCTTTCGCAAAGAATGGCCGAAAGACTGATGGATGAAGGAATTTATGTAATCGGTTTCTTCTATCCGGTAGTTCCAAAAGGAAAAGCAAGAATCAGAGTACAGCTATCTGCAGCTCATACAAGAGAGCATTTGGATAAAGCGATTGCCGCTTTTGAAAAAGTAGGAAAAGAGCTTGGAGTAATATAATATCATAAGTCGTAAGCTTTAGACAATAGACTTTGTATTAAGTCGGAAGTCTAAAGCTTATTGCTTTCTGCCTAAGCTAAAAATATGCTTTATACAATTATCAAAGCCTTACATATTATCTTCATGGTAAGCTATTTTGCGGGAATCTTTTACCTCGTGAGAATTTTTGTTTACTATAAAGATACCGATGAATTTGCTGAAGAAAAGAAAAAGATCTTAAGAGAACAGTACACCTTCATGGCGAGAAGACTATGGAATATTATTACGGTTCCTGCTGGTGTCATTATGGCGGTATGCGGACTGATCATGATCTTTCTGAATACAGGTCTCATGAAAACCCCATGGTTTCATTTAAAGCTGACTTTCCTGATCGGTTTGGGGATCTACCATTACTGGTGCTGGAAAAAAGTACTTCAACTGAAACAGCTCAACGGAAATACGCTGGAAACAGCCAATATCAAGCTGAGACAAGCCAATGAAATAGCCACTTTCATTCTGTTTTTGGTTGTTTTTACAGTGATCTTAAAATCTATGGTCATTGAATATTGGTGGCAGCTGATTGTGGGATTTCTGGTATTGGTTTTCCTGATCATGATGATGGTGAAACTGGTAAATAAGAATAAAAAAAATAAATAATAGTAGTTATGAGTTTTGTTATAGTTGGTTTTTAAAAACAGCAGCAAGTAACAGAGACCTTAAAACTCATAACTTTTAATTCAAAACATATAACACAAAACATGTTTGCAATTTTTAAAAAAGAACTTTGGAGCTACTTCGGAAACTGGAGCGCATGGGTCATCATTGCAGCTTTCAGTCTGATTACCACTTTGTTTCTGTTTTTTTTCGAGAATGATTC
>Ga0065721_10052027_pt1 | contig 12894 bp, 12 predicted proteins | sample Mesricmetagenome_FD_59108 | JGI IMG/M metagenome (GOLD analysis project Ga0065721, IMG submission 59108) | Mesophilic microbial community from rice straw/compost enrichment Sample: eDNA_1 v2 (version 2) | ecosystem: Engineered > Solid waste > Grass > Composting > Bioreactor | place: USA: Davis... | reverse complement strand
GGCGAGGCTGCCGAGCCGGCCGCAGTCGGCAAGTTCGAAGCCGTTCGTGTAGCCGAACAGGAAGCCGGCGGCGTAAAGGTCGCCGGCACCGGTCGTGTCGACCACGGTCTCGACCTTGATCGGGTTGACCGGGATGCGCCGGTCGCCGGTCACGATGATCGAACCTTCCTCGCTCATGGTCACGGCAGCCAGCTTGCAATCGTTGGCGATCAGGTCAAGCGCGGCGGCGAAGTCCGAGGTCTCGTAAAGGGCGAGCAGTTCGGCGCGGTTGGCAAACACGATGTCCACGGTGCCCGAGCGCATCAGCTCGAGGAATTCCCCGCGGTAACGGTCGACGCAGAAGCTGTCCGACAGCGTCATCGACATTTCGCGGCCATGCTCGTGCGCGATGCGGGCGCATTCGCGGATCGCCTCCTTGGCGCGCGGCGGATCCCACAGATAGCCCTCGAAATAGGTGACCTTGGAAGCGGCGACCGTTTCGGGTTCGACGTCTTCCGGACCGAGCTCGACGCAGGCGCCGAGATAGGTGTTCATCGAACGCTCGCCATCGGGGGTGACGAAGATCATCGAGGTGGCGGTCGGCGGATTGCCGGGCAACGGCTTGGTCTCGAAATGCACGCCCTGGGCCCGCATGTCGTGGGTGAAGATCTCCCCAAGCTTGTCGGCCGACACCTTGCCGAAATAGGCGGCCTTGCCGCCGAAGCTCGCAATGCCTGCCGCCGTGTTGCCGGCGCTGCCGCCGGATGTCTCGATCGCCGGTCCCATGCGCGAATAGAGATAAGCGGACCGGTCGGCGTCGATCAGGTTCATCGCCGCCTTCGCGATATTGTTCTCGACGAGGAAATCCTCCTCGCAGCGCGAGATGATGTCGACGATCGCATTCCCGATCGTGAGCACGTCAATAGATGCCATCTTCCAAGCCTGGGTTGTGAAATTGCGCGACAGCTATGGCGCATTTCGCCGGCCCGGAAAAGTCGATTCTTTGCCGCGCGTTCCACATTCCGCGTCGGATTTCGCACAGGCTCCGCATGCCGTTGCGGACGAGGATGTGCGGCAGGCTCGATGCGATTGCTTTTCGTCCAAAATCGTCTAAGACCACTGCTCATCCCCTCCATGGTGCCCGATGCCGCATTTTTCCCGATTCTCGCCCGCCAACGTCAGTGGTACGTCCGCTGCCATCCTGATCGCTCTGATTGGCATGCTGGTATTTACGGCAAGCGATGCGGTGGCCAAGTGGCTCAGTTCCGGCTATTCGGTTGGCCAGCTCGTGCTGATCCGCTCGATTGCGGCGCTCGTGATGCTGTCGCCCTTCCTGTGGAAGGCAGGCGCCAGAACGCTTTTCGTCGTCGACAAGCCATGGACGCATGTGACCCGCGCGCTGGCGGCAACCTTCGATGTCTTTGCCTTCTATTTTGCCGTCAGCTACCTGCCGCTCGCCGATGTCATGACCTATTGGCTGGCAGCCCCCATCTATGTGGCGGCATTTGCGCCGCTGCTCCTGGGCGAACATGTCGGCTGGCGGCGGTGGACGGCGATTGGCGTCGGTTTCCTGGGCGTCATCATCGCGCTTGAACCGTCGCAGGCCATGTTCACGCCCTCGGCGGCCATGTCGATCGCAGGCTCGATGGCCTTCGGCTATGTGCTGCTGTCGGCGCGATCGTTGAAGACGACGCCCGGCATCACGCTCATCTTCTGGCAGTCCGCGGCAGCGTTGATCGTCGGCCTCTGCACCGTTCCGTTTGCCTGGACCACGCCGGCGCCTGGCGACTGGCCGCTGCTCATTCTGCTCGGCCTGTTCGGCATGACCGCTCACATGATGATCAGCTGGGCCTTCAAGCTGGCGGATGCCGCCGTCATCGCGCCGCTGCAATATACGCAGCTCTTCTGGGCAACGACGCTCGGCTGGTTCATTTTCGGCGATTTTCCGTCATTGCCGAAGTTCATCGGCGCCGGGCTGATCATCGCCTCCGGCCTCTACATCTTCTTCCGCGAACGGGCGCTGAAGAGCGAGAACAAGGTTCTGCCGGCAGTCCCGGAGTGACTTCGGCGTTTGCCGCCAACTGTTCGGAACCGAAGAAAAAAGACAGGGTTTTCCATCACATATTCGCCTTGACGGGCGAATAAAACCGACATTGTACTTTACGCAGAAAAGACAATTCGGAACCGCACCATGTCCAGCCTTGCTTCTCCCGTCATCATTCTCAACCCGGCCGACGATGTCGGCGTGGCACGGCACAAGATCAACAAGGGCGAGCAAACGGGTTACAACGGGCTGGTCGCGAAGGACTTCATCGGCCGCGGCCACAAGGTGGCGCTCAGGCCCATCCGCGCCGGGCAGGAAGTCCACAAGTTCGGCCAGGTGATCGGCCTCGCCACCGCCGACATCGAGCCGGGCCAGCACATCCACCTGCACAATCTGGCGATGATCCCCTCCGAGCACGAATACCAGCTCGGCGGTTCGAACCTCGACGAGAACCTGCTGCCGGAGAGCGAGCGGGCGACCTTCATGGGCTATGATCGCGGCCCCGGCGGCGTGGGCACCCGCAACTATATCGGCATTATCTCGTCGGTGAACTGTTCGGCCACGGTGTCGCGCTACATCGCCGACCATTTCAACCGTTCCGGCGCGCTTGAAGGTTACGACAACATCGATGGCGTGGTCGCGCTTACCCATGGCGGCGGCTGCGCCATCAATTCCAGGTCGGAAGGCTACCGCATCCTCACCCGCACCATCCAGGGCTATGCCAAGCATCCGAACTTCGGCGGCATCCTGATGATCGGGCTCGGCTGCGAAACCAACCAGATCGCCCCCATCCTCGAGCATTACAAGCTCGCCGAGGGCGCGACGCTGCGCACCATGACCATCCAGCAGCAGGGCGGCACCCGCAAGACGATCGAGGCGGCGACCGAGATCATCAAGGAAATGCTGCCAGTCGTGAACGCGGTCAAACGCACCGAGCAGCCGGTATCGAAGCTCAAGATCGCGCTCGAATGCGGCGGCTCCGACGGCTATTCCGGCATCTCCGCCAACCCGGCTCTCGGCGTTGCCTCGGACCTGATCGTCCGCCATGGCGGCACGACGGTGCTGTCCGAGACGCCGGAGATCTATGGCGCCGAACACCTGCTCACCCGTCGCGCGGTGAGCCCCGAAGTTGCCCGCAAGCTGCTCGAGCGCATCGACTGGTGGCGCGACTACACCGCCCGCAACGGCGACGAACTCAACAACAATCCGTCCTACGGCAACAAGCAGGGTGGTCTCACCACCATTCTCGAAAAGTCGCTCGGGGCGGTCGCCAAGGGCGGCAACATGCCGCTGCGCGCCGTCTACGAATATGCCGAGCCGGTCACCGAGCGCGGCTTCGTCTTCATGGACACGCCCGGCTATGACCCGGCAGCGGTCACCGGCCAGGTCGCCGGCGGCTGCAATATCATCTGCTTCACCACCGGCCGCGGCTCCGTGTCGGGCTTCAAGCCGGCGCCGTGCATCAAGATCGCCACCAACACCGAGATGTACGAGCACATGGAAGAGGACATGGACATCAATTGCGGTGGCATCGTCACCGGTGAGGATACGATCGAGGCTGCCGGCGAACGCATCTTCCGCGAGATCCTCGCCGTCGCGTCGGGCAAGAAGACCTGCAGCGAGGTCTACGATTACGGCGACAATGAGTTCGTGCCCTGGCAGGTGGGCGCAATCACCTGACGGAAAGGCGCGTTACGCGCCTTTCGCATGCCATTGCCGTCAGCCGGTGTTCTTCTGCCGGTCGAGAAGTTCGAGGAACAGCGCGGCGTGGTCGAGGTCGGCGCCGCCGAGTTCGTGGACCAGCCGGTGGTAGCGGATCTGCTGCAGCTCCGACTGCGGCAGCGCGAGCCCGAGCGAGGAAGCTTCTTCGAGCAGGTTGTCGAGGTCCTTGAGCTGCAGCCGCGAGCGGCCGCCGGGCTCGAAATCGTTCTCGGCCATGCGCCGGCCGTGCTGCTGCAGGATGATCGAATCGGCAAAGCCGCCCTTGAGCGCGTCGCGCAGCCGGTTCATGTCGGCGCCGGCCGCCTTCATCAACAGCATGGCTTCGGCGACGATGCCGATCGTGGTGGCGACGATGGCCTGGTTGGCGAGCTTGGCAAGCTGGCCGCAGCCGGCAGGGCCAACGAGCACCGGCCGGCCCATGGCCGAAAGCGCCTCCTTCACCTGCTCGAAGGTCTTTTCGTCGCCGCCGGCCATGATCGCAAGCGTTGCGTCGGTCGCCCCGCGCGTGCCGCCGGACACCGGCGCATCGATATGGCCGATGCCGCGGGCGGCAAGGTATTCGGCATGCTCGCGCGCCTCGCGCGGCTTGATCGAGCTCATGTCGACCACCACCGCGCCCTTTGCCGCATGATCGGCAATGCCGTCGTTGCAGATCAGTTCGCCGACCGCCGTGCCGTCGGAAACCATGGTGATGATCAGCTCGGCATCCGCCACCGCCTCGGCTACCGTATCCGCCACCCGCGCGCCGTTGGGGGCGAGCGGCTCGGCCTTCTCCCGCGTGCGGTTCCAGGCAGTCACCGCGTGACCCGCCTTGAGCAGGTTGCGGGCCATGGGGGCGCCCATAAGTCCGGTACCGAGAAATGCGATGCGCAAGATGAACCTCCTCAGAAGATTTCAGGCGTACTGGTTAGCATGGCGCCTGCCCGATGGTCCAACGGTAAGGCGGTACCCTCACTCGATCCCCAGCAGCTTGGCGATGTAGGGGGTGACGAAGCGGTTGTCGGGATCGGTCATCCGCCGGACTTCCAGCGCGTCCTTCCAGCGCGGATAGAGTCGCGAAAGATCCTCGGCCGTCAGGCTGTGGATCTTGCCCCAGTGCGGCCGGCCGCCATAGCGGCGGAAGATGCGCTCGGCCGCCGCGAAGAACAGGTTGGGGTCGTCCTGGGCGTCGTGGTGGATGGCGATCGAGCAGGTCGGCCGCTGGTAGAAGGGGCTCAGCCAGAAATCGTCGGCAGCCACCGTCCTGACTTCGATCGGGAAATAAACGTTGGGGAACTGCTTTTCGGTCAGCGTGATGATCTCGGCCACCGCCTTCGGTCCGTCCTCGAGCGGCAGGTGATATTCCATTTCGTTGAAGCGCGTGCGCCGCTCGCTTGTATAGACGTTCAGCCATTCCTCGACGAAGTCCTGGCGCGGCAGCCGTGCCAGTGCATTGCGGATCAGCGCGCGGCGCATCCATGGCAGCCAGCGTGTGCGGTTGCGCAGCATCTTGAGCGTTGCAAGCGCCGCCTCGTCGTCCTGGTCCGGCCGGCCGGTCGGCTGCTCGTCAGTCATGTCGCAGGCGATGAACACGGCGTGTCCCGAATGCGGCACGAAATAGAATTCCGCCGAACGCGAGCCGCCCATCATCGAATGGAAATTGGCCAGCATGTCGCCGATGGGCAACGCATAGCGGCGCTTGCGCAGCCGGTAGGTGGGCAGGTTCCTGAGCGTCACCGCCGTCTGGATGCCGAAGACGCCGAGCGAAACGCCGGTGGCACGGATCATCTCGTCGTCGTGTCCGGCGCGGAAGGCGCGGATGCCGCCGCGGCCGTCTACGAAATCCACCCGTTCGATGAAGGTGTGATACGCCCCGAGCGTCATCCCGGTGCCGTGGGTCGCGGTGCCGAGCGCCCCGCCGATCGTCTGGCGGTCGATGTCGCCCATGTTGACCAGCGCCTGGCCATGCGCGTGAAGGCGCTGCGCGAGATCGGCCAGGCGGGTGCTGGCCCCGAAGGTGGCGGTGCAGGCTTCGGGATCATGGGCGATGAGGCCGTTCATCCAGTCGAGTGCGATGATTGTGCCGGCCGTCGGCACGAGCGGCGCGAAGGAGTGGCCCGCACCCAGGGGGCGCAGCGGGCCGGGCGCGTTGCGAACCATCGCCTGCAGTTCTTCGACATCGGTAGGCTGCAGGAGATTTGCATCGGCGGATCGCACCGATCCAGACCAGTTCCGCCAGTCCGTCACGTCAGTCCCCTCTTGCTGCGTGGGTAAGCCATACGGACATGGCCGATAGGGCAGCGTTATCAATTTTGGCGATGTCCAAAATGCTCAGATTATATGACAAATAAAAGTGTGTCTTTGCCGTTTTACCTTCATTGAGAACACTCACCACATCTGCCCCGATGTATGTTGTATCGCTTGCATTTTCGCCAAAGGTCGATCAAGTTTCCATCATCTTGGGTCGTGGAGGCCAAAATCTGACAGTAGGTCAGATTGATGTCAATCTGCGGCCGGTTGGTGGATTGTCTGAATGGTGACTACGCGTTCGAATATGCGGCGGGCGCCGAAGCAGGAAAGAAGCCGCGAGCGCGTAGACGAAATATTGGGGGCGGCAAAGCGCCTCATCGGCGAGAAGGGCATCGACGCGGTGAAGATGCGCGAGATCGCCGCGCTGGCCGGCGGGCCGATATCCTCCGTATACCAGTATTTCCCCAACAAGTCGGCCATCATTGCAACCCTCTACGACCAGTGGGCGGCTGCACTCTTCGACATGATGGAGGCGAAGCTTGTGGCGGCAGGAAGCCTTGACGAACTCTTCGTCGCCGTCACCCAGATCTTCGACGCCTATTTCGATCGCATCCGCAGCGATCCCTCGAGCCTCGACCTCCTGAACGCCATCCAGGCGGACAAGGCGCTCAAGAACATCGACATTTCCGAGACTCGGCGACAGGTGCAGCTGTTCTGCTCCATCGCCCGGCCGTGGATCGACAGCGACCGCTTCGAAGCCTTCAGCCGGGTGAGCTTCCTCATGTTCCAGCTCGCCAATGGTGCCGTGCGGCTGGCGCTCGCCGTCGGCGAGGAAGAGGCGCCGCTGATCATCGAGGACTACAAGTCGGTGATCCGCACGCAGCTCTGGCAGTTTGCCCGCGCCAGCTGATCAGCGGCGGCTGTTAAGCCTCAGAAGCAGCTGGTCGGGGTCCTCGTGCGGCCTGAGGACGAGCGCCCGTTCGACGTCGTGGCGCGTAAGCCCGATGTCGCGCAGCAGGTGGTCGTCGCGGCTGGCGATGTCGTGGAGGATGCGACGGCTGCGGCGCGCGGCGGCATAGGCTTCCAGCCTGCGCCTGAGGCGGGAGACAAGCTTCGGCTTTCGCTCTTCGGCGCGTTTCCTTCGGTCGGCGAACCTGGGCGGATTGGTCATTGCAGATCTCCTTGAAGTTGCGCCCTTGTAGCCGCTCTGGCAGATCGCCACTGTTTCGTCCGGAACAGCGCGACGGGATTTTTCCGTGAACCGCCTGCTTCGGATGACCATGAAAGAAAAAGCCCGGCCGCTGCCAAGGCAGCCGGACCGGGCAAGAGGCAGGGCGCTTGGCGGGAGCCCTGCGGGGAAACTCGGAAGCGGTGTAGGGAGGACACCGCTTTCGATGCATGTCCCGGGGAGGCGGCTTCCCGCGGGACATGCGGGGGTCAGAAGCGCCTGACGCCGCAGAGCGGATTTTGCCGTGCCCGTACGAGATAGAACGACGGATCCTCCGGGAACGGCACGCTCAGCGCCTTCTCGACATCGCCACGGGTCAGCCCGATATCGGCGAGCTGGGAATCGTCGAAGTCGCGCATGTCCTTGACAAGCTGACGGCCGCGGCGAGCCTTCCAGATTTTCACGAGACCGGTTGCAACCTGCCGGAAGACAGAAGGCAACAGTCCACCTCTGCCCGCAGCAGCGCTGGCGGGCGCATGTTCCAGCATAGACATTGGCTTTCTCCTTGGCCTTACTTGGCTCAAGCGGCTTGATGATTGGAAATATGAAAAATAATTATTGATCAGTCCAACGAATGTTTCTAATCATAACCATCAAACTTGCTGATGGATGCTCGTTATGTCCGCTCCACTCGACATTGACCAGTTGCAGACCTTTGTTGCAATCGCTGATGCGGGCAGCTTCACCAAGGCTGCCGAACGCGTCTTCAAGACGCAGTCTGCCGTCTCGATGCAGATGCGCCGGCTGGAGGAGCGCATAGGCAAGCCGCTGTTCGTCAAGGACGGTCGCGGCAACCGGCTGACGCCCGAGGGTGAGAAGCTGCTCAACTATGCGCGACGAATGATCAGGCTCAACAACGAGGCCATCGCCGCCTTCGATGACAACCGGCTGGAAGGCACGCTGCGCATCGGCACGCCGGACGACTATGCCGACCGCTACATGCCGGAGATCATCCAGCGCTTTGCCCGTTCGCATCCCAATGTCGAGCTCTACATCGTCTGCGAGCCCTCGGTGGACCTGGCGGAGAAGATCGGCCGGGGCGAGCTCGACATCGCGCTCGTCACCCACAATCCGCTCGAGCGCGAATCCGAGGTGGTGCGCACCGAACCGCTCTGCTGGGTCATGTCGGCCAACCATCCGCTGCCGGAAAATGCGCCGGTGCCGCTCGCCGTCGGGCGGCGCGACTGCCAGTGGCGCAGGCTCGCCTGTGCCTCGCTGGATGCGATCGGCCGCGACTACCAGATCCTGTTCACCAGCTGGTCGTCGACCGTCGTCGCCTCCGCCGTGCTGGCCGGCATGGCCGTTTCGGTGCTGCCGGAATCTGCGCTGCGCACCGGCATGAAGGTCCTGGGCCAGCCGGATGGCTTCCCGCCGCTCGCCCCGGTCCAGATCGGCATCATGAAGCGGGCCGGGCTCTCGACCTCGCTGTCCAACGCCATTACCGCCCATATCAGCGCTTGCCTCGACAACATCACGCCGGCCAGCGTCGACGACGATCTCGAGCGCGACGTGAAGGTCTGGCCGCGCCTGCCGCGCCTCAAGGCCGGCCACATGCTGCCCGGCTGGTAGGACGCGATTGAACCCGAAATCGGCCGCAATCCGCATTGCGCGGGGCTGCCATTCGGCTAGTCTGCGCCCAGACCTGCGAGAACAGGGGGACATATTTCGCATGGCCGGACGCAGCTTTACTGTCATCGAGAACCAATGGATCACGCTCAAGGACGGCACGCGGCTTGCCGCCCGCATCTGGATGCCCGACAATGCGGAAAGCGATCCGGTACCGGCGGTTTTCGAATTCCTTCCCTATCGCAAGCGTGATGGAACCTCGCCGCGTGACGAATCCACCTATCCGGTCTTTGCTGCCGCCGGCATCGCCGGCGTGCGCGTGGACATCCGCGGTTCGGGTGAATCCGACGGCGTGATCGACGGGGAATATACGCCGCTGGAACTCGCCAATGCCTGCGAGCTGATCGAATGGATCGCCTCGCAGCCCTGGTGCAACGGCTCGGTCGGCATGATGGGCATCTCCTGGGGCGGCTTCAACAGCCTGCAGGTCGCAGCCCTGCGCCCGCCGGCCTTGAAGGCGGTGATCTCGATCGCCTCGACCGTCGACCGTTACAATGACGACATCCACTACAAGAACGGTTGCCATCTCTCCGCCCAGCTCTCCTGGGCGGCGACCATGCTCGCCTACCAGTCGCGCTCGCCGGACCCGGAACTCACTGGCAACCGCTGGAAATACATGTGGATGGAGCGGCTCGAGAATGAGCCCTATTTCCTCGAGGAGTGGCTGAGCCACCAGCGCCGCGACTACTTCTGGAAGCACGGTTCGATCGGCGACAATTTCGGCGACGTCGAGGTGCCGGTGCTGGTGATCGCCGGCTGGGCGGACGGCTACCGCAATACCCCGCTCAAGGCGGTGGCCGGGCTTGGCGACAGGGCCAAGGCGATCATCGGTCCCTGGATCCACAAATATCCGCATTTCGCCTGGCCGAAGCCGCGCGCCGATTTCCACGCCGAGGCGATCCGCTGGTGGAACCGCTGGCTGCGCGGCGAGGAGAACGGTGCGGAAGACCTGCCGCAGGTGCGTGCCTATATCATGGATGCGGTCAAGCCCGCCGCTTGGCGCGAATACGATCCCGGTTTCTGGGTAGCGAAGCAGACGTGGGCGGAGCCCCAGACGCTGAACCTGCAGGTCGACGACCGCGGCAGGCTTGCGGTGGATGCGAAGGCGCGCGCTGCGGGCGAGGCCTTCCTGCGCTCGCCGCTCGATACCGGCACGGCCGCGGGCGAGTTCTTCACCCTCAAGCCGGACGCGGAAATGGCCGGCGACCAGCGCACCGACGATGCCGGCTCGCTGGTCTTCGAGACCGAGCCGCTGACGGAAGCCGTCGAATGCCTCGGCATGCCGGTGGTGAAGCTCACCGTCGCTTGCGAGGCGGAGCTTGCCAATCTCTGCGCCCGCATCGTCGATGTGCATCCGGACGGTTCTGCGCTGCGCGTGAGCTTCGGCGTGCTCAACCTCGCCCACCGGAACTCCAACGAGCATCCGGAGCTGCTGGTGCCGGGCGAGAAGACCGAGATCACCCTGGTGCTGGACGCCTGCGGCTACCGTTTCGCGCCGGGCCACCGGATCCGGCTGTCGCTTTCGACCGCCTACTGGCCGATGATCCTGCCGCCCCCGGTCGATGTCGGCCTGACGATCGAACTTGGCTCGCTCGATCTTGCGCTGCCGCTGCTGGGCGAGGCGGAGCGGATCGAAATGAAGGAGCCGGACAATCCCTCGCCGCTGCCGGACTATATCGAGCATCATCCGGGTGCGACCCGGCGCACGGTGACCCGCGACCTCTCCGCCGCGCGCACCGATTACCGCATCCACGAGGATTCGGGGCTTTACGAGCATCCGGAGACGGGGCTTGCGACCCGCGAGCTGCGCGAGGAGGTCTGGTCGATCACCGACGGCGATCCCACCTCGGTGACCGGCCGTGCGGTCTGGACCTGCGACATGTCGCGGCCCGGCTGGTCGGTGCGGACGGTGTCGATGGCCTCGCTCGCCTGCACCAAGACCGACTGGCTGCTCAGCGCCCATGTCCTGGCCTATGAGGGCGAGGAACAGATCTTCGAGAAGACCTGGGAGAAGACCATTCCGCGCGAGATGATGTGATCAGCGGGCGGCGCTGCGGGCGCTGAGGTCCCGCAAAGCCGCAATCGCGCGCTCTGCATCCGCGCTGCCCACGTAGATGTGGTCGTGGTAAAAGCCTGCGACCACATTGGCGCTGATGCCGTGGCGGGCGAGTTCGCCCGCGAAAGCCGCCGTCAGCCCCACCGCTTCCAGCGACGAATGGACGGTGAGTGTGATCTGCCGCATCGGCGCGCTTTTGGGGCAGTCGAGGCGGGCGGCCGCGTCGGCGGCAAGGATTAATGTCCGCCCCTCGCGCTCATCGAATGCGCCGACGGGCTTGATGCCGCCGGGCAGGGTCGCACCTGCAGGCAGGCTGCAGAAGACGAACTCGCCGGGCATGAGTTCGGGCTCCATGCTGGCGAGCAGCGTGTCGAGGTCGGCAATGCCGGGCATGACGGGATCCGCCTGAGACAAGGTCTGTCTGCCGAGCATGCCCGAGGTTCCGGCGATCCGCAAGGCCGGGCAAAACTTGCGGTTCCGGTTTGCCCTTTGCTAAAAGGAGCCTGAGCAACTGGTGACCAATTTCCGCTTGCCAACCCCGAGCGACTGTCCTAACCCCCGAGACATGACCAGCAAGAGAGCGCTTCCCGACAAGTCCGATTTCTCCCATGTGACCGAATGGGTGTTCGACCTCGACAACACGCTCTATCCGCATCACATCGATCTCTTCGCGCAGATCGACCGCAACATGACGGCCTATGTCGCCGAGCTCCTGGGGCTGGAGCACGATGAGGCCCGCAAGCTGCAGAAGCAGTATTATTTCGAACACGGCACGACGCTGCGCGGGCTGATGCATCACCACGGCATCGACCCGCATGAATTTCTCGAGGCGGCCCACCGCATCGACTATTCGCCGCTGCCCGCCGACGAGGGGCTCAGCGAGGTGATCAAGGCGCTGCCAGGCCGCAAGTTCATCTTCACCAATGGTACGGTAAAGCACGCCGAGGCTGCGGCGCGCGCGCTTGGCATTCTCGACCATTTCGAGGACATCTTCGACATCGTCGCGGCCGACTATGTGCCCAAGCCGGCAGGCGCGACCTACGACAAGTTCGCAAGCCTTCACCGGGTGGAAACCCGCAAGGCGGTGATGTTCGAGGACCTGCCGCGCAACCTGGTGGCACCCAAGGAGCTCGGCATGAAGACGGTGCTGCTGGTGCCGTCGGTCGACAACAAGCCGCTCGAACGGTGGGAGATCGCCGACGACGGCGACGAGCATATCGACTATATCACCACCAATCTCGTCGATTTCCTGCGCGCCATCATCTGATCGCGCATCACTGGCCGGTCCTCATGCAAGATGAACCGGCCATTCAGGCTGCATTCAGCCGAAATCCTTATACATGGCTGCAACTTTGGCGGATGGCGGTGTCGTCGAGCGCTCCGACCCGTCCGGCAGCCCAGGGACGTTGGAGCGGCGGCGTTTGCCGGCTGCTCGAAGGACGCCTGTGAAAGCGTCGCAACAGTTGAGCGATCAGTGAAAGGTCCTCGTTACATGAATGCAAGAACTCTCATCGCAGCAGCCATGGCATCCCTCTTCGCCATCACCGCTGCCGCCCCCGCCTTTTCCGCGCCCGACACGGCCAAGCACGATCCGGTGAAGCGCGAAAAGCGCATCAACCGCATGATCAAGCGCACCGACACCAACGGCGACGGCAAGGTCTCCCGGGCCGAGATGGCCGCCGCACTTGCCGCCACCTTCGACGTGCTCGACCGCAATGGCGACGGCCGGCTGACCAAGTCCGAGCTTGCCAACCGCAAGGGCGTCTACAAGGCCCATCGCGAGCAGGCGAAGGCTTCGGGCCAGCGCAGCAAGCGCGTCATCCGCATGCCCAAGCGTGTCGAGAAGCATTTCGAGAAGATCGACGCCAACCATGACGGCGCGATCACCAAGGCCGAGCTTCGCCAGGTTGCGGAACGCATGTTCCTGCGCCGCGACAAGAACGGCGACGGCTACATTTCCATGGCCGATTTCAAGCGTTGAGTATGTGAGATCGCCGTGGAATGCGGCGG
>Ga0065721_10052026_pt1 | contig 12894 bp, 10 predicted proteins | sample Mesricmetagenome_FD_59108 | JGI IMG/M metagenome (GOLD analysis project Ga0065721, IMG submission 59108) | Mesophilic microbial community from rice straw/compost enrichment Sample: eDNA_1 v2 (version 2) | ecosystem: Engineered > Solid waste > Grass > Composting > Bioreactor | place: USA: Davis... | reverse complement strand
TATAATTTCATAGAAGAAACCGTAATAAAAGATTTTAGATATGTCTACACACAAAAATAAAAAAATAATGTGAATGCCTCTATTTTCATAAAGTTCGATGACTTTTATGAATAGTAATAACATAAAAAAAAAATCATAATAAATCATGGTCTATAATACTTGTTTTGTCGATATTTTGTAATATCACTTTATTGATTATATGGCATGATCTGTTGAGTGTTGCTATTATTTTTAATCTAATTGTTTTACTTGACCATTTTGTATCTTTTGCATTTAATATATGCATTATCTATCTTTCTAATTTTAATATTATTGAAATTAATCATTTTCTCAAACTAAAAAATTTTTTTAAAATTTTGCTGATTATTAGATTATTATATAGTCTTTTATTTGCATTTTTAGTAAAAAATTATTATCCTCAACATACTATTCTAGATATATATCTTGGAATTGTCCTTTTTTTTAATTTTGCTTTTCATATCGAATATTTTTATAACAGAAGATTTTGCCGAAACTTCCAAAATAATAATAATAATAATAATAATATTTCACAAGTTTGATATTAAAATATCAAAATATTAAACATATGAAATTTTAAATTATAATAAAATAAAATATTATGGATCAATATTTTCTTGTCTTTGTAATATTTTCAAAACAATATTAATTTGATACATAACTTCCTTTTCAATTTTTGAATTCCATTTATATGTGGATTTAATATTTTGTTTATCTCGATCATCATAATTCATTTTAGATTTGACCAAATCTTTATTATCTGATTCAAAAGGTTTTTCAATATCATCAGTAATTTCGATAATTGGATGAAATTTTAATTTTTCAAATATGAAATCTTTATATTTAGTCAAAGTATCAAATATAATTCTAGAATCTGTTTTGAAAATCAAATTAACGTTATTCCATGGTTTAAGGTCAGTATATTTTTTCATTATTTGTGATTGATTTAATAATTCTCTGATATTATTTAAATTTTCTGAATTTTTATTATATGTTGTATTAATTGCAACAGTCAAAGACTCTGATGATTGCGACAAAATATTATCACCAAATAATTTTATATTACAAACAGGCATAATTTTAATATCATCTTTTGTAACGATATGATTATTAATAATTATTTCTGAAATTTTATTTTCATAGAAATCTTTAATAATCTTTTGATCAATTTTTGTTAAATCATCCTTAATTTTTGCTGCATCTTTTCTAAACTTTTTCCCCATTGATTTATTATCAAAAATAATATTAAGTGTTTCAAAATCCTGCATATGTCTATATTCAATATCTAAACAATTTACTTCGTGCATAATAAGATTATTAAGTTGTGACATAGATTCGGCGAGTTTATTATCATAACTAATAATTATTATTTTATTTAATGGAGTTTTATTTGATTTGAACTTTTCTGATTTATTTCTTGCTTCTCTTGTTAATCCAATAATAGTCTTAAAATTATTAATTATTTCTTTTTTCGATCCATCACTTTTGTATGGGACTGGATATTCACATAAATTCACATCCTCTTTATCCGAAATTTTGTATATTGGTGCCAATGGTTTCAATTTATTATATATACTTTGTGATAAAAAAGGAGTAAATGGAACTAGAAGAGAACAATATTTTAAACATACTTCTAACAGTGTTTTGATTGAATTTTCCCAATCTGTAAGTCCCATTAAACCTTTTAATCGATTACGATTTATTTTAATATACCAATTTGTTAATTCATCGATAAAAGTCAGTGATAATTTGATTGCTGTATCAATAGAGTATTTGTCCATTTGTCTTCTAACATTTATTAGCAAATCATTAAATTCATCTTTAATCCATTGATCCATAATGCTATTATTTTCGGAAATTTCGTATTTTTTCATATTTTTAAGTAGATTAGTTCCATGACAAATTAGAAATTCAATCGCACTCCTCCAGGGTATTAATTTTTGAATTATTTCTGAAATTTCTTTTTGATCAAATCTTACTCTTTCAGCTTTGACAGCTGGTGAAGACAATAAAAATAATCTGCAATTATCTGCACCATATTTGTCCAAAATTAATAATGGATCTTCAAAATTTTTATTTTTTTTTGAAAATTTTTTACCATCCTTATCACAAACTAATCCTGCACATATTATAGTTTTGACTGGTGATATCTCAAAAAGAGCTGTAGAAATAACTATTGTAGTATAAAACCAGCCTCTACATTGATCAATTCCTTCTGCAATCCATTCGTATTTATCAAAGTATGGATTATATGAAGAATCAAATGGATAATGATGTTGTGCAAATGGTACACATCCACTTTCGAACCAACAATCAAAAACAAAATTGACGATTTTATACTCTTTACCATTTTTGATTATTTTTAAATTTTGAACATATTCTGGATGTATATCCTTTATTTCCTTGGCATTAGCTAATTTGCATAATTCGTCAATTGAACCAACACATATAACATCATCACCATTAACCCAAAGAGGAATAGGTGTTCCAAAAAATCTCGATCTTGATATGCACCAATCTTTAGTCTGTAATAGCCAATTTTTGAATTTTCCAGTTCCAATATATTCGGGTACCCACTGAATTTCTTCGTTGATTTTCAGTAATTTATCCTTAAGTTGTGTTACTTTAACAAAATAACAAAACTCTGCTTTATAAATTAGAGGATAATTTGTCCTATAACAAATTGGATATTTGTGATTATATTTTTGTGGTTCGCCATAAATTATATTTTTTTCTTGTAAATGTCCAATTATTAAAGGATTTGCTTCAAAAACTTCCAAATTACAAAATAATTTTACTTCCTCAGTAAATTTACCATTTTTATCAACAAAACAATATTTATGAACATTTTCTTTTGTTATGATTTTGTTTTCGAGACATACTTTATAATCATCAATACCATGAGCAGGACTAATATGTACTATACCTGTGCCAACAGATTTTTTAGTTTCTTGATCAACAGTTGTAACAAAATCACCACAAACAATTTTGAAATCTTTTTGATCTACATAATTAAATGGTGGAATATAATGGATATTTTCTAAATTTTTACCTTTTCCTATACATTCTTTTCGAATGTAATTAAGATTTAAATTTTTAACACAAGATTCAGCAACTATATATTTTTTGCAATCATTTGTTGTCAAAATTACATAAGTTGATTCGGGATTAACACATAAAGCCATATTACTTGGTAATGTCCAAGGTGTAGTAGTCCAAGCCACAAAAATATAATTTGTATCTTTTTTAAGAGGAAATTTGACAAAAATTGAGTCACTTTCAATTATTTTGTAATTTTGTGATGCTTCAAAATTTGATAAAGTTGTCCCAGCTTTAATGGAATATGGCATTACTTCATAGGCTGAATATATTAAATCTTTTTCCCATAATTGTTTGAAAGCCCACCAAACACTTTCCATGACATCAGTGTCCAAAGTTTTATAGATATTATTAGGATCTACAAGTCTACCAATTCTTTTGAATATTGGATCCCAAGATTTCGAAAATGATTCTATTTTTTTCCTACAAGTTTCATTATATTTGACTATTGTTAGTTTTTCAACTTGTTCATGTGTAGTGATGTTTAGTTCTTCGTTAATAACCATTTCAATTGGTAACCCATGACAATCATATCCCATTTTATTAAAACAATTATATCCATTCATATTTCCATATCTAAAAAGACAATCTTTAATATTACTAATTAAAATATGACCATGGTGTAACGATTTAGAGTTTGGAAATGGTGGACCATCACAACTTAATTTATTTGGTTGTGATTTGCTTTTATCAACGATTTTATCATAAATTTTATTTTCATCAAATCTTCTAATTTCAGCTAATTCTTCTTTGACAATATTTTCGTTATTCATGTTGTATCTATAATACGATCAAGTATGATTGATTATCTAATATATTTCTAATTTCAATTTTTTCATATATTTTTGATATTAATATTAATAAAATTACTTTTATTAATTAAATTATATAATATTATAATATATTAAAAATAATTTTATATTGCAGAAATAATAATAATAATAATAATATTATGGTTGAAGGTCCTAAAATCAGAATTGTTTATGAAAAAGTAAAACATATCAAATGGAAAAAAATTCTAAAAGCATACGGTTCATCATATCTAAAAATGAATATTGACTTAATCGGTTATATAATCAGGAAAATTTGGTATGTTGGAAAATATATTTATATTTTTCTTAAAAATAATGATGATCAATATGTTATCAGAACACATATGTTAATGTTTGGCAAAATTTTATTAGATAAAATTTTTAAATCAAAACCCCAGATGGTTTGGGAACTAGATAATGGAGATATTATATCTTGGTATGCATCACAGGTGACATTACTTGATCCAAGTTGTTCGGATGACAAAATAAAATCAAATTATACAATATGTTCATCAAAAGAATCAATCAAACAAAGTATTCAAATGATGAAATATGACATATTTAATAAAAAATTTGACAGATCGCAAATGATAAAACATATTTATAAATCTTTTGACAAAATCAAAGATGACTGTTTAACTGACTTATTATTAAATCAGGAATTTTTTCCCGGAGTAGGAAATATATTACAACAAGAGGCATTATATAGATGCCGTATTTTACCATTTACTTTAGTAAAAGATATTGATAAATCAGTAATTAATTGTCTTATTGATGAATTATTAGATCTTTCTAATTTATTATATAATGCTTATTTCGAAAACATAAGATATGGATCTATTTTACAAATTTACCACAAGGCTAAATGTCCATTAGGTCACAAGACAAAAACACAATATGTGGGTTATCATGAGAGAAGAACAACTTGGTGTCCAGTATGTCAGAAATAAATAAAAAATATAAATTACTCATATTTTATTATTTTATAAATTTAATTTTTTTGAAGTTTCCATTTTATCTAATTTCTGGATTATGTGAAAAATCATTTCCACATAATCATCTTATAACTTCTACATTTCCTTTTTTGATCGAAATATCAAATACATTTGAGTCATATGGAAATCTATTAACAAATAACCACTTCATATTATCCAAATTTCCATTTCAGCTATAATTAAATACTTTTGTAAAATGTTTAAAATTATTTTCAATAACCGTTTCATAACTTCTAAATTTCCATTATTAACTGCATAATTAAATACTTCTTTTTATATGGGAATTTATTTTTAAATAACCATTTTACTACTAAATTATTGCATTCGATTGCGTAAATAAATGAACGATTATTATATGAAAAACCATTTTTCAATAACCATTTCACATTTTCTATATTGCCATTTATTATTGCAATGTAAATGTCCAATATCATTTAGAAAACCATTTTTCAACAATCATTTCATATTATCTAAATTTCCATTTTTGGCAACATATGCAAATACTAATTCATTATATAGAATATTATTTTTAAATAACCATTTCATATTTTCAAGCTTGCCATTTTTAGCTGCATTTATAAATATGAGATTGATATAAGAGAATTAATTTTTAAATTCATAAAAATTTCATATTAATATTCTTCATGCATTCACCATTAATTTTGAATCATATTTTATTATTTCATCTATTTTATGCTTTTTTCTCTTTTTAATAGTGGTTTATGATTTGGTGTTAAATATTTTCAATATTTTTTCGGAAAAATATCTATTTCAAATTCTTCAAATATTTTTTGCATTTTTTAAATTTGATTTTTTATTGTCATCACCAAAATATCACATTTCAATTTTCATTAAAAAATTAAAATAATTAGAATTAATTTGGTAATCAAATAAAAATTTTTATTTGTTTTTTTAAAATAATATTGATAATCATTAGAAGAATAATTATTATATGATAAAAATTGAAATAAAATAATCTTGATATTATCATTTACTAAATGATACTCAACTCAATGACAAAAAAATATATTGATAATATTTATGATTATATAAATGAATTTTTCATTGATGACATAACAAAAATTATTTTAACTTATTTATCTAAATTTGAAAATAAATTAGTTTTAGAAAGTCATTTGGATATTATTTTTGGTTTTATCTATAATTTGTTTTTACTCAAAAATCGAATATATTTTAATGTTTATTCAACAGATTTTTTGTATATTTATGACATTGATCAAGATGTCATAACTAAAGTTCAAATTGGTAAGAGAATAGAAACAATCTGTCATTATAAAAACGAAATATATATTGCCACAAAAGACGACATTTTGTTGTATCATGATACAATATTTGTTAAAAAAATACGTTCAGTACATTATATAATAGAAGAAATTTTTTGCTATAAAGAAAATATTGTCTACACAACCTCAAATAATGATATCATACTTTATAATTTAATAAATAATAATGAAAAAAAATTAAAATGTAAATTTACACGTATAAAAGATTGCATATATTTATATAAAAATGAGCTATATATACACATATCATCAAAATATTTAATTAAAAGAATAAATATTTATAATTGTGATGATAAAATTGAATACTTTATAGATAAAAATTTATCTATTAATGGATTTTTGAGATCACGTATGTACATAAATAAATCATATATAATATTAAAATATTATAACAATATTTATATTTTTTATAAAGACACTTTTGTTTTTTTTCAAAAAATCAAGTATGATGATAATATGCAACCTGGTTTTACATTTAGTAATGAAAGATTATTTTTATTTAATTATATAACATTAAAAGTTTTTGAATAATATTTAAATTAATTTGTTTATAATTTAAGATTTAGCTTTATAAATTTATCTATTATGGATATAATTTTATTATTATTTTTTCCAAAAAATTCATTTAAATCTTTTTTAATAACATATTTTTTTATGTCATATTTTAACGATAAATATTTTTTGTCAAAATCTGAATCAACCGATAAATCTAATTTTTTAAACATATTATCTAATTCATCACAATTATTACTTGCAAGACATTTGCTCTTAGGAATTAACACTGTTGCATACCAATTTGTATCTTTCACTTTTTTTTCTATTATTCTAGATAATCTACCATGTTTATAAGAAATTATGTCTTGATTACTAATCATAATTTCCAATCCCTTACGTGAAATGAAATAAACAGTTGGTTCATAACTAGTTTTATTTGTTTGTATATCTACATAATTGCCCATCTTTTGTCGTTTTGATGAGGGGTAGGGTGCAGCGTTAATGTGCTTGCGCTTCATTTTAAATGGACATATAAATAAAAGAATAATGAGCAATTAATTATTTCAATTTTTTTAATAAAAAAATTGAATTTAATATTTTAAAGTAAATAATTATTGTTATTATTATCAATTTTATTAATGAATATTTTTATCAAGTTGAATATTACTCAAGATGTCGAGAATATTATTTTAGGGTATTTAACACTGCCACATAAACATTTACTAAATCCAAAATATAACTTTGATATTGATCAAATAATTGGCTATGATTACAAATTATTAAATTATTGTATCAAAAAATCCTTAATAACTGACACTAGAAATTTATTGGCAATTTGCGCGAAATATGGTAGAATGGATCTTGTTAAAATTTTGTTAAAAAAAAAATATGGATACGATACACGAGTTTTTGCTGCAGCTGCTTCATATGGTAATTTAAATAATATGATTTTTTTATTTAAAAAAAAATTCCCCTATGACTCGAAAACTTTTGAAAATGCTGCAAAAAACGGAAATTTAGTAATAATAAAATGGTTAGATTCTCTTGGTTTCCCATCAAATCCCAAAACATTTTTGGCAGCTATTGATAATGGAAATTTGGATAATATAGAATGGTTTTATAATAATAATTATTACATTGAATGTGATATTGATTGCGATTGTGATAATTGTGTAACTGATGATGAATTGTTTATTCGAGCAATTGATAATGAGAATATCTTAGTTTTAAAATGGTTATTAAAAAATAAGTTTTTTGCTAATGAAAATATATTTTCATATGCTGCAAAAATCGGAAATTTGGAAATCATTAAATTATTCTATGAAGAACAAGTTTTATATGATGAAAAAGTTTTAAATGAAGCTGTTAAAAATGCGAATTTAGAAAATATAAAATGGTTATTAGAAAAAAAATTTCCACATTATCCTGATAAAATTCTTAAATACTGTATTATGAGTAATAATTTGGATGTTTTTGAATTTTTATTAGACAAAAAATTCCATTATGATAATGATATTTTTATGTGTGCTATTTATCATTCTAATATTGAAACTATCAAATATTTAATTGGAACAAATCGTTTTTGTCATAGCAATGATGTTTTTGCTATGGCTGCATTAAGAGGCGATCTAAATTTATTAAAATTACTGTTAAGTCTTGAATTTCCTTATGACTGTAATACGTTTGCATGTGCAGCTCATAATGGGAACTTGACTAATATGAAATATTTATTAGATAATAAATTCCCATATAACGAGTACACAATATTAGCAGCAGCAGAAAAATATAATAAAAACGCTTTAAAGTGGTTAATTAATAACAAATTTCCCTATGATATTTTTAGTTTCATTCAAAATGGGGATCTCATGACAAACATAAAATATATATCTGAACGTGAAATTTATTATTTTAATCCTATTAATAATAGTCATAATAATTTAAAAATAAATTCTCTTGTCAATTGGTTAGTTGGGAAAACACACAAGTTTTCGAAAGATTGGAGAGATAGAATGAGTAGTTACAACAAATTCATTTGTATTTAAAAAAATTGAAATTTAAATTACAAGAAATTTAATACTAATTGAAATTTAAACATTCTTAATATGTTCAATAACGTATCAAAAACTTTCACAATATTTAATGGATCTAAATCTTATTATGATGATCCCGAACAGGCTTTTAGAGATATTTCAGAAGGTAATCTTAGTAAATTAAAAAAATTTGATGGTGACTATAATTTATTATATGATTATAATAATAATAATTTATTACATTCTGCGGTCCTAACTGAACAAATCAGTATTATTGATTTTTTAATTAGAATGAATGTTAATAAAAATCATTTTAATAAATTCAAAATAACACCTTTTGATTACGCATTAAGAACACAAAAAAAAGAAATAATAAAATTATTCATTGATGATAGTTATCAAAAAATAAATTCTTTAGTAGATGAAAACATTATGTTGAAAACAAAAAATAAAAGTTTAATTGAAGAAAATGATAATCAGAAAAAAGAAATTACCATATTGAATACACACAATAAAAGATTAAGAAATGAAATTACAGCATTAGAAAATGACAATGAAATATTAACACAACAAAACAAAAGATTAAAAAAATCTGTTGATAATTTAACACAACATTTTAAAAAATAAATAAATTTTAGAATATTCTGATGGATTTATTTTATTTAATTAAAATTATTTGGGATTTATATTATGATATTAATTATTTCAAATAAATGATTCGGATTTTGTTTATATTTTAAGTTTTAAATGAAATTTTCGCACTGGAATATCAGAATGACATAATTTTTTTATTTCATAATTTACTTTTCAAATAATAAATTCGCAAAATTATCAATTCTGTTATCCAGCACACAAACTTCATCAAAATAAAAATAATATTTAGTTTGTTTATATTTTTAGTTTTAAACGAAATTTTCGCCTTGGAATATCAGAACGATATAATTTTTTTATTTCATAATTTATCTTTCAAATAATGATTTAACAAAATTATTAATTCGTTATTCAAAGCGCAAATCTCATTAAAATAAAAATAACATTTATTTAATCCTTATTTGTAAATCATAGATATTTTTGCGCTGAAATATGAAAATAATATGATTTTGTTATTCTATTATTTATTTATCAAATAATAAATTTTCAAAATTATTAATTATGTTATTCAACGCACAAATTCTATTAAAATAAAATAATATTTAATTTGTTTGCATTTTTTGATTTTAATTTTAAATTAAAGACATTTTCGCGTAGAAATATCAGAATAACATAATTTTTTTATTTCATAATGTGTTTTTCAAATAACAAATTTACAAAATTTATTAATTTTGTTATTCAGTTCGCAAATTTCATTAAAATAAAAATAACATATAATTCATTTATATTTTAAGTTTTAAATTAAATTTTCGCGCTGGAATATCAGAATGATATAATTTTGTTATTTCATAATTTATTAATCAAATAATAAATTCGCAAAATTATTAATTTTGCTATTCAGTGTCTAAATTTTACTAAAATAAAAATAACATTTGATTTGTTCATATTTTAAGTTTTAACCAGGATTTTTGAGCTGGAATATCAAAATGATATAATTTGTTATTTCATAGTTTATTTGTCAAATAATTAATTCGCAAAATTATTAATTCTGTTATTCAACGCACAAATTCCATTAAAATAAAATAATATTTAATTTGTTTATGTTTTTAGTTTTAACCAAAATTTTCGCGCTGGAATATCAGAATGATATAATTTTGTTATTTCATAATTTATTAATCAAATAATAAATTTTGCAAAATTATTAATTCTGTTATTCAACATGTAAATTCTATTAAAATAAAATAATATTTGATTTGTTGTATTTTTAATCTTTATTTGTAAATCAACGACATTCTTGCGCAGGAATATCAGAATGACATAATTTTATTATTTTATAATTTGTTTTTCAAATAATAAATTCCAAAATTATTAATTCTATTATTCAGAGCGTAAACAATGGTGGTCATCGAGGGTCCTACTACAAATTATGCAAATTAATTATATTTGGAATATTATTTTATTATTTTTTATTTTAATATTACTATTCATAATAATCATCTTTCTGCCTATGTCGATTCGCTAAAGCAAAGCATCTTTGGTGCAAATTAGTTTAGAATAGATTATTTCCGCATGCATCGACGATGCTTTCAAGCAAATCAGCGTATCTGAGAAGAACTTTTTTAAATAAAAGCATTATCATAATGTTTCCAAATTTTGTTTGTAGATATATTTAAATTTTTTATTGTGATTTTTTGCGTGTAATTGTATTTAAGATCATATTTATTGAAAAAATAAATGTTTTTAAGGTATTAGCATCTTAAAATATTTTACAAGTATGATCTTTAAATATTATTTAAAAAATATTTGTCATATAAAATATTGCATCTACAATTATCAAAAGTTCTTCCAACCGTAGGTTGTTTGCTTCGAAAAGCATATTCGATGTGAAATTATTAATTTATTTATTATATAAATATGCATCGAAGATGCTCGCTTTAGAGAGCCGCCGAGACGCGAAATTTTTAGGATTAGTAATATAATTTCAAAATAATTTGATTACGCGCTGAATAACAAAATTATGTCATTTTGATAATATAAAAAAATTTTAAATTTATATTTGTTTTTTCAAAATAATTAAATTCTGAAATTCAGCGCGTAAATTATTATATTAGGATATTATTCAATATTAACAAAATTCTGATAAGAAAAAGTTTTTAAATATTTGTTTTTAAATTAAAAAAATAATAGAATAATGGTCTAAAAATTATTATATTAACTTATTCAATTATATAAATGCTAATCCAACTAATCCATCCATAAATCTTAATATTAAAACCCATTGCATAAACTCTTATATTAATAGTCGTTGATAATGGCACTTCTTCAGGACATGAAAGACAACAATCATCTATAACACTGGCATAACATATAAATATTCAATAGAAAAATTAATATATTCTATAAATAATTTTGAAATAGAATTTATAATTTTCATTAACAAATTTTTATCAAAATAAATAGATGCAAAATTATTTTTTATTAAAATAAAATTGAAATCTTGATGTGTTGAACTAGTCTTTGTTTTCCGGTTATTAAAGATGATGTCTAGTTCTAATACTGGTTATTTTTTTACCACGCAAATTGATAGTCTTAAAGACACATTTTTCAAATATTCAAGTGAAATTATTAATCAAATTTTTTTTGATAAGCAGGATAATGGAAATAGACATATAGATTATTTGATATGGCTTTTAAACATGCCTATTGAGCCACGATCTTTTCTTGGTTTCAATATTCAAAGATCACCAAAGAATGTATCTCCGAACATATTAACTATTTAGAGAAATCAAAATCTCAAGATATTTTTGAACCAATTCCTTATTTTGATTCGGAACATCTTCATACTCATATAGAAATCAAATCCGAAGAAGACAATATTGGAAAGTTCAATTCGTATGGTTCAACAAAATATTTAGTTGACAAAAATATCTCAATAACAAAGTATGGAAGTTTAGATTCAACAAATTTTAATAATTTAGATAAAAAATCAAATGAGACATATCAAAAATCCTATAATAATCCTTCTAATAAAAGATTTTTTAATTATGTTTCAAACAATTTATCTAATTTTGTTTCTATGATTCCTTTCTTTAATAAACAAAATAATGAGGCATTATCTAATAATGATCCTTTTGATTTAGTATAGTTTTTATCAATTTTATTTATTAATATTTATACATATTTTAAACATATCATATAACAAATTGTATTTTATTATTGTTTGATAAAATAAATGATATTTATTGTAATTCTATTTTAAAAAATAAATTTTAAAAATTTGGAATATAATTCTCCTAAATATTAATAATTAAGATTAAATATTTTAATTATTTTTTAGTTTCTTTTTTGATGATAATAGTAATAATTTTGATAAAAAGATAAAAACTTTTTCATAAAAAATATAAAACTCATATTTTTGGAAATATTTTCTATAATTTATTTAGGAAAAAACCCAGAATAATATCCAAAAAATTTAAATTTTTCTAATCAACAAATAGTCATATGAAAATATGTGTTAGAAATGTAATTAAATTACCAATCGTTACAATCA
>Ga0065721_10006551_pt1 | contig 12894 bp, 8 predicted proteins | sample Mesricmetagenome_FD_59108 | JGI IMG/M metagenome (GOLD analysis project Ga0065721, IMG submission 59108) | Mesophilic microbial community from rice straw/compost enrichment Sample: eDNA_1 v2 (version 2) | ecosystem: Engineered > Solid waste > Grass > Composting > Bioreactor | place: USA: Davis... | reverse complement strand
CGCGCACGGCAGTGCTGGGGATTTATCTGTTCCTTCTGCTGTGGGAAGCTAATTCCCGTTATGTCTTTAACTTTATTCCGTTGTTTGTGATCTGCGCGGCCTACAGTTTTCCCTATGCCTACCGGACCCTTGCCGCTTTACGCCAGGCCTTTCTGGAGGTGCTGCGCCCCATCGATGAACAGGAAGCCGCCTGAGTTGAGAGCGTGACCCGTCGCCGTCCCACAGGTTGCCGCGACTTTAACCACGGCGGATGCAGATAGCGATTGCGGCGCCGCCATGGCGTCGGTTATCGTAAGTCTTCGGCTTACAGGGTTCGGTCAAGGGGAGCTCCTGATATTCATTTCTTCAGTGCCCCCGGATAAGTTCCCGAAAATAAAAAGTAACGAAGGCTTATAACAATGAATCAACTGGCATTGACGGCGCGTCGGATTTTATCCATCGACGTATTCCGCGGCATGACTATCTTCACCATGGTGTTCGTCAACGAACTGGCGGGGGTATCCGATATTCCCCGATGGATGAAACATTTTCCTGCCGATGTGGACGGCATGACTTTTGTCGATCTCGTATTTCCGGCATTTTTATTTATCGTAGGCATGTCCATTCCTTTTGCGATCCAGGCACGGCTCAATAAAGGCGATTCCATCCAGGAGGTGTTGAAACACATCGGTCTGCGCAGTCTTGCCTTGATTGTGATCGGTGTGTTTATGGTTAATGCCGAGTCCGGTTACCAGGCAGATGCGATGGTTATCCCCATCTCACTTTGGACGCTGTTGATGTTCGGCTGCGTACTGTTGATCTGGTCGCACTATTCGAACAGGGTGCCGCCGTTGGTGATTCATGGTGGCAAGGCTCTGGGTGTGCTCGGCCTGCTGGTGTTGTGGGGTTTGTATCGTGGGCCCGACAGCGCTGGAATGACACCCCAGTGGTGGGGCATTCTCGGTCTGATCGGCTGGGCCTACTTGATTGCCGGCATTATTTATATCGCCAGCTACCAATGCACCAGGCCACTGCGGCAGCTCATCACCCTGATGGTCGCTGCGGTGGTGCTGTTGGTGATTTATTTCGCATTAAATGCAATCGCAGGACAGGATATTCCGATCCTGCAGACGCTCGCTGATAATAATCGCAATCATACCCACGCTGCCATTGTGCTGGGTGGAGTGATCATGGCGTTGCTGTTTTATCACCCGGCCCTGTATTCCTTTGGGCACCAGCATTATTTTATCTTTACGTCGGTGGTGGGATTGCTGGCGTTTATCGTCTGGGAATTTTCACCCATCTCAAAAATCTGGGCCACGCCAAGCTGGGCGCTGTTCAGCGTGATGTTCTGCTGCATTATCTTCGGTTTAATTTATTGGCTGGTGGATGTTTATCAACAGCAGGCATGGTGCCGGTTGTTTGAACCGGCGGCGGTGAACCCGCTGCTGGTTTACATCCTGCCTTACATTCTNTTGTCGTTTCTGGGGTTGTTCGGCATCAGCCTCCGCCCCGAATTTTTCAATGCAGNCATGGCGGGAATCATCTGGAGTTTCATGTTTTCCATCGTCATCATGCTGATCGGCGCGGGCCTTACCCGAGCCGGCCTTCGGTTGAAGGTGTAGGGCGTGAGGTGATAGCGAGTGAGTATCGGATTATAGTTTTGGCTCGTCTGAACTACGTGCAGAGCGTGTGTAGTGAGATTTAGTCGGATTACGCCTTCGGCTAATCCGACCCACGGCTACGGTCTGTATTGTCGGTTGTCGGATTACGCTGCGCTAATCCGACCTACGATTGGATGTTTGAAAGCGAAAATTAGGTTTCCATGCGATGGTTATTCGGAAATAACAATTAACTTTCCGCGTAGGTCGGATTAGCGCAGCGTAATCCGACATGGACACTCACCCGCCATGATTTACATGGACACTCAAACCCGACCACTTATCTCACGACGAACCACCACCTGATTTGATGACGCTGTCGTGCCGTCTAAAACGCGCCTGTTGCCGTTGCGCCGNTGCCGGTGTTCAGGTAATTGTTCGCACCCGGTTCCCACACCACGCCNGCGCCGGNATTATTTTCTTCNCGCTTCACACACTTCCATTCAACTGTTGTGCTGGCGGGTAAATAAATGGTGCCGGTCCAGGTCGGATAGGCTGTCGGNTCGAGCTTNACGGCATTGGCTACGGACCAGTAACCCAGGGTGAGATGATTGCCGGTAACGTAGACACTCTGGCCCATATAAGTGGCGCCGTTCTGACATACAAAATTCACCGCGACAGTTCCCCCTGCACTGCTGGAGCTGGAGTGGCTTACCTTGGCGTCCATATGGATCGCCGAGGCGCGCCGTGCGCCCAGATTAAAGCTGGCGTGACCATCGTTGCCGACACTGATGGTCGGTCCGGTGCAGGTGCCATTGATAAAATTACCATTCACAATATCGCAATAAACACCTTCCGCCAGACCGGTTTGAAGGCTGGTGTTCAAGGCGCCACTGCTCTCGCCATTGATAACCACAAAACCGCGGTTGCCGCGGCCAAAGGCGATTTGATTTGCGCCGTTATCCCACCAGTTGGATACGTAGAACGCACTTTGTGTAACGTTGCGGAAACCCACCATATTGGCAATCTCGCGATTACGGTGCTCGCACAGCCAGCCGCCGGAACAGGTATCAGCAGCGTGGTGTGGCGGACCCTGGTCATGATCTTCCCAATCGTAACTCGACATTACTTTCGGATAACCATAAGGCCAGGCCAGTGCAAAAACATGCGCGATGTTATTCACGTCCATGCCATCTTTGTGCGTAATAATATTGGCAGTGTTCTGCCGTTGATTATCGTGATTGGCCACAAAGGTGATCGCATCCATACTGTTGAGCCAGCCGCTCCACAAACCGATATTACGCAGTTCATGCAAGGGACCGCGCCCTTTGAAGTAATGGCCAAGGGTATTAGAAAAATTAAATTCCGTGACATCGCCGACGTAGGTGTACTGGCCGGGCTGTGCCGGCTCGCCGCCCGCACCGATCACTTCCTGATAGATGTAGGGATCGCCATTCAAGCGATTAACAATGTCCGCTATATCGGCTGCGGGCATATGTTTGGCCGCGTCTATTCGGAAACCTGCCACGCCGAGGCCGATCAGGTCATTCATGTAGTCAGCAATCTTGCCCCGCACATAATTCGATTCGGTTTTTAAATCGTTCAAGCCCACCAGATCGCAATTCTGGATTGACCAGAGATCAGTGTAATCAATGTCATCGGTGCAGGTGTGGAAATCATTGGAGCCGTAAGGAACCTCCGGAAAATTGCGATTGCCGGCTGACATATGATTGATTACGGCATCGACATAGATATCTACGCCAGCCGCTTTGCAGCGCGCAACCATGCTGGCAAATTCCGCGCGCGTACCTGAGCGCCCTTCAATGGCATAACTGACCGGCTGGTAACGCGTCCACCACTGATTGCCAGCGATGGATTTCTGAGGCGGTGAAACCTGTACCGCCGCATAGCCTTTGGGACCGAGATGATTTTCACACTCGCTGGCGATGGCGTTCCATTGCCATTCAAACAGGTGGACAAAGACGGTCTGCGCCCTCACAGACACGGATAGAAACAGGTTGAGCAACAACACGACGATCAGTGAATTTTTCATGATGGAAGATCCTGCTAAAAAGATTATGGTTATTTTTCCAGTGGCGTGCCGGCCATACGCTGGGTAAGAGTGTAAGCCAAAAATCAGACAGCGGAAGCCGTTGGGTATTGTTGATAGCAGGGAAATTCAGAGAGAAAAAAATGAGGTTATTTCAGGAAGTTATATCAAAAAATTTTCTGCCGGGTTATTTAACAATCTTGATGGTCTGAATACGTATGCATTTATAAACCCCCTCGTTTCTATAGGGGAACAACCCTATCCAAATAATTTTTTTGAATATCGTCCTCTGAAATGGATGGAGTAATGAATACGTATTCAATAATGCAGGGCGAGGAAGGTATAGAGCGGTTAATCAAGCCTGTGCTCATCTTCATCGTCATTTTGTTCATCTTCCTCGTCCGGCTCATCAAGTTCGTCCTGGGCCACCATAAATATCACTAAAGGAACAACCGCCAGAAGGCAAAGGCTGAAGATTGAGATGGCCCAGAGGTCGCTGGTGAAGATTTTCATCATGTCCACCAGATGAACGAAGCCGTAGCTCAGGGCGGCCAACGCGAGGAGGGCGGGAATCAATAGAAGTTTGCGGACAAAGTATTTCATGGGGTCACCAAAAACGAAGCGGCTTAGCGGGTGAGAGCATAGCAGATTTATATCCGATACGTTTTTCATATTCGTACGTTTAGGTAATGCTTTAACGCGCCAATTTGTAGCTTTTTGTAATTCGCGGGGGTGAAAGGTTTTTATTTTCGCGGACATGGGGTAAAAGTCCGGTGAATCATTTGATTCATGATATTCAGCCCTTTAATCATTGGAGGATTTATGAAAAATAAACATAATTATCAGTGGCGTTATTTCCTGGCCTTTCTCTGCATCATCGGACTCAATGCCTTTACTGCAAATGCCTTGGCGGGGTCGCCCGCGCTTGGGGTCGATGATAAATTGCGTCCCGGTCCTGTGGAGCGACCATTAAAGATCTTTAAGTATGCCGAATCGACGCAGTGCAATGATGATGGCATCCCTCTGAAGAAGATGGCAGAGGAACTGAAGGCTGCGGGTATCCGTTACACCTGTGCGCAACGCAATTTCGACGGTATGGCTTATCCTGCGGTATGCGGTGGTGCAACCGGCGAGATCAATGTGTTCCGTATTTACTCTTCCGATCTCCCGCTGGCGCGCCGCCTGGGCTATGCCCCGGTATCCACTTTACCGCAATATCAGGATCGTCCCTGCAACGAAACTACCAAAGTCTTTAAATACGATGGCTCGCGCCAGTGCGAAAACAATGGTATTCCACTGGATGTCATGGCACAGGAGCTGATCGGTGGCGGTGTTGATGTGATCTGTTCGCAGAAGGGCAGCAATGGCATGGCCTATCCGGCTGTCTGCGGCGCGGGTACCGGAGCTATCAACGTGTACCTGATTCATCAGGAAAATCTCTCCGATGCGGAAGCCTTGGGTTTCAGTTCTGTTAATGAGTTACCGAATTACCTTGATACTCCCTGCCATTAAGATAAAAAGCGCAGCGTTTAGCGCTGCGCTTTTTTCTATCTCATCAGCTCACTAAATTTACGTCATTTTTTCGCGCTTCTTGCAGAGCCGTTGTCGGATTACGCTTTGCTAATCCGACCTACGGGAGATGCAGGGCTTGGTTGAAGTGTTTTTCCAGGGTGGCTTTTATCTGTAGATAGTGGCTGAGCTGCAGGCCGGTCTGGGGAGCGATCAGCTCACGGCACTGGGACAGGTCGAGATCGGTGATATAGCAAGGGTAGGATTCACCGCCGCTTCGCTGCGTCAGAATATAGTGTGCGACCTGGTGCCAAACCTCCGCGCCGTGCTTGAGGACAGAGAACTCCTGCTCGTTGCAAAAAAGGGTATAACCCAGCCTGCCTTCACTATCCGGCTCGGCAATAGCTTTAACCTCGATATAACCGGGTGGCGCTGTGTCGCTGCTGATCCGGCGCTTCTCCAGATAACCCTGCTGCTGTTTTACATTGCCCATCACCTCGAAAAACTGCGGTCCCTGCAGACTCAGTTGGGGCGATGTCATATCGTGGCTCACACTTTGCCGTTCCATGACTGAGCGGATAAACCGGTCGAGCGGCCGCAATAAATTCTGGGCAGTGTGATAGGGCGCGTCATAGAAAAACAATGAGCCTTTCTCATCAATGACTGTGACTGTGGCCGCCATCCGCTCCGGATGCGGCTGATAAAAAACGTAAACACCGGGAGCACTCACCGCAGCAAAAAGTTTCAGCGGTTTATCGCGCAGACCCTGCCGGTCAATCACCAGCGGACTGTGGATCACCTGCGCATTGCCCAGTTTCTCCAGCAGCATCTCATAGGTTTTGTAACGGGTAATATGGGGTTGTTGTTGAAGATACTGCAGCAGCAGATATTCATCGCCCATCTCCAGGATGTAGCGACTGTTGTGCGAGCGATTTTTCGAGTAAAAACAAACGAGGATATCCCGCCACAGTTCTTGAAGCCGCTGGGTGATCGCAGCGCCCTGACCGCTGCTGAAGCAGCGGATGGTGAGTTCCGGCAATGGCAGGCCACGGCCGGGTGGCACCATGCGGAAATAATGGAACAGGCCATTGATCAGGGCATCGTTGCCGTAGTGGCGGCACACAATCTCATGCCAGGAATTAATCTGAATAACATCCAGCGTTAATACCAGGTTTTCACGGAAACCACCGTAACCGAGCACGTCGCGCTGGTTGCTCAGCATCTGCATGCCTTTTTTATGCAGTTCGGCCTGGGGCTCCACGCCGATGTTGAACAACAGCATCAGGCGCATGGGCTGGGCGCTCTGTTTAAATGCCTCATGAGCAACCGGTGGCAATGGCAGAGGCAGCCATTGATGCAGGCTGTGCAGGAGTTGCTGCCGCTGAATAGTACTGAGCTGGAAGCGGGTGCTGATGATATCCAGCCGGGTGTCCAGGGTGAGCACACCATTGCAATAACTCCAGAGCAGCAGCTCCACCAGATTGCGTGAACGCTTGATGGGCTCCGCCGGGGTAGTGCGCATCTGCAGTTCCTGATGGCTGCCGCGGTAAAGATGCCAGCGTGCCTGTCCGTCGTATTCTTCCTGCACAAAACACAGGGCCTCTTCGCGCAGATCGCCGGAGATGCCAGGATTGATCCATTCAATCTTGCCCGCTTTGCGTTCAAAGGCAGCGTGCAGCTTGCGGCCGAGGATCATCAGTTCATCATTGGTGATCGTGGCCTGAGTAAAATTATTTTTGTTGATCTCACTCAGCAGTCGATAACTGTTACTTAATTCATTCACCAGCAAGGTGCGCTCGGCGATAACCTGCGGCGCTTTCCAGTTAAGGTGACTGTCCAGCAGGTGCAGATGGTGCGGTTGCCAGTGCCACTGGTGTACCAAGGACTCCAGCAACAGACGCTGCCAGGACTTTCGCAGGCTGCGGCTGCCGCGGGTCAGAGGTTTATTAACCTTGAAATAAAAACAGCGGCGTACCAGCTCCAGTCGCTGTGGCTGAGCCCGGTGGTTGAGATATTCTTCCAGCCGCTGATAGATCATCACGTAAGGGTCCAGCGCATTGGCGTCGGGCGTGGACTGATAGATTGCCCGTTTGAAAGTCAGGGCGAGCGGTTCACTGTTGGTATCGCTGGCATAGGTTTCCAGCAGCAGAAGTTTCAGAACAGATTTATGGGGAGCTTCGATACTTTTATAAAGCTGCCAGATACCTGCGCCGATAAATTCACTGGGCGGAATCTTTGGCAGGCCGCCAAAATCTATCACGTCCTTTTCCGGAAGAAATCGTTTGCTCAGCAATGTATTGGTGTAGCTGTCGTAATTGTTTTCCTGACTCGCAGGAACAAACCACCACAGCGGCACTTTGCCGGCCAGCCATAAAGCAGTGCGATAAAATTCATCGAGTAATAAAAAATGCTGTGCAGACCCGCTGCCTTCGCTGCTGAGCTGGGCCGCTCTGCCGTCACGGAAACTCTGGCAGTTCATCAGAAAGAAGTGAGCTTCCAGATGGATATGCTGCTCGGCCCACTGGCTGATGCGTTGACATTTGCTGTGCAGGTCAGCGAGGGCCTGTGCAGGCAAATCATCGGCGTGGCAGATCCAGATATCCAGATCGCTGGTATCGCTCTGCGCAATCGTCCCCATGCTCCCCATGACGAACAGCGCATCTATAGCTGGCCGGCTGGCGGTGAGGTCGCGGTTATAGCTGAAGCTCCGCGCCAGGGTTTTGGCGATATGCAGTTCATCTTTGCCAGGTGTGTAGTGGTGAATACCACAGGCGGCCTGATGGGAGAAATAGCCGGGCAGCATCGGATGATTGACGTGGAACAGCAGCGGCAACAACGTCAGAAACTGTTGTTGCCGCTCAGACAACGCCTCTGCAGTGCGCTGGCAGCGCTGTTGGTTCAGCTCGATAAAGCGCTGCCGGATGAGGCTGAGCTGCTTGCGGTCAACGCCGTCTGCAAGGTCATGGATGTCGATGATGGTGGAGTGCATGGGTAAAATCGGAGAGCCTCGGCAACAGGAAAGCACGGCAATATAAAGCCCGGAACAAAGATGTTCGCACGTCTAAATATAGCGCTGATTATCGTAAATGCTTGCCGGAATTTGCTGGATCGGTAATTTATATACCGTTGATGTCTTTCTTCGTTATACCTGTGCGCACCATGTCTGACAAGGTACGGTAAAGCATGTCCGGCTTGATAGGCTTGCTGAGGTAGCCGTCCATACCCGCCGCCAGGCAGCGTTCCCGATCGCCGCGCATGGCCTGAGCTGTGATGGCAACGATTGGCACCACCGGATTGACCTGGCCCTGACGAATTGCACTGGTGGCTTCATAACCATCCATCTCCGGCATCTCCAGATCCATCAGGATCATGTCAAACCTATGGCCTTCCCGCGCGAAAAGTTCCACTGCTTCACGGCCATTGTTGGCCACCTGCACCTGCACATTTTTTTTCTTCAGGATGCCCCGGGCCACCTGCTGATTGACCAGATTGTCTTCTACCAGCAGGACGCGCAGGTTGCACAGGTATTCGTCATCGTCGACGGATTCATCGCTGTCCGGGGACATTAATTTATGCAGGGGATGGTCCTGGGTGATGACCTGGCTGATGCTGTCAAACAGGCGCGATTCGCTGACGGGCTTGGCCAGAAAGCCATCCACCAGCATGGCATTGTCATTGTCTTTAAAAATTTCATCGCGATGATAGGAAGAGATCAGCAGCACCACGGGTACATTGCGCAGGGTGGTGTCCTGTTTGATCATCGCGGTAGCCTGCAGACCGTTGATCAGCGGCATCTTGTAATCCATCAATACCAGATGGTACGGCTTGCCTGCGGCATCGGCTGCGCGGATTTTCTCCAGTGCATTGGCTGCACTGTCGGTAAGGTCGGTATGCATCTGCAGGCTGTGCGCCGTGCTGGCGATGATGTTGCGGGCGATGGTGTTGTCATCCACCACCAGGGTACGCAGTTTATTCAGCGAATGCGGTTGCTCATGCACGGAGCGGGCGCCGATGTGGCTGTTTTCAAACCGTGCGGTAAAGCTGATTTTGCAGCCCTGGCCCTCTTTGCTGCGGATCTGAATTCGACCGTCCATCAGCGACACCAGGTGATTGCAGATACTCAGCCCCACGCCATCGTTACCGCGCGGATCCGGCCCGCCTTTCAGCAGAATGGCCTGTAATTGTTCAACCTGCTCCGGACTCATGCCTACGCCGAAGTCCGTGATGGTAAATTCCAGCGTGACATATTTGGTATTGGATTTGACCCGCGTGACCCCGACCACCACCTGATTGGTGGTGGAGTACTGCAAGGCATTGGTAATCAGGTGGCTGATGATCTGCGACAGACGCGAGGCATCGCCGCGCAGAAAACGGGGTACATCACTGTGGATGTCGTACACAATATCCACGGTGCGATGCAGCGCGCTGATTTCAAACAGGCGCGAAATTTTTTCGAATACCTGGTTGAGATCGAAATGCGCATTTTCCAGCATGATCTTGCCGGATTCGATCTTGGAAAAATCCAGCACCTGATTGACGATCTGCAGCAGTGACTCCGCTGCGGTGCTCACACTGTTCAGGTAACTCTGCTGTTGGTCATTCAAGGCAGTTTCGCCCAGCAGATGACCGAGTCCGATGATTGCATTCAGAGGCGTGCGGATTTCGTGGCTCATCCGGGCGAGAAATTCGCTTTTGGTTTTATTGGCTGTGTCCGCCTGGGTTTTTGCCGCCAGCAGCTCTTCGCGCGCGTTGATAAATTCGGTTACGTTGGCGTTGATGCCGACGCAGCGGCGCGCCCGGCCGGATTCGTCGGGCTCAACAAATTTTGCGCGGGAATAAATCCACAGCACGCTGCCATCCTGGTGCAGCATGCGAAATTCCAGATTCAGATTGGGCCGTTGATTTTCAATGGCAGCCATATATTGCGCGATAACCTTTTCGGCATCGTCCGGATGCAGGAAATGATCGCGCAGGGTGTCGAGTGTGGGCGGGAGTCCGTCGTTGCGGTAACCGAGCATGCGCAGGTAGCTGCGACTGAAATAAATCTGCCCGGTGGTGATATTCCAGTCCCACAGGCCGTCCCGCGATGCTTCCATGGCGTACTGGAAGCGAATGTCGCGATCCGCCAGGGTGCGCAACAGGTGCTGGCGGTCCTGCACGCTGTAAAGCACATCTGCCAGAACGTGGATCTGCTCCAGGTACTGTTCCGGCCAGGTCCGCGGCTGCATGCTGTGGAGGACCAGAAAACCTTCAAGGCGGTGATTACGCTGGATAGGGACCAGCAGATTGTGGCGGATCCCCAGGTCGCTCAGGGTTGCCGGTGTCAGGGCGTCCGGCAATATCTGGGGCTGACCGTGCTGCAGGGCGATCAGCTGCCCGACACCTTCCGTCAGCAGCGCGTTGAGCCAACGACTATCGGTATGCAGGTTGCCACTGTGCCATTCAGCGCAGATCTCCACCTGCTGCTGCCGGTCGCGCCGCCACAGGGTACAGGCACAGAGCGCAAACACCTGTCCCAGCTGTTCCAGTGTATAAGTGATGCTGCTGTTGCTGTGTTCGGTGAGCAGCTGGCGAATGGTTTCAATCAGCCAGGCGCGGGCGGATTCGTGTTCCCGTTGCTGGGCACGCGCCTGTCCCCGCAGGAAGTCGAGTTCCTGCTGCAGGCGCTGAATAGTCGCTTCCAGCTCTTCCCTGGAATGATCCTGAGGATCGCGATCGTAAGCCATGGCTGTGTCTTCAGGGCTGCCGGGATTGGCAGGGTGAATGAAATGATTAGTACCGCGTACCGCAAGTGAATACAGGGCGTCTCACGTCCAATGGACGCCCACCCCCCAGGAATAGTTCCTCATCAAGAAACAGCACCCTAGGTCGGATTAGCCAACACAAATAAAGAAATAGCACCCTTAGGTCGGATTAGCCAAGACAAAAAAGAAACAGCACCCTTAGGTCGGATTAGCCGCAGGCGTAATCCGACAGCCGCCAGACAGGAAAGCAGAATTACTCAGAAGAGCCACGTAATAGGCTGGTATTAAAGGGCGGGGGGCAGGAATGAGGTTTGGAGTGTCGGATTACGCCGCGTTGCGGCTAATCCGACCTGCATCTACGGCCACAGCCGGGCGGCTGTGGCAATGGCTGGATCAACCGCGCTCGGCGAGCCTGGCCTTAGCGCGTTCCACGGCGGCTTTCACCTGAGCTGGCGCGGTACCTCCGATGTGGTTGCGTGCAGCAACGGAACCTTCGAGGGTCAGCACCTTGAAGACATCCTCCTCGATAACGGAAGAGAACTGCTGCAGCTCGGCCAGGCTCATCTCAGATAAATCCTTGCCGGTCTGCACGCCATAACCCACCGACTTGCCGACGATCTCATGGGCATCGCGGAAAGGGACACCTTTGCGCACCAGATAGTCCGCCAGGTCGGTCGCGGTGGAGAAGCCGCGTTTAGCCGCCTCGTACATATTTTCTTTGCGTGCCTGAATCGCCGGCACCATGTCGGCGAAGGCGCGCAGGCAGTCTTTTACCGTATCAATCGCGTCGAATACCGGCTCTTTATCTTCCTGGTTGTCCTTGTTGTAGGCCAGCGGCTGAGATTTCATCAGAGTCAGCAGGGCAATCAGATGGCCATTTACCCGGCCGGTTTTACCGCGCACCAGTTCGGGCACATCAGGGTTTTTCTTCTGCGGCATGATGGACGAGCCGGTGCAGAAGCGGTCAGGCAGATTAATGAAGTTGAACTGGGCAGATGTCCACAGGACCAGCTCTTCACTGGCGCGGGACAGGTGCGTCATCAGCAGGGCGGCAAAAGCACAGAATTCAATGGCGAAGTCGCGATCGCTCACCGAATCGAGAGAGTTTTCCGTCGGCGCTTCGAAACCCAGCAGCTGCGCTGTATAGGCGCGGTCGATGGGGTAGGTGGTACCAGCCAGGGCGGCAGCCCCCAGTGGGGACTGGTTGACGCGCTTGCGGCAGTCCATCAGGCGGCCGTAGTCCCGCTGCAACATCTCGAACCAGGCCAGCAGGTGATGGCCGAAGGTCACCGGCTGCGCGGTCTGCAGATGTGTAAAGCCCGGCATGATGGTGTCCGCTTCACGCTCAGCCACCTGCAGCAGGCCCTGCTGGAGGCGCGTCAGCTCTTTAGCGATAGCATCGATCTCGTCGCGCAAATACAGACGAATGTCGGTAGCGACTTGATCATTGCGTGAGCGTCCGGTATGCAGCTTTTTGCCGGTGATACCAATGCGCTGGGTGAGCAGGGCTTCGATGTTCATATGAACATCTTCCAGGCTTACCGACCAGTTGAATTTGCCGGCGACGATCTCCGCGCGGATTTCCTCCAGCCCCTGGATAATCTGATCCCGCTCGGCCTCGGTCAGGACGCCGACCTTGGCCAGCATGGTGGCGTGGGCGATGGAGCCGTTGATGTCGTGGTGATACAGGCGGTAGTCAAAACCGATGGATGCAGTAAAGCGCTCGACAAAGGCATCAGTCGCTTCGGTGAAGCGTCCGCCCCAGGGTTTGATGGGCTGCTCGTTTTGGCTCATGGAAGGAATATCCGCTAAAGTGCTGTTGAAACCGGCGCGCCGGGCCAGAAGAAAAAGGCGGGCATTATAGCCCAGTTGAGCAGGCTTTGGCCTGTCTGCGGGTGGATGTGTCGGGTTTGGTGGAAGTAAGTGATAGCGAGCCGGAGATCTGGCCAGGGGGCGGATTGCTTTGGCAGCGTCGGATTACGCCTTCGGCTAATCCGACAAACAACCACAG
>Ga0065721_10005683_pt1 | contig 12896 bp, 5 predicted proteins | sample Mesricmetagenome_FD_59108 | JGI IMG/M metagenome (GOLD analysis project Ga0065721, IMG submission 59108) | Mesophilic microbial community from rice straw/compost enrichment Sample: eDNA_1 v2 (version 2) | ecosystem: Engineered > Solid waste > Grass > Composting > Bioreactor | place: USA: Davis... | reverse complement strand
GCTTCAACCCGCGCGAGGTGGCGATCCTGCGGCTGCTGGCCGGCGGCTATTCCAACAAGGAAATCGCGCGCAGCCTGTTCCTGGCCGAGGGCACGGTGAAGAACTACGTCTCCGCCATCCTCGACGAGCTCGGCACCCGCGACCGCACCCGCGCCGTGCTCAAGGCGATCACCCTGCGGATCATCTGATCATCCGCGGTACGCCGCGTTCAGGACGGCTCCACCCGGGTGCGCAGGAAGGCCTCGTGCTGGGCCTGGTACGCGCGCTGCCATGCCGGCCGCGCGCGGCCACGCTGGAGGTAGGCGACCAGGTTGGGGAAGCCTTCGAGCAGGCCATGGGCCTCCGCGCGCGCCAGCACGGTCACCATCAGCAGGTCGCCGGCGCTGAATCCGCCGTCCAGCCAGGGTGCGTCTCCCAGGCGCCACGCGAGGTCGCCCAGCCGGCGCCGTGCCTGCGCCTCCAGCGCGGCCATGCGGTCGGCGAGCCATGGCTTGCCGCGGTCCAGGATGGAGGCCAGCGAAAGTTCGAACACCGATGGCTCCACCGTGTTCAGCGCGGCGAACATCCAGCCGATCGCCCGGATGCGCGCGCCCGGGTCCTGCGGCAGCAGAACGCCATGGCGCTCGGCCAGGTGCAGGACGATGGCACCGGATTCGAACAGCGCCAGTTCGCCGTCCTCGTAGGTCGGGATCTGGCCGAATGGCTGGATCGCGCGGCGGGTCGGCGCCTTGAGCTCGGCGAAGTCCAGCAGCTGCACCCGGTACGGCTGCCCGACCTCCTCCAGCGCCCAGCGCACGCGCAGGTCGCGGGCCAGGCCCCGGCCACGGTCGGGCGAGTTCCTGAAGGCGGTGATGGTCGGCAGCATGCGCGCTCCGCTGGCGTGCGCCCCGCAGGGCCGCGACCGACAGGATCGGCCAGGGGCGATGTGCAGCGTTTGGGTTTCGGTCGCAGGCAGGCCAGGCACTCCAGGCCAGGCGCATGCGGGGAGGGCGGCCGTAGCCGGCCTCCCTCCGGCAGCACCGCGGCTCCGGCTAGCGCTTCACGTCGTAGCGGCCCTCGCCGACCAGCGCCTCGACGTCGGCCTCCGATACCAGGTTGAAGTCGCCCGGGACCGAATGCTTGAGGCAGCCGGCGGCCAGGCCGAAGCGGATCGTGCGCTCCGGTTCCCAGCCGCGTGCGAGGCCGTGCAGCACGCCGGCGGCGAAGGCGTCGCCGCCGCCGATGCGGTCCACGATCGGGCCGACCTCCTCCTGCGGTGCCAGCGCGGTGCCCGACGAGCGGCCGACCAGGACGCCGGCCAGGGCGTGGTGGTCGACGTTGCGCGGGCTGCGCAGGGTGCAGGCCAGCCACTGCAGGTGCGGGAAGGCAGCGAAGGCATCGGCGGCCGCGGCTTCAACCCGCTGCAGGGGCTCGGCCTGCGCGTACTGGCCGCCGAGCACCACGCCCATGTCGCGGTGGTCGGCGAACAGCACGTCGGCCTCGGCCATCAGCCCGCGCAGGATGGCCCGGGCATCGCCCTCCCATGCCTCCCACAGCTTCGGCCGGAAGTTGCCATCGAACGACACCTTCACCCCGGCGGCGCGCGCGGCGCGGGCCGCGGCCAGGGCGGCGGCGGCGGTGTTGGCGCCCAGCGCCGGGGTGATGCCGGACAGGTGCAGCCAGTCGGCCCCGGCCAGCAACGCCGGCCAGTCGTAGGCCTCTTCCGCGGCCAGGGCGAAGGCCGAGCCGGCGCGGTCGTACAGGACCTCGGCCGGCCGGTGGATGGCGCCGGGGGCCAGGAAGTACAGGCCCATGCGCCCGGGCACGTGGCGCACGGCGGAGGTGCCGACCCCATGGCGCCGCAGCTCGCCGACGACGGCCTCGCCCAGGGCGTTGTCGGCCACGGTGCTGACCATCGTCGACGCGGTGGCCGAACCGGGCCAGCGACACCCCGACGTTGGCCTCCGCGCCCCCCACCCGGACTTCCAGCTGCGGGCTCTGCAGCAGCTTCTCGCGGCCAGGCGCGCTCAGGCGCAGCAACAGTTCACCGAAACACACGACACGCGCGGACATCGCGACTCCTTGGCTCTGGCTGGGGGACCGCCCGGAGGCGGGGGGATGGATGGTGGCATGGGCGGCGGCGCAGTTGGCGCGGCCATTGGCCGGAAATCGTGGCTATCGGTGTCATTGTAATGCTGGCGCGGGTTTCGGCGTATCCGCGGATGTGACCGCTACCAAGGTTGATCGTGCTGCGGCGCAAGATGCCCCATGCCCGGACGCGGTGTTAGCGTCCCGTTTGACCAGCGGTGTCATGCCGCTTGGCCCCTTAGTCCAACGCACAACGCATTCCGAGATAGTCAGCCCTGGGAGGGGATATGCACACTCGTAGCAACCGCCGTAAGACACCGGTTACCTTGCTGGCCGCATCCATCGGCCTCGCGCTGCATGCACCTGTGTTCGCGCAAGAGACCGGGCAGGCGGTGGAACTGGACACCATCGTGGTGACCGGCTATCGCGCCAGCCTCGAGCGCGCCATCGACATCAAGCGTGGCGAGGCCGGCGTGGTCGACGCCATCGTCGCCGAGGACGTGGGCAAGTTCCCCGACCTCAACCTGGCCGAATCGCTGCAGCGCATTCCCGGCGTGGTCATCACCCGTGACGCCGGCGAGGGCCGCAACATCTCCGTCCGCGGCCTGGGCCCGGACTTCACCCGCGTGCGCATCAACGGCATGGAGGCGCTGACCACGGTCGGCTCCACCGACCAGAACGGCGGCACCAACCGCACCCGCGGCTTCGACTTCAACGTCTTCGCCTCGGACCTGTTCTCGCAGATGATCGTGCGCAAGACCGCGCAGGCCGACGTCGAGGAGGGCTCGCTGGGCGCCACGGTCGACCTGGTCACCGCGCGTCCGTTCGACTACAGCGGCTTCACCGTCGCCGCCAGCGCGCAGGCCTCCTACAACGACATGTCCGGCGACGCCACCCCGCGCGTGGCCGGCCTGATCGCCAACACCTGGGCCGACGGCAGGTTCGGCGCCCTGCTGTCGGTGGCCCACACCAAGCGCAAGGCGCTGGAGCAGGGCACCGGCACCGGCCGCTGGGCCAACGGCACCAGCAACGGCGGCTTCAATCCGGCCTCGACCTTCACCGATGCCATGTCCGCCGACGTGTTCCACCCGCGCTTCCCGCGCTACACCTGGATGGAGCACGACCAGGACCGCACCGGCGTGACCGCCTCGCTGCAGTTCAAGCCCGGCGACAACACCCAGTTCTCGCTGGACGGCCTGTACTCGAAGATCGACGCGACCCGCCGCGAGCACTACATCGAGGCGATCTCCTTCAGCCGCTCGGCCTCGCAGGGCGGCAAGCCCGAGACCATCGTCCGCGACGGCTACATCGACCCGGCCACGGGTGCGCTGCTGTACGGCCGCTTCGACGACGTCGACGTGCGCGCCGAGCACCGCTACGACGAGTGGGATACGGTCTTCAAGCAGGTCAGCCTGTCCGGCGAGCACGAGTTCAGCGACAGCTTCAAGCTGACCGGCAAGCTCGGCACCTCCTCGTCCCGGCACGACAATCCCGTGCAGGCGACGATCATGATGGACAAGCTCAACGTCGACGGCTACAGCTACGACTACCGCGGCGACAAGTGGGCGCCGGTAATCGACTACGGCATCGACCCGACCGATCCGGAAGGCTGGACCCTGTCCACCATCCGCATGCGCGCCAACAAGGTCGAGAACGACTTCGACGTCGGCCAGCTCGACTTCAACTGGAGCATCAGCCCCGGCTTCCGCCTCAAGGGCGGCGTGCTGGCCAAGGACTACGGCTTCAAGTCGATGGAGTGGCGCCGCACCGCCACCGAGACCATCGTGCCGGCGTTCTCGGACGGCACCCGGATCGTGCCGGTGGACATGGTGCAGATGGCGCGCCTGAGCGGCATGTCCGGTTCGCCGGGCCAGTGGGTGGTGCCGGACTTCGACGCCATCGCCGACCACTTCGACATCTTCAGCGGCGACGGCACCTTCGCCCTGTCGCCGTACGCGGCCAGCAACCGCAGCGTCGAGGAGAAGGACCGCGGCGCCTACCTGATGGGCGAGTTCTCCACCGACCTGGGCAACATCCCGTTCTCGGGCAACTTCGGCGTGCGCTACGTCAAGACCAAGCAGGCCTCGACCGGCATCGCCACCATCGCCGGCACGCCNACCCCGTTGACCGTCTCGCGCGAGTACAGCGACACCCTGCCGTCGCTGAACCTGGTCGCCGAGGTCGCGCCCGACCTGCTGGTCCGCTTCGGCGCGGCCAAGGTCATGAGCCGCCCGGGACTGGGCAGCCTGACCCCGGGCGTGACCGTCAGCGTCAGCGGCGGCTCGCGCAACGTCACCGGCGGCAACCCGGGCCTCGACCCGATCCGCGCCGAGACCTACGACCTGTCGGCCGAGTGGTACTTCCAGGACAGCGCGATGCTGAGCCTGGGGCTGTTCTACAAGGACATCGAGAGCTTCGTGCAGACCACCCGCGAGGTGCGGCCGTTCTACACCAGCGGCCTGCCGGCCAGCGTCGCCGAGGGCTTCGGCGTCAGCGCGAACGACGACTTCGTGTTCTCGGTGCCGGTCAACACCCCGGGCGGCCCGCTCAAGGGCGTGGAGGCGAACTTCATCCAGCCGTTCACCTTCCTGCCGGGCAACTGGGCCAACCTGGGCGTGCAGCTGAACTACACCTTCGTCGATTCGAAGATCCAGTACCTGACCAGCTCCGGCGCCGCTTCGCTGCGCACCGACCTGACCGGCCTGTCGCGGCACTCGTGGAACGCCACCCTGTTCTACGAAGGCCAGACCTTCTCCGGCCGCGTCTCGGCGACCAACCGCGACAACTACCTGATCCAGGTCCCGGGCACCGAGCAGGGCTTCACCAGCGACGTGCATGGCCAGAACGGCATCACCTACGTCGACGCCTCGCTGCGCTACAAGGTCAGCGAGCAGATCGAGCTGAGCCTGGAAGGCATCAACCTCACCAACGAGCCGTCGCTGCAGTCCTGGGTCGGCGCCGCCTCGCAGCTGCCGCTGGATTACAGCCTGACCGGACGCCAGTACCTGATGGGCATCCGCTACAAGTTCTGAGCATCCACGCCTGGACCCTGGAACCGGGGCGGCCCTGCCGCCCCGGTTTTCTTTTGCGTGCGGCCGACGCTTCCGCGGCACGCCTCCGCCGGTGCGCTCGACGGCGTCCACGGGAGACCCAGGCACCGCGTGCATCCAGGCCCCGCCTGCCTGCATGCGCTGTTGCGGCGCACGATGCGGGGCCGTGCAGGGGCTGCTACCTTCGGTTTGACTATCGGTGTCATCCGCATCGCCATGCGGTTCCCGACGACGGCGCCGACGGTTCCAAGCCACCACTGCATATGTCTTGGGAGGGACCCATGTCGCCGTACGTCCGTTTCGGAAAGACACCGGTTACCATGCTTGCCGCGGCCATCGGCCTTGCCCTGTCCGCGCCGCTCGCCGCACAGCAGGCTTCGCCCGATCCGACCGAGCTCGACGCGGTCACCGTCACCGGCTATCGCCAGAGCCTGCAGAAGTCGCTGGACGAGAAGCGCTACTCGACCGAGCAGGTCGACGCGATCTACGCCGAGGACATCGGCAAGTTCCCCGACCAGAACCTGGCCGAATCGATGCAGCGCATCGCCGGCGTGTCGATCGACCGCGAAGGCGGCGAGGGCCAGCGCATCTCCATCCGCGGCCTGGGTTCGGACTTCACCCGGGTCCGCCTCAACGGCCTGGAGGCGCTGGCCACCGCCGGCACCGGCACCGGCGGCGTGAACCGCAGCCGCGGCTTCGACTTCAACACCTTCGCCTCCGAGCTCTTCAGCCAGGTCAAGGTCAACAAGACCCAGTCGGCGCAGATGGACGAGGGTTCGCTGGGCTCGACCGTGGACCTGCGCGGTTCGCGCCCGTTCGACTTCGACGGCTTCCGCGCCTCGGCCAGCGCCCAGGCCGGTTACGGCGAGCTGGCGCGCGAGGTCGACCCGCGCGTCTCCGGCCTGGTGTCCAACACCTGGAACGACGGCCGCTTCGGCGCCCTGCTGTCGGCCTCCTACAGCCGCCGCAACGTGTACGAGGAAGGCTACAACCCGGTGCGCTGGGAACACGGCAACCACCGCAACTCCAACCAGTCCAACGCCAACAACAACGGTACCTACGGCTTCTGCTCGCCGGTCGGCTACGACCCGCAGACCCCGCGCAACCCGCTGCCCAACGAGACCCCGGCCGGCACCGGCTCGCAGGCCAACCAGGACCGCAACANCGGCTGGGGCAGCTACGGCATCGACGCGGAGAACTGCGGCACCGGGCTGCCGCGCCCGGCGGCCACCCCGGAGAACATCGCCGCCTACGAGACCGCGACCAACGCCTGGATCCCGCGTTACCCGCGCTATATCCGCACCGCCAGCGAGATCGAGCGGCTGGGCCTGACCGGCGCCCTGCAGTGGCGCGCCAGCGACGACACCATCGTCAGCTTCGACGCCATGTACTCGGAACTGTCCAAGGACCAGCGCGAGGACTCGCTCGGCGCCAACCTGCACCGCGCCGCCAACCTCGGCGGCAAGACCCAGATCGTGGTGCGCGAGGCCGAGGTCGACGACCGCAACCGCCTGACCTATGGCGTGTTCGACAACGTCGACTTCCGCACCGAGGCCACCAGCATCGAGGAGACGACCAGGTTCCAGCAGTACAGCCTGTCGCTGGAGCACCACTTCAACGATGCGGTGCGGCTGGACGCGCAGCTGGGCCACTCCAGCTCCGACTACGAGCGTCCGGTGTTCTCGCTGGTCAGCTTCGACAATTCCAACCTCGACGGCTTCGTCCTGGACCTGCGCGGCAACCCGGACATGCCGCGCATGGGCTTCCCGTTCGCGCTCAACGATCCGGCGGCCTGGTCCTGGCGCGGATACGGTGTGGTACCGGTCAACAGCAACGGGACCGCGCGCGGGGCCAACATCAGCGAGGTCCGCCTCAACCCGCAGTCAGTCGAGAACACGTTCGACACCGCCAAGGTCGACCTGCAGTTCATCCTCAACCCGACGTTCTCCCTGCGCGCCGGCCTGGCGTACAAGGACTACGACATGCGCTCGGAGGAATACCGGCACATCAGCTACGGCCGCCTGGCCCAGGCCCTGCCGGACGGGGTGGGCGTCGGCGACCTCAGCACCACCCTGGACGGCTTCGGCCGCAACCTGTCCGGCGCGCCTTCGAGCTGGCTGACGCCGGACTTCGGCAAGGTCGCCGAGCTGCTGGACATCTACTGCAACTGCGACAACGGCCTGCAGGGCGGCGATTACCGCCTGGCGGGGGTCGGCCACTTCGGCTCCTCGAACAACAACTTCGAGGTCAACGAGCGCAGCATGGCCGGCTACCTGCAGCTGGATTTCAATACCGACCTGCTGGACCGCCCGCTGCGCGGCAACATCGGCGCGCGCCTGGTGGAAACGAAGATCACCGCCTCCGGCTGGGCGCCGTGCGCGGCTTCGGACCCGGCGCTCAACGCGTCCAACTGCGAGGCCTTCTTCGGCGTGGCCAACGCCACCTCGGCGCCGGGCGAGCGCTACCTGGTGCGCAGCGTCGTGAACCACAGCTACCAGGACGTGCTGCCCTCGCTGAACGTCGCCTGGGACCTCACCGACGAGCTGGTCCTGCGCTTCGGCGCGGCCAAGACCATGGCCCGCCCGACGCTGACCTACCTATCGCCCAGCGTCAGCGGCGGCCCGACCCAGTACTTCGATGACGGCCGGGTGTTCTCGATCAACCTCGGCAACCCGAAGCTGGACCCGTACCGCTCCACCAACTACGACCTCGGCCTGGAGTGGTACTTCGCCGAGGGCGCGCTGCTGTCCGGCGCGCTGTTCTACAAGGACATCGACAGCTACATCCAGCGCACCCGCCTGATCTCCCACCTGGGGCGGCACGGGCTACTCGCTGGACCTGCTGCCGGCCGGTTTCGGCCCGGACACGCTGTTCAACGTGCAGAGCTACTACAACACCCCGGGCGGGCCGCTGAAGGGCTACGAGCTGACCTACCAGCAGCCCTTCACCTTCCTGCCCGGCATCTGGAGCAAGTTCGGCGTGCAGCTGAACTACACCCACGTGGAGTCCAGCATCAAGTACTGGTTCAGCACCTCGTCCAACGGCAACGCCACCGTGGTCACCACGGTCACCGAGAACGACCTGGCTCAACCTGTCGCCGAATTCGTACAACGCCACCCTGTACTACGACGACGGCCGCTTCAGCGCGCGCGTTTCAACCAGCTACCGCGACGGCTACATCAGCGAGATCCTCAGCCGCGAGAACGTGTGGGACCTGGACGGCAACCAGCTGGCCACCGCCGACGTCACCGGCAAGCACTCGGTGGAGAACGTGGACTTCAACATGTCCTACCGCATCAACCCGCGCCTGACCGCGACCTTCGAGGCGATCAACCTGCTCGATACCCCCGACAGCCGCTACGTCGACTCCTCGCTCGAGCTGCCGGACCGCTACACCGTCAACGGCCGCCAGTACTACGTCGGCCTGCGCTACAGGTTTTTGAGCCGTGCCACTCCGGTCGCCCTGCCCCTCCCGACTGAACGCGTGCGACCGGAACTTCCGGCCGCGCCCGGCCGCCATGGTTCCGCATGGCGACCGGGCGCCGGCCGGCTTTCGGCGACGGATGGCCCGCTGCCTGCGCGTGGCGGCGCTCGCCCTGGGGCTGGCGACCGCGCTGCCGGCCGGAGCGGCCACGGCCACCGTGCGCAGCGATNCGGTCGCGGAGAACATGCTGCGGCTGCAGACCGCCTCCGGAGGCTGGTCCAAGCATTACCGCGGGCGCGCGGTCGACTACCGCCAGCCGCTCGACGAAGCGGCGCTGCGCCAGCTGCGCGATCCGGCGCGGGTGGACGACGCCACCATCGACAACAACGCCACCACCAGCGAGATCGCCTACCTGGCCCGGGCGTACCGCGACACCGGCAACCCGGCCTACCTGGAGGCGGCGCGGCGCGGCGTCGATTACCTGCTCGCCGCGCAGTACCCGGGTGGCGGCTGGCCGCAGTTCCATCCGGACCACAGCGGCTACCGCAGCCAGGTCACGCTCAACGACGACGCCATGGTGCACGTGGTCGGCCTGCTGCAGGACGTGGCCGAAGGCCGCGATGGGCTTGATGCGCTGGGCCCGGACCATGCCCGCCGCGCGGCGCAGGCCGCCACCCGCGGCCTGGACTGCCTGTTGCGGCTGCAGGTCGTGCTGGATGGCCGCCCGACGATATGGGCCGCGCAGTACGACCGCGACACCCTGCAGCCGGCGCGTGCGCGCAGCTACGAGCTGCCGTCGCTGGCCTCGGCCGAGTCGGTCGGCGTGCTGCGCCTGCTGATGCGCCAGCCACGGCCGGATGCGCGCATCGTCGCCGCGGTCGAGGCCGGCGCGGCCTGGCTGCAGGCGCACCGCATCGACGGCCTGGCGCTGGAGCGCTTCGACGGTCCGGACGGACGCGACGCGCGCCTGGTGCCACGGCCGGGGGCCGGCCTGTGGGCGCGGTTCTACGACCTGCAGCGGCAGCAGCCCCTGGTGGTGGAACGCGACGGCAGCATCGTGCCGTTCGAGCAGCTGTCCCGTGAACGCCGCGCCGGTTATGCCTGGTATGGCACATGGCCGCAGCGCCTGCTGGAATCCGAGCTGCCGCAGTGGCGTCGTCGCCACGGGCTGCCCGCGCCCGGCCGTTGACCCGTGCGGCCTCCGGGCCCGGCAACGGGGATACTTCGATCCATCGTGGAAACGCACAACGCATGAACAAACCCAGCCGTCCGCTCCTGCTCGCCACCGCCGTCGCCCTGGCCCTCGCCCTGCCGCCGGCCCTCGCCCATGCACAGGAAGCACGACTGCTGTTCCGGGTCGCCGCCGACGAAGGCTTCGTCGCCGACCAGGCCGCCGGCGACCCGGTGCCCAACTTCCAGGACCGGGTGGAAATCGTGCCCGACGGCGTGCACGGCGGCGCGATCGAATGGGCCGACGACGGCGTGCTGTCATGGAATGCGCCGGGCAACATCCAGGCCCAGCGCGGCACCCTGTCGTTCTTCTGGCGCCCGCGCTACGCGGTGGGCGAGGCGCCGTTCGTGATCTTCCGCGTCGGCTACGCCGACCACAGCAGCTGGGACATGGCCTGGCTGCGCATCGACTGGAACGGCCACGGCTTCGATGCCTTCGTCACCGATGCCAACCTGGCGCGCACGCGGGTGTCGTTCCGCCTGGACGCGTTGCCGGACGCGGCCTCGTGGACGCACCTGGCCTTCGCCTGGGACGAGACCGCCGGCGTGCGCCTGTTCGTCGACGGCCGTGAAGTGGCTCGCCAGGACGCCACGGCCGACTACGACGCCGCACTGGACCAGTTGGGCCTGGCCGGCCGGGTGCTGGCGCCCTACCAGGTGCAGAGCCGCTACAACTTCCTGCGCGGCAGCGACTTCGACGAGATCCGCGTGTACGACCGCATGCTGCGCCCGGCCGCGGTGGCGGCGCTGGCGCGCGGCCAGGAACCGCCGCGCGACGGCGGCGAGGACCTGCCGGCGGCGCGTCGCCGCGCCGCCTGGCTGCACCGCCACGGCTGGGACCACGCCGCCCCGCCGGCGCTGGAGGCGCCGGTGACCACCATCCGCAAGCTCGAGTTCGCCGACGTGCGCGACAAGAAGCAGTGGATGTGGAAGGGCACCGACGGCATCCCCGAGACCACCTGGCCGGGCGTGTACAACCGCTCGCGCCTGCCGGGGCGCAACGACTACTTCCAGCTGCCGGACTGGAACACCTATGCCGAGGGCGGCTGGAACCTGGACCTGGCCCTGCCCGACGAGCCCTGGAACCGCGTCGAGATCCGCGGCGCCGCCTGGGGCCAGGCCAGCGCCGGCCCCTCGGCCGGGGCGCTGGAGCCGCTGTTCACCCGGCCGCAGGGCGTGGTGCGCAGCGTGCACACCTTCGGCGAGCGCCACGGCGGCCACCTGCGCTTCTCCAACGCCGAGCAGGAGACGCCGATCCAGGAGATCTGGGCCTACCACGTCAGCGACGCGCCCGAGCCGGAGGGCACGGTCAAGCAGCGCTACCTGGTGGACAGCCGGGTGCTGCCGGACTACGGCAACGTGCAGGGGCTGCTGGACTACATCCGCGGCCGCTACCCGGAAGGCGAGCGCAGCACGGTGATGGCCCTGCCGCGCGGCGCCGGGTCGCGCCGGCGCGACCCGGCCAGCCTGCCGGCCGATCCGGACCCCATCGTGCACATNCTAGTCCCGTCCGGCGTGGGCGACGCGCCGCCGGCGCAGCCGCTGATCCGCAGCTGGGCCTACAGCNGGGAGAACATGCACGACGGCCTGGACGGCATCGCCCTGGACATCCCCGCGCTGGACCTGCCGGCCACCCACGACGGGCTGATCCCGCTCAACATCCGGGTCAAGGACCCGATCTGGCCGGCGCGCGACATGATCGACGTGTCGGTGTCGGTGCGCCCGGGCCAGGCCCGCACGGTGTACCTGGACCTGCGCGACCGCATCCTCACCGCCGACAGCCTGTGGATCAGCGTGGCCAGCGCCGCGCCCGGCTTCAACGCCGCCTCGCTGGACGGCGCCGAGGTGCGCCTGGTGTTCAAGGCGCGCGAGGAGGCGAAGCGGGAGCACCTGGCCGACCGCTTCAACCAGGTGCGCGACAACTGGGGCTTCCTGGTCGAGGAGCACACCACCTCCAAGCGCCAGCGCCTGTACGCGCGGGTGTACGCCGACATCTCCGACCTGCTGCGGGTGGACCCGGACCACGAGCTGGGCCGCCTGTACTGGACCTACATCAGCTACGCCAGCCAGGGCCGGCCCCCGTTCAAGCAGCCCGAGCCGCCCAAGGGCGTGCCGCTGTGGGCCTTCCGCCAGCTGGAGGACCTGAAGTACGTGCGCCGCTTCGTGCAGTGGTGGATCGAGCAGCGCCAGGTCGAGTACGGCGACTTCGGCGGCGGCATCTCCGACGACAGCGACCTGGTGCAGCAGTGGCCGGGCCTGGCACTGATGGGCGTGATGCCGGACCGGATCAACGCCTCGCTGACCGCGCTGGCCGAGGCGGTGTACCGCAACGGCATGTTCACCGATGGCCTGAGCACCATCGAGACCGACGAGCTGCACGCCTACGAGGAGGGCATCAACTCCAACAGCGCGATGCTCTACCTCAACTGGGGCGATCCGCTGACCGTCGAACGGCTGATGGAGACGGTAAAGGCCTTCGACGAGCGCATCATCCTGCCCAACCCGCAGGGCCACCTGCTGTTCTCCAGCAACTGGTTCGGCGGCAACAAGGTCTACCGCGACCCCAACTGGCAGTGGCAGAAGCCGTATTCCTTCCCGGCGCTGCACCCGGCCTTCCTGGTGGGCCAGTGGAACGCCGATCCGACCAGCCGCAAGCTGATCACCGGCTTGGCGGACGGCTACCTCGCACACGCCTATTCCGCCGCGGACGGGCAATGGGTGCTGCCCAACGAGATCCACTGGGCCACCGGCCGGACGCGTGGCGGCGAGCTCAACAAGGGCTCCGGCGCCGGCGACGTGATGCACCTGTTCTGGGCGGCGTGGCGCTGGACCGGCGACGAGCGCTACCTGCGGGCGCTGGACTACCGGGTCGCCCGCGGCGGCCCGGCCGCGCTGTCCAACCTGGGCGAGAACTTCGTCCAGGTGCTGGGCCGCGAGCAGGACTGGGGCAAGGCCCTGGTCGAGGCCGCCGACCGCGGCAGCACCGGCTTTCCCGGGGTCACCGCCTGGCAGTTGACCGGCGACCGCCGTTACCTCGAGGAACTGCACGCCGAAGGGATCCGCGCCAAGGCCCAGCGCGAGTACATGAACACCGAGGGCCACTGGTGGTCCGACCGGGTGGAGGC
>Ga0065721_10052025_pt1 | contig 12899 bp, 9 predicted proteins | sample Mesricmetagenome_FD_59108 | JGI IMG/M metagenome (GOLD analysis project Ga0065721, IMG submission 59108) | Mesophilic microbial community from rice straw/compost enrichment Sample: eDNA_1 v2 (version 2) | ecosystem: Engineered > Solid waste > Grass > Composting > Bioreactor | place: USA: Davis... | reverse complement strand
TCAAGTCGCTCGGGATCAACGTCGAGGCGCCGACCGGCTGCCCGCCGGTCACCGTGCGCGGCAACGGCCATTTCGCTTCGGGCCGGGTGGAGATCGATGCCGGCCTGTCGAGCCAGTACGTTTCCGCCCTGCTGATGGCCGCGCCACTTGCGCCGAAAGGCGCCAATGCGCCGGTCACCGTGGCGCTTGCCGGTGCCGAGATCGGCGCGCGCGGTTATGTCGACCTGACGCTTGCCGCCATGCAGGCCTTCGGCGCCAGGGTGGAGCAGATCGACGCCGCGACCTGGAAGGTCGAGCCGACCGGCTACAAGGCCGCGGATTTCGTCATCGAGCCGGATGCCTCCGCCGCGACCTATCTCTGGGCGGCGGAAATTCTGACCGGCGGCAGGATCGATCTCGGCGTGCCGAACGATGCCTTCACCCAGCCGGATGCCAAGGCTTTCGATGTCATCTCGAAATTCCCGCATCTGCCGGCGGAGATCGACGGCTCGCAGATGCAGGACGCCGTGCCGACGCTCGCCGTTCTCTCCGCTTTCAACGAGACGCCGGTGCGCTTCACCGGCATCGCCAACCTGCGCGTCAAGGAATGCGACCGGGTGCGGGCGCTGTCGCTCGGCCTCACCGCCATTCGCGAGGGCCTCGCCAGGGAAGAGGGGGACGACCTGATCGTCGCCTCCGACCCGTCGCTCGCCGGCCAGACCCTGCCGGCCGAGATCAACACCTTCGCCGACCACCGCATCGCCATGAGCTTCGCTTTGGCGGGCCTGAAGATCTGCGGCATCACCATTCTCGATCCGGATTGTGTCGCCAAGACGTTCCCGACCTATTGGGACGTGCTGGCCTCGCTCGGGGTTTCGTACACGGACATCGAATAGGCGCCAAAGGGGATCGGTCCGGGCGCCGAGGGGAGGAACGCGTGGTGCGGTGGTTTTCCGGTTTCTGGCTTGCGCTTCTGTTCTGCCTCTCGGCGGCGCTGCCGGCCCGGGCGGAGGAATATATCCGCGCCTACCATTCCGACATCGAGATCGCCCGGAACGGCGAATTGACGGTTTCCGAAACGATCACCGTCAATGCCGAAGGCCGCAACATCAGGCGCGGCATCTTTCGCGATTTCCCGCTGACCATGGTGGATGCGAACGGCCGCACGGTGCGTGTCGGTTTCGATGTCGTCTCGGTCACGCGCGACGGGCAGCGCGAGTCCTGGCACACCGAGACGGTGACGGGCGGCATCCGCATCTATGCCGGCTCCGAAGACACGCTTCTGAGGAACGGCGAACACACCTATGTCTTCACCTACCGGACCGACCGGCAGATCCGTTATTTCGACGATCACGACGAGCTTTACTGGAATGTCACCGGCAACGGCTGGCTGTTCCGCATCGCCGGAGCTTCGGTGCGGGTAACGCTTCCGGCCGGCCGGATCACCCAGACCGCCGCCTATACCGGCCCGCTCGGTTCCACCGCCCGCAACGCGCGCATGCAGGCGAACGGCAACGAGGCGGTCTTTGCAACGACCCGCCCGCTCGGCGAGCAGGAAGGCCTTACCATCGTCGTCGGGTTTCCGAAGGGCATCGTCGCGCCGCCATCCGCCGATCAGGAGCGCTCCTGGTGGTTCCGCGACAATCTCAACCTCTTCCTGGGTTTCGGTGGTCTGATCCTCGTCATCGGCTATTATTTCTTTTTCTGGACCCGTGTCGGGCGTGATCCCGCGCGCGGCGTCATGGTGCCGCGCTGGGACGCCCCGGACGGCATCTCGCCGGCGCTCGTCAACTATATCGAGAACAAGGGATTTTCGGGCGGCGGCTGGACGGCCTTTTCCGCGAGCGCCCTCGATCTCGCGGTGAAAGGCTATGTGAAGCTGGAGGACCTCAAGGAGAAGATCGTCATCCGGCGGACAGACAAGGCCGTGCCAAAGAACCTGCCGATCGGCCAGGCTTCCATCCTCGGCTCGGTCGGCAGACCCGGGCGGAGCCTGGTCATCGACGAGGCTCACGGCACGACGGTGCAATCCGTGGGGGCGAGCTTCCGCAATGCGATCGAGAAGGAGCATCGCGGCCGATATTACAAGGCCAATACGGGTTATGTGGTGGGCGGCGTGGTGCTGAGCGTGCTCGCCGTTCTGGCGCTGATCGTCTTCGGCAATCTCGAGCCGGACATGATCGGCATGCTGATCGTGCCGGCCTTCTTCGCCGTCTTCTTCGGCATCTTCGCGGTCAGCCTCGGTAAGGGCCTGCGCCGCGGCTCCTCGCTCCTCTCCAAGATCGTCTCGATTGTGATCCTCGGTTTCATTGGGCTTGTCGCCTTGTCGATCGGCTCGGCTCTGCTGGTGGCGATCATGTCGGAGATGACCGGCAGCGACCATTGGCCGATGCTGGTGGCGGTGGGCGGCATCGTGCTTGCGAACGTCATCTTCTTCTTCCTGATGGGCGCGCCGACGCCGCTCGGCCGCAAGTTGATGGACGGCATCGAGGGCCTGCGCACTTATCTGACGCTGGCGGAAAAGGACCGGATGAACATGGCGGGCGCGCCGGCCATGTCGCCGCAGCATTTCGAAACGCTGCTGCCCTACGCGGTGGCGCTCGGCGTCGAAAAGCCGTGGAGCCGCGCCTTCGAGACATGGCTCGCGACGGCCGCGGCGGGCGCTGCCGCAGCGTCCTATGCGCCCGGCTGGTACAGCGGCAATTATTCGAACTTCGGCGACCGCATCGGCGGCTTTTCGTCCTCGATGGCCTCCACCATCGCCTCGACCATTCCCGCGCCCAAATCCTCCTCGTCCTCCTCCGGCTTTTCCGGCGGCTCCTCCGGCGGCGGGGGAGGCGGTGGCGGAGGAGGGGGATGGTAAGCTCGATAGGTGTGCCGTGGCTCGGCCGTTGATTTTTGGCGGTGACGGTTCGGCATAACGTCACCTCCCCCTTGAGGGGGGAGGTCGCCGCGAAGCGGCGGGTGGGGGTGATCCGATGCGCATCGCAGCAATCACCCCACCCCGAACCTCCGGTTCGACCCTCCCCCTCAAGGGGAGAGTGAGTGTCTGCCTCGACGGCCTGCTCATATCCGATATGCTGATCTTGAGATTGAATTTTGGTCGGGTGAGATGGTCAAGAACAAGGCGTCAAAAATTACCCGCTTCAAAATCGCCAACGCCCGCCGTCTGCGCAAAGGCACAACCGACGCTGAGGCAAAGCTTTGGCATCATCTTTGGCGTATCCCCATCGAAGGTACGCATTTCCGTCGGCAAGTTCCGATAGGCCCGTATTTTGCAGATTTTGCCTGCCATCAAATAGGACTGATCATTGAACTCGACGGCGGCCAGCACGCCGGGGATGCTGCAAGGCATTATGATGAGAAACGTACTGCTTTTCTCGACAAGCAGGGCTATCACGTCATCCGGTTCTGGAATCACGAAGTTCTGGAAGAACTGGAAGCAGTCCTCGATACGATATTTGCCATTGTGCAAGAGCGATTAACTTTGCTAGCAGAGGCGCACGATTTTCACCCCATACCGGACCTTCGGTCCGACCCTCCCCCTCAAGGGGAGGGTGAGGAAAAGTGACATGCCCGATCTTCTCCTGGAACTTCGATCCGAAGAAATCCCCGCCCGCATGCAGCGCAAGGCCGCGGGGGATCTCAAAAAGCTCGTCACCGACGCGCTGGTGGAAGCGGGTCTGACCTATGAGGGCGCGCGCGAATATTGGACGCCGCGCCGCCTGACCCTCGATATCCGCGGCCTGACTGCCCGTTCCGCCGATCAGCGCGAGGAGCGGAAGGGCCCGCGCACCGATGCGCCGGAAAAGGCGATCGAAGGTTTCTTGCGTGGCGCAGGTCTCTCGTTAGTGTCGGAAGCCCAGGTTGTCAGCGACCCGAAGAAGGGCGATTTCTACGTCGCCGTCATCTCCAGGCCCGGCCGCCCGGCGGAAGAGATCATCGCCGACGTCATGCCCGGTATCATCCGCAACTTCCCCTGGCCGAAGTCGATGCGCTGGGGGGCTGCCTCCATGCCGAAAGGCATGCGCTATGCAGGCATTGAGGGCAAGGGCCCGGAAAGCCTGCGCTGGGTGCGCCCGCTGCAGTCGATCGTCTGCGTCTTCGGTCCGGAGCATGAGGAGACCCAGGTCATCCCGTTCGAAATCGACGGGCTGACGGCAAGCAACGTCACCTATGGCCATCGCTTCCATGCGCCTGAAGCGATCACCGTGCGCCGGTTCGAGGATTACGCATCGAGCCTCGAAAAGGCGAAGGTCATGCTGGATGCAGATCGCCGCAAGGACGTGATCCTGCACGACGCGCGCGACCTCGCCTTCGCGAGCGGCCTCGAACTCATCGAGGACGAGGGCCTGCTGGAGGAGGTCTCCGGCCTCGTCGAGTGGCCGCATGTGCTGATGGGCGAGTTCGAGAAGGAATATCTCGAAATCCCGTCGGAAATCATCCGTCTGACCATCAAGACGAACCAGAAGTGTTTCGTCACGCGGCCTCAGGGCGGCGAGGGCCTTTCGAACCGCTTCATCCTGGTCTCGAACATCGAGGCGAAGGACGGCGGTAAGGAGATCGTCCACGGCAACGGCAAGGTGGTGCGTGCGCGCCTTTCCGACGCCAGGCATTTCTGGACCCGCGACCAGGGCGACCTGCCGGACCTCGACACGCTGGTCGAGTCCGCCAAGAAATTCGACCTCGATCTCAAGAAGCCGCTCGACCAGCGCATGGCGAAGCTCGACGCGCTGAACGTCACCTTCCATGCCAAGCTCGGCACGCAGGGCGAGCGCGTCCGCCGTATCCGCGATCTCGCCCAGCAATTGGCGCCGGTCGTCGGTGCCGATCCGACGCTTGTCGATCGCGCCGCCGTGCTGGCGAAGGCCGACCTGCGCACAGAAGCGGTGGGCGAATTCCCGGAACTGCAGGGGTTGATGGGCCGCAAGTACGCGACGTTGCAGGGCGAGAACCCTTCCGTTGCCGCCGCGATCGAGGATCACTACAAGCCGCAGGGCCCGTCCGACCGCGTGCCGGACGACAAGGTTGCGATCACGGTGGCACTCGCCGACAAGCTCGATACGCTCGTCGGCTTCTGGGCGATCGACGAAAAGCCGACCGGCTCCAAGGACCCCTTTGCACTCCGCCGCGCAGCGCTGGGTGTCGTGCGAATTCTGTTGGAGCGGAAGGTTAGGCTGCCGCTGTTTCAGATTTTAATCTCACATGGGCTCGTGACGTCGGACGACACGTTGGCGATTGTCACGGATGAGTTCAAAAACGGTGCGGAGGTCGCAAGAGGTTCCTGGAGGAGCATCTCGGCTGAATGGGAGAAAATATTAGTTGCGGCTGCTAATGGCGAACGTCTCGTGATCCACCGTTCTGCCTTTGCCGAGCAGGAAGGAGCCGACCTCCTCTCCTTCTTCCACGATCGCCTGAAGGTCTATCTGCGCGATATGGGCGCGCGGCACGACCTGATCGACGCGGTGCTGACGCCCGATGCCGACGATCTTCTGATGGTCGCCCGCCGCGTCGAGGCGCTGACGGCTTTCATCACGTCGGAAGACGGCAGGAACCTGCTCGCCGGCACCAAGCGCGCCGTGCAGCTTCTCGCCGCTGAAGAGAAGAAGGGCACGGTCATCGCGGATGGCGTTTCGGAAGAGCTGTTGACGCTCGACGCCGAAAAGGCGCTCTGGTCTGCTATCACCGCCGCCTCGAAGGAGGCATCCGACGCCATCGCAAAGGAAGATTTCCGCTCGGCCATGGAGGCTCTCTCGAAGCTCCGCGCCCCCGTGGACCGGTTCTTCGAGGATGTTCTGGTCAACGACGAGGACGCCGCGATCCGCGCCAACCGCCTGGCGCTCCTGAAGGCCATCCGCGAAGCGACCGGCACGGTCGCCGATTTCTCGAAGATCGTATCCTGATCAAAAAACAAAACCGCCGGGTTTTCACCCGGCGGTTCCTCTGCCCCCCTTGAAGGTTTGGCTCAGCTTGCCCTGCGCATCTTCTGCGCCGCGTGGTGAAGCCCGGTTGCGCCGGCGTCGGCATTCGCGACGCGGAAGCTGCGGATCAGGTTGAGCAGCTCGTCGGTGTCGGAAGCGAGCGCTTCCGCCGAGGCGGTGGTTTCCTCGGCCATGGCGGCATTGTGCTGGGTCGCCGCGTCGAGCTGGTTCAGCGACGAGGAGATCGAGCGCAGCGTCGTATCCTGTTCGGAGGCCGAATGGGCGATCTTGCCGACGATCTCGCTTGCGGCCTTCACCTGGCTGGAGATGCGCTTCAGCGCCTCGCCTGCTTCGCCCACCAGCCGGACGCCGTTCTGCACCTGGCCGGACGAACGGGAGATTTGGTCCTTGATCTCCTTGGCGGCAGCGGCGGAGCGCTGCGCCAGTTCGCGGACTTCCTGGGCGACGACCGCAAAACCCTTGCCGGATTCGCCGGCGCGGGCAGCCTCGACACCGGCATTCAGCGCCAGCAGGTTGGTCTGGAAGGCGATGTCGTCGATCACGCCGATGATCTTCGAGATTTCTTCCGACGAATGCTCGATGCCGCCCATGGCCTCGATCGCCTGGGCGACGATCTGGTCGGAGCGGTTGGCTTCGGTGCTGACCGAGGTCACGCGCTGGGCGGCCTCATGGGCGCCTTCGGCCGTCTGGCGGACGGCGACCGCGAGCTCGTCGAGGGCGGCGGACGTTTCTTCCAGGTTGGCGGCCTGCCGTTCGGTGCGCTGCGACAGCTCGTTGGAAGCGCGGCGGATTTCCTCTTTCGAGCCGCCGATATCGATGCCCTTGGCATTGACCTTGGCCATGGCCGCTTCGAGATGCGCGAGCGCCTCGTTGAAGTTGTGGCGCAGCGCCTCGTAACGGGGCCCGAGATCGCTGCAGCGGACGGTGAGGTCGCCGGTGGCGAGCGCTTCGAGCGCCTGGCCGATGGTGGAGACGACGCGGGCCTGCTCGGCCGCGTCCTGCTGCTGCAGGGCAAGGTTCTGCTGGCGTTCGCGGTCGAGTTCCTGTTGCTGCTTCGCCTCGCGCTCGGCCATGGCATGGCGCTCGCGGATCTTTTCCTGCAGCGCCTGGGTCGCCTTGGCCATCATGCCCACTTCGTTGGACATTTCGGTGTGCGGGATCTCGGTCTTGACGTCCTCGTCCGCGACGGCCTGCAGCGCGTCGTGAACGGCGGCGAGCGGCCGGGTGATGTTGCGGATCACGTAGAAGGCGGCGGCAAGCGCGAAGAGGAAGGCGAGGAAGCCGATGCCGACGACCTGCCAGATGGCCGTGTTGATCTTGGCGTCGAGATCGTCGGTATAGACGCCGGTCGCGACGATGATCTGCCAGGGTTCGAAAGCCCGCGAATAGGCCGCCTTCTCGAAGACCTGGTCGGCGGGCATGCCGGGCTTTTCCCAGTAGTAGAGGGTGATGCCGCCGCCGGCACGGCCCTTGGCGACGAGCTCCTCGCGGAAGAGGTTGCCCATCTTGTCCGGCTGGCCCTTCTGGTTCACGCCGACCAGTTTCGGGTTGTAGTGAAACTGCGTCACGGTGTCGTAGTTCAGGCCGAAAATATAGCCTGCCGGCTCGTATTTGATGCCGGCAACCGCCGCATAGGCGTATTTCTGGGCATCCTCGTGGCTGAGTTCTCCGGACTTTTCCCGGTCGTAGTAGGACTGCAGGATGGAAATGCCGGATTCGACCTGCGTGCGCAGCATGTCGTAGCGCTCTTCATAGATCGCCGCCACCGAGGTGCGGATCTGATAATAGGTCACGGCGGCGAACGCCACCATCAGCACGGCCACCATGCCGAGCAACTGGTGGGAGATCTTGAGATTCTTCATTTTCGACTCACTTTCAGGCAGCCGAAATCTCCCGGAGGGAGCCGGAGCGGAACGAGGGGGTTTTGGGGAAGGCGCTTCCTGCGCCGGCACGTGCTCACATCGCACTGGTAACGATAGAGTGACGCGCTATACTTGAATAAAAATTTAATTATGCGGGCTTTGGCGACTGAAACAGACAATAATTTAGGCAAATCTGCCGTGAGGAGGCGAAGATTCACGCATCACGCGAAATTATATTTGCCGAAGCACTTTTTGCTCTGTAAATATTATTATTATCTAATTTAGTGGTAACGATAATTGACTGAGCGAAGGCGACGGAGACCGGCTCCGAGTGGTCATCTGCTGACGATCTTAGCCCCGCAGTTTCCTGGAATCGGATATCCGCAGGCTGGCGAGCTGGGGGGCGACGATTGCGATGAACAATTCGGGATCGCCGAAAGCCCTGGCGGAGAGCATTGCCCCATGAACCGAGGCCATCAGAATCTGGGCCTCCTCTTCCGGCCGCTTGTCCAACCGGAACAGGTCCTGCTCGACGCCGGCCCGCAGGACCGACGTAAGCCATTCCGCGAGGCCATGGAAATGGGCACGAACGCGTGACGCGACCTCTTCCGGAAGCATCTGCATCTCGCTCGCGAGCATCGCGCAGACGCAGAAAGGCAGCGAGGCATCCCGAATGCACGAATGCCAGTAGTTCATATAGGACTGCAATTGCTCGGCAGGGCTTGAGATCTCTTCGCGCAGAGACTTCAAGCCCGCCTCCGTCTGCTGCCTGTAGCGGCTTACCAGAACTGAGACCAGCTCGGCCTTCGTCGGAAAGTGATGGTGGATGCTCGCCTTCCTGATGCCGATGGCAGCCGAGATGTCGGCATAGCTGAAGCCGTTATAGCCTCCCGCCACAATTAGAGACTGCGCGATGTCGAGGATTTTTTCCGAAGTCGAAGCCGTTGATTTCATGTGGCTGCCTACCTTCCGGTAGGCAGGTTGTCAAGGTTGCTCCTGTACTCCGGTTTCTCACGAAGAGGTGTTCGCGCGTCGCGTTGACTCCAAAATTAGACTACCTACTAGTAGGAAGGTAACAACAAGGAGCCTGCCGATGCAAAGCCATTCTTTGACCCAGTCCACGTGGCTACGATCCTATTATTTCATACGCGCCTTATTCTCGATCGCGTGGATTGCCGCCGCCGTTTTCTTCGGAGGGCAACCCCGCACCGCCGCTCTTCTGCTGGCGATCTATCCCGTATGGGACGGCCTCGCCAATCTGGTCGACGCCCGGGTCAACGGCGGCCTAAAGGCCAATCCGTCCCAGGCCTTGAATGTCGTGGTCAGCGTGATCACGACGCTCGCCGTCATCGTCGCGGTCAGCAATAGCACCTACGCCGTTCTGGCGGTGTTCGGGGTTTGGGCGATCCTTTCGGGTCTCCTGCAACTCTACACGGGGGTGAGGCGCTGGCGTGCCTATGGCGCCCAGTGGGTGATGATCCTGAGTGGTGCGCAATCGGCGCTTGCCGGCGGCTTCATGATCAGCCGATCCCTCGGCACCGTTGCGCCGACGATTCTGGATATCGTCCCGTATGCGGGGTTCGGCGCGTTCTACTTCCTGCTTTCCGCAATCTGGCTCGTGGTCGCAAGCTATCGCAAGGCCCATGCGTAGGGCCACATTGGCCCAAAGAGTCCTGACCTTGGATCAGTTGAAGCGAAGCTGGAACGTGTCGAGCACCAGCGGCTTCTGGATGGCGGATGCCTCGATAATCCCGGTATCCGCCTTGCTGATGGCCTCGACGGCACTGGTCGTGGCCGCGACGTCGATACCGTCGCCGGAGGCTTCCGCCTCCTCGATCTGCATTTCGGTCGAACCGTTGGTCGTCGGATGAATCTCGGCGACGGCCTTCTCGCCGGCCAGCCATTCGGGCAGCTTGCTGACATAGATCACAGGCGAGCCACCGAGCCAGGCTTCGGTGCGCGCGAGCTTCTTCTCGCCGTTGATGTCGACGATTTCCATCTTCTGGGTGCCCGGCGCCAGCTCGGGAACCTTGTAGGTGGATTCGTCGGCCTTCGCCTCTGTGACCGGACAGTCGGCGCAACGCTTCTCAACAATGCTGCTGCTGAAGCGCTGGGTGCCTCCCATCTCCATGATGGATGAGGCGAAAGCCGCACTGCTTGCAAACACCAGAACCGTCGTGAGAACGAGACGCATGACCGGAATCCTTCCTTGGGTTCCAAAGAAATAACGCTGCTTCGTTTCGATCCCGTCAGGATAGTCGGTAAATTTTGAATGAATCCGCAGCCGCAGCGCTCAGTTCTGCTCGCGTGCGACGGCACGCCAGCCGATATCCCGGCGGCAGAAGCCGTTCTCCCATTCCACCTTGCCGGCGAGCGCGTAGGCGCGATCCTTGGCCTCCGCGACCGTTCGGCCCGTGGCGGTCACGTTGAGCACGCGCCCGCCGGTCGCGACGAGCGAACCGTCTTTCAGGGCCGTGCCGGCGTGAAAGATCTTCTCGCCGGCCGATGTTTCCGGCAGGCGGGCGATCGGCGTGTTCTTCTCGTAGGAGCCCGGGTAGCCTTTCGAGGCCATTACGACGGTCAGAGCCGCGTCGTCGCTCCATTCGGCGGCAACGCGATCGAGCGTCCCGGTCGCGGCGGCATGGAGAAGTTCCAGCAGATCGCTCTTGAGCCGCATCATCAGCGCCTGGCATTCCGGATCGCCGAAGCGGACATTGTATTCGATGAGCTCCGGTCCCTTCGCCGTGATCATCAGTCCGGCGAAGAAGACGCCGGTGAAGGGATAGCCGCTTGCTCCCATGCCGCGGATGGTCGGCTCGATGATCTCCGTCATCGTGCGGGACACCATCTCCGGCGTCATGACGGGGGCCGGGGAATAGGCGCCCATGCCGCCGGTGTTCGGCCCGGTATCGCCGTCGCCGACGCGCTTGTGGTCCTGGGCGGTGGCGAGCGCCAGCGCCGTCTTGCCGTCGGAGAGGCAGAAGAAGCTCGCCTCCTCGCCGTCGAGATAGGCCTCCACCACGACCTCCGCGCCGGCCGAACCGAACGCGCCGTCGAAACAGTCGTCGATCGCCGCCAGCGCCTCGTCGAGCGTCATGGCGACCGTCACGCCCTTGCCGGCGGCAAGCCCGTCCGCCTTGACGACGATCGGCGCGCCCTGTTCCCTGATATAGGCTTTGGCCCCGGCCGCATCGGAAAAGCGGCGATAGGCGCCGGTCGGAATGCCGTAGCGGGCGCAGAGATCCTTGGTGAAACCTTTCGAGCCCTCGAGCTGGGCTGCGGCGGCGGAAGGCCCGAAGACCGCGATGTTTTCGGCGCGAAGGACATCGGCGAGCCCGGCCACAAGCGGTGCCTCCGGCCCGACCACGACGAGGTCGATCTGATTTTCGAGGCAGAAGGATGCGACGGCCGGATGATCGTCGATGTCGAGCGGCACGAGATCGGCATGTTCGGCGATGCCGGGATTGCCGGGCGCGGCGTAGAGTTTCGCGAGTTTCGGGGATTGGGCGAGTTTCCAGGCGAGCGCATGCTCGCGTCCGCCCGAACCGATCAAGAGAACCTTCATGCCTCGCCCTCGTTTGCGCCTGAAGAATTGTACTACCGGGCGGTTAAGGGGAGGGGCGGCAAAGGTCAAGGGCCAAGGCCCCGTGATGGCCTCTCATCCCATGGCGGGCACGCCATGATCGATGAGGCCATCACGTAAGCGAACCTATATTTCTTTTCCCCTCCGCATATTGTCGTTCCGGCGGATGTCGAGCGTCGCCTGGAATATCATCCTGTTCCGGTACGCCAGGAAAGGCACCGGTTCGTTTCGCGAGGCTGCGCCGTCCAGTTTTTGGGTGAGATAGCAAATGATGGCTTCGAGCTCTTCATTCGCAACCGTCGTTTCGAATGCCAGAGTCCTGGCTGTCTTGCTAGGCATACATACCTCCTTGCTCGCCGCATCATGCGACTCGGAAAATGTAATTCCGGACGTGGGAACGTGAGAGCGGGCGGCGTCTTTTCCACAGCACCGAGGTTAGCAGATCGTCAAGCTTTTCCCGTTTTGGGACGCCTCCATCCAAATTGTGGACCTTCGGCCTCCTTGGTTGCCTTGCCGAAAACTTCGACTATGGTCGCGCATCCGGTTTCAGAAGAGGACATGCATGGCCGCCGATATCCGTTTTCTTGCCGCTGCGATCGCTGCCGAGATCAATGCCCGCCCGGAACAGGCCGCTGCCGCGATCGGGCTGATCGACGAGGGCGCGACCGTTCCCTTCATCGCGCGCTACCGCAAGGAAGTCACCGGCGGGCTGGACGACACGCAGCTCCGTACCCTTTCGGAACGTCTCGTCTATCTGCGCGAGCTGGAAGCCCGGCGCGTGTCGATCGTCGAATCGATCACCTCGCAGGGCAAGATGACCGACGAACTCTCCGCAAGGATCGCCAGGGCGGCGACAAAGGCGGAGCTTGAAGACCTGTACCTTCCCTACAAGCCGAAGCGCCGCACGCGCGCCGAGATCGCCCGCGAGCGCGGCCTGGGGCCGCTCGCCGAAGCGATCTGGGCCGACCGCGCCGCCGATCCCGCGAAGCTTGCCGAAGCCTATGTCGCAGGCGAGGTGACGGACGTTAAGACGGCGCTCGACGGCGCGCGCGATATCGTCGCCGAGACGATCTCGGAAAATGCGGACCTGCTCGGCCGGCTGCGCCAGCACATGCGCGACGGCGCGCTGCTGAAGGCCAGGGTGGTCGACGGCAAGCAGGAGCAGGGCGCCAAGTTCGCCGACTATTTTGACCATTCGGAACGATGGGCGACGGCCCCCGGCCATCGCGCGCTCGCCATGCTGCGCGGCTGGAACGAGGAAGTGCTGACGCTGACGATCGAGGTCGATGCCGACGATCCGTCGCCCGTCAAGCCGGCGCAGCGCATCATCGCCGCCGCCTTCGACATCCGCGACAAGGGCGCGGCCGATCGCTGGCTGATGGACGTCGCCGGCTGGACATGGCGCGTCAAGCTCTCCGTATCCCTGTCGCTCGACCTGATGCGGGAGCTTCGCGAACGGGCGGAGGAGGAGGCGATCCACGTCTTCGCCCGCAATTTGAAGGACCTGCTCCTGGCCGCCCCCGCCGGCTCGCG
>Ga0065721_10052023_pt1 | contig 12900 bp, 9 predicted proteins | sample Mesricmetagenome_FD_59108 | JGI IMG/M metagenome (GOLD analysis project Ga0065721, IMG submission 59108) | Mesophilic microbial community from rice straw/compost enrichment Sample: eDNA_1 v2 (version 2) | ecosystem: Engineered > Solid waste > Grass > Composting > Bioreactor | place: USA: Davis... | reverse complement strand
GCGGAAAAAAGCGAGGCGCCTGAGGAATCAGGATCCCGACTTTGCGTTGTCCAGCAACGCGCCGCAGTTCTCATGCTCCGCCAGACCCGGATCGACGAAGGCGATGATCGAGGCGATCGGAGTCAGTGCGACGCCGATCGCAGCAGCCACGGCGCCCTGCTTCGCCACCTTGCCGACATCCACGCCGATGCTGGGATCGCGCAAATGACCGTTGACCTCGACCGGAGTGCGCAGCCGGGCGATGCGCACTTTTTTCGGCTCGCCTTTGATGGAAAGATCGAGCTCCTCGGGCCCGAGACGAATTTCGCCATGCCCGGTGATGCGCACATCCTGCGTGTCGAAGACGACATTGTCGGCGCGCATCCTGCCCTCCTTCACTTCGAACTGAGCGACTCCGCAGCGAATCGCCGCTTTCTCGTCCTTGCCTTGCAACAGCAGCCCCAGGCCGCGGGCCACATTGATGCCGGTGAGCTCGGCAAGCGCGGCGTTGACCTGACCGCTCGGTAGAATCAGCGACACGCGTCCATTCGCACCCGCCATCAGCGCGTGCACCGAATCGCCTCCGCCCTCGATGATGGCTCGTCCCTGGATCACGCCTTCCAACGGCGGCTGCGCGTCGGGCTGCTTGCCTTTCAACTGATCGAGCTGCACATCCCTGATTCGAATATCCAACTGCGTCTCCGGAACTTCACCGCGCGCGTCGATGCGAGCGGTGCCACTCAGCTGACCCTGCGGCATCTCGAACTCGAATGGAGCGAGTGACAGCAGACCGTCATCGAGCTTCACGTGGAATGCCACCTTCTTGAACGGCACCGAGCCGGCGTCGATGGTGCCCGCCTGAAAGCGCACGTCTGCATCCATTGCGCGCACCCGATTCACCTGCAGATGAGACGTTGGAAACAGACGCGCGTTGGGATCTTTCGCCTTCGGCTTCGCTTCGGCGGTCGCCGCAGGCTTGGATGCCTCACCCGGCGCCTGCAACGATCCCGCAGTCGTGGGCTTCGAGCCCAAGCTCGCCGCCAGGTCGGCCAATCGCAGCTGTCGAGAGCGCAGATCTCCCGTAACCACCGGTCGCTTGCGCGACGCATCGACGGTGAGCTCGCCGGTGAGATCGCTTTGTCCGATCCTGCCCGCGAGCCTGGTCACTTTGAACATCTGAACATTCCGCTCGACATGCGCGGTGAGCTCGAATGGAGGCGTATTGGGCAGCGCGAGCTGTGTCAGGTAATAAAGGTCGGCCAGGTCGCCGCCTTTGGCATGGACATTCAGACCGAGCCGTCCCAGATCGAACGGTTTTTGCACGACGCCATCGGACTCGACGCGAATGTCCCCCGCCCGCATTTCGAGCTTGAAGGGATACGGCTCGTCGGGATCCAGGTTGATCAGCGGCCCGCCGCCCACGTTCAGATTGAACGGTTGTTCGTTGATGCTGCCTTTGCCATCGATGCCAAAGGCAAACTTCTGCTGCTCGCCCATGGACTCACGCGCCTGCACGGTGCCATCGACTTTCAGCTTGAGGATTTCGTCTCGAATCGTGAGGCGGCCCGCTTCGATGAGAAAGTCGCGGATCACCGGAAGTTTGGGAGGTTCGCCCGCCGGTGCATTGCTCGGGCGCGTACTCTCGAATGTCCAATTCGCGCGCCCCTGGGCATCGCGATGCAAGTACACATCCGGCCGAACCAACTCGACGCGCGGCAGGATGACGTCTCCGACGAACAACGGCAGCAGTTTTACCTGCACCGCGATCCGCTCGACGCGCAGCATCGGGCGCTCCGGCTCCCACGGCGGATTGCCGACAGTGAGTCCCTCGACGCTTGCCCGGGGCGTGAGCGACAAAACATGCACGTCCAGCGCCCCTTCGATCTTCACCGGACGGCCGGAGCGCTCGCTGGCCATGCGCTCGATCGGCCCCTTGAGCCAGTTCCAGTCGGCGAAGGCCAGCAGCAGCACCAACACAACGAGGAGTCCGCCGAGGCCGATGGCAGTCCACTTCAGCACTGCTCGCCAGCTCGGTGCCCTCAGACGACGCTTAGGGACGTTGGCATGCATCTCCAGGCTCGTGTAACAGGTGCAGCGTGACTTCGTAACGATCGGGCAGCCCTCACCGTTCCTGCCCGGACCAACGGACCACTTGCTCGCAACCGATTAGTGCGTATCGTTCGGCCCGGTCCGTTGGGGAACATCGCGCATGAATACCAAGACTTTACTGACTTGCTTGATCGCTCTGGCCGCCTCCGCCAGTGCGGCTGCCGCCGACCGCACGACACTCGCCAAAGAGGTGCGCGACGCCGAGCAGGCATTTGCGGCCACGATGGTGGCGCGGGATCACAGCGCCTTCATGCGACATCTCGCGGAGGACGCCGTGTTCTTCGACGGTGAGAAAGCGATCCGAGGCAAAGCGGCGATCGCCGCTGCATGGAAGGGCTACTACGAGCGCCCGAATCCGCCGTTCTCCTGGACTCCCGAGAATGTGGAAGTGCTCGACACCGGTGAGCTCGCCTACAGCAGCGGCCCGGTGTTGGATCCCAGCGGCAAGCGGGTTGGAACGTTCAATTCAGTCTGGCGTCGCGAACCCGACGGCGCATGGCGCGTCGTGTTCGACAAGGCATGCAGCGCATGCGATTGCATGAAAACCCAGGGCGGGTGAACGTCGCGCCTGATCCACGGCTACCTGAGCGCCAGCCTCGCTGATTGAGCACGCCCGGCTGGTCCGGGCGCGATGTAGTGCTACTCTCGGCACCAGAGCGGCGGCCCGGTACCGAGATGAGCGCAGAGGATTCCACGACAAACCCGGCTAGCACGACCAGTAACCCTCCTGCCCTACGATCCTTCGAGCGGCCCGCTCGATCGCGCCGATCTGTTCCAGCTCGTCACCGCATGGAAGAACAAATCCGCGAGGCACAACAGTTGAATCGACGCGTCGAAATCCTCGTCGAAGGCGCAGCTGACAGCGACGCGAGCGCTCCCGTCATTCCACGATGCCCCAACGGTGGATCAGGCTCGTGCTCGACAGCGCCGTGAGCTCACTTCACTCGCCGCGCAATTGCATCCCAGTCCTGCACGTTCCAGCGACGTAAAGTGCATTCCATGACACCGGCGACGACGGCCGGGTCCGCAGCGACGATGGACTGCGCAATCGCGTCGCTCTCTGCTTCGAACACCGCCGCGCCGCCATCGTCCGGAAAGCCGCCTGCCAGCCGCAGCTTTCCCTGCAAATGCAGCTGCAGAATGTAGCGCCCATGCTCGCGCAACGGCTGCGACGCGGTCGGCTGCCCCTCGATCCAGGCGGGCCCTGGACGATAAATCGCGAGGTACAGATTCGACGCAGGCGCGGCCTTTTCTGCGCCGTGAGCGGCAAACGGCCGCAACAGGAATGCCGCTGCTCCGGCAAGCGACAGCCGGAATAACACTCTGCGCTCCATGATCTTATGCATGTGCCTGCGCCGTCCTCACTGACTGCCGGCAATACTGCATCGTTCGGCGCAGCCGCGAAAGTGGCAGAATCGACAATATCATGGTGAAAACAGACAGCCCGGCGGCCATCGGCAGCCTCGCTTGCGAGGGTTGTTCGGCATGGCTCACCGCCGGATCGATCGAGCGGTTCGAGATCGCGAACGCAGCTCGTGCGGCCAACGAAGGCCGGCGCGGAGTGCTTTGCTCGTGACGCGAGAAGGGCTGGAGCGAAATCAAATCGCGATCTACTTCGCGTCGGTGGCCGTAGCCGCAACGGCAGGGCTGCTCGCACCGGCGGCGACTGCGGGGCTGGATGTGTTGGTGACGCCCGCGATCGCGGTGCTCATGTACGCAATGTTTCTGCAGATTCCGTTTCTGAGTCTGCGTGACGCATTGGGCGAGCGCCGCTTCGTCGGCGCGTTGCTGCTGGCCAATTTCGTCCTGATTCCGTTGCTGGTGTGGGTGCTGACGCGGCATCTTGCAGATCGCGAGGCGCTACTGATCGGCGCACTGCTCGTGCTGCTCACTCCTTGCATCGACTACGTGGTCGTCTTCACCCATCTTGGCAAGGGCGATGCGAAGCTGACTCTGTCGGCCACGCCGATCCTGCTGTTGCTGCAGTTTGCGCTGCTGCCGGTATATCTATCGCTCATGCTCGATGACAATGAAGTCTCATCGATTCCTTTCGCGCCTTTTCTCGATGCGTTCTTGTTTCTCATCGTGGGACCGCTGCTTCTGGCTGTTGCAACCGAAGCGCTGACGGCCCGCTCGCATGCTGTGCGATCCTGGTGTGACGGATGGTTGTGGATGCCGGTTCCAGCGATGGCCGCCGTGCTGGTCGTGGTCATTGCGTCTCAGATCGACGGGATCCGGCAAGACGCAACGACGCTGATGGCAGTGCTCCCCGTCTACGCGGGCTTCGTCGTGTTCGCACCTATCATCGGCGCGCTGGCCGCGCGCACGTTTCGCCTGTCTACGCCGGCCGCGAGGGCCGTGGCGTTCAGCTCGGCGACGAGAAATTCACTGGTCGTCTTGCCTCTCGCACTGGCACTGCCGCCGGAGCTGAGGACTTTGGCCGCGGCCAGCGTCATCGCACAAACGCTGGTCGAGCTGATCGCGGAATTGATTTATCTCAAGGCGATCCCTGCCTTGGTGCGATGAGACTTCGGTCGGCGGCTACTCGGGCGCAACCTCCGTGCACAGGAATTTCGTCTCCAGATAATCCTGCATGCCGTAGAACGAGCCTTCGCGTCCCAGCCCGGATTCCTTGACGCCGCCGAACGGCGCGACCGCCGTCGAAATCAGGCCGGTGTTGTGCCCCACCATGCCGTAATCGAGCGCCTCCGACACTCTCCAGGAACGGCTCACGTCCCGGGTATAGAGATAGGCCGAAAGGCCGGCACTGGTGTCATTGGCCAGTTCGATCGCTTCCTGCTCCCGCTCGAAACGAATCAGTCCGGCGACCGGCCCGAAGGTTTCCTCCCGGAACAGCTGCATCTCGCGCGTCGCATTCGCGATGACGGTGGGTTGAAAGAAATTGCCACGGATGCGCTGCCCGCCGGCGAGCAACTGGCCGCCGAGACGGGTCGCATCGTCGACGTGACGCTGCACTTTCTCGACGGCCGCCGCGTTGATCAACGGGCCCTGATGAGTCACGCCGTCCAGGCCGTCACCGACCACGAGCGAGCTCACGCGTCGTGCCAGCCGCTGGCCGAACTCTTCGATGACACCGCTCTGCACCAGGAAACGATTGGCGCAAACACACGTCTGACCGGTGTTGCGGAACTTGGAGGCCAGGGCGCCCTCGACGGCGGCATCCAGGTCGGCATCGTCGAACACGATGAACGGCGCATTGCCGCCCAGCTCCAGCGAAACCCGCTTGACCGTGTCCATGCAGCGGGCCGCGAGCATCTTGCCCACGTGAGTCGAGCCGGTGAACGTGAACTTCTTCACCCGCGGGTCGGTCGTGAGCACATCGCCGATCGGCTGCGGCTCACCAGTGACGATGTTGAAAACGCCCCGCGGCACACCGGCCTCGTGGCTCAGCTCGGCGAGCGCCAATGCGGAGAACGGCGTCAGCTCCGAAGGCTTGAGCACGACCGTACAGCCGGCAGCAAGCGCGGGACCGACCTTGCGCGTGATCATCGCGGCTGGAAAATTCCAGGGCGTGATGGCGGCCACGACGCCGACCGGCTGTTTCAGCACCAGCAGCCGCTTGTCCGGCAGGTGCCCGGGAATGATGTCGCCGTAGACCCGTCTGGCCTCTTCCGCAAACCACTCGATGAACGAGGCGGCATATGAAACCTCGCCGCGAGCTTCGGCCAGCGGCTTGCCCTGCTCGGCGGTCATCAAGCGCGCCAGATCTTCGCGGTGTTGAATGATCAACTCGTACCAGCGCCGCAGGATGGCGGCCCGCTCGCTCGCGCCACGAGCGCGCCATCCTTTGAATGCTTCATGAGCGGCCGCGACCGCCTGCTTCGTCTCGTTCGCGCCCAATGCGGGCACCGAGCCGAGAGTCCGCCCGCTCGCGGGATTGATGACCGCGATTGCTTTCGACGACGTCACCCATTCGCCATCGATATACGCCGCCTCACGCAGCAGCTCAGGGCACGCGAGCGCGAGGCGTTCGCGCTCGGCGGTGGAAACCTCGATGCTCATACTCGCCTCACGCTGCCGCGATGGCTTCGGACAGAATGGCCAGACCGCGCTTCAGGTCGGCATCTTCGATGGTCAGCGGCACGAGGATGCGCAGCGTCTCGCCGAACGTGCCGCAGGTAAGCACGATCAATCCGCGTTCGAGCGCCAGTGCGGCGATACGCTTCGCGCGAACGCCGTCCGGCTCCTTGCTGTCACGCGACTTCAAGACATCGAAGGCCAGCATCGCGCCGAGCCCGCGCAGATTGGCGATGGGCGCGCCGTCCTTCGCAGCCAGCCTCGATTCGATGCTCGAACGAATGATCTGACCGATCTTGTTGGCGCGCTCGAGGAGGCCTTCCTGTTCGATGACCTCCAGCACGGCCAACGCCGCGGCGCATCCGATCGGCGAGCCACCGTAGGTGCCGCCCAATCCGCCCGGCTCCACCGCGTCCATGACAGCCGCGCGCCCGATCACGCCGGAGAGCGGGAAACCGCCCGCCAGAGATTTGGCGACGGTCACCAGGTCGGGCTCGACGCCGCTATGCTCGACGGCGAACATGCGACCGGTGCGGCCAAAGCCGGACTGGATCTCGTCGGCGATCAGCAGGATGCCATGAGTGTCGCAGAGCTCACGCAGCGCCTGCATCAGCTGCGGCGAGGCCACGTGGAAGCCGCCTTCACCCTGCACCGGCTCGATGATGATGGCCGCGACGCGCTTGGGTTCGACATCGCCGTAGAACAAAGACGCCAACGCGCGCTTGGTATCGTCCAGCGTGATGCCGCGATGCTCGATCGGGAACGGCAGGCGGTAGATCTCCGGCGCCGAAGCACCGGCACCCTGCTTGTACGGAACGATCTTGCCGGTGAGCGATGCCGTCATCATCGTGCGGCCGTGGAAGGCACCGGTGAACGAAATCACCGCCGAACGGCCGGTCGCGATGCGAGCGATCTTCACCGCGTTCTCGACCGCCTCGGCACCCGTCGTAAACAACACGCTCTTGGCCGGCCCTTTGAACGGCGCGAGGGCATTCAAGCGCTCGGCGAGCTGGATGTACGACTCGTACGCCATCACCTGGAACGCGGTGTGAGTAAACATGTCGAGCTGATTGTGAACCGCCGCGAGCACGCGAGGATGACGATGACCGGTCGCGAGCACGCCGATGCCGCTGGCGAAGTCGATGAACTGACGGCCGTCGACGTCGGTGATGGCGGCATTCGTGGCGGCAGCTGCGAAGTTCGGCGTGGCAGTGGCGACGCCGCGTGCCACGGCGGCCTCACGTCGAGCGAGCAATGCGGCGTTGGAAACAGATTTGTTCATGATGTCGAGCTCTGAAGATTGGTTGAGAGATGGATTCAGTGTTTTCCGGGCGCACGGCGCCGTAGGCGCGGAGTCAGCTCCGCACCGTGCACGAGCCGAGAATCGAATTGACTACTGGCGTTGTTGCCGCGGCTGGGCCGTGGCGACTCGAGCAGCCTGTTGTGACTCGAGCGAGCTGATGAGCTCGGCCTTGGCGGCATCGCCATCGGGATGTTGGATGAACACCTGCGTGAACTTCGCGTCCAGCGCGGTGGAAATCGCGGTGTTCTCGCCGGTCTTGGGATCCGGATAAGCATCCGCGAAGCGACGCAATGCCTTGTACAGCGAGATGCCCGAGATCTGCCCGTTGCTCAAGTGATGCGTCGAGTCGTTGCGGATGAGCTGGCGATACCAGGTGTCGATGTCGGCATAGCCGGCCAGCAGCCCCTGAGCGTGGGTCGGGGATACCTTGAGCACCAGCCGCATGTCACGGATCAACTGGAACGAGGGCACACTCAGGTTCTGCCACGGAATGATCATTTGCCGCGTCGGCTCGGTCGTGAGCACGCCGCCTTCGATCCTGCCCTTGACCTGCTGAATGAGCTTCTTGCCCCAGCGCGTATCGATGCGCTGCGTGCCGCCCGGCAGCACTTTGTTGCCGGTAGCGTCGGTCAACAAGCGATCCCGGCCGCGGAAGATCGTCACGGTGACATCATCGTCCTTCTCCCAGCTGTCCACGCCGTTGAGCTCGATGATGGTGCGGTTGAACGTGTCGGAGGTGATCGCTTTGTTCTGGAAGATCACCTCCACGCCATCGGGCCCGCGAAAGCCGATGATGCAACCGACCGCGCGATACACCCCGTTGTCGATGCCCGGCGTGCCGTCGGGATGCGTGAAGTCGTTCGGGCCGACCTTGCCGTCCAGGTTCAGGCCATAGGAGTACTTGCCCTGCACGGCGTGGAACTCGGACAGGTCGGGGCCCGGAGAGGGCCACCAGGTCTGCCCTTCCAGCTTCAGCTGGCTCTCGACCACGTTCACTTTGCGGCCGCCCGGAAACAGCTTGGCGTACTGCTCGCGGGGGCCGTCGTTGAAGCCTTTCGGACATTCCTCTTTGCCGTTGGGCGTCTGATACACGGACCAGAACAAGTCCGTGAGCGCATAGCCGACCGTGCCGCCCGGCGGAGGCGGCGGCGCGCTCGTAGCATCACCCGCCGATGCGCCCGCGCCCACCAGCAAGGCGGTCGTGACCAGCGCGGCAGACAATCCAGGGCGGAAGGAGCGACTCACGTTGCACATATGACTGATCCCGAACGTCAGAGAGTGCCGCCGAAATAATCGTCACGGACCCAGAAGGCTTTCAGACCGTTGCGTTGTCCACGCCACTCGCCCGTGCCTGCGCCGTTCACGTCGCCGGGCTGCAGGTCGCCGATATAGGTGTAGACAGGTCGATCGCGATACGCCCACACGCTGATGGCGCCGCTCTGCCCGGGCGGCGCGATGTGACCGGTCATGGGATCGATGGACATCACCGACCAGAGGCGGCTGTCACTCTTGGCGCCGGGCTCTGCCTTCACGTACGGCCAGTTGCGCAGGCACTGCTCGACGCTGCCGGCACCACACACGGCGAGACGATAAACCTGCGTGTCCATCGGATGCTCGCAGCTGAGCTGATGCAACGAGTCGTCGCCGCAAACATAGGTATAGATCGTCATGCCCCGGCTGTCGGCGAGCACCTGGCCGGCCAACGTGTCCTGGATGGTGAAAGACGCTGGACGCGGGCGCACCGTCTGCACGTAGACATTGCGCCAACCCGGCTCATCGCTGCCTTCGAGACTCCACAGCTGGGTCTCCCCTTCGCGGGTATACAGCGGCTGGTTCCTGAAAGCCCACTGCCGCACGCCCGGCGAGGGCGTCACCATCGTCCAGTCACCGTGCGGCTTCGCCGTCTGCGGTGCCAACACTGGTTTCCAGCGCTGCAGACACGCGGCATCGCAGGCACTCGGGTCTTCGGGCGTGTAGACCGAGTAGTTGCGATCGGTCGTCAGCAAGCGGCCGTTGACCGTGGTCGTCACAGCGAAACCCGGCGGCACCAGCGGCGGCGGCGAGACCGGCACGCGGATCACGGGCGAATCACCGCGATGACGACGCGATGTGCCTCCCAATACATCCCCGGGCTGGCGATCCAGCACCGACGTGTAGAGCGGCTCTTCGTCGTAGGCCCATTGTTTCGTCCCGTCCTTGCGCTCGATGATGGACCACTTGCCGACCTTCTCCGCGCCTTGCGGCGCGAGTACCGGCGGCCACAGATCCGTGCAGCTCGGGCGCTTGTCCAGCTCCGGCAACAACACGCCGGGCGGATACGGACTCATCAGCCCCGCCGTCTCCTTGAGCACCTCGTCGTAACAACGTGGCGTGCCTTTCTGTTCGCCCGCGAAACCGTTGCGTAACAGACGGGCCGGCCAGGAATACAACGTGCGTCCCTTCTCGTCCGCGAACACCGGCCCTTCCAGCTCGGAGATTTCGACGCGGAATCCCGGCGGCATGGGCACTTCCAGATAGTCGCGCGACACGGCCGGCGCCGCTGCCGGCGTCGACCCCTTGGCCGGGGCGCTGACAGCCGGTTGCGACAGCAACACGGCCGCCAACGCAATCATCGGCAAGCCCGCGCTACGCGCCAGAGCTTTTGTTTCCAACCACGAGTCGGTTCGCACGATCCCCTGCACTTTGCTCACGTTCTGGATTACTCGCGGCTCAAACCAGGATCTCGCCGATCTCTTTGGACGTGTTGTTGCTCTGGTGGCCCCAGGACGGCGCGTCCACCCCCATCAATTTCATGGCCGTATAGCCCGCGCGAGTGCCCGGCGAGCCGCCGCCGTCGATGTGCAGACCGGTCTTCACGCGGCCGCCAGCGCGGCCCGCGGTGAACATCGGAATGCCTTCGATGGCGTGCGTCTTGGCGAACGACTGATCGGTCAGCGCGAACACGAAGACGTTGTCGAGCAACGTGCCATCGCCTTCCTTGACGCTGGCGAGCGCCTGCACGAAATACGCCCATTCCTCCATCGCGCGACGGGTGTACCAGGAGACGTTCGGCTGGCAGTGCTGATGCTCGTCCACCGCCTCTTCGTGCGTGGCCGTGTGATGCGGCTTGTCGTAACCGGGCTTGGTCGTTCCCGAGAAGGCGGCCGCGTAGAACATGTTGAACACGCGCGTCTGGTCGCAGGCGACCGCCATCAGCATCAGCTCGGTCATGATCCGATGACGCTTGGAGACCAGGTCCGCGTCCAGACCGGCCGGCAGATCCTCCGGCTTGCCGGGGACCACGCAGGCCGCCAGCGGGTCGGGCTTGCGCAGCTGCAGATCGAAGCGTCGCTCCAGATCGCGCAGGCCGGTGAAGTACTGATCGAGACGCGCGCGGTCCTCCGCGCCCAGCGTCTTGGTGAGCGCCTTGCTCTCTTCCATCACGCCCGACAACACGCTCTTGCGCGCCATCACGCGCGGATCAGGCTTGAACTCCGCGGCATTGGGATTCTGGAAGTCCTCGCCGAACAGGCGCTGATAGAAACGGATCGGCGACCACTCCGGCGTGTTGACCGAGTTGCCGTTCTCGTAGCTGAAGCTGTCGCGCACGTCGCCGGTGGCATTGGCGCACAGGTTCTTGAAGCGGGTTTCGTTGCCGATCTTCTTGGCGATGGTGACGTCGATGGTTTCGCCAGGACGATTCTGGGCCGTGAGCGGCGCGATGCCGCTGCGCAGGATCACCCAGCCGGTGTGATGGCACAGGTTGGGCGCGGCGTCCTTGAAGACGTGGAAATTGGTCAGCAGGTTGATGTGCTGCTGGACCGGCTTGAGCGGTGCGATCTCCGGCGGCAGATCGAAGTTCGGACCGGTTTTCTTCGGCACGAAAATCGCTTCGCTCATGCCCAGCCCCCAGGACCAGGTGCCGAAGCGCTGCGGAATGGGCCGGCCGTCGGCCAGCGCCGAGCCGTTGTCGTTGAGGAAACAATTGAGCATGGGCAGCGCCACGCTCACGGCGGCGCCGTTCAACATGCCTCGCAGGACGCGACGTCTGCTGAAATCGGTCATGGTCCGTTCTCCGTTCAACGAGTATTCGTGTCAGCAGGCTGGACCGCCGTGGCAGTCGAGCTCGCCAATGTAGTGTCGGGTTTCGGCGGCTTCGGCGGGCGCACCTGCGAGAACGCCGCGCTCAGCGCGATCTCGCGCAGCAGCTCGGGGACGCGGTAGCCGTCCTTGATGAACTGCTCTTTCAGATACGCGAGGATCTGCCGGTCGCGGCTCATCGATACCGGCCCGCCCACGCCAAAGCTGTACATCCGGTTGACGATGCAGGACGGCAGCATCGGATGATCGCGCAGCGCCACGTTGAGGCCGTCCACATCCTTGAATTCGGTGCCGTCCAGATCGCCGCTGGTGTCCAGCGCCGCGCCATTCTCGTTGTCGCGGAAGCGACCGGCGCCATCGAAGTTCTCCAGCGCCAGTCCCATCGGATCGGTGATGAGATGGCAGCCGGCGCAGGAAGGATTGGAAGCATGCACGGCGAGACGCTCGCGAGCGGTCTTCAGGCTGGCATCCGGATCCTCGAGCAGGGAGAAATCCACATTCGGCGGCGGCGGCGGCACTTTCTGGCACAACACCAGCTCACGCAGCGCCTTGCCACGAAGCGTCGGCGAGCTGCGAGCCGGGTGCGCGTGCGATGCGAGGAAGCTCACCTGCGTGAGCAATCCGGCTCGCGGGCTGCCTTCCGGAAACTCGTACGGAACCCAGCCATCCACCGCCGGCACTTCATAGATCGCCGCGAGGTTCATGGACATGAAGGTCTTGCGCGAGGTGTAGAGATCGCGATAGTCCTCGTGGCGCGTGATCAGGTGATCGACGATGGTTCGCAACGTCTGCTCGCGCGCATCGGCCAGCGTGCTGCCGGTGACGGCGGGATACGCCATCGCGTCCTTTGCCAGGCTGTTGAACTTCTCGAACTCGAACAGATCCTCGAAGAAGGCACGCACGCCGTGCTCCAGGCGCGAGCTCTTCAACATCGCATCGACGATGCGCTCGCGGCCTTTGCGAGTCTGGATCTCGCCGCTTTCGGCCGCACGCAGCAGCTCGTCGTCGGGCGCCGAATTCCACAGGAAGAAGCTCAGGCGCGAGGCCAGCGAATAGGCATCCAGCCGGTACCGTCCCTTGTTGTCCGGATCGGGCTCGGGAACATCCACCACGAACAACATTTCGGGGCTGATGAGCATGCCCTCGAGCGCGGTGCCGAGGCCGGCATAGAAATCTTTCAGATCATCGGCGGTCTGCCCGGCGATGCGCACCAGTTCGGTGACCCGCGCTTCCGGCAGGGGGCGGCGATACAGGAGCCGGCCGGTGCTGCTGATGAACTGAGTGGCGCACTCCGCATCCGCGGCCTTCGGCGATTGCGGCTTGCAAGGCACGAGGAACTCGCGGTGGGCTTCATCCACCACCTTGCTGGCGATCGCGGTTGCCGCCTGGTG
>Ga0065721_10005650_pt1 | contig 12900 bp, 14 predicted proteins | sample Mesricmetagenome_FD_59108 | JGI IMG/M metagenome (GOLD analysis project Ga0065721, IMG submission 59108) | Mesophilic microbial community from rice straw/compost enrichment Sample: eDNA_1 v2 (version 2) | ecosystem: Engineered > Solid waste > Grass > Composting > Bioreactor | place: USA: Davis... | reverse complement strand
AAACCAATTGTGGTGGAACTGATCCAGCCAAGCTGGAAACGTGACGCCGTTCCAGTGCTGGAAGACCCATTCGAGTCAACGATGGAAGAACGGAAGGGCGCAGTCGCATCTGGGCTTGAGGCCTCAGGTCCAGAAACCAACCTTCTTGAGATACTCTCAATAAGGCGATGAGAAATGCAAAGATAGCGGGACAGGATTGCCTGGTGGCGGCATCGTGTCGTGTTCGATTTGGTATTGGACAACCCAATTGATCTTATTTCTCAATTCAATGTGCTAGATGGTCATGTTAAGCCTAGAGTATTGAAAGCATCATACGTCTTTAAGCTGTAGACCGAAACGAAAGGCCGATACATCCTCGCCTCCACCCCATTGATCCTAGTTCCTGTTGAAAGGAAGGTGAGCGCGGTCCCAATAATAGATGCGAGTGCGGACGGACCTACCATCTTCCAACCAACAGGTTATTCAGCCATATCCCGCATTCATCGTCCTCCCGAAAAGCTTGTTCATCGGGTTTTGCACATCATATTCCATCCGCCGTGCCAAAGGAGGAGGCAGGAGGTTCACATTATTCATGCTGATGTTCTGGTCGAAGGCAATGCTATGTGGTGGGTTGACAGTGGGGTTTGCAGGGGCCAGGGACAGCCCGAGCAGCTCGCCTTCTCCCTCTTCAATGAGATCGCGCAGCCTCTCCTGTCGCATCGACATTAAGACTTGGAGGAGGAATGCTGGGGTGATAGGTCGGTCGTGCTGTGTCGCATCGGTGGACGGCTCGGAAGGCGAAGCAGTCGACTCTTTTGAATCCAACGACGCTGGGCTATCGTGAACTGCGATCGGTATACCGCTTGTCCTACCCCGGGTTTTGCCCTTGTTCCTTGAGCTAGCATCCCCTGAGGCAAGAGACGAAATGGATATCCCCCCACTGGCGTCTGGCACTCCGTCATCCTTGTACCGGTCCCACAGGGTATAGAGCGAGATGATTTCTTGGGCAATGGTTGCAACAAGGGGGAGCGAAACATTTAGTTGTGCGAGAAAGGTGATGGGGTCAGGATTGCCCGCTGGTTGTGACGATGTGGATGCGGATGTCGAAAGGGTTGAGGGCGATGGATTAGATGGAAGGTTTGTAAATGAGGGCTTCGCAGGGAGGGAGGGAGGCGGCTTGAACTTCGACAAGGATGAAGGTACATTCGCTGATCCGGTTGGAGTCCCACTATTCGGAAGATTCGGGGTGTTTGCTTGGCGAGACGACCGACGGGGTTGCGGGGTCGACTCCTGGGAAGGGGATGCGGAGAGTGACCCGCCCTGAGTACGGTCAGGAGGGTGGAGGATGAAGGTCAGATAAAGCGCAGCAATAGCGATGAGGTGGGGAGGGTGGATTAGACAGAGCTCCGAGCGGTAGGTATCATTGATTATTGACCTGGAAACCCATCAATCATCGTGATACGAGCAAAAGCAGATAGCACGCACCATGCTGTCTGTAGTGCAGCCTCAGAGAGCACGAGTTTTCCAACACCTGTGCCCCAGTATCTTGGTCCTTCTTCAGAGCCGATGCCTATTCCTGCAGCCTCCCCTTCTTCAGTCTCCCCTTCCTCTTCCTCCTCACTGAACACCGACGCCCCATCCTGACTGCCCGAAGCTGGTTCCTTTTTGCAAAGAGCAAGTAGCGTCCGATAAGGGTGATACACCACAAGGTCGCACTCCAGGTCATCGACGAGGTAGAACTCCATCTCCGCGAGCTTTGAGTTGTCGGACGGGAAGGTCTTAATGCCATATGTTTGACTGAATAGAGATCTTGACTCTGAAATAACGTTCTTGATGTGTACAGACGACTCCTCTGCCTTTGCTGCGACGTATATGCATGCTGGAATGACAGCGAATGGGTCCGTTTCGCAGTAAGCGTTCTTGAGGTAGAACCTCCTGAAAAACACTGTTGCCGTTGCGATGACCCGCTGACGCAGCTGAAGTTTTTTGCCCAACTTCGTGATAACTGGGAGGAGGTAAGGCAGTGGTAGATGCAATGGTTGATATCTCACTTACCATTGGCGAAGAATATGGCTAAATAGTCGAGGTAGTCGGGGTCTTGAACATAGTCAAGGTCAATCGCGCGAGCTTGGTGAAGCGTGGCTCGGTCCACGATCCAACGTTTGCTGGATGAGTGCGTCAGAACATAAGAGTCATGTATCTGCGAGAATGGCGCGACCTTACTAGTGGGTACTGGCCCAGAAATCTGTTGACATGATGGTCAGGGCTCAAGAAGCGGCTGTGCCGGGTGCTTTGGTGCTTTGATATCTTAATTGAGGTAGGCCACAACTCCCGCGCCTCAGAAGCAGGGCCAAAGGGTCTGAGACGAGAGCTGGGCAAACGAAGAGGCCGCAGAATGAGGAAATAAATTAGGGTGGGAAGGTATGGAGATAAACAAGGACACGGTATCTAACGAAATAAAGCTGAAAAGCGGTCGAGAACAAGTAAAGCGAAGCAACGAACTCAGGCAACTCAGAATCCGGTACATACATCTCAGTTCAACAGCAAGGTTCTTACAATGACAATACAACAATATCAACAGAAAATACAAGAGTTCCATGGATACAATATCACACGTCTCAGGCACCATTGCAGGTAGCTGTCGGAAGTGGGGCGGAAACAGCGTCCCAAGCGCTAACGCACGCCAGATTAGTCCAAGACACACTAAGATGGCTGCGACGAACTCACTCAGGATAGGAGCACCCAGCGACAGGGCTGATGTCAATGGGAATAGCTCGTCAATAAACATTCAATGAAAAGAGAAAAGAGAACATACACAAAGGCAAGTTGGTTATCATCAAGGTTATTCCACCCAGTGCCCACAACCTCGTTCGGCGCTGCGCTGAATGTTGGCGCAAACAGTGACTTGATGGTGCCGGTGGGGGTATATGTCGGAAGCAGGGCGATCGCTGTTCCGGAGAACGACGGGGAGATGGTTGGGGGAGGGAACGTGTGCGATGCGGAAGCCGTAGGTTCAAGCGTTCCTGCCGCTGCCTGAGAACCAAGGAGTTGAGAATGCGTATAATTTCAAGAGAAGTGTTGCGCGTACTCCACCAGTTGCAGTAGATGGGTAGTTACCATCGAACGGTGAAGATGATTGCAAAACGCCAGCACAATAACCGATCGCTTCTCGGGGATCTACAGCAAATATCAGCCTCGTGCAGAGTCGCGAGAGAGCGCCTGCGCAAAGGGAACGCACCTTTGGGAATCCAGCCTTTCTCCAGTCCAAGTTGATAGTGCCACATCGGAGATGAGGATGTTCCCAACCGAGTCGAATTTCCGATTTTCCATGTCCAGAAGAAGAAGTCCTGTAGTGCATCCATTGAGGCCAGAGTAACCTGCTTGATTCCATTGATAGTGGCCTGACTCCAATTCTAGAGGTCCAGTTAGCACCGCTGATGGGTTCATTTTTAACGTAGCCGATGCTCACTGCCCAGTTATCCCATTGTGCGCAGCCAGCTGGCCCATCGCCGACCATCCCGTTCAGCCTAAACGGATACTGAATAACAGCATCAACGAGTTTTCGAAGACGACGCACCATAGCCCGCAGTTGTTGATGGCTGCAGAGAACTCTCCGCCAATCGTCACGCCAAACACGGCTTGGGAGCGGTTGGTTGCAATCGCCCACGAGCTGAAAAGCGTGAGCATGTCGTAAAAGGACAGTGAAAGAGAAGTGCATACCAAGCCTTTGGGACGCTTTCCTCTGGTCTATGTACAGGGTGAGTTGTGCGAAGAAAAGAAGGAAGGTCGACAAAACTTACGTTGCTTCCATGCTATTCTCCATGAATGCGAGGTACTGAAAGGAGAAAATCAGATGAACACACCGCACTTCGGCGCTCGATAAGACTTACAGGGTGCTGGTCGAGTGCTACTCGGTCGGCACCAGCCAGGAATCTCAAGGGAAGATAAGTCATCGAAGTCGCTACATTCCAGAAGAACGTACCCTTCCCAAATAGCAGGCTGTGGCATTGATTTGAACGGGTGACGTCGCGGAAATCAGGCGATAGGACTCACCCCTTGGAAGCCTTCGTGGATAGCAATGAAAGGACCATGGGGAGCACCGATGCCACTGAAGAGTTGACTTGAAGCTCGTTGTCACCGGAAGAGCAGAGAGAAACTACCTTGACTTTCGCATCGCTTCGTATGCTGCATAGTAGAAACTCTTGACAGCCTGTTCTCCAATGGTTCCCCACAATATTTCGTTGACGATTCCAACCCTGCATGATCTCAAGTCAGAACCCACATCGCCCAAGTCGGACAGGAGACGGACATCCGAACGACATCTTTGTACTGAGGCTGGCTGACGAACTGGGTGATGATCCGAAGGTACGTCAGGGTCCTCTGTGCATTCGCAATGCCCATAACGCCGTGCATACTAGCATGGGTGGGGTTAGAGCCCTCGACGGGGACGAGGATGACGAAAGGCGAGGCAAGTCACCTACAAGTTCACGCTGCCAGCTACGAGAGAAGGGGTCAGATATCAAGCCAAGAAGGGTACATCTCAGTTTTTCGCTGACCTTTTCCTGAATGATTCTGAATCCGTCGATCAGCAATTTTGCACTTGGTGAAGGAGGGATTAGTTTGCGTACCCATGCATTCTGACTTCCTGGCAAGGCGTGGAGGTCCAGATAGATACGGATTCCATACTTTCGTCCCCACTGGATACTATTGGAAAACCGCTAGCTTCAGGCGTGTATGAGAGCGAGAGCGAAGAGCCTCACGCTTTAAGGAAGTACGTCCAGGAGGTCCCCACTAGGAATGGCTCGTCGTTCATTGTTTCAATGGCCCAGAAGCCGATGGGTATACGAACCCAATTCAGCCCGGCAGCTGAAAGAGTAGCAGATTAGCGCACGAACTAGAACCTGAGAACATTGGATGTACCTACCAGCAATGTCAGCGAAGTCTTTCTCTGTCTGTAATCCCAGGTTGATTTATCAGACCAAGAGGACAAAGTAGTGCTGACTTACGATGAATGTCTTGTAATGCTCTTCCATTGCCCGAGGGAGGTCAGGGCCCATTGCGAGCGATAAGGTCCATTCATCAACGACAGTGATGTTCTTGTCATTGACGAGATACTTTTCGTAGAGTCCAGGGCAGATGAACGGCTCGGTCACTGAAATGCCAACCTATGAGAGCTCATTCGCACATAAATTGAATAGCAGACTCACCCAGCCAACCCCTGGGAGGACGGAAATGTGAGTGCGCCGAAGCTAACAGAGAAACAAATGGACATACCCCAGGTTGACACCACGAATGATATCTGTCCCCCACCTCCATTCTTCAGTGCCAATTCTCGGACTCCACTCTTGTGCCTTGCCGCCCCTTGCGAACGGCCTTTTGGGATCTGCAACCCATTCTCCACCGAAATTGTTCACATAAGTGAAGGTTTGCCCATCCTCCATGGTGACCAGGCTACCAGATTTGCCAGAAGTGCCAGAATTGCCCAATCCTCCATTGGGACCCACACCTGCGGTCGGCGAAGAGGAGCCCCCCGTTGATGAGGTTGAACCCTTATTCTTCTTCCCCACGGTGAAGACGAGTGCTAGAACAACCGCGAGGATGACCAGAAGGCCAACAAATGCAGCGATGGCAAGTTTGACTGACTTGTTTTTGGCCAAGGCGCCGCGCTTGGCATATGTGTCTTTCGTTGGTTGAGTTGACTCACGTTGGCCTTGGTACTGCGACGTATTCGTGTCAAGTTCGTCAAGGGAGCAGATGCACAATTCAAGAACCGCATTACGCACCATGTCATAGATTTCGTCTCCCTGCCAAGCGTTTTGAGATTGTGTGGGGCTTCCCTGAGCCCGAGCAGTCATCTCTAGGTGTTCTTTTGAGTGGATGTCGGTGTAAGGGCCTGCTCCTGAAGTCATAAAGGTTTAAGTATAGGGGCGACTGCGTGGAAGCTCGGGAAGAGAAGCGACCATCGAACAATAATGGGGAACCTTTCCCGATCGTTGTGTTCTCTTCTGCGCACAATTGGAGGCTGTGTCGCATGTCATCGCTTGCGGCAACCCCATGTCTCGACCTTCCCTGACTCATGACCTACCCAAGGGCCAAAGGAACGACAAAGGGCTTTAGTGGTTCACTTCTGAAGAAGCAGGGAGCTCTAGTGTATCAAGAAGAATCGCCAGTCTTACATTGGATCACCGAGATGGCGCATATCCCACACTTGATTGCAAACAATAGTTTCAGGATCTGCGAACCGTGCGATTGGGTCGTTTACGGTACACTGAAGCAAGGAACATTGATTTCATATAAAGCAGAGGCTCGCCCTCCTGAAACATTGATCATTGGTATCCATTGAATGAATGGTTGACCGCGAAAGCGATTCGACATCACGGCCTGTTCTCGGCTTATCAGTAAAGTGCAGCACTCCCTGCATGACCGAAAGTCGCTGTACATAACCAGTGATCTCATCTCCTGCTTGGAACATAGTTGGGAAGGGCGTGAAAGATAGTCGCCTCCGCCCTAGCGTCCATCGACCGACGTAAGCCAACATCACAGAAATGATGACACTTATTGAGCCATCCGGCCCAGTCTACCCCGCTACTCGAAGTGGCACAGAAAGATATCAAAGAGACTGAATTCTCCTCCATTAGCCAGGGAGCAGATCAAATTATATGCGCGTACAATGCATCCTTATTACGCCCCATTATCCCTGTCCATCCGCCTTCGCTTCCTCTCCTGCTCTTCGAGAATCAATGCCTCTGCGGCGGTTAGGTTTCGCTTCTTGGGCTCAGACGGGGAAGGATCGTCCTTTGCTGAGCTACTGGAAGCTGCCGCCATCTTGAACACATTCGGTCGTTTCAGAGGGTTCGCGGTCTTGAAGGCGTTACCAGGCTTCAAAGGATTCATCTTCAGGCCAACAGAGCCTGCCGTCGATGACGTCGAGGCCGGTGTCGAGGCGACCGCAGGTTTGGCAAGCGAGATGTTCAGAACCACCTTCTCTGCACCCTCCTCACGTTTCAGCACCCTCTCGGTTTCCGGTGGAGGGCTCTCCGTCTCGTCTTCCTTCTTCTCAGCGGCGGCCTTCTCAATCTGCTCAGCAATCAGCTGGCGCTCTCTTGCCTCGTCTGACATCGTCAGGCGCTCCTTCTTCATTGACGCTTCCTGTTGTTGAGATGAGGATATATGCGTACTCAGTGAAGAAACGAGATGTACCTGTTTTGCTAGCGCCTGCGGGCTGTTGTCAATCCAAGCTATCCACCAGCCCTTCTCTGTCTCATCCACACGTGCAACACCAGTACGACCGAGATGTTTCACAAACTCTGAAAGGGTGACCCAGCGAGTTGCGTTCATGTGTAAATGGTTCTTGTCCGAGATGTATTCTTGGTACACTCGATTGGCAAGCACTCGTTTCGTCCCAAATCTGTACACACAGTCAGTACTGCTCAGTCATTGGTCCATAGAGGACTCACCGTCTTGAAAGCACTGCAACGAATTCAGACTGGAACTGACTAGAGAAACTCTGAATGTGGCTTGAGGCGTTCTCCCCGACCACCAACATTTGCCTAAGATGTGACTCGGATGCCGCATGACACTTGAAGCCGTTCTCGTCTCGACACTGCTTCTCACAGACCTGGCAGTACCATCGTAGGCGCTGCAAACCCTTCGACTTCATCTTGTTTGCGACATACTTCGGTGTTCCCACTGTGTCCTCGATTAGATAGGTCACAACTGAACAACCGGTCATAGACTTACCTTCAGCTCGCGGCATCTTTTGAGCGTCGTAAGTTTGTGTGATCCTGGGGGTATAAGAGAGACAGAGGGAGGGAGAGTTATGGGAGGTGGTAGTTGTTCTCCAAGCCTGACCGGTTGCGGTGCCTTGGATGAGTAACTGTGGCGGTGCCTGAAAGCCTTTGACAAATATAGCCAAAATCCAGCAGCCCACGCTCCAATCTTGGGCGCTAAAATGGACCGCGGCCATGAGTTGCCAATACGATGCCAGTGTAGCGACCAGTAGCACAGTACGGTCTACACCGCGTCTTATGTTCGCAGGATACCAAGACGGATTGTTTACTAACGACACCTTCTGATCCTCGAGAATATTCTTCAGCAAGCTGGTTAACGATTGGATGCTGAGCTTTTCCTGAGGAGTGGATGATCACGACTGAGGCTGCAAGCCAGGTTCAAAGAGCTAGACTTGACAATGTGACAGAGATATAGTGGCCACATTCCTAACTGCCAATTATCTTGAAGGTTCCAGGAAGAGATTTAATTCCAATCGACGGGTTGGAAGATGTTTCAGGAGGAAGTCAATCTGCTATCACCGGTTTTTGAGAAGAACAAGCCTATCCGCGTCAGCAATCCCAGTGTGAGGACTGAGATCAACCAAATGGCTTATGCTGCTAGGAGATATGTCCTCTAGTAACCCTCGAACCATACCACAACATTCATTGACCCATCTGCGAAGCGGCGCCCGAGGTAAAGTGTCCGAATAACGAGTTGAGATCCGACAGAGGTTACATCCCAGGCCAAGAACCAGGAGAACAACTGGTTGTAACTCGCAGAGCCTCCATGTGTACGAAATGCTCTGTCCAGATGGTACCGATCGCATAACCGTGTCAGAGCACTGCACATGAACTCGGCGGCCGGGAAAGAAGTCTCAACTTCGCTTTCCTTTCGAATCTTTCACCTGGTATCCCCGCCGCCTGTCCAGTCTCACTCATACAGGCGTTGTTACAGTCTCGGACCCCGGCTTCTCATCGAAATGCAAATAAAAAAACGCCGGAGTGGCGTCGACCGCCTCGTGCAAGGATCTTCGTTGCGAGGTTAACGACGAAGAGTCCCCAGGGTGCCACGCTGCAACTGCACTGGAAATCAAAAGGAACCTTTCTGAGCGGTGTTCAAAGAGACTAGTCACCAGCCTCTCTAAAGGGTGGTAGCAGTAGCACAGGAAGTGCGCAATCACACTTTTCACAATCTGGTCATACCTTCAGAGTGACCGCGCCTGCCATCCTGTCGAACCTGCCACCAACGTCAACGACAGTTGCTTGGTCTACTTACGTACTGTTTGTCAGATCCCATGCCTCGTAGCCGAGTTCAGAGCTCAGCTCTTCCCGCCCATTGACTCTCTTGACGCCGGCCCCCGATGTCCTCTCTCCAATTAGTCGTCGCTATTCAAGAAGAGGACCGACAGAGAACCAATATTACTCCACCGATCCGAAGGCGGTCCGATGAGACTGCGACCTGATATCCTTGATGGAGAACTCGAAGCTCGAGTCCTCCGCTGTCAAACACAAGCGTCTCGCGCATAAAAGATTAAGAGGTCTCCCCGAGGCATTTTAGGAAGATCTCTGATTAGATCACCCCCTGGTTCATCTCGCCTTGCTCTGGATAAGATTAACCAGAAGTTGAGCGCAGCATGATGATACTGGTGGAGCATGAACACTGAAACGGGGTACAGGAAGACGGATTCTGCCCTATCCCCGATGCGTTGGACAGAGTTTGAGAATACCCACGACTTTCGATAGATTCTTGAAAAGAAAACCGACTCCCCGTAAACAGGAGTGCCCGGGACAATCTATGTCCAACCGCGCGATCGCGCTGAGAAAACGCACTCATACAAGACAAATGTAGCATTGTCCCAGACCTACGGTATTGCTCGTGGCCTGCGCGTTCGAGACTGAGTGGCAGTGGTTGTGTGCTCCTGGCCACATTAGGCCAAGGACGATCTGCCACGAGGTATTTGGGGACGAGAATTAGTGTCGCATGGAGAGGATTAGGAGTTTCAGGCCTGGTCTCCCTCCGACCCCGCACCTCCGTCCCGCCCTGATGGGCTGCAACGCCGTTTGCACCCATTCCGTCTCATTCCTCGTCGGAACTCGCCAATGAAAATCGGCGTCGAGCCTGTACCCGTCTTTACAGGCGTTCAACCCTTGTAGTACTTCAAATCACGCCTCACGCAAACTCCGAGGTTTTGGCGCCTGATGCCAGAGCCCAGGGAGCACTCTAGGGCACTCGTCGAGGTTTAGTCAAGGCACGGCCCCACGGAGTGTGCGGCATCAAATGCGATCGGGCCGGTCAATGTCCTGACACCGTAGAAGAGGATGAGATATGTATGGCCTGTGCGAGTATCGACAGTGAGTAAAGAGTATTGATCAGATAAACCTGGGTTAGCCAGAAGAAGATTCCGCTCATTGTTTTCCTCACGAGCTCTTCGCTTTCTTCCCATGCCGACGCAAATACTTCCTCGCGCTGGGTAGACCAAACTACAAAAGTGTGTCAGTAATAGAAAAGTGAAGTAAGAGCGTGTCTCCTTCACGTCGTCCGCGGGGAGCAAGGTGCGAATGAACAAACCCAGAATACTTACTTGGAACGTCGGGTACAGTACCAGGAGAGCGGCGGCGATAGACCAACCCCATTTTACCCTGGAGGGGAGGGGCTCGGTGAATTGCCCCTTGCTCCATTTTGTTATGACTAGCAGCTCCGTGACGATTGTGGCCAGCAATAACCATACATGCTGCCCCATCCTCACCGCCCGCCTATGAGGATATCGCGGATCAGTTAGTTGAATTCCACAAAGAGTAGTCGATGGAGGAACGGATGTACCTCGGGTCATTAATGTATTGGAAGAGCTCTCGCACTGCTGGTAGGGCGCAGAGGAACACGAAAGTGAGCCTCAAGATAATAATGGGATGATCAGGTTCCATCCAAAGCAAACTCTGACATTCCGGTCAACAGCCTCGTCGATCGGAGGGCGGAGGAACGTACCTTTAAATAGAAAGGGTTGAGCTCGGCAGCGAGAAAGACCGCCAATAGCGAAACCACGGTGATATAATGGAGAAAGTCCGTCGCCGTTCCCCACTTGAATGCCGTGAAGTCGTGTGGCGAGAACTGACTGAGGACCCGTTTGGCCTTAGATCTTATCCCCTTAGATTGACGGAAACCCCTCCATTCGTATGGCTAATGATGGCGGATTTGATCAATAACTGAGACGATAAGATCTAGGCGGAGTCGCGCACCTTCACTTCGAGATACTGACAGACCTTCATTCCTAAAGTGACACATTAGCATGACAGGAGAGTAACATTGGATATGATCGTGGCATACCAAGGTAGGTCCCAAGCCAGTTGCACATCAGTACGTCGAGTACCCACTGCAAATACAAATGCTCAGAATACTATTGCTGGATGAGATATATCCTTGACTTGCATGGTCCCACCAGCACTGGGAAAGTTAACTTCTGTTAGCAACCGCTGGGAGACGGTGTACACGCACGACAACGAACCTCTGCAAAATTTGGAAGCTGATGCTGAAGACTATACTCTGCGAGTTCGAACGCGATGCTTAGAATCTAGGCGAGTTTAGCCCAAGGTTCCGCTTTTGCCGTCCAGGACACTCACCCAGCAAAACCAATAGTCACGGAGGATCATCGCTTTACCAAACCAGCCGAGCGCATGAGCCAAACAAAAGATGTCAATGGCATTCTAAACGAGGAGAAGTAGATCAGAAAGCTACGCTCAATTCTCCGAAGATGAAGCACTATGTAGCCCACTTACCCAGAGATTCCTAGCTGTCAATGCACAGTCCTCGGCATAACTCTTTTCTGGGAGTGGCTTCCCCAGATTCGAGTCGATATAGGTCATCATGTTCCTAGCCGTCGGTAGATCCTGGAAGAGCAGAAAGACCAGCCCCAGTTCGTACAGAAGGTTGACACCAAGTACGATGCGCCAAAATGCAGGGTGTGGACGAATGAATGGTCCATCGCGAAATTGAATCATAGAGAAGGTGAGAAACGACGCGATAGCGGCGTATACCCCACTGCAACGGATGAGCGACGAATTGCGGGGAAAGGATCTGATCCGGGCTCACACTCTTCGTTTGTCCCGTCCCTCCTCGAGCACATCTTGGGACATAGCAACGTAGGCCAAAGTAACCAGGCCGCATGTTAAAGCAGTCAATGTCAATGGTTTGTAAAAGAACCTATGGGGCGGAGGGATGGTGCATCAGCGGACCGTGAGGTTGAGCTCTCCAGTCCACGCACTCGACACTGGGATCTTGCTTCTCCTGAAAAGGTGTGGTTCTCGTGTAAGATTCTGTCCTGTCGGCCTGGGAAAATCTATCAGACAACGACTCTACGAGAAGCTCTGGGGCTGTACACACATCGTACCCTAGGCGAATTGACAGGTCAGTTGAAGGGGCTACGCAACCAAGTGGACGAGACGTACAACGAACTGGAACACCACCCACACCTGGGTGAGGCTCTGACTCGTTTCCCCCAGGCGTCAACATATCAGAGTCGTCCTCAGGGGATGTCGGTGACACCTCAACCATGCTGTCGCGTCTCGTCGAAGCCATTCTAGAATTTCCAAATTCGTGGTTCAAGTGAGCGCTTCAGTAACTGAAGGAAAGGCTGCTGGTGAGCCGGAACTCCTCCAGTCATAAGAGAAATAGACAGACCTGCGTTAAAAGCAGCCCACGGTTGGTGGTGAGGGTTGAGAGCAAAAGGCGATGCAGACCGAACGCCACGACACGGAGCTCGAAGGGACTGCGCTGTCGTGACGTCACGACCGCTTGGATCAGTGAACCCTGCGTGACTGGACCTCCTCGGTCGAACGTCAACGCAGTTCCCTCACTTCCTCCTGCTCTCCTCCTATGACTTACTTGTGCCCCGAAAGCACATGCCGATGCCCTGATATCTGCTTCGCTGAGGTCAATTGAAGCTGACATTCACTTGAAGCACCATGTTGATCGTCAACTGGAGCACGGGCGCTAATATCGTGCTGGCAGCTTTAGTGGGTGCTTTTAGGTCGGACTGGAATCCGACGAGAAGCTCGCCCAATCACTGTTATAGTGTATAGACCGTTGCTTCTGATCTATCACCGAAGTTCAGGCGACTCAAGGAGAGATGTCGCTGCCACTCAGTCTATTGCTCCTCGG
>Ga0065721_10052024_pt1 | contig 12902 bp, 16 predicted proteins | sample Mesricmetagenome_FD_59108 | JGI IMG/M metagenome (GOLD analysis project Ga0065721, IMG submission 59108) | Mesophilic microbial community from rice straw/compost enrichment Sample: eDNA_1 v2 (version 2) | ecosystem: Engineered > Solid waste > Grass > Composting > Bioreactor | place: USA: Davis... | reverse complement strand
GCTCTCACCGGAATTTCCCATCCCCGGACCCAGCCTCCGTTAACGATGCAGAGGCCTCCCGACTGTCGCCGGACGGTTGATCGTTGCAACCCCATCTCCACCCGGCTGATGGGGGGAGAATAAGGGAGGTGGTGGGGGTGGGGATAAGTTTTCCGGGAAGACGCGATGCAGCACCCTCCCCGGGACCGAAATCAGGCGCCATTGCCTGCCGACACCCCCTCCCAGCTCCGCTAGGCCTTTCGGCCAAGCTGCGCAACCTCCCCCATCAAGGGGGCGGTGGGAGTTCGGTGTTTGCCGCACGATCCCGCCACCCACCGCTCGTCACCCTCGGGCTTGACCCGAGGGGCGTTCACAGGCGCCGCGAAGCGCGGCGTTTGCCGCGCCCTATTTCTTGAGCTTCAGCGGACCGACCATTTGTTCGGGCTTGACCTCGGCGTCGAATTCCTCGCCGGTGAGCAGGCCGAGATTGATGGCCTCCTCGCGCAGGGTCGTGCCGTTCCTGTGGGCCGTCTTGGCGATCTTGGCGGCGTTGTCGTAGCCGATCTTCCGGTTGAGCGCGGTGACCAGCATCAGCGACTGATCGACAAGCTGCTTGATGCGCTTGGTGTCGGGCGCGATGCCCACGGCGCAATTGTCGTTGAAGCTCTTGGCCGCGTCGGCCAGCAGCCGCACGCTTTGCAGGAAATTATAGGCAATGACCGGCTTGAACACGTTGAGCTCGAAATTGCCCTGGCTTGCCGCGAAACCGATGGCGGCGTCATTGCCCATCACCTGGGCCACCACCATGGTCATGGCTTCGGACTGGGTCGGATTGACCTTGCCCGGCATGATCGAGGACCCCGGCTCGTTTTCCGGAATGGTGATTTCCCCGAGGCCAGAACGCGGGCCCGAGGCCAGCCAGCGCACGTCATTGGCGATCTTCATGAAGGCCACGGCGAGCTGCTTGAGCGCGCCCGAAGTGCCGACAAAGGCATCGTGACCGGCGAGCAGGGCGAATTTATTGGGCCCGGTGACGAAATCGTGGCCGGTCAGCTCCGCGATTTCCCTGGCCACGGCCACGGCATAATCGGGATGGGCATTGAGCCCGGTGCCGACGGCGGTGCCGCCCAGGGCCAGTTCCTTGAGCTGGGGCATACTCGCCTTGATGGCGTCGAGCGCATAATCGATCTGCGCCACCCAGCCCGAGATCTCCTGGCCCAGGGTCAGGGGCGTCGCGTCCTGCAGATGGGTGCGGCCGATCTTGACCACGTCCATATATTCGTCCGCCTTGGCGGCGAGCGTGTCGCGCAGCAGGCCGACGCGTTCATAGAGATAATTCTCGACCGCCTCGACCGCCGCGATATGCATGGCGGTGGGATAGGTGTCGTTGGAACTCTGGCTCATATTGACGTGGTCATTGGGATGGACCGGCTTTTTCGACCCCATGACCCCGCCGGCCATTTCGATGGCGCGGTTGGAAATGACCTCGTTGACATTCATGTTGGACTGCGTGCCCGAGCCGGTCTGCCAGACCACGAGCGGGAAATGCTCGCCGAGCTTGCCTTCGATCACCTCGTCGGCGGCGGCCACGATCAGGTCGCGGGTCTTTTCGTCCATGAGGCCGAGCTTGGTATTGGCCAGCGCGGCCGCCTTCTTGAGAATGCCGAAGGCGCGCACGATCTCGGTGGGCATCTTTTCCCCGCCGATATCGAAATTCATCAGGGAGCGGGCCGTCTGCGCGCCGTAATACTTGTCGCTCGGGACCTCGATATTGCCCATGGTGTCCGATTCGACGCGCTTGCTCATGACTGCCTCTGCTCCTTGTGGGCCGCTTCTCTCGGCGGCGGAAAACCAAACGGCCGACCCTTGTGGGGGCCGGCCGCTCGAATATCAGATAAAGCGCATCGGCGCCAAACAGCCTTTCGGCTTACTTCTTGACCGCCAGGATCTGGCGACCGCGATACATGCCGGTCTTGAGGTCGACGTGATGCGGACGACGCAGCTCGCCCGAATCCTTGTCTTCGACATAGGTGGGGTTGGCGATCGCGTCGGCCGAGCGGCGGAAGCCGCGCTTCATCGGCGAGGTCTTGCGTTTTGGCACAGCCATAATCGGTACTCCGAAAATCAAAATCGTTGCGCCGCCGAAAGCGGCCAGAGACGTGTCTCTGTCAGGATTGGGGGGCTCTATAGAGCAAGACTGGCGGCTTGGCTAGGGGCTTCGCGCCGTGCCGAAGGCAAATTCGCTCCTATGGAACGAATTTAGGCGAGAAGGCCATGAGACGGCGCTCGAATGGCGGGGCTATGGCCGCATCTGCTCGATATCGGTGTGGATGAAGTCGTTTCCCTTGAACAGGAGCGGCACGGCATTGGCTCGCGCGCAGGCATAAGCGAAACAATCGCCCATATTGAGGTCCGCGCGGTGGCGGCCCTTGCCGAAGCGCGCGAACGCCTCCACCGCCAGTCGCCCAACATTTTCCGTAATTTCGACCACTTCGGCGCGAGCCTCTGACACGAACAGGTCTACCAGGGCCTGTGCCTCCTCAACCGGGCAGTCGCGCTTGCGCGCCAGGCCGGCAACGGCCTCATAGATGGCAATAGGCGAGATCAGGATTTTTTCTGCCCGGTCAAGCGCAAGGGCCAGAGCTGGGGCATCATCGTCCCCGCTGAGGACCGATATGACCGCAGAAGCATCAACGAACATCACTCCTCGCCCGACAGCGCGTCAAAGAACGCCTTGTCTGCATCCTTGCCGGAAGCCGGGAAAGTCCGATAGCGATCAGCCAGCGGCTTCAGTCGTTCTGAAAGCGGAATGGCATCCTTGCGACGTGAATATTCTGCTTCCACCGCATGACGGATCGTGTCGGTCAGGCTTTGCCCGGTCAGGCGCGCCAGTTTGCGCACCGCATCGTCGGTCGCATGGTCGCGAACATAGAAAGCCATATATACATCCTTTCGAATTGGTATATACAAAATCGGCCTGGAAGATTCAAGAGCCGCTAAAGCGCCAGCCTTCCGTCATGGCCGACGCAGGCGGCGCGCTCGCCATATTGGCGGGCGCGGTTTTCCACGATGCCGGCCACCCGCAGCAATCCGGCATTGGGGCGGGCCGGATCGCGCAGCAGCGGATTGGGCAGGGTGACGGCGAGCAGGCTCGCCGTGCGCCAATCGAGATTTTGCGGTTCGCGCCCGAAGGCATGGGCGCTGCCGGCGGCGACGCCGAACTGTCCGGACGGGCCCCATTCGGCGATATTGAGATAAATCTCCATGATCCGCTTCTTGGGCATGACCAGATCGATATAGGCGGCCAGCGGCACTTCCAGCGCCTTGCGCAGCACGCTCTGCCCATTCCACAGGAACAGGTTGCGCGCCACCTGCATGGTGATGGTGGAGGCCCCGCGCGCGTCGCGCCCGGCCAGGTAATTGTCGACCTCCGCCCGCAGCGCCGCGACATCAATGCCCCAATGGCGGCAGAATTGCCCGTCTTCGGAGAGGATCACCGACGCCTTGAGCCGGTCGGAAATGTCGTCGATATCGCGCCAGATACGGGTGACGTCCTGGCCCGTGGCCATGCGCGCCAGCATGGGCACCGAGACCGGCTGGACCACGAGATAGACCGGGGTGAGCACCAGCGGAATGGCCACCAGCCCCGCCAGGATGACGAGGGGAATGCGCAAGAAGCGCCAGATCGTCTTGGAGCGCCGGGCCATGGCTTCCTCTTAGCCGCTGCGCCGCCGATAGGCCAGTACGCAGACGCCCTTGCTCCCCACGGGGCAAACGGCTAGCAACAGGCCATGTACGACTTTTCCGCCGACAGCGCCGATTGCGCCGGGGCCCTGGAGGCCGCCCTTTCCGAATACCTGACCGGCAACGGATTGTCGGGGCCGGGCCCGGCCGCCGACCGGCTGATCGAGGCCATGCGGCATGGGAGCCTGGCCGGCGGCAAGCGCTTGCGCCCCCTCCTGGTGCGGCAGGCCGCCGCCATCTTCTCGGTGCCGCGCGAGCGTGCCCTGCCCGCCGGGCTGGCCGTGGAAATGGTGCATTGCTATTCGCTGGTCCATGACGACCTGCCGGCCATGGACGACGACAATGTGCGCCGCGGCCGCCCCACCGTGCACCGGGCCTATGACGAAGCCACCGCCATCCTGGCCGGCGACGCCCTGCTGACCCATGCCTTCGCCGTGCTCGCCCGGCCCGATTGCCACCCCGATCCGGCGGTGCGCGTGGCCCTGGTGGCCGAACTGGCCGCCGGCGCCGGCGCCGGGGGCATGGTGGGCGGGCAGATGCGCGACATCGAGGGGGAAAGCACCCGCTTTTCCGAAATCGAGATCGCCACCATGCAGGCGATGAAGACCGGCGCGCTGATCCGCGCCTCGGTGCGCATGGGGGCCCTGCTCGGCGGCGCCGATCCGCGGGCGCTCTCCGCCCTCACCGCCTATGCCGAGGCGGCCGGGCGCGCCTTCCAGCTGGCCGACGACATTCTCGACGTCACCGCCTCGCCCGAAACCATGGGCAAGGCCACCGGCAAGGATGCAGAGGCCGGCAAGCAGACGCTGGTGTCCCGATATGGCCTGGACGAGGCGCGGCTGCTGCTGGACCGGATCGTGGGCGAGGCCCTGTCGGCCCTGCGCACTTTCGGCCCCCGCGCCGACGGGCTGCGCGCCACCGCCCGCTATTTCGCCAGCCGGGAGAAGTGAGCATGGCCGCGCTGCACAGCGTCAATATCGGCATCCCGCGCAATATTCCGGGCACCCGCACCCCCACCGGCATCTATAAGGAACCGGCCGCCGGGCCGGTCGCCATTACCCGCGAGGGCCTCGAAGGCGACATCATCGCCGACCGCCAGCATCATGGCGGGGCCGACCAGGCCGTCTATGTCTATTTCGAGGACGATTACCAATTCTGGGCCGGCGAGGGCGTGGCCACGGCGCCGGGACTTTTCGGCGAGAACCTGACCATTGCCGGCCCCGATAGCGCCCATACCGCCATCGGCGACCGTTTCGCCATCGGCGATGTGGTGCTGGAAGTGAGCTATCACCGCACGCCCTGCATGACCTTCGCCGCCAAGATGGGCGAGCCCCGCTGGCTCAAGCGCTTCCACCAGGCGCGCCGGCCCGGCGCCTATTGCCGGGTGATCACCCCTGGCAAGGTGGAAGCGGGCATGGACATATCGGTCACGCCCTATGCCGGCGAGCGCATTTCAATGGCCGAACTCATGGGCCTGGACGGCATGGCCGACCTGCCCCGCGACTTCATGCGCCGCGCCCTGACCACGCCGATCCGCGACAAGACGCGGTTCAAATATGAAAACCGCCTCGCCAGCCTGTTCTGAGACCGATCCATGAGCCTGCAATCCGTCCGCGACGACCTCGCCGCCCGCGCCCCCGACCTGATCGTCATCGTCACCGAGGCCTCGACCGCCACGGTGCAATTGGCCGCTGCGGTGCATGGGGTGGAACCGGGGCAGATCGCCAAGACGCTGTGCATCCGCGTCAAGGACGAGGAATTCCTGCTGGTGACGCGCGGCGATGCCCGGCTCGACAACCAGAAATCCAAGGCCGCCTTTGGCGGCCGCCCCCGCATGCTGGGCGCCGAGGACGTGGAGCGGCTGACCAGCCACAAGGTGGGCGGGGTCTGTCCCTTCGGCCTGCCGGCGCCGCTGCCGATCTTTCTCGACACCTCGCTCAAGATCTATGATCTGGTGATCCCGGCCGGCGGCGACACCCATGCCTCGGTCAGGCTCGACCTGGCGCGGCTGGCCGAATTGTGCGGCTCGCGCTGGGTGGATGCCTGCCAAATGCCCGAATGAGGCCGCCGGAAGACTTCATCCGCAGCCGGCTCGTGCCGGAACCCCTGCCTTTCCGGCCCGACATAAAGCTCTATCGCCCCACGCCGCAGAGCGGGCTCATCGCCTGGCTCGCCGAACAGGGCCGGGCCGAAGACCCGCCCTATTGGGCCTATGCCTGGGCCGGCGGGGCGGCGCTGACGCTGTATATGCGCGACAATCCGCACCTGGTGGCGGGCAGGAGCGCGCTCGATTTCGGCGCGGGCTCGGGCCTGGTGGGTATAGCGGCCGCCCGGGCCGGCGCCATCGTGGCGGCCTTCGAGCCGGACCCGATCGGCCGGGCAGCCATTGCCCTCAATGCGGCGGCCAATGGCGTGACGATCGAAATCGTCGATGTGCCAATGGCGGCCGAGATCGTCCTGGCGGGCGATGTGTTCTACGACAAAGCCGTGGCGGGGCGCACCCTGCCCGCGCTCCAGGCCCTGGCGGCAAAGGGCGCCACGGTGCTGGTGGGGGACCCTTTCCGCCGCGACCTGCCCCAAGCGGCGCTGACGCTGCTGGCCGAATATGAGGTGCCGGACATGGGCGGCGGCGCCTGGCTGCGGGCCGGCATCTTCGCCCTGCGCCCCTAGAACATCGGACATGCCCACCGGAACCTTGCCCGGAAAACCGCCCTGTCCTATATCCCAGCCGCGAGGACGACCTCCCCCATAATGGGTATCGTTCGGGACGGCCCGGAAAGTATGGTGATTCCCATGCGCAATACCGCCGACCGTATCCGCCACGCCGTCTCTTTCGAGATCATCGGCATCCTGCTGGCCACGCCCCTGGCCGCCTTCGCCTTCCAGCTCCATGCCGGCGACAGCGCCGTCATCGTCATCGGCAGCGCCACAATCGCGATGGCCTGGAACTATGTCTACAATTTCATCTTCGACCACGCCATGACCCGCTGGCGCGGCACGACGCTCAAATCCCCGCCCATCCGCGTGCTGCACGCAGTGCTGTTCGAGCTCGGGCTGTTGATGATGCTGATGCCGCTGATCGCCCTTTACCTGGGCATCTCGCTCTGGCACGCCCTGGTGCTCGACCTGGGTTTCGCGCTGTTCTACATGCTCTATGCGCTGGTTTTCAACTGGGCCTATGACCGGGTCTTCCCGCTGCCCGAATGGCAGGCGGAAAAGAGCCGGGCCGGCAAGGCCGCCTGAGGCAAGCGCCCGGGGCGGCACTAGAGCAGTCCATATTTGGCTGGGTTGAGGGAGGGCGCCATCAGTGGATGGCTGCACCACTCTCACTCGCCAATCGCCACCCCTGGGCTCGACCCGAGGGCGTTTGCGATGCACCCAAAGACAAAGAACCCTCGGGTCAGGCCCGAGGGTGACGATCCGGGTTGGGTTTGATGAGCGGTAGAGCCGTGTCCGCTTAAAGGTGAAACGCTCTAGATCTGCCCCATCAGCTTGAGGCCACCGAGCACCAGGATCAGCACGGCCAGCCAGAACAGGCGTCTTTGGTTGCGTTCGTTCATTCGGCCGCGTCCTGCCGGCCGGTGCCGAATTTCTTTTCGATATAATCGGCCACCATGGCCTTGAACTGGTCGGCCACGTCGGCACCGCGCAGGGTGGCGACCTTTTCGCCATCCACGAAGACCGGGGCGGCCGGCGTCTCGCCGGTGCCGGGCAGGGAAATACCGATATTGGCGTGCTTGCTTTCGCCCGGCCCGTTGACGATGCAGCCCATGACCGCCACCGACAGCGTCTCGACCCCCGGATAGCGCTCGCGCCATTCGGGCATGGAGATATTGAGGTGGTCCTGGATATCCTTGGCCAGGGTCTGGAAGGTGGTGGAGGTGGTGCGCCCGCAGCCCGGGCAGGCCGCCACCACCGGCAGGAATTGGCGGAAGCCCATGGTCTGCAACAATTCCTGCGCCACCTTGACCTCGGTGGTGCGGTCGCCGCCCGGCTCGGGCGTCAGCGAGATGCGGATCGTGTCGCCGATACCCTGCTGCAGGAGGATGCCCAGCGCCGCCGAGGAGGCGACGATGCCCTTGCTGCCCATGCCGGCTTCGGTGAGGCCCAGATGCAGCGCATAATCGCAGCGGGCGGCGAGGTCCTGATAGACCGCGATCAGGTGCTGGACGTCGGACACCTTGGTGGAGAGAATGATCCGGTCCCGCGCCATGCCCAATTCCTCGGCCCGGGCGGCCGAAAGCAGGGCCGACTGGATGATGGCCTCGCGCTGCACGGCGGCGGCCGAGATCGGCGCCGCGGAACCCGCGTTCTCGTCCATGAGCCGCGTCAGCAATTCCTCGTCGAGCGAGCCCCAATTGACCCCGATGCGCACCGGCTTGTCATAGCGGTTGGCGATCTCGATCAGGGTGGCGAATTGCGTATCGCGCTTGGCCTTGAAGCCGACATTGCCCGGATTGATGCGATATTTGGCCAGGGCCTCGGCGCAGGCGGGATGGTCGGTGAGCAGCTTGTGGCCGATATAATGGAAATCGCCCACCAGCGGCACGTCATAGCCCATGAAGGCCAGCCGGTCGCGAATGATGGGGACGGCCGCCGCGCTCTCGTCGCGATCGACGGTGATGCGGACGATTTCCGAACCGGCGCGGGCCAGTTGCATGACCTGCTTCACGGTCGCGTCGATATCGGCCGTATCGGTATTGGTCATCGATTGCACGACAATTGGTGCGCCACCGCCGACCATGACGCCGCCCACATTGACACCCAAAGATTGCCTGCGCGGCGCTGGACCGGCCATTTCAAACCCCGTTTCGTCTGGCTTTTGAGATAGGCCTTCCCTTTTGCGCGCGCAACCGAACAATCGCGTGACGCCGGGCCGCAGCGCCTACCCCCTAGGATCGCGCAATTGATCAGCCCGATCTTGAATGGCGCCGCGGCGGGGCCATCTATAGAACATGATGAACAGGCTCCTCCCCCGCATAATCTTGTTCCGCAAGGAAGTCGTGCTGCTCTGGCAGGCATTCCGCTCGCCCCAGACGCCGCTCTATCTCAAGCTGGCGACGCTGTTTGCCGCCTTCTACCTGGTCAATCCTTTCGACATCATCCCCGATGTCATCCCCCTGCTCGGCTGGGTCGACGACATCGTGCTGATCCCGTTGCTGGTAAGCTGGATCGTCTCGCGCCTGCCGGTGCCGGCGCCGGTCCATGCCCGGAACCACACTGTGGACGGACGCGCGCGCCGGCTCTGAGCCGAATGGCTAAAAGTCTAGCCAATTCGCTATAGCTTCCTCGACCGGCTTTGCGTAGGGCTAGCGGGATTCTCCATTCCGCGTCCGGCATGAACGACCAGATCCCGCGCCTCCTGCTCAACCTGATCGGCCCCGGCACGCTCGCCGTCTTCGGGGCCGGCTTCCTATGGGCATGGAGCATCGAGAAACGGCGCCATTACCTGCTGATGCTGGCCGCCGCCTGCCTGCTGTTCAGCGCCGGCATCGCCACCCAGGTCCTGAGCCTGCCGCCCGATGCCGGGCTCAATGCGCTCTTGTCGAATTTCTTCTATACCGCCGCCGTCATCATGGCTGCGGGCGGGTTGCTGCGCCGCGCCGGCCAGCGCCCCAGCCCCTGGCTGGGCCTGGCAATCCTCGCCCTGTTCATGGGCCTGATCTTCTATTTCTTCTATATCGAGCGCAGCCTGGCCGCCCGCATCTATGTGCAGAATTTCGGCTTCGGCGCCATTCTGCTGGGCACCGCGCTGCGCCTGCGCAGCCTGGCCCGCGGGCCGCTGATGGACCGGGTGCTGTTCTGGACGCTGCTGGTCTTTTCCCTGCAATTCTTTCCCCGCACCCTGCTCACCGCTCCGCTGGTCCGGCAGGCCGATCCGGCCCGGTTCGGCAGCTCGCCCTTCTGGCTGGCGCTGCAATTCTCGCTCAGCGTCGTCGGCGCGGCCCTGGCGCTGACCGTGCTGCTGGCGGCGCTCAGCGACCTGATCGAGGACTTGCGGCGCGAGCGCGACATGGACCGGCTGACCGGCGTGCTCAACCGGCGCGGCTTCGAGGAGCGCAGCGTCGCCCTGCTGCGCCGCGCCGGCCGGGAGCCCAGCGCCCTCGTCCTGATCGATCTCGATCATTTCAAGCGCATCAACGACACCTATGGCCACCAGCAGGGTGATCACGTGCTGCGCGATATCGGCACGCTGCTGCGCCATAGTGCCCGGCGGGGCGACCTGGTCTGCCGGCTGGGCGGGGAGGAATTCGCCATGCTGATGCCGGGCGCCGACCTCGAGGGCGCCCAGGCCGCCGCCGAAAGACTGCGCGCGGTCATCGCCGCCCACCGCTTTCCCCTGCCCGCGCTGGCCGAGCCGATCACCGCCAGTTTCGGCCTGGCCCAGCGCCGCCCCGGCGAGCCCTTTGCAATCTGGTTCGACCGGGCCGATGCGGCGCTCTATACCGCCAAGGCACAGGGCCGCAACCGCGCCGTGCCCGCCGGGCTCTAGGCCCTGCCGCCGGGAGGCCGATTTGACAAAAATCCGGATATGGCCATGATGGCGGGCATGAACCGGTTTTTCGCCTCCACCCGCCGTTTTGAAAGTCGCTTGCGCAAGGCAGGCTGACGGCCTGGTGTTGCTACCTGCCTTCGGGCAAGAGCGGCACCAGGATTTCTGAGAACCTCCTCCCGACATCTCCGAGCATGCCCGATCCGCGCCGTCCGGCGCGGCGTCAGCATATGCGCATTGAGGCCTTGCCATGACTTTCAAATATTCCGTGACCCTGCCGATCAGCGGTGGCGACAAGCTGCGCCGTTTCCGCGAATGGGCCGACAAGCACCTGCCCGAGCTCAGCTACAACCTACCGCCGCAGACCCCGATCAAGACCGAAACCATGACCATCCGGCTTTTGTCGCCCGACGACCGGGCCCAGGTTCTGCAGACCCTCAGCAAATCGCCATTGGCATGACCAGGAAAGGAAATCCCCGTGCAAGTCCTGCGCTATTGCCGGTCCTGTTCCGGCCCCCGCCCACGGGCAGCCCGGCGCTGTCCCTGGTGTCACCGCGATTATGGCCAGACGGCCGCGCGGCCCGAGCATCTTTTCGCCATCTATGACCGCAGCCCGGCCTCCGAACCGGCCACGCGCGGGGAGGAGGGACGATGACCACGATCTCGCTTTCCGACTGGTCGCAATCGCCTGAAATCCTGGTGGGCGAGGCCGAGCACAAGCGGCTCGTCGTCGCGGCGCTCACCGATATCGGCGACAGCACCGACCGCATCGACTTCCTGCTCTATGAGCTGGACCGGGCCAAGCTGGTGCGCGACGCGCTGCTGCCGCCCGACGTGGTGCGCATCGGCAGCATCGTGCGCTTCAAGCCGATCGCCGGCGCGGAGCGCACCGTCAAGCTGGTCATGCCGGGCGAGGAACACCTGCCCGGCGATTACCGGCTCTCGGTGACCTCGGCCCTGGGCGCGGCCCTGCTCGGCCTGCGGCCGGACCATGTCATGACCTGGCTCGACCCGGACGGAGCGACCCACCGCGTCAAGGTGCTCAAGGTCGCCAATACCATGCCCCGGACCAACGACGATCCGGGCCCCAGCGCCGCATGAGAAAAGGCCCGGATCAATCCGGGCCTTTTGTTTCGGCACCGGCCCTGAGGCTCATATACACCAGATAGACCTCTATGCCGCCAAAGATCAGCAGCGGCGTCACGGCGCCCGGCCAGCCCGCCAGATCATGACCGAAGCGCGCGACGCCATAGGCGAGGACCAGCATGGACATCGCCATGCCCACCAGGCCCGGCGTCCGCATTTCCGGCGAATGATGATAGCCGATCCAGAACACGAAGCGCAGCGCGATCCACACCACGGCGCTGGCGGTGACGGCGCGCAATTGCCCGCCATCCTCGGCATACCAGGCCAGCAGCAGCAGAGCCGGCACCAGGATGGCCCATTGCTCCAGCGTGTTCTGCAGGTAGCGCAGATTGATCCTGAGGCGCGGGCTCTCGCGCCCGGCCAGGGGATTGATCGCGGGAGTGAACAGGCGCTCATGCGCCACCGCCTCCACGCCGGTCAGCAGGCAGAGAAAGGTCGCCATGCCGATCCAGCCGGCGGCAAAGCCGAGCCGGTCGACCGGCGATGCCGCGCCATCGATGGCGGGGGTGAGGAAATAGAGCCCCAGCCAGGCCACCAGGGCCAGCGGCACCACCACGGCGACCGCACCGAACATGCGCCGGCGGCTGGCGGCGACATCGATGCTGTCGTCCCCGCCCGCCATCGGCCTAATCCAGCCGGACCAGGAGGTCCTTGGCGTCGATCTGGTCGCCGGGCTTGATCAAAAGCTCGGCCACCACGCCATCGACCTCGGCATGGATCGCGGTTTCCATCTTCATCGCCTCGATCGAGCAGAGCACGTCGCCGGCCGACACCTTCTGGCCCTGGCTCACCGCCAGCGTGGAAATGACGCCCGGCATCGGCGCGCCGACCTGTTTGGGATCGCCGGCCACGGCCTTGGCGCGGACCTTGACCTCGCCGGCCTTGAGGCGATCGGGCACGGTGATGGTGCGCGGCTGGCCGTTGAGATCGAAGAAGACGCGCACCTCGCCCTTTTCATTGGTCTCGGCGCGGCCCTGATAGGTGATGACCAGCGTCTTGCCCTTCTCGATATCGACCAGGAGCTCGTCGCCTTCTTCCAGCCCATAGAAATAGACCGGGGTGGGCAGCACTTCGGTGGGGCCGTAACGCTCCTGGGTCTTTTCGAAATCCGAATAGACTTTTGGATACATCAGATACGAGGCGAGGCGGAAATCGTCGATGGACTGGCCCACCTCCTCGGCGATCTTCCTGCGTTCGGCTTCGAGGTCCACATCCTTGAGATAGGAGCCGGGCCGCTCGGTCAGCGGCTTCCTGCCTTTGAGCACCTTTTGCTGCAGCTTTTCCGGGAAGCCGCCCGGCGGCTGGCCCAGATCGCCGGCGAAGAAGCCGACGACGCTGTCGGGAAAGGCGATGTCGCGCTTGGGATCTTCGACATCGGCACGGGTGAGACCGGCCGAGACCATGGCCAAGGCCATGTCGCCCACCACCTTGGAGCTGGGCGTCACCTTGACGATATCGCCGAACATCTGGTTGACGTCGGCATAGGTCTGGGCGACCTCGTGCCAGCGGGTTTCCAGCCCCAGCGAGCGCGCCTGTTCCT
>Ga0065721_10052022_pt1 | contig 12904 bp, 13 predicted proteins | sample Mesricmetagenome_FD_59108 | JGI IMG/M metagenome (GOLD analysis project Ga0065721, IMG submission 59108) | Mesophilic microbial community from rice straw/compost enrichment Sample: eDNA_1 v2 (version 2) | ecosystem: Engineered > Solid waste > Grass > Composting > Bioreactor | place: USA: Davis... | reverse complement strand
GGGAGCCGCTGCCGACCCCGGCCAGCGCCAACTCCCTGTGGCGGGCTGGGGCGCGCACCTTCTTCGCCGACCAGCGGGCCGCCCGAGTGGGCGACATCCTGACGGTGCAGATCGACATCGACGACAGCGCCAAGACCATCAACTCCACCACCACCTCGCGCAGCTCGGGGGCCAGTGCGGGCATCCCGCACCTGCTGGGCCTGGAGAGCAGCCTGGGCCGCATGCTGCCGGGCGAGTACGACCCGGCCAACGCCATCTCCACCAACTCCAAGTTCGCCAACGCGGGCTCAGGGGCGGTGAACCGGGCCGAGAAGATCAGCCTGACCATCGCCGCGGTGGTCACCGGCGTGCTGCCCAACGGCAACATGACCATCCAGGGCACCCAGGAGGTGCGCACCAACACCGACATCCGCCAGCTGACCGTGGCCGGCATCGTGCGCCCCGAAGACATCAGCGCCGCCAACACCATCCGCCACACCCAGATCGCCGAGGCGCGCATCAGCTACGGCGGCCGCGGCGACATCAGCCGCGTGCAGAAGACCCCGGCCGGCCAGTCCCTGCTGGAGCGCTTCAGCCCGTTCTAGATCGAAGACGGCCGTTGCGCGGGATCAATGCGGCGGCGCCGGCGTTAACCTCTCAGAGGGAGCGTCATGCGCCGCCGTAGTCTTTTCAGCCTGTTTTCCGCCGTCGCCGTGGCGGCTTGCGCGCATCCCATGACGCCCACGGCGCCCGGGCCGGAGATGAGCTGGTCGCTCACCGAGGCCGAGGGCGAGGGCGCCAAGCTCGCCTATGGCGAACCCCAGACCGACAATGTGCTGCTGATGCTCTCGTGCGAGCCCCGTTCGGGCGAGGTGTGGGTGTCGATGACCGCCCCCGAGGGCACGGGCGCCAAGGCCGTTCGGTTGAGCTCGGGCGGTCGTTCCACCCGGCTCCCGGGCGAGAGCGCGCCCAGCGGCTTCGGCGACGGCCTGCTGGTGGAGGCTCCGGCGCGGGCCGACGATCCGGTGCTGACCCGCTTCGCCGAGGGCGGCGAACTGGCGGTGGCCGTAGGCGCCCGCCGCGCCACCCTGCCCGCCGATCCGGACAAGAGCCGCCGCTTCGTGGAGAGCTGTCGAGGGGCTTGATCCTCCCCCGGGGGAGGTGGTCCGAAGGGCAGGCGGTCAGCCGCGGCGCTGATCGCCCTGCGCGATACCCCTCAGTCGCTTCGCGACAGCTCCCCCGAGGAGGAGCATCCGGCGCGCTAGGCCCGGCGGCCGGCGGCGGAAGCGTTGTCGACGCCGAGGGCCGAGAGGGCGGCGCGGACGATGCCGTCGGCGTCGAGACCGGCCTGGGCGTACATGGCCTCGGGCTTGTCCTGGTCCTGGAAGATGTCGGGCAGGGTCAGGGTGCGGACCCGCAGGCCGCGGTCCAGGACGCCGTGCTCGGCCAGGGCGTGGAGCACGAAGGCCCCGAAGCCGCCCATGGCGCCCTCCTCCACCGTGATCAGGCACTCGTGCTCGCGGGCCAGCCGCAGCAGGAGGTCGACATCGAGGGGCTTGGCGAAGCGGGCGTCGGCGACAGTGGCCGACAGGCCCCGGGCGGCCAGGAGGTCGGCGGCGCGGAGGCTTTCGGCCAGGCGCGTGCCGAGGGACAGGATGGCCACGGCCGAGCCTTCGCGGACGATGCGGCCCTTGCCGATCTCCAGCGGGTCGGCCTGGGCCGGGATCTCGACGCCGACGCCCTCGCCGCGCGGATAGCGGAAGGCGGACGGGCGGTCGTCGATGGCGACGGCGGTGGCCACGGCGCGGGCCAGCTCGGCCTCGTCGGATGGCGCCATCAGCACCATGCCCGGAAGCTGGCCGAGGAAGCCCACGTCAAAGGAGCCCGCGTGGGTGGGGCCGTCGGCGCCCACGAGGCCGGCGCGGTCGATGGCGAAGCGGACCGGCAAGCCCTGGATGGCCACGTCATGGACCACCTGGTCGTAGCCGCGCTGCAGGAAGGTTGAATAGATGGCGCAGAACGGCTTCATGCCATCGGCGGCGAGGCCGGCGGCGAAGGTCACCGCATGCTGCTCGGCGATACCCACGTCGAAGGTGCGGGCCGGGAACTTCTCGCCGAACAGGTCAAGGCCGGTGCCCGAGGGCATGGCGGCGGTGATAGCCACGATCCGCTCGTCGCGCTCAGCGTGCTTGATCAGCTCCTGGGCGAAGACCTTGGTGTAGCTGGGCGCCCGCGCCTGAGACTTGGCCTGGGCGCCGGTGACCACGTCGAACTTGACCACGCCGTGGTACTTGTCGGCGGCCTTCTCGGCCGGGGCGTAGCCCTTGCCCTTCTGGGTGACGACATGGACCAGGACGGGCTTGTCGTCGATCTTGCGGGCGTTCTGCAGGACGTGGACCAGGGCGTCCATGTCGTGGCCGTCGATGGGGCCGACATAGTAGAAGCCCAGCTCCTCGAAGAAGGTGCCGCCGGTGACCATGCCGCGGGCGAATTCCTCGGCCTTGCGGGCGGCCTCCTGGATCGGGCGCGGGAAGGCCTTGGCCACCGCCTTGCCCACATTGCGCAGCGACTGATAGCCGCCCCCGGACACCAGCCGGGCCATGTAGGCGCTCATCCCGCCCACCGGGGGCGCGATGGACATGTCGTTGTCGTTGAGGATGACGGTGAGCTGCCTGGTGGTGTCGTAGGCGTTGTTCATGGCCTCGTAGGCCATGCCGGCGCTCATGGAGCCGTCGCCGATGACGGCCACCACCTTGTTGTCCCGGCCGGCGGCGTCGCGGGCCGCGCAGAAGCCGAGGGCCGCCGAGATCGAGGTGGAGGCGTGAGCCGCGCCGAACGGGTCGTATTCGCTCTCGGCGCGCTTGGTGAAGCCCGACAGGCCCCCGCCCTGGCGCAGGGTGCGGATGCGGTCGCGGCGGCCGGTGAGAATCTTGTGCGGATAGGCCTGGTGGCCGACGTCCCAGATCAGGATGTCCTTGGGCGTCTCATAGACGTGGTGCAGGGCCACGGTGAGCTCGACCACGCCGAGGCCGGCGCCGAGGTGGCCCCCGGTCTGGGAGACCGCGTCGATGGTTTCCGCGCGCACTTCGTCCGCGAGCTGGCGCAGCTGCGCGATGGTGAAGCCGCGCATGTCGGCGGGCGTGCGGACGGTGTCGAGAAGCGGCGTTGCAGGCGGCATGGGGAACGCAGGCACGTTTTTCCGGGCTATTGCCGGCGCTCTAACACGAAATCGACGCTGGCCCGCAGGAAATCGGCCCGCGCGCCAAAAGGATCCAGGTGGGATTTGGTCTGCTTCTCGAGCAGGCCGAGCCGTTCGCGGGCCGCCTCCACCCCCAGCAGGGTGACGAAGTTGGCCTTGCCCTTCTCGGCGTCCTTGCGAGCCGCCTTGCCCATGGCGCCCTCGTCGCCCTCGGCGTCCAGCAGGTCGTCGACGATCTGGTAGGCGAGGCCGAGGTCGTTGGCGAAGGCCATCAGGGCGTGGCGCTCGGCGTCCTTGGCCCGGGCAAGCACCAGCGGCAGCTCGAAGGCGCAGGCGATGAGGGCGCCGGTCTTCAGCCGCTGCATGCGGGCGACGCCGCCGAGGTCGCCACGGACGCCCAGGATGTCGATCATCTGCCCCCCGGCCATGCCCCGGGCCCCGGCAGCCTGGGCCAGGCGCGCCACCAGCTCGGCCCGGATGGCGCCGTCGGGGTGGGTGTCGGGATGGGCGAGGATCTCGAAGGCGGCGGTCTGCAGCGCATCGCCGGCGAGGACGGCGGTGGCCTCGTCATAGGCCTTGTGCACCGTCGGCTGGCCGCGGCGCATGTCGTCGTCGTCCATACACGGCAGGTCGTCGTGGACGAGGCTGTAGGCGTGGATGCACTCCAGGGCGCAGGCCGAGCGCAGAACGGGGCGCTCGTCCAGGTCGAACATCCGGCCGGTCTCGAGGGCGAAGAAGGTGCGCAGGCGCTTGCCCGGCCCGAGGGCGGCATAGCGCATGGCCTCGGTCAGGCGGCTTTCCGGCCCTTCGGCGCGAGGCAACAGCTCGTCGAGCGCCACCGTCACCAGGTCGGCGGCCTCGGCGACACGGCGGGCGAGGTCCATCAGCCGAACTCGGCGGGCTCGGCCGAAGGCTGACCGCCGGCGCCCATGACGATCTTCTCCACGCGCAGGCGGGCCGATTCCAGGCGAGCCTCGCAGTGGGCCTTCAGGGCCGCGCCCCGCTCGTACATGCGGATCGAATCCTCAAGCGGGGCCTGGCCGGATTCGAGGCGCGCGACGATCTGTTCCAGCTCGGCCAGGGCCTGCTCGAAGGTCATGGCGGCGATGTCGGCGGACTCGGACATGGATTCCTCTTTACGCAGGCGTGGTCGAACCTAGAACTGGCGCCATCCGCGGTCCACCGTGCTCGCCGGGGACCTCAGGCGGCCTGTCACGATCCTGCAATGAAGGGCGGATAGCCCGCGGGGAAAAGGGGTGCAATTCCGAAGATGATGTCCGTCAGCCGTCGCAGTTTCCTGGCCATGGCCGCCACCTCCGCCGCCTTCGGCGGCCTGTCCCGGGCCAACGCCCAGGACGTTGGCGACTACAAGAACGACATCCCCGGCTACGGGCCGCTGCGCCCGGACCCGAACGGCGTCTTCGACCTGCCTGAAGGCTTCTCGTATCGGATCGTCTCCCAGGTCGGGCAGCCCATGGACGACGGCCTGCTGACCCCGGGCAAGTGCGACGGCATGGCCTGCTTCGCCGACGCCGCGGACCCGAACAGGGTGATCCTGGTGCGCAACCACGAGCAGCGCCCCACCGAGCCCGGCCGCTCGGCCTATGGCAAGGACGGAGCCCTGGCCGCCAAGGTCGGTCCGGGCCAGGCCTATGACCGCATCCCCTCGGGCGTGCCCATGGACGGCGGCGCCTCCACCCTCGTCTGGGACCTGAAGCAGCAGCGGCTGGTCACCCACCACCTCAGCCTGGCCGGCACGGCGGTGAACTGCGCCGGCGGGCACACGCCCCGGCGCACCTGGCTCACCTGCGAGGAGACCGAGATCAAGGCCGGCGAAGGCGGCGCCAAGGACCACGGCTGGGTCTTCGAGGTGCCGGCCGACCTGCGCGGCTTGGCCGACCCGACGCCGATCACCGGCATGGGCCGCTTCAAGCACGAGGCCACCGCCACCGACCCGCGGACGGGCATCGTCTATCTGACCGAGGACGCCCCCGACGGCTTCTGCCTGTTCTACCGCTACCTGCCCAACGACCCGGCCAGGCTGCTGGCCGGCGGCCGCCTGCAGGCCCTGGGCTTCCGCGGCGAGCGCGACGCCGACCCGCGCAACTGGAAGCAGACCTTCTGGAAGCCCGGCGAGCGCCGCAAGGTGGTGTGGATCGACCTCGACGGCGTCGAGAACCCCGATAACGACCTGCGCCACCGGGGCCACGACAAGGGGGCGGCCTATTTCGCCCGCGGCGAGGGCATCTACTTCGGCGACGGCGAGCTGTTCTTCACCTGCACCAGCGGCGGTCCGGGCCGGGACGGCCAGATCGTCCGCTACCGGCCGAGCCCCCATGAAGGCCAGCCCGGCGAGGCCGATCAGCCGGGCGAGATCGAGCTGTTCCTCGAGAGCACCGACAAACAGCGGCTGTGGATGCCGGACAACCTGGCGATCGCCCCCAACGGCCACCTGTTCGTCTGCGAGGACAAGTACAACGGCCACAACATGCTGAGGGCGGTCACGCCGAAGGGGCAGGTCTATACGGTGGGCCGCAACGCCCAGCGCCCGGCCCTGCCGACCGCGCCGAACAGCGAGCTGGCCGGGGTGTGCTTCTCGCCCGACGGCTCGACCTGCTTCGTGAACCTCTATTTCCCCGGGACGACCCTGGCGATCACCGGGCCCTGGGCCTCGCTGAAGGCCTGACGATCACGGCTCCGGCGTCCCGGACGGCCACAGGGCCGGTCCGGGGCGGCCGCAGGCGGTCTGGGGCGGCCTGCGGGCCGAGCCTCAGTTCCGCTCGAAGCGGCGCATGGACCAGTACTTGTAGCCCTCGCTGGCCACCAGCTTCCAGCCGAGCTTGCGCAGGCTGCGGCCGATCATGAAATTGAAGAAGCCGTGGGCGAGGACCACGACGTTCTCGCCGCCGGCGGCCAGGCCGATCAGCATGGCGGCGGCCCGGTCGGCGCGCTCCTCGGCCTGGGAGCGGGTCTCCTGCCCCTCGTGATGGTCGAAGAACCACCACCAGACCCGGGCGATGAAGCCCCAGATGGAGGGCGGGAGGCGAATCCACCGCGGCCAGTTGGGCGGCGGCAGCGGCGCCTCGATCAGAATCTCGTGGCGCTCGAACTCGCGGTCGCGGGCCAGGGCCTGGGCGCTTTCGATGGACCGCAGGCGGGTCGAGGAGACCAGGCGCCCGCAGGTCTCGACGAACTGGACCAGCTGCTTGGGCGGCGTCTGGCCCGGCAGGATGCCGAGGATCTCGTAGGTAGCCCAGAACTCGCGGTACTCGGCCGCATTGAGTCGCACCTTGCGCGACAGCGCCGGCTCGCCGTGGCGGGCCAGGATGATCGCGCCATGGCGCACTGCGGCGGACGTCGCCGGGGCCTTCTCCATAAGGGCCTCGTCCATCAGATCCGCACGCCTTTGCCGTTGGCGCCAACGCGCACCGAAGCCCTCACCCGTCCGCCAGGGCCCTGACATGCGCAAGCGCAGAACGGCCCAGAGCTTCGAGGTCGTACCCGCCCTCGAGCGAGGACACAACCCGACCCTTGGCCCGGGCCCGCGCCACCGAGACGATGGCCCGGGTCGCCCAGGCGAAGTCCGCCTCCTCAAGGTTCTGTTCGGCCCCGCCGATGGGGTCGCGCCGATGGGCGTCGAACCCGGCGGAGACGAGGATCAGATCGGGCCGGAAGGCGTCCACCTGGTCCATCAGCGCCTCGAACGCCGCCCGCCAGACCGCGGCCGGGGCGCCGGGCGGGGAGATGGCGTTGGCGATGTTCCCGGGGAGATTCTCGTCGGGACGGCCGCTGTTGGGCCACATGGGCCACTGCTGGATGGAGGCCAGGAACAGGCCCGGCTGGCGGGCGAAGGCGGCCTGGGTGCCGTTGCCGTGGTGGATGTCGAAATCCACCACCGCCACGCGCCGCAGCCCCGCGGCCTGGGCGGCCTTCGCGGCGATGGCCACGTTGGAGAAAATGCAGAAGCCCATGGGCAGGCCGGGCTCCGCATGATGGCCCGGGGGACGGACGGCGCAGAACGCCCGCTCGCTCTCGCCGCGGGCCACGTCGCGGACCGCCTTGACCACCGCCCCGGCGGCCCGGCGGGCGGCCGTGAGGCTGCCCGGGGACATGCGGGTGTCCTCGTCGAGCACGTGGAGGCCGTGGCTGGGCGGAAGGCCGAAGATTCGCTCAAGGTGGGCCGGGCTGTGAACCCGGGCGAGGTCACGCTCCTCGGCCAGCGGCGCATCGTTGAGGATCAGGGACAGGTCGGTGGCGTCGTCGAGGGCGTCGATAACCGCCCGCAGCCGCTCGGGCCGTTCGGGATGGCCCTCGCCTGGACGGTGGTCCAGCATGTCCTCATGGGTATAAAGCGCCACGTCCATGGCCCCATCCTAGCGCATGCCGGCGTTGCGCCGGAATCGCGCCGGCGACGGGCCGCGAGCGCTGGAGCCCCATGAACGACGCCGTCATCCGCCGCGCCGGCCCGGCCGACGCCGAAACCCTCTCCGCCCTCGGGGCGCGCACCTTCACCGAGACCTTCGGCCACCTCTATCCGCCCCAGGACCTGGCCGCCTATCTGGCCGAGGCCTATGACCTCGAACGCACCCGCGCGGACTTGGCCGACCCGCAGAAGGCCTCGTGGCTGGTGGAGGCGGATGGCGCGGCGGTGGGCTACGCCCTGGCCGGTCCCTGCAACCTGCCCCACCCCGAAGTAACCCCGGCGTGCGGGGAGCTGAAGCGGATCTATTTCCTGAAGGACTACCAGGGCGCAGGCCTCGGCCTGAGGCTCTTTGGCGAGGTGATGGCCTGGCTCCAGGCGAATGGGCCGCGAACGGTGTGGATCGGCGTCTGGTCCGAAAACTACGGGGCCCAGCGGTTCTACGCCCGCCAGGGTTTCGAGAAGGTCGGCGGCTACGGCTTTCACGTGGGCGATACGGTGGACGACGAGTTCATCCTCCGGCGCAGCGCGGAGAGTTTCGCCGCGAACCCGCCCAAATTCCAGATCGCGTAACGCCAATACTCGAAATCCGCCGTGAACGCGGGTCTTTTATTGCCGAGATTTAACCTGCCGGCGCCTTCACTTCCGGAAGCGGTTCTGGGACTCTTCAGGGACGAGTGAGAGTTCCCGGGGAGGCCGGCGCGGCATGCTCAAGATCGGCTATGTTCGGCTGGGCGATGAGGATCTGGATCAGCAGATTGCGGCGCTGGAAGCCCTGGGGTGCCAAGTGATCCGCTCCGAAGAGCGCTTCGGTCTGGGCGCGGTCTCGCCGGTGCTCAATTCCATCCTCGACTTCATCGGCGAGGGCGACCAGCTCGTGGTCGGCAAGCTTGCGCACCTGGCCCGCACCAGCCATGAGCTGCTGGACGTGGTCTCCCGCCTGGAGGCCCGGGGCGCGAGCCTCTATGTGGCCGACGCCCAGATCAGCAGCCAGGGCGAGAGCGGCCGCGCGCTGCGGGCGGTGCTGCAGGCGGTGGGCGCCCTGGACCAGGCCGGACCGCGGCGGCGCCGGGGCGTGACCGCCGAGGCGCAGCAGATCCGCGCTTTGCGGCGGGCCGGCATGGGCCCGGTGGAGATCGCCCGGCGCCTCGGCGTCTCGCGCATGACCGTCTGGCGCAAGCTGCGCGAGATCGAGGCTCAGGCCTAGGCGCCTGTCCCCTGCCCGGCCGCGCCGCGGCGGCTGGCCTGCACGAAGTCCACGAAGGCCCTGAGCGGCGAAGGCAGGGCCCGCCGGCTGGGATAGTAGAGGAAGGGTCCGGGGAAGACGTCGGACCAGTCTTCCAGAACCTCCACCAGCCGCCCGTCGTCGAGATAGGGCTGGGCGTAGCCGTCGAAGGTGAGCAGGAAGCCGAGCCCCGCCAGGGCGGCCTGCATCTGGAGTTGAGGGTTGTTGGAGACCAGCGGCCCCTGTGGGACGAGGCGCACGGTCTCGCCGCCCCGCGAGAACTCCCACGGCAGGTCGGCCCCGCTGGGGAAGCGGCCGCGCAGGCAGGGCCGGCTCAGGAGGTCGCGGGGATGCTCAGGCCGCCCGACCCGCCGCAAGAGGTCGGGCGTGGCGACCGCCACATAGCGCTGCGGCGGCCCCAGGGAGACGGCCACCATGTCCTGGGCCAGGCTCTCCCCCCAGCGGACGCCGGCGTCATAGCCCTCGGCCACGATGTCCACGAAGGCGCTCTCGACCATCACCTCCACCTGCACGGCGGGATAGGCGGCGAGGAAGCGGGCCAGCAGCGGCCCCAGTACAAGGTCCGCCGCCGGCTGCGGGGCGTTGATGCGCAGGGCGCCCGAAGGTTCGGCCTGGGCGGAGCGGGCCTCCGACACCGCCTCGCGGATCTCGGCCAGGGCCGGCTGCAGGCGCGCCAGCAGGGCGGCGCCCGCGTCGGTGAGGGCGACGCTGCGGGTGGTGCGGTTGAGAAGCCGCACGCCCAGACGGCTTTCGAGATCACGCAGGGTGGCGCTGAGGGTGGAGGCCGACACGCCCCGCTCCACCGCCGCCCGGCGGAAATTGCGATGCCGGGCGATGGCCGCGAAGGCGGCCAGGGCCTCCAGGTCAAGCCGATCCACAGGTCCGGTCATTGTTCGAATTTCCGCACAGTCCGTGAGGAACAATGCTGATTATCGGAAGCAAAGCCCAGTTCTAGCTTTTGGCCAGCAGATGCGAGGAGCGAACGATGCAGACGCGCAAGCTTGGCAAGACCGGCCCCGAGGTCTCGGCCCTGGGCCTGGGGTGCATGGGCATGTCGGACATGTATGGGCCCGCGGACCGGGCCGAGAGCCTGGCCACCATCGACGCGGCGGTAGAAGCGGGGATCACCCTGCTCGACACGGGCGACTTCTACGGCATGGGCCACAACGAAATGCTGATCGGCGAGGCGCTGAAGCGCCACCGCCGGGAAGACCTGGTGCTGAGCGTGAAGTACGGCGCCCTGAGGTCCGCGGACGGGACGTTCCTGGGCTATGACGCCCGGCCGATCGCCACCAAGAGCGCCATCGCCTATTCCCTGCAGCGGCTGAGGGTCGACCATATCGACATCTACCGGCCCGCGCGCCTGGACCCGGCGGTCCCCATCGAGGACACAATCGGGGCCATCGCCGAGCTGGTGCAGGCGGGTTATGTGCGCCATATCGGCCTGTCGGAGGTGGGCTCGGAAACCATCCGCCGGGCCGCGGCGGTTCATCCCATCAGCGACCTGCAGATCGAATACAGTCTGCTGTCGCGGGGCATCGAGGGCGGCGTGCTCGACACGTGCCGAGAGCTGGGCATCGGCGTCACCGCCTATGGCGTCCTCTCCCGCGGCCTGATCGGCGGGCACATGACCACGGCGCCCTCCGGGCGGGACTTCCGCGCCGCCGCCCCGCGGTTCCAGGGGGAGAACCTGGCGAAGAACCTCAAGCTGGCCGAGGCCCTGAGGGCGGCGGCGCAGGCGGCGGGGGTGACCCCGGCCCAGGCCGCCATCGCCTGGGTCGCCTCGCGCGGGGAGGATATCGTCCCCCTGATCGGCGCCCGGCGGCGGGACCGGCTGGCGGAAGCCCTAGGGGCGCTGGAGGCCGACCTCGGGCCCGACGCCCTGGCCGCCTTCGAGGCCGCCGTACCCAAGGGCGCGGCCGCCGGCGACCGCTACGCCAGCCCCATGATGGCGATGCTGGACAGCGAGAAAGGCTGACCGCGTTCGGCGTACTGGACATCGGGGATCAGGGGCCGCATCCTTCGCGTTCAAACGGACGTTCGAGAGCCCGCCCCGATGTTCATGCGCTTCTTCACCGAACTCCGCGAAGCCCGGGTTCCGGTGACGCTGAAGGAGTACCTCGCCCTGATGGAGGGCCTGGACAAGGCCGTCATCGACCGGTCGGTGGACGACTTCTACTACCTGTCCCGCGCCGCCCTGGTGAAGGACGAGAAGAACCTCGACAAGTTCGACCGGGTGTTCGGCCATGTGTTCAAGGGCCTGGAGCGGGTCGAGGGCGAGGACCTGGCCGCCGACATCCCCGCCGAATGGCTGCGCAAGCTGTCGGAGAAGTTCCTCACCGAGGAAGAGAAGGCCCAGATCGAGGCCATGGGCGGCTTCGACAAGCTGATGGAGGCGCTGGCCGAGCGCATCCGCGAGCAGAAGAAGCGCCACGAGGGCGGCAACAAGATGATCGGCACCGGCGGCACCTCGCCGTTCGGCGCCAACGGCTACAACCCCGAGGGCGTGCGCATCGGCCAGGACAAGAGCCGCCACGGCAAGGCGGTGAAGGTCTGGGACAAGCGCGAGTACAAGAACCTGGACGACCAGGTCGAGCTCGGCACCCGCAACATCAAGGTGGCCCTGCGCCGGCTGCGGCGGTGGGTGCGCGACGGCGCCCCCGAGGAGCTGGACCTGGACGGCACCATCAAGGGGACGGCCGAGAAGGGCTATCTCGACATCCACCTGCGCCCCGAGCGCCGCAACAAGATCAGCGTGCTGATCTTCTTCGACATCGGCGGCTCGATGGACAGCCACATCAAGGTCTGCGAGGAGCTGTTCAGCGCCGCCCGGGCCGAGTTCAAGAACATGGAGTTCTACTACTTCCACAACTGCCTCTACGAGGCCGTGTGGAAGGACAACCGCCGCCGGCACACCGAGAAGATCCCGACCTGGGACGTGCTCCACAAGTTCCCGCACGACTACAAGGTCATCTTCGTCGGCGACGCCACCATGAGCCCCTACGAGATCACCTATCCGGGCGGCTCGGTGGAGCACTGGAACGAGGAGCCGGGGGCCGTCTGGCTCGACCGGGTGACCCAGATCTACGAGCACGTGGTGTGGCTGAACCCCACGGCCGAGCGGCACTGGGACTACACGCCCTCGATCGGCGTCATCAAACAGCTGGTGGGCGACCGCATGTTCCCGCTGACCATCGAGGGCCTGGAGAAGGCCATGAAGGAGCTGGCGCGCTAGGAGCGCGCCCAAAGGCCGGGGGTGGGCGGTTGAACCGGATCAGCCTAGGCTGCGGGAATGTTTAAGGGATTCCCATGACCGATCCCCTGATCCAGGACGCGCCCGAGACCGAGGAGACACAGGCCGCCACCAAGGCCGCGGTGTTCAATGCGGCAGAGCGGCTGTTCGCCCTGAACGGGTTCCAGAACGTCTCGGTGCGGGACATCACCGCCGAGGCGGGAGTGAATCTCGCCAGCGTGAACTATCACTTCGGCTCGAAGGACGCCCTGCTCTTCGAGATCTTCAGGCGGCGGACGGCCGAGCTGAACCGCGAGCGCGCCCGGCTGCTGCACGAGGCCAACGCCCGGCATGACGGCAAGCCGCCGGTGCGGGAGATCCTCGAGGCCTATTTCGCCCCGCCGCTGCGCTGGTCGGCGCCGGACAACGACCGCCGCATCTCCATCCAGTTCATTATCCGCGCCCGCTCCGAGGGGACCGAGGAGATGAAGGAGGTGCTGCGCAACGACGTCAGCCACCTCGCCCGCTTCGCCGACGCCCTGCTGGCGGCGCGGCCCGACCTGCCGAAGGAAGACGTCTACTGGCGGCTGCACTTCGTGCTGGGCATGGTCCACAACAACCGCTTCGCCGAGTTCGACCGCCTGCACCACCTGTCGGGCGGCCTCACCCGCGAGGGCGACGTGCAGGCCCTGCTGACCCGGATGCTGGACTTCGCCGAGGCGGGGTTCCTGGCCTAGGGCCGCACCCCACCAATCCGGACAAAGATCGCGTGATCCGCGCCGGGCCTCTGGCGCGGAAAACAAGCTCCGCCATATGGCGGGCCATGCC
>Ga0065721_10007402_pt1 | contig 12907 bp, 6 predicted proteins | sample Mesricmetagenome_FD_59108 | JGI IMG/M metagenome (GOLD analysis project Ga0065721, IMG submission 59108) | Mesophilic microbial community from rice straw/compost enrichment Sample: eDNA_1 v2 (version 2) | ecosystem: Engineered > Solid waste > Grass > Composting > Bioreactor | place: USA: Davis... | reverse complement strand
GTTTTGCTGTATCGCAGCATCACCCTGAAGGACTTCTACGGCTCGCTCTACACCAGCGCCAAGTCATCCGCATCGATCGGCATGCTGATCGCCGGCGCACTCGTCTTCAACTACGTCGTCACGATCGAGAACATCCCCGACAGCCTGAGGGTCATGCTCACAGGCATGGACCTCACGCCGATCGGCTTCCTGATCCTGGTCAACATCATCCTGCTGCTGCTCGGCTGCATTCTGGAAGGCACTGCGATCCTGCTCATCATCGTGCCGGTCTTTATCCCGACCGCACAGGCCCTGGGCATCGACCTCGTACACTTCGGCGTTGTTGTCGTGGTCAACATCATGCTTGGCCTAGTCACGCCGCCCTATGGCCTTCTGCTGTTCATCATGACCAATATCTCCGGAAGCCCGGTGCGCGACATTATCCGTGACGCGCTGCCCTTCCTGTTCTGGATGGGAGTCTGCCTGATCTTCATTACCTTCGTGCCCGACAGCGTGCTGTGGCTGCCGCGCCTTCTCGGCTACCAGGGATGAGATCATGAAGCCGATTTACATTCTCAACGGCCCGAACCTGAACCGCCTCGGCAAGCGGGAGCCCGAGATCTACGGCACCACCACGCTTGCCGAAGTGGAAGCCTGGTGCCGGGAGGCCGCCGGAGAGCGGCCGGTCGAGTTCCGCCAGACCAACAGTGAGGAGAAATTGATCGACTGGGTGCACGAGGCGATCGACGAAGGGGCGGGCATCGTCATCAATCCGGCGGCCTTCACCTTCACATCGCTCGCACTCCTCGACGCCCTGAAGATGTTCAAGGGACCGATCATCGAGTTCCACATCAGCAACGTCCACCGGCGAGAGGCGATCTACCACCGCTCCTATGTGTCGATGACCGCCACCACGGTGATGGCGGGCCTCGGTGCCGAAGGTTATTCGATCGCGGTACGTGCCCTGGAGATGCTGATCGCGAAGAATGCTCGCTGACCAAGGGGAGGCCCTGATCTTCGGCCGGGTCACTGACGCGCTAGGCAGCCGTCGGCTGCTTGGCGACCGCCCGGGAAATCGCCCGTTCGAGCTGTTCCTGGGTGAACGGCTTCACGAGACGGGACAGTTTTTCGATCGCCATGTCGTCCGGCAACTCCGCATATCCGGACGCCAGAATGATCGGCTGGGACGGGTTGCCCGCAAGCAGGGATCGGGCAAGTTCCGCACCGGACATTCCCGGCATGGCGTGATCGGTGATCACCAGGTCGAAGGCGTGTCCCGATTCGATGATCTGCAGGGCAGCGGCACCCGAGTTCGCTTCCGTCACCCGATGGCCGAGGTCTTCAAGCATGTCGACNGTGCCCATGCAGACGAGCACGTCGTCATCCACCACCAGGATCTTCAGCGAATCCGGCGACATTGCCGCCCCGGCGCTGATGATGTCGGCAACCATCGGAACGTCCTCGGTCTTTTCCTCCGCAACCGGCAGCCAGAGCTCCGCNNTGGTTCCCTTTCCCGGATCNCTGTAAAGCCTGAGGAGCCCCCCCGATTGTGCCGCNAGGCCGTGNACCATCGATAGGCCGAGGCCGGTGCCCTTGCCGAGGCCCTTGGTCGTGAAGAAGGGCTCGGCGGCGCGTGCCAGGGTTTCCTCGTCCATGCCCGCACCCGTGTCCGTCACCCGGAAACGGACATAGCGGGCCGGCTTCAGCTCGGAGGGCCTGTCGACCGCCGTGGGCTCGATCTCCTCTGCCTCGAAGGAGATGGTGCCTTCCTGCTGGATGGCATCGCGGGCGTTGACCGCAAGGTTGAGGATCGCGAGTTCGAGCTGGTTGTTGTCCACCAGAGCGAATGCGAGCTGTTCCGGCAGCCGGTTCTCCAGGCGGATGGCCGGGCCGACCGCCCGCTGCAGCAGTCCCTCTATGCTGGCAAGGAGGCGGACGAGATCGACCGCCTGGGGCTTGAGCTCCTGGCGGCGGGCGAAGGCCAGCAGACGCTGCGTCAGAGCCGCGCCGCGTTCGGCAGCCTGAACGGCATTGTCCAGAAGCCGTAGGCTTTTCTCATCATCCGGCATCCGTTTCCGCAGGAGATTCAGACTTCCGAGTGCAGCCATCAGAAGATTGTTGAAATCATGGGCGACACCGCCGGTCAGCTGGCCGATCGTGTCGAGCTTCTGGGCCTCGAACAGCTGGGCCATCGCCTCCTCGCGCTCGCGGGTTCGAAGCTCGATCCGGTTCTCAAGATCTTCGTTCAGGCTGCGAAGTTGTTGATACGAGGCCTCGAGCTCGGCCGTGCGTTCCTGCACTCTTTGCTCCAGGTCTGCATTCAGCCGTTCGAGCTCCCTGGTCTTCCTGTAGAGCTCGACGAAGACCCGGACTTTGGCCCGCAGCACCTCCGGCACGATCGGGACNGATACNTAGTCCACCGCACCGGCAGCGTAGCCGCGCAATCTGTCNAGTTCCGTCATCATGACGGCCGACACGAAGATGACGGGCGTCTTTTCGAAGCGAGGATGGCTGCGGATCAGTTCGACAAGCTCGAAACCATCCTGTTCCGGCATGCAGACGTCCACGAGGATGACGGCNACGTCGGTCCGCAGGAGCTGCTCCAGCGCCTCNCGCGCCGACTGGGCGACAAGGAGGTTCTCGCCCAGATCCTGNAGGATCACCTCGTAGCTCANCAGTTTTGCCGGCTGATCGTCCACCAGGAGGATATTGACGGGATCTGTCATTTTTGTCTCACTCGTGAAGCCACATGCGGAGCGCAGAGAGGAGCTCTTGCGTGTTGACCGGCTTTGCCAGGTAATCCGAAGCGCCGGCATCCAGGCATTTCTCCCGGTCGCCTTTCATCGCCTTCGCCGTCAGCGCGATGATAGGGAGGCGGGCGTGGCGATCTTCGCGACGGATCATCTGCATGGTCTCGTATCCGTCCATTCCCGGCATCATGATATCCATCAGAACGACGGCAATTTCGGGGTGGCTGTTGATGATATCGATCGCCTCGCTGCCGGTCGTCGCGGTCAGTACCTTCATGCTTCGGCGTTCCAGAACGCTGCTCAGGGCGAATATGTTGCGGGCGTCGTCATCTACCAGCAGAACGGTTTTGCCGACCAGGTCCTCGTCGGAACTATGCAGCTTCTCCAGCATGTCCTGCTTGGCGGCGGGCATGTCGGCGATGACGCGGTGAAGGAAGAGTGCGGTCTCGTCGAGCAGCCTCTCGGGAGACTCGACGCCCTTCACGATGACGCTGCGCGCCATCGTTTGCAGGCGTGCGCTCTCCTCCGCCGACAGGTCGCGGCCGGTGAAGACGACGACCGGTATGTCGGCGATCCGCACATCGTTGCCGATCCGGGTCAGGACATCGAATCCGGACATGTCAGGTAGGGAAAGATCCAAGACGACGCAATCCACGACCTCGCTCTCGAGGATCTGTAGCGCTTCGCCACCGGTGGCGACGCTGATGATGTCGATGTCGTCATGCCCGAGCAGTGCAGTGATGCTCACACGTTCGTGCTCGTCGTCCTCCACCAGAAGAAGACGCTTGCGGCGAGGTTCCGCGAAGCTCTTGAGCTTGGTGAAAAGGTCGCCCAGCCCGTCGTTCGTCGCCGGCTTGTTGGTGAAGGCATAGGCGCCGCGCGTCAGACCATGCTGCCGATCCTCGTCGATGCTGATGATCTGGACGGGGATATGCCTTGTCTCGGGGCTTTGCTTGAGCTGATTGAGCACCGTCCAGCCGAGCATGTCGGGCAGGCAGATATCGAGCGAGATGGCTGTGGGACGATAATCGCGTGCCAGCGCCAGCGCATCGGTTCCCCGGGCGGCAATCAGAACCTTGAAGCCTTTCGCCCGGGCGGCATCCCTCAGAAGGGAGGCATAGCCGGGATCGTCCTCGACGACGAGAAGTATCGCGTCGCGGCCGCTGATCTCATGACGGTCNTCTTCCGGAATCTCGACTGCTCCGGCTGTCCTGCGTGAATGGCTGAGCGCAGGAGCTGCATTGGANGCCGGACGGGCTGGCTCGATCGAGGCNATACCGAGCGGCTGCGATGCTGCGCCCACGAATGTCATGGGCAGGTAGAGGGTGAAGGTGCTGCCTTCTCCGGGTGTGCTGTCGAGCTGGATCTCGCCGCCGAGCAGATTGGCGAGTTCGCGGCTGATTGCGAGCCCCAATCCCGTTCCGCCATAGTTCCGGCTGGTCGACGCATCCGCCTGCTGGAAGGCTTCGAAGATGATCCTCTGCTTTTCCGGAGGAATGCCTATTCCGGTATCGGATACCTGGAAGGCGATCACGGCCGGAGCGTTCTTCAACGACGGATGCGTTGCAGTCCAGCCGCTCTCGACCGGTGCCACCCGCAGGCGCACTCCCCCCTCGGACGTGAACTTGAATGCGTTGGAGAGCAGGTTCTTCAGGATCTGCTGAAGCCGCTTCGCATCGGTGATGATCGTGCGCGGCAGACCGTCGTCCACCTCCAGCTCGAATCCCAGGCCGCGCGTCTCCGCCTCGTGGCGGAAGGGCCGTGCCATGATCTCAAGCAGGTTGTTCACCGCAATCTCTTCGGCTTCGACCGACACCGTGCCGGACTCGATCTTCGAGAGATCGAGGATGTCGCTGATCAGGTTGAGGAGGTCCGTTCCGGCACCGTGGATCGTCCGGGCGAACTCCACCTGCTTCGAAGACAGGTTTCCTTCCGGATTTTCCCCCAGCTGCTGGCCGAGAATGAGGATCGAATTCAGCGGCGTCCGCAGTTCATGCGACATGTTCGCGAGGAACTCCGACTTGTACTTGGACGTCAGCGCCAGTTCGGTCGCCTTCTCCTCCAGCGCCCGTCTGGCCTGCTCGATTTCCTGGTTCTTCGCCTCCACCTCGACATTGCGCTCCTCCAGCTGCTGCGCCTTCTGCTCGAGCTGCTCGTTGGTCTGTTGCAGTTCGCTCTGCTGCGCCTGAAGTTCGGCCGCCAGTTCCTGCGATTGCTGCAGCAGCGCCTCGGTCTGCATGGTCGCTTCTATGGAATTGAGCAGAATTCCCATCGAGGACGTCAACTGCTCCAGGAAGGAGAGCTGCAGCTCGGTAAAGTTGGCGATCGAAGCCAATTCCAGCACGGCCTTTACTTGCCCTTCGAAAAGGATAGGCAGAACGATCGCGCTGCGCGGGCGGGCGGAGAAGATGCCGGAACTGATGGGCACCACCGTTTCCGGCATGTCGCTGATCAGGATCTGCCTCCCGTCGCGCGCGCACTGGCCGATCAAGCCCTCGCCGAGCCGGAGCGAAACAGGGTGAGGTTGGGGGGCTCCGTCCGCATACGATGCGAGAAGCACGAGGTTCGGCCGGTCCGGCTCCTGCTTCAGCTGATAGACCACACCCTGATGGGCGCCTACCAGCGGTGCCAGTTCCTGCAGCAGCGTCTGACCGACGAGCGCAAGATCGCGCTGCCCCTGCAGCATCGTGGTGAAGCGCGCCAAGTTGGTTTTCAGCCAATCCTGATCGGTGTTCTGCTCTGTGGTAAGGCGCAGGTTACCGATCATCGTGTTGATGTTGTCCTTGAGCTCGGCCACTTCGCCGCGGGCATCCACCTGGATGGAACGCGTCAGGTCGCCCTTGGTCACGGCGGTCGCCACCTCCGCGATGGCGCGGACCTGCGTCGTCAGGTTGGCGGCCAGCAGGTTCACGTTGCCGGTCAGATCCTTCCAGATGCCGGCCGTGCCCGGCACGCGCGCCTGTCCGCCGAGGCGGCCTTCGACGCCGACTTCGCGCGCAACGGTCGTCACCTGATCGGCAAACGTCGCCAGCGTGTGCGTCATGTTGTTGATCGTGTCCGCCAGCGCGGCCACCTCGCCCTTGGAGGCCACCGTCAGGTTCTGGGTCAGGTCGCCGTTCGCGACGGCGGTGACGACCTTGACGATGCCACGTACCTGCTCCGTCAGGTTGGTGGCCATGACGTTGACGGTATCCGTCAGGTCCTTCCATGTGCCCGCGACCCCCGGCACCTGCGCCTGGCCGCCGAGCTTGCCTTCCGTGCCGACCTCGCGCGCGACGCGCGTGACCTCCCCTGCGAATGCGTTCAGCTGATCCACCATGGTGTTGATGGTATTCTTCAGCTCCAGGATTTCGCCTCTCACTTCCACGGTGATCTTGCGCGACAGGTCGCCTCGGGCGACGGCCGTCGTGACTTCGGCGATGTTGCGCACCTGGGTGGTGAGATTGGCCGCGAGCAGGTTGACGTTGTCGGTCAGGTCCTTCCAGGTGCCGGCCACGCCCGGCACGACCGCCTGCCCGCCCAGACGCCCGTCGGTGCCGACCTCGCGTGCGACGCGGGTCACTTCGCCGGCGAAGGATCTAAGCTGATCCACCATGGTGTTGAGCGTGTCCTTNAGCAGNAGCATCTCGCCCCGGACATCCACGGTGATCTTCCGCGACAGGTCGCCGCCCGCGATCGCGGTAGCCACCTCGGCGATGTTGCGNACCTGTGCCGTGAGGTTCGACGCCATCGAGTTGACGTTGTCGGTCAGGTCCTTCCAGGTNCCGGCCACGCCCGGAACCTGTGCCTGACCCCCGAGATTGCCTTCCGTTCCCACTTCGCGCGCCACGCGGGTCACCTCGCCCGCAAATGCGTTGAGCTGGTCCACCATCGTATTGATGGTATCCTTCAGCTCCAGGATTTCTCCCTTCACGTCGACGGTGATCTTGCGCGACAGGTCCCCACGGGCGACAGCGGTGGTCACCTCGGCAATGTTGCGCACCTGACCGGTAAGGTTGGATGCCATCGAGTTGACGTTGTCCGTCAAATCCTGCCAGGTTCCCGCGACGCCGGGGACCTGCGCCTGACCGCCGAGCTTTCCTTCCGTTCCGACCTCGCGCGCCACGCGCGTCACTTCGGAAGCGAACCGGTTCAGCTGGTCCACCATCGTGTTGAGGGTTTCCTTCAGCTGCAGGATCTCGCCCTTCACATCGACGGTGATCTTCTTCGAAAGGTCGCCGTTCGCGATCGCAGTTGACACTTCCGCAATATTGCGGACCTGTGCCGTGAGGTTGGACGCCATCGAGTTGACCGAATCGGTCAGGTCCTTCCAGGTGCCGGCGACGCCGCTGACATTCGCCTGGCCACCCAGCTGTCCCTCGGTGCCGACTTCGCGGGCAACACGCGTCACCTCGGACGCAAATCCGTTGAGCTGGTCGACCATCGTATTGATGGTCTCCTTGAGCTCGAGGATCTCGCCGGAGACCGTGACGGTGATCTTCTTCGACAGGTCGCCCTGTGCGACCGCCGTCGCCACCTCGGCGATGTTGCGCACCTGTGCCGTGAGGTTGGACGCCATCGAGTTGACCGAATCGGTCAGGTCCTTCCAGGTGCCGGCCACGCCCTTGACATTCGCCTGGCCACCCAGCTGGCCTTCGGTGCCTACTTCTCGGGCGACACGCGTCACCTCGCCGGCAAACCCGTTAAGCTGGTCGACCATCGTGTTGATGGTTTCCTTCAGCTCGAGGATCTCGCCCTTCACGTCGACGGTGATCTTCTTCGACAGGTCGCCATTGGCGATCGCGGTGGAGACCTCGGCGATGTTGCGAACCTGCGCGGTAAGGTTGCCGGCCATCGAGTTGACGTTCTCGGTCAGGTCCTTCCAGGTGCCGGCGACGCCGCGGACATTCGCCTGGCCCCCCAGCCGGCCCTCGGTGCCGACCTCGCGGGCGACACGGGTCACTTCGCCCGCAAAGGAATTCAGCTGGTCGACCATCGTGTTGATGGTTTCCTTCAGCTCGAGGATTTCCCCGGAGACCGTGACCGTGATCTTCTTCGACAGGTCGCCGTTGGCGATCGCGGTGGAGACCTCGGCGATGTTGCGGACCTGGGCCGTCAGGTTTGATGCCATCGAGTTGACGTTATCGGTCAGGTCCTTCCACGTACCGGCCACCCCCGGCACCTTAGCCTGACCGCCCAGCCGACCCTCCGTGCCGACCTCGCGCGCGACACGCGTCACCTCGCCTGCGAAGCCGTTCAGTTGGTCGACCATCGTGTTGATGGTCTCCTTCAGCTCGAGGATTTCCCCGGATACGTCGACCGTGATCTTTCGGGACAGGTCGCCGCGCGCGACGGCGGTGGTGACCTCCGCGATGTTGCGGACCTGGTCTGTCAGGTTGCCGCACATGGCATTCACGGAATCGGTGAGGTCCTTCCAGGTGCCGGCTACCCCCGGCACGATGGCCTGCCCGCCGAGCTTGCCTTCCGTGCCGACCTCGCGCGCGACACGCGTCACTTCCGATGCGAAGGATCGAAGCTGGTCGACCATCGTGTTGATGGCTTCCTTCAACTGAAGGATCTCGCCGCGCACATCCACGGTGATCTTCTTCGACAGGTCGCCGTTTGCGACAGCGATCGTCACGTCCGAGATGTTTCTGACCTGGGCCGTCAGGTTGGAGGCCATGGAGTTGACGCTTTCAGTCAGATCCTTCCAGACACCGGTAACCTCCGGAACATCAGCCTGACCTCCGAGCTTTCCGTCCGTTCCCACTTCACGGGCGACGCGCGTGACTTCCGACGTGAAGACGCCGAGCTGACGGATCATGCCGTTCACGATTTCGGCCGATCGAAGGAACTCGCCCTTTAGCGGCCGGCCGTCCACATCGAGGGGCACGGTCTGCAGAAGATCGCCCTTGGCGACGGCGGAAATGGTCCTGGTCACCGCATGCGTCGGCCACACGAGGTCGTCGATAAGGGTGTTGACGGAGTTTTCCATGTCGCTCCAGGCACCGCCCGACAGGTTCAACCGAACATGGTTTTTCGTTCGGCCTTCACGCCCGACGACCTGGCCGACATGTTCGAGTTGGGATGCCATCCGCTGGTTGGCGGCGATGATATCGTTGAAGGCGTCCGCCACTTTGCCGGAAAGGCCTGTCAGGTCCGCCGGCAGCCTGGCGGTGAAATCGCCGCTTCTGACCCTTTGCATCACCTCGAACAGGGCGGAGAGTTGCAACGCTTCCTCCGACGGGATCAAATGGGACGGTGCATTCGCCTCTACCGGGCGATCGGCAGCGACCGCGTGCGGCTTGTCTCCGGAAGAATTCTCGCTTGCCTTGACCAACTTTTTCCCCCCTCAGAGAACGACCAGCAATCGCGTGGAAGTAGGGCGGACGGATCACGAGACAACTGCGGGAATTCCTGTTTTGCAGCGACTTGCACCCCGTCTGCGCCTTCGGGAAACCTGCCCTGCGGAGCAAGCAAGGGAGCGCGTACCGATATCGATAATCGCCGATCCTCAGCCTCGGGTGGACCCGGCTCGGCCGCGGGTGGCGACGGACTTCCGCTCCACGATATGGCAAGCCAGTTCCACCCTTCGCGGCACCGTCGGCGAGCCCGAACTGATGTCGCGAAGAAGATCGACGCCGGTGATCCCGATCTCCCGCGCCGGNATGTGGACGGTGGTCAGCGGAGGATTGAGGAAGGCTGCCTGGGGAAGATCATCCATCCCCATGACCGACACATCTCTCGGAATGGAATAGCCCTNCTGCTGGAGAGCAGCCATCGCCCCAACGGCCAGACTTTCCCCGGCCGTGAGAATGGCCGTGAAATCGAGTCCACGCCGTGAGAGCCGTTCCACGATGACCTTCTCGGCAAGCTCGGGAAGCCAGTCGTCGACGCTCACCACCAGGTCATCCGGGTGTGGCAGTCCGTGATGCGTAAGGGCGTCTCGCCATCCTTCCAGCCGTCGCACGATCGTCCGGCGTCCTGGCCGCATCAGGAACAGGATGCGTTCGTGCCCGTGATCGATCAGGTAGTCGGTAGCCAGTTGCGCGGCAGAGCGGTTACAGGGCGTGACGCTGGAAAGGCGCATAAGGGGATCGTCACCGTTTACGAGGACCACCGGCTTGCCGAGCTCGCGGGTTGCGGCGAGCATCCGTTCGTCGTCCACCGTCAGGAAAAGCAGGCCGGCGACATCTCTGTCTTCACGCGCTTCGTCGAGGACCCGGCGCTCCTCCGCCTCATCGGCAATCGGCCGGGTGACCATCTCGATGCCGAGTGCCTGCGCCCGTTCGCGAATGCCTTCCAGGACATAGAGGGTGAACTGGTTGCGGACATAGTCGATCATCGCCGCACTGGAGGCGGCCAGAACCACCTTCGTGCCGGGGGCCGGGCGCGGAAGCGCGTAATTGGCTGCCCTCGCAGCTTCCAAAATTTGCAGGCGTACATCCTCGCGCACGCCCTTCTCGCCCGAAAGGGCTCTGGAAACNGTGCTCAGCGATACGCCGANCCTGGCGGCGATATCCTCCAGGCGCACCCGCCGCGGCATCTTGCCCCGCTTTCCGGTTCCCCNCTCCATCGCCCCACCTCCTGAATTGACAAANTGCAAAAAATTTTCAGATTGCGCAAGAAATTTTCCAGTGTTTACATCCCTCCGCCGCTTGAAGGGTTCGCACNGAATGAGCGGTCGGCATGGGAGGAATGTAATGCACGCATCGGCGGGAGACATCCGTCGCAAGCTCGACCTGCTGGTCGCCGGAATGACCGGTTTGCGTCACGACGGGCGTTTCGACGAGCCGAACCTCGATGGTACGGCAGGCGACTATATCTCGTTCGACAGCTGGGAATGGCCGCAGGGCGTCGGCCTTTACGGCCTCATCCGTCTCTGGCTGTTCACCGGGCGCCAAGACCTGAGGGAACTGGTAGAGAACTGGTATGCTGCGCGCATCGAGGCGGGTCTGCCGTCGCTCAACGTCAATACTACCGCGCCGATGCTGGGGCTTTCCGTCCTGTGGCGGGAAACGCGTGATCCGCGCTGGAAAAAGCCGCTCGACGCCTGGGCCAACAGGGTGATCGCAGAGATGGGGCGAACGGAGGAGGGAGCCTTCGAGCACCATGTCTCCGACAAGATCAACCACCACGAACTGTGGGACGACACGCTNTACATGGCGGCGCTGTTCCTCGCTTCCTACGGACAGGCAAGCGGGCGTCAGGAACTCGTCGANGAGGCGGCGCGCCAGTTCCTCGTCCACGCACGCTACCTTTCCGACCGCAAGACCGGCCTCTGGTTNCACGGCTGGACCTTTGACGGCCGGCATAATTTCGCCGAAGCCCGCTGGGCCCGCGGCAACGCCTGGATCACCGCCGGCATGCTCGATCTCTTCGATCTGGCAGAGATGCCGAAGCCGGTGAAGGATTTTCTTCTTGGCGTGCTGGTAGCGCAGGTGAACGCCCTGCTCCCGCTGCAGACCGCCTCGGGCGCCTGGCGGACCCTATTGGATGATCCCGGCTCCTACGAGGAGATCTCGGCGACGGCGGGGTTCGGCTACGGGCTCCTGAAGGGCTACCGCCTGGGGCTCGGAACTCCGGCATGGCGCACGGCCGGGCTGAAGGCGGTCGAGGCCGTGCTGAACAACATCGATGAGACCGGTATGGTGCTCAACGTCTCCTACGGGACGCGCATGGGCCACGATCTGCAATTCTACAGGGACATCCCCATCCAGCCGACCGGCTACGGGCAGGCGCTTTCGATCCTCTGCCTTTCCGAGGCGCTCCGGCACATGGCCGCGGGAGAACAGGCGGCATGACGATGAAGATCCTTTACGGCGCGGGTCCGCAGGACGTCAGAAGTTACGATACCGAGCGGCTGCGTGCAGAGTTCCTGATCGAGGATCTCTTTCGCGCGGATCAGGTGAATTTCACCTATACGCATGTCGACCGCCTGATCCTCGGGGGTGCCGTCCCGGTGTCGAAGACGCTCGAATTCGGGAGCGGAGAGGAGATCGGAACTCCTTATCTTCTGTCCGCCCGCGAGATGGGTATCGCCAATCTTGGTGGTCGAGGCACCATCACCGTCGATGGTGAAAGCTTCGAACTGGACAACCGCGACGTGCTCTATGTCGGCCGAGGCGCCCGCCTCCTGACCGCATCCAGCAAGTCGGCGGACCGGCCGGCCCGTTTCTACATGAATTCGGTGCCAGCCGGCGCCGGCATCCCGCACCGCCTCATCACCCAGGCGGAATCCAAGCCGCTCGATCTCGGGGAGGCGCGGCGTTCCAACAAGCGCCGGCTGCGCATGTACATCCATCCGGAGGTCGCGCCCTCCTGCCTGCTGCTGATGGGGATCACGGACCTGGCGGAAGGCAGCATCTGGAACACNATGCCCCCACACCTGCACGANCGCCGCATGGAAGCCTATTGCTACTTTNACCTTTCGGCCGAGGATCGCGTCATTCACCTGATGGGCCGNCCCGAGCAGACGCGGCATCTGGTCGTTGCCGAAGGCGATGNAGTCTTGTCGCCGGCATGGTCGATTCACATGGGNGCCGGAACCGGCCCTTACGCCTTCGTATGGGGCATGACCGGCGAGAACCAGGAATACAACGACGTGGCACCCGTTGCCCTTTCCGAACTGAAATGAGCGCAAACCTGATGAACGCACAGACACAGTGGATGCGGAAGGCGCTCGATCCGGGGAATCCCATCCGGTATTGGCAACTGGGCGCAGTCTCCGAGGAGCGCTTCGATGTGCCGGACGCGCCGATGAAGGGGGAAATGGATCCCTTCTTCTTCCTCACCAAGGTGAAGAACTTCATTCCGCACGAATATCCCTGCCGCACGCAGTTCGCGGAGACTTACCGAGGCAAGCGGCCCGATGTCCGCGGTGCCTTCGAGCCGAGCCGATGGTGGCTGCCTTTCGGCTCTCCTCGCCTCGACCTTTCCGGATTCTGGTTCCGCCCGACGCGGCTCGCTGCCTGGGCACGGACGTACATCGAAGCCGATACGGCCGGGAACGCCGCGATCAGGCTCGGAACCTGCGGTGGCGCCATCATCTGGGTGAATGGAGACGAACAGGGGTGGATGGCACCCTACAGCCGCAATCTCGAAGCGAAACAGGAATTTAACCTGTCGCTCTCGGAAGGGCTGAACGAGATCACCATCTTCTTCGACGATCTCGCCGAGCGCGATGCCCGCTATTTCTT
>Ga0065721_10006898_pt1 | contig 12907 bp, 14 predicted proteins | sample Mesricmetagenome_FD_59108 | JGI IMG/M metagenome (GOLD analysis project Ga0065721, IMG submission 59108) | Mesophilic microbial community from rice straw/compost enrichment Sample: eDNA_1 v2 (version 2) | ecosystem: Engineered > Solid waste > Grass > Composting > Bioreactor | place: USA: Davis... | reverse complement strand
CCATCAGGTTGGATGCAGCCATCGCGTCATGGGTGTCCTGAAGCCTGGAAGAGTTGGACGGATGCCGTTCGTGGTCGGTCGTGGAATCAGAGGATGGTGCATATGAGAAGTCTGAGTGGAGAAAGTCTGGCTGTCTATTGGAAGAGCTAGGGGAGTGCGTCGCTGCGGTCCGAGTGGCGTTGGGAGGCTGCGGGAGGGAGAACGATGATGAACGCTCAACTCGGGGCGCTTGCTTTGACGTCACGGTGCTCTGGCCCGTCGCATTCCCAGAGACGAGAGCACGAAGGACATGCCGCTGCGAGGAACATCCGAGAGGCGCAAACGAAATTGTCTGGTTCCTGTTGACGGTGCTGGTCGTTGGACGGCTCGTTGGAGCAGTCATCGGGTTAAGGAGCGTCGGGACTGTATTGAGAGCATACGCGCGCAACGGCGCAGTTGCGACTGTCTTGCAAGGGCAGACAGTGCGGATGGATTTAACAAAGCTGGAGGCATCGTCTGCCGTTAAAAAGGTAACTTGAAAGCGCCTGTATGCCTGGCGCACAAGCACATAAGCATAGGTTGTTGGACATGACCAAGCAGGTCAACATACTGTCTCTGAGGCTTCTTGGGACCAGAGATAGCGAAAGCCCACAAGCGTGTCCCGGTGCATGGCCTTCAATGGCAAACTTTCAGTGTCCTTCATTGTGGGGATCTTCTCTATGTCAGCTAACGAGAACAGATCTAAATCCTCCTAGAAATATAGCAGCGCGAGGCAGAGACGCAGGTCAGCATGCATACAACCAGGTTTCTGTAAGTAGAGAAACGTGCAAGAGTAATCTGCGCCTGAGATGTGAAGTGCCCGTCGCTTTCTCCATTGCTTATGTCCCAGAGAATCCTCAGCCGCAGCGACTCGATGTTGCCTTGGAAAGACTTCGTTTTGTCGAGGACGATGTAGAGTGCAGGATTTGTGAAATGTTGCCATTCCGGCACTGGTGCCTGAGTTTTGTGAGATTTATTGGGGTATGCGCGAGAGTATTTGGAAAGAATAAACTTGGAAGTAGAAGTGGTGGAGTAGCTCATGATGGTAGTGGTGTAAGGATATTCGTCCTGCCTGGAACCCATTCAGGAGCCGATAGGCGCTGGCTAACGTAGAGCGAGTCGCTTCATTCTCTCACTCACTTCCATTATCTCACCCTCTTATACAAAATGAGCTATCCGTGGTTAGCGCATCTCTTTTCGCTTGAGATGATACCCTAGCGGTGACCGGAGTCGCTTGGACTTACCACCGCCCTATATAGCACCGGCAAGACAAGCCATCCCATCCATCATCACTCGACTTGTATCATCAAATGGCTTCCTGGTTCCTTTGCCTCGATTGCGGGGCCACAAAGACTGCAGCTGCTATCAGCGATGCCAACGGCAAAGTCGTCGGTAGAGGCTGGGGAGGGCCATCCAATATCACCTACCTCACTGTCGAACAGTTTATCACGTCGATCTCCCCTGCGATCTTCGAGGCTGCGAAGGCTGCCGGCCTCACACTAGACGCACTCCCCCCTCCAGAACCATCTCCTTTTGCCGCTGCCTGGTTTGGCATTTCTGGTGCTGATTCACCGTCTGCCATCGCCAAAGTCGCTCCTGCTTGCTCAGAGCTTCTCCGCATCCCGATTGGACCACACCTCACCATCGGCAACGATGCCCATCTCCTTGCCTCTCCTGTACACCTGTACCCAGTCAATCACGTCGTCGCAGTGATCGCAGGAACGGGCTCTAACAATATCAGCTTCAAGTTGAAGGATGGAAGCATCGAGGAACTCGGACGGCATGGTGGATGGGGCTGGATGCTCGGCGACGAAGGATCAGGATTCCATGTTGGACGGGAAGCCATTCGACAATTACTGACGGAGGAGGACAAGGCATCCATCAGGGGTGTCCCGTCGCCTCATAGCATACTGCGGGATCGGCTCTTGGAGCGATTCGGAGTCGGAACAGTAATGGAGCTCTTGGGAGAGGTATATCAAGCAGACGGCTCGCCTACCATTGAAGCAAAGGGTCTTCGGGGACTCGCACGAGAGAAGCGGCTCACCTCCCTCCCACCGATCGTCTTCCAGACCGCATTCGAGGAGAACGATTGGCTCTCCATATCTGTCGTGACAGCGGCCGCTTTGGCACTGGCAGACGACATCGCGCTGCTGTTCGGCCATGGCATCGATGGAGCGAAGAAGGCTATCCCGGCAAATGACACTGTCCTCTCATTTGGAGGCTCTCTGGTCAAGAACGAAAAGTATAGAAAGCTCATTCTCAATAGGTTGGAGGAGCATGGGCTCAAAATTCCTTACACTCACTTTGTCGAAGACGCTTCAGTCGCAGGAGCAACCAGCCTGGCCGCTTCTTTCAAAATTGTTTAGTTGAATTGCAGAATGGATCTGTTCCCCCATATACTTTTGGGTGCGCGGGAGATGCTTTCAAGTTTGGGAAGCGGATTGGATGATCATCAGATGCGATGGGTCTTAGTCTCGCCTCTCACCACCATCATCTTCAGTTCTCTTCTCTGTTTCGCATCAACTGCTTGGAAAACAATAAGGTCATAACAGACGCCTCAGCCTAAAGGCACTCTCGGCGATGTCCCCTATCTCTAGAGTGTCGTATCTCTGCATCGTCTTATACATCGTCGCTTCCCTCTTCCACACAACGGGCAGCGTGGTATCTTATCTGGTCGGCGTGCCATTGAATGGAATTATGAACGTAGGGTTTCCTTCTGAAGCACCTCTTTGGGTGGCGAAGGACTCATGGGATCGACCCGTCGGCCGTGTGGACGCCCCCACGCCCAAACCTGGTTCTCCGAAGCCCGCCCCACACCTAGAATCTCCTGGCGACTCAAATTTACTGGCGATGAATCTCTGGCAACATAACAACTTGGCGGATACTACCGGGACGCTTGGAGTGGATGGGATGCTCTCGATGGAGGCAGGGCTCGTCCTCTCCAAGGCCTTTGCGACCTCGATGAAGCCAACGAAAATCATCCCTTACTTTTATAGGGCGTCAGGCCCATTCGAAAGCGAGGACGTTACCGTCACCAGCCTCATCACTGCAGACAGACTTCATGTGTTTGCGGGTCTTGTGGCGAGGTATCAAGGTGCGATGCGTGACTATCCAGTGGCCGCTCTTATGTTAACGCCTTCGAAGGCCCTATTTCAGTCACTCTTCATATCAAAAACACAACACGTGAAGTCCCTCGAGTTCTGGAAAGGTTGCGCAAGGTCTATCAATCATCCGAGCTAATGGCCCGCTTCGTCGACCTGCATCTTGTCATTGACTCGTTTGATCGACAATTCAACACTTGGAGAAACATCGCCCGTCTCTTCGCCCGCACAGACTATATCTTGATGCTCGACATCGATTTTTATCTGTGCACAGACTTTCGGACGAGCTTGAACAACAATCCTTGGATAAAGCAGCAGCTTCGCACAGGTCTTGCAGCAATGGTGATTCCTGCTTTCGAACACACAAACTATCAAGACGGGAAGGATGTGTCCAAGTTCCCAACGACGAAGGCTGTGGGTCACCGCAATACATTCGACATTGGTTCATTACTCAATGTGCTTTTCTGAAGGAGTTGCTAAGGCTTGTTAAAGCGCGAAAAATTGACATGTTTCACTGGGGCTGGAGCCCTGGCCACAATAGCACAGACTACCCCAAATTCTATGCCGCTCCACCTGGCGAAGTATATCCTGTCACTCGTTATCAATCCGCGTATGAGCCATATGTTGTCTTCAAGAAGAATGGGCCTCCTTGGTGAGCTGTGTTTCTACCTCATGTAGTCCTTCTCACAGCTTTCTATCAGGTGCGAAGAGCGGTTTGTTGGGTATGGAGGTAATAAAGCGGCCTGTCTGTTCGAGATGTACCTCGCAGGCATCACATACCACGTCCTGGCCGACCATTTCATGATCCACCAAAGTCACCTCTACCAAGAATCAGCTCGGCGCAATGAGGTACAAGATATTTGATCCAGTGTCAACGTGGGGACCGGGCTGCTGACTCTCCCCTGCCAGCGGAAGTACAACAGAAGGGTTTACTCCAGCTTCAAGGAGGAAGCATGTTTTCGGTACGTCTCTCAGATAATTGCCGTCCACGACAGAATATCACTGATAATACTTTACGGTGTAGGTATCTAAGAAGTTACCAGGACGTGGGCCTTTTGAATACAACTCGGGCTCGAAACGCTATCACAGAGTGTAAGAAACTCAAGCCACTTAGAACGGCTATCTCTCAGGTATGCAAAAGCTCCAGACCTTACCATCGTTGTTCTACTTCCTTTTGATGCTCGTCCTCCTCACAGATACTGAGTGATTAGGCCAAATATCCTGGCCTCTGTCGAGCGCGCTGACCTTAATCCATCTTAGATTATCAATATTGGACATGTGTTACATCAATCATGAGCTGGTTTGTGCCTTCCAGAGAGAGGACTGCCTTACTTGCCCTCAAAGATACAAATTCATGCGGCATATGATATCTGTCTCCTGGAAATGGATAACATTCCCTACTACGAATCGAAGCTCTGGTCGGAAGTCGGAACGGTCCAGCGAGGATTGAGCGAAGATGGTCCCTGTCTGAGGCTTCTCATGTTGGTCCGGGCCGGCATTTACCTTTCACCTCCCGAGATCGTCTTCATGTCGTCTCAGACGCTAGATCACATCTACGTGCTGAAAGACACTTCGACTCGATACATGTCTCAGGCTGGACTTTGTTCTTCTCTCACACTGCCATTCATCAGACTAAGGTGACCATCCGGCGGCGAACATTACATTCAGCCAATGAGATATTATGATGACATTTGACAAATGTGTAGCACAGGGTATGGACACAGGCGAAGGCGGGGGCAAGCGCGGGCAAGCCTCTCTGGCGAAGGTAGTGCTATTGAAGGTGACGCATCCGAGTCAGGGCGTGCTTCAAATACCGCACGATTAAAGGTTCCTGTTGGAATGGAGCAGGCTTAACTGGGAACAATATTCTCCTTGTGCGTTTTAGAACATGATCTGGTTTACAGCTTGGGGGTTCGTCATTGAATTCGACAGATGGGCGCCAATCGATGTCAGGAATTTGGCGGCCCGCCGGTTTCCGCGGCCCCGAATGTGCGAGCCATCTGTTGCCCGATCTCCAGTTGAGCTTATTCCCAAGACTTGATATTAGTATCGTCGTTTGATGCTCTCGTTCATGCCTCGTGACCCCTTTCCCCGGTATATATGGTGCCTCATCGGACAAGATCCAGCCCAAGCCGCCACCGTCTTTGTCTCTTCCCCACAACTCTCACTGCAACATGGTTCTACCTCGTGTTCTTATCTGCAGTACGTTTCTTGGCCCCCTCTCTGTCGGCCTGTGTCATTTATGTCCCCTATAGGCACCATCGTCTGGGCCCATGATGATGTCAAGACGCTTCTAGGAAACATCGCGGACATCGTCGTACGTGGTCATCCCGATCCCCGCCGTTGTCGTCGGCGTTGACAAGTTTCTCCTGACCGCATCGCGCAGTGGGTAGACTCTCCGGACCGCAAGTCATTTCTCGAAGGCTTCAAGGCCGGAGGGAAGTATAGCGGTGCTGTCGGTATCTACCGGGAGAATACCTCGGCAGAGAAGCTCGGTGTGTTCGACAAGGAGCTCATCGACAGTCTACCATCGTCGGTGAAATGGATTGCACATAATGGTGCAGGATACGACCCCGTCGATGTGCGTGCATGCATTGCTAAGGGTAAGTGCTATGCATAGATAGGCGAGCCACACGAGGAATGGGTTTACTGATCATATCCGGCAGGAATATACCTCTCCAACACTCCGGGAGCCGTGGACGATGCGACGGCTACCACTGCACTCTATCTCATTCTCTCGACGCTCCGCCAGTATTCCGCTGCCGAACGCTCTCTCAGATCTTTGAAATGGAAGCCTTCCGGGCTTAACTCGATTTCGCATGATATCACTGGGCGGACGCTTGGTATACTAGGGCTTGGGGGCATCGGGATGAGGCTTGCGGACCTTGTGCAAGCGTTCCCCATGAGAGTGATTTATCACTCCCGGAATCGGAATCCCAATGCTCCGGCCCATTACGAGTATTTCGCGAACGTGGAGGAGATGTTAGCACAAACGGACGTGCTGAGTGTGCATGTGCCATTGAGGCCAGATACCGTGGGCCTCGTCGGCGAGAAATGGATCCGGGCGTTGAAGCCAAAGGCTGTTATCATCAACACAGCTCGCGGAAAGGTTATTGACGAGGATGCTTTAATCAGGGCACTGGAGGATGGGCATGTGAGTGCTTCTTGTCGAGATTCTGCGACGAAGATGGTTTACGCTGCTTACCTCTGTTCCAGGTTGCAGCTGCTGGTTTGGACGTGTTCCCAAATGAGCCTGAGGTAAACCCTCGCCTGCTCCAGTTCCCTCAAGTTACCCTTCTTCCCCACATGGGTACGGAGAACCAGGACACACAGAAGAAGATGGAAGTTCGCGCTCTCACCAATCTGAGAGACTTCCTAGTCAGTGGAGCCGGAAAGGATCTCGTTCCGGAGTGTAAGAGCATGTTGATACCCAACACCGCCAAGGTGATTTCGAGACTGTAGTTGTGACATTCTGAATTGCATCGCTGACTACGGTCTTCGCTTTGCTTTTGCTCATCTCTTCAAGACCCACAATTGAAGGTTACACCCACACCAGATCTCCTTGCTTGAACACACGGGAGTGATTAGTTGTAAGGAGAGTGTCACAACGGGCAAAGACCGCTTTCGGGATATGTGAAGAATTGATCGGGAAACAATTTAAAAGCCTAACCATGGCTGTTCCTTCATGAGACCCCATGAGGGCCCCTCGAGGCATCATTTCTTCCATCACGACGTCAGAGATTCGCGATTCTGAACATCCGAGCGCATCACCCCTAAGTCGAACTTGGATCGAACCATCTGATTGGAGACATGGAGAACCTCAGACACAAGACACCCGACGAAGCGGGGAACTGTAATGCTGGGAGTGGAGACGGGGCCCGGGAACTGGGAGGGAAGCCCAACACGATTGACTTGTCGGCTCGGATAAAGCTCACTGTGGAGTGCTTGCAAGTGGATCCACACTTTACACCGTGAACCGGATCTGAGCATGCATCATATGCAGGATCGAAAACGTTGCCCAATTGCGAGTCCAGTCGGAAGCGTTGAACACCTCGACATCCAGAACGGTGGCGTGTCCAATGCTTTAGAAAGAGGTTCGACATTAACCTCCACACCCAACTCACAGCAGGACCCGCTGAAGACACTCGATCTGCTCCAGCAGGCTTTGAATAGCCACGACGAAGATCAGACGAAAGCTATAGATAAGGTCAAAAAAGATTTGTCAACGGAGTTTCGAAAACAGTATGAAGCCGAGATCAAGTAAGTGTCTCCAGTCTTCCTGTTCAGCCCCCTTGGAAGTTGATGTAAACATGTCGCGACTGATAGGTCAAAGTTGAAGGAGAGTGTGCGAGAAGCTATACAGGCTGAAATCAGGGTTCAGGTTGACGAGCAAATTCAACAATATCTCCTGGTATCCTTGCGGCAACAGGCGGAAACCACAAAGCAGCAACTGCACCAAGTTAGAATTGCTCTTCAGAATTCGTGCGTTGTTGATTGCTTTTGTCTACCCGAAGCTTGATAAACGTCCAATCATAGAGAAGCGAGAATCGTCAACTCTGCCCTGCAGGATGTCGACCTATACAAGCCACTGGCGGTGGTGCTCACACCGCAAGGTAAAAAAAGCAAACACTATCCAGCTGACCTCTGCTCACTCTTTGCCTACGACTGTGAGCAACTGTTAGTTTTTCTGTCAAATTGGCAGTCTCACGTAGTCTTCAAAGTGGAAACAACGACGGCCTTGATTGAGGACTTTGAGCTAGTGGACTCTGCCGAGCGTAACNTGAATATCAGAACGTTCATGTCACACATCGGTGAGCAAAAGATNCTGTTTTCGCCCTTGTTTCCTGACAGACGATCTTGCCAGGCATACATCTAGACTCGTTCGATGCAATATGCTGATTGCTCTGTAGGGAGTGGGGTGGCGCCAAGAAGCCCACTGGCGAGATTGCGAGGTGGGCGCCTATTCAAGTTTCCTGCTTTCAGGGGTCCTTTGAGATGATAGGGAATGGGCTTATCGAAGAGACGTGTCTCGTCCCTGACTCCGCCACAGAATTGAATGATGACGGTAATCTTTGACATGGCATAACTTGTATTGACTGCCTTGATTGCGGCTTGAGACTTAGGCATTGTCACACAGTATTCAATGTGTAGTGACACATACTTACCCAGGAGATCGTTGAGCCAGACGAAACCTGCCCAATTTCCTGCATGCAGCCGCCGAGCCTAGTGAACATATGGGCGCTCGCAGCCTGTGAACACAAACTTAACGAAATCTCTCAACACCATTCGACGCCGACCTTCCCGGCCGTCTTGACCGCGTGTCAATGTATGTCTCCTCTGAGATATAAAATACAACTTCGGAAAAGTACACGTCGGCTTGGCTCCTCGACTATCTCCCTATCATTTTAAGGCCTGATAATATTCCGTCCATATAACCGATGTCACGATACGCCGGCCGACCAACGATGCCCTCCTACACCCCCACCCACAATGGCAATGGAAGCAGCAACAGCAGCATCAACCGTCCGCACACACCGACGAGGACGCCGAGCCTGAACAACCTGAACGTCAATGGTCGTGACGGACCCGCCACACCTTTGCCCAACTTACCACCCACGTTGAACTCCCTCCCTGCCGCGGATCCGCTTGGGACTCTGAAGAATTCACAAAACACGGTGGCGGCTGGGTTTGGTGAGGCGCTTGCGGCGCTTGTCCAGGCGGCGTCGACCCCGCCGGCGCCTACGCAGCCAATATTCGTAGAATGGGAGAACAGGGTTATGGCACTGGGGCGGAAGCGGATGGCTGGCTTGGGGTCGGGCAAGGTGCGCTTGATTGACTTAGCATCCTGTAGATGCTCTCGAGAGGCTAGGCTCACCATACTGTGATCTAGAATGCTTTCTTGTATCTTAAAAGCAAGTTCGGGCTGCTGAGTTCATCAAGGCCACTGTATTTGCAGGCGACATTCTTCTCTATGATGGACGGAGAGTATGTGGAGCTGGATTTGGACGCTTGGGAGGAGTTGGCACCATACATTGAAAAATTGCGGATCATTGCATGAACATCGTCTGAGCTGGAGTTTGCTGGACAATAGTGCTGTCATCGCTTTTATTTATTTGACTGTAATGAATCGTCTCTTAGTATGCAGACTGGCTCCGCCTGGAACATGGTGTGTGCAGGGAACGGGAGTTAGGCTTGGCACGTGTAGCTCCAGACGCAGACGCTCCGCGTTGCCGAGCTTCGCTGTTTCCTTCACTCTTCCTCCACCATCGCTTTTGTTAATGGCGGTAAGATCGTCTCCCAAGTCCTTGCATTCGTTGAATGTAACATCTCATAGTCATGCAGGGCGAAATATCTCCTCTAGAACAGGTTCAGAGGGCTTACTCCAGACTAACCCTCTCTGAGCTCGCACTCTTTCTCAAAGTTCGCAACCTCCCCACCACGGGGACCCAGCAGGATCTCATTTCCCGGCTCACCAACCACGATCTCCACCACTATCACATCCCCAATGCCGCCAGTAGTCTCAAACAAACGAGCAGCCCGAAGCTGACCGTGCTACCATGTACAGGGTCCCAGAAGTCCAGGTCAAGGCATAAGACAGAACTCCCTGTCGAGCTGATCGCAGACATTCTGGACCATCTAGGAGACTGGGAGCTCTCCCATGCAGTTGGCATCCCCACCTCCCTCCCTCGACCCCTCGAGTGGAGTAGAGCGTCAAGGACAGATGCAGCTGCCCTGACAGGCGACCTCCGCAAAATTCGGGAAGCTCACCCCGGAACCTCCAACCCGCTCACCACCCTGGGTGCTGTGCTCGTAATCCGCTTCGGATACGAGCATGTACTTGATTACTTCCTCTCTCAACACCGCGAAATGTTCCTGCAAGCCTTCAGAGATGACCTCATACCGATAAAGGCGTCCAGATACGGCCGAGTCAAGATCTTGTCGTGGTGGAAGCACGTCGTCGAGCAGCATCCGGACCTCATTCCAGCTCCATCTATGAAACACTTAGAAGAAGCTGTCGACCAGGCCTCACGAAACGGGCAGATCGCATCGCTCGATTGGTGGCTCAACGACTACGGCCATCCACTCCAGTATACGGAGGCTTCGCTAGAGTACGCCAGTGCAAAGAACCAGATCGCGGTCCTGGATTGGTGGAAGGAGCAACACAAGACGAGGGGCGTGCCACTCAAGATTGGTCGGGTGATGGACATGGCGAGCACGGCTGGCCACGTCGAGGTGTTGGAATGGTGGGCGACGTCACAACTGGAGTTCAACTACGACCGACATGCTCTCCAACACGCAAGCTGTCACGGAAAAGTCGAAGTTCTGGATTGGTGGCTCGGGAGCGGCCTGCAGTTGCTGTTCGACCAGGAGGCGCTGACGGGTGCAACGAGGCATAACCGGCCAGAGGTCCTCGAGTGGTGGGACAAGTCAGGGTTGCCGATTCATTATCGCATGTGCGATATTGAGGAGGCGTTGGAGGACGCCATCGGGGACGGAGCTGGCGCGAGGGCTTGGTGGAAGAGGAAAGGGGTCGACTTTAATGCCAACGATAAAGAGTGGATGAAGCTCCAGACCCTTAATTGATTACTGCTATTTGAGCGTCTTGTCTTGCTGAGGAGGGTTAGCGCCCTCCTTCTCTCTGTCCACTTTACGGTCCTCGTGTTCGGTTCTTATATCCTTTGACTCGCTATCCAACTTTTCTTTCATTGATTCGCATCTCTTTGGGTCCTTTCGCTTCGCAACGCACGTGTATTGTATTCTGTCTGTATCTACAACCATCTCTATTGCTATCTCGTCAACCACTCCAGGCTGGAGGTATTAGAGTTTTGTTTGCAGGCCAGTGAGGAAGAGCTCATGCCATTTGTGAGAGGAAGCGGTGAGCCAAAACAGCTTGCGCTGACCTTCTGGTGACTCCACAATGTTTTGGAGGGGGGGTTCGCCTTGAATGGAGCTGACCACGAGACTGGGCGGAAAGGGAGGGACGAAGAAGACGTTCTCTTCAAAAAAGCATGAAGTGAAGTGGGTCATCGAAGGGAAAAGGTCGAAGGGAGTTCCAGCAAAGCCCAGCGGCACAGTCTGGAAAGCCAGGGGATTTCTGCGACTGTAAGTCATTCCGTTCCTCCAGGCAACGAATCGGCTGTCATCGTCGAGATCGAAGAGCCAACACTGGAGGTGGGTAATCCGCGATAGGAAGGCAAGTCCCTCTTTGGTTGAGGTGAGTATATGCCAGGTCCAGTCGCTGCCGCAGAATACAACTTTGGAGCATCTCCAAGGAGCAGCGTTGTGCTGTTGGGAGAGGGCGAGGGTATGGCATAGAAGCGGTAGGGCATCGTGTTCTATGCCAAGGAACTCCAAGTTGGCAATGACATCGTGCCAGAGGGAATAGTCGATGGCCTTCCTTCCCTCTGCGAACCGCCTCCACTCGCATCGTCTGCACCATAGATGCTTGACGAGTGCAGTATAATCAAGGGCCAGAGGGGAGCCGGTTTCGCGATGGTTGCGCTGGAGACGGAGGGCGTTTGTGAACCGGCGAACGTCCGAGGTGGTGAGGAGTATGACGCATCGAAGAATGTGCCGCATCGCTTCGCGGCGGAAGGTATGGGAGATGGTGCAGAGGCTGAGGGCTGGGCCATAACATGAGAGTTTGCCGCCTCGGTAGACGTGAGTGCTGGTCTCAATCCCGACGAACCCGATTATATGGTTGACAATTTCTTGAGGGAGGTAGATTTTCTGCTTTGAAGTTTCTGGCATTTTAGCTCAGAGGTTGGTTGATTCTGTGTGCGGATGCATGGAGGTGGTCACTCAACTGCAGTCCGACGTTTATATCCGTAGCAGCCTTGGTTACCAAGCATCGCTTGACACGAGGCGATGTTCTGAGTCCGTGGACAGACGAAAAGCTCAGAAGGTGTAGTTTCCACTATCATCGCAATGCGCGTGAGTGGTTACAGTATCGATTATCGTGCTTGTTGTGGTGATCGAGGTCTCAAACTCGTGAATGTCTGACGACGCGTCCTCCCACGTGATGCGAATTCTCTTGCCGGACCGCAACCCTCCGCTCAGAGCGCCGACCCATCCCGCCTGACCTCCAGCTGAACGCGCCTCTCAACTACTCCACCTACTGCCTCCATGGCAAAATGCTCTCTCCGTAGCACGACGCGGACTCTGGCATTGCAGACGTTCAAGGCATGCACGAGCAAACACGCTGCTCGGAGAACGTTTGTGACAACGGGCTCCGATTCCAATGGGAGGATCAGCCCTATCGCGTCCCGTCAAGAGCCTCTTACGCTGCTACACAAAACATCCAAAGTTCTACCCAGGGTCTTTGAACTTCGACCCCCTGCTGTGAGGGCCGACAGTTCGTTGCAACCGGAAGCATGGGAGGGGATCTTTGCTCGCGTATATGAGGATCTATCTGGGGCGGCAGGTCGGCCTATTCGCGTTGCTGGTGCGTTTCCTCTCTTCCAAGTCTGGAGAGGCTGATTACTCAGTTCCGCATAGTCTACGGTATGGGCAATTCGGCTGGTTCAGAGGACTTCGTCACCGCTCTGTTATCAAACCCATTGGACAGCGCCGAATCACCAGAATCGTTGGCCTTGACCGACCGCTGGAAGGGGGTCTCGGGCTCGAGACTCACACTCTCGTAAGTGCATCTCTACTCTAATCTTTGTAAGCTAACATTTATTGCACAGTTACGGTCCCGAACTGAGGACAGACAGAAACCACATTGAGCTCTCATCCCCGTACCTGCAGCAATTCTCCTCACCAATCCAGCTCACCGAACTTCGCTC
>Ga0065721_10052021_pt1 | contig 12908 bp, 8 predicted proteins | sample Mesricmetagenome_FD_59108 | JGI IMG/M metagenome (GOLD analysis project Ga0065721, IMG submission 59108) | Mesophilic microbial community from rice straw/compost enrichment Sample: eDNA_1 v2 (version 2) | ecosystem: Engineered > Solid waste > Grass > Composting > Bioreactor | place: USA: Davis... | reverse complement strand
CCAGCCGCAAGTACGGCGGGACCGGCCTCGGCCTCTCCATCAGCCGTGAGATCGCCCGGCTACTGGGCGGCGAGATCCGGGTGCAGAGCGAGGTTGGGAAGGGCAGCACCTTCACGCTCTATGTGCCGCTGAACTTCGACCTCGCCAGCCATTCGGAGCCGGCACCGAAGCCGGCCGTGTCGCCCTCCCCCACCCGCCCCATCGTCGCTTCCGGCTCGGAAGAGGGGCTGGCCTTGCTGCAACTCCATCCCTCGCTGGACGACCGGGAACGCATCCGGCCGGGCGACCCGGTGGTGCTGATCATCGAGGACGACGTGAAGTTCGCCTCGATCCTGGTCGATCTGGCGCGTGAAAAGGGCTTCAAGGTCATCGTGTCCTACGCCGGCGGCCCGGCCATGCCGATGGCCCGCAAATTCCACCCCGACGCGGTCCTGCTCGACATCGGCCTGCCGGACATGGACGGCTGGGCGCTGCTGGACCTGCTGAAGCGCGACCCGCAGACGCGCCACATCCCCGTTCACGTCATCTCCGCCAAGGAGGAACGGCGCCGCGGCCTCAGCATGGGCGCCTTCGACTACACGGAAAAGCCGGTGGACCGCGACGCGATCTTCGCGGCGCTGGCCAAGGTCAAGGTCTTCGTGGAGCGGCATCACCGCAAGCTGCTGATCGTGGAGAAGGAGACCAACGCGGAAACTGGCGGCATCGCCTCCCTGCTCGGCAACGGCGACATCGAGACGACGACCGTCACCTCATCCGAGGCGGCCAAGGCCGCCCTCGCGGCGGAGGCGTTCGACTGCATGGTGCTCGACCTCTCCATCCCGCAGCCGTCCGATTTCGAGCTGATCGAATCCCTGCGCACCCGCGACACCACCGCCTGGATGCCCGTCGTCGCCTACGTCGCCGACACCATCGCACCGGAGGACGAGGCGCGGCTGCGCCGGCTGGCGGAAACGGTGATCCTGCGCAGCGTCCGCTCGCCCGGCTCGCTGCTGGACGACACCGCGCTGTTCCTGCACCGGGCGGTGGACCGGCTGCCCGAGGAAAAGCGCAGCACCCTGGCGCAACTGCGCCAGCGAGACCCGGCGCTGAACGGCAAGAAGGTGCTGATCGTCGATGATGACTTCCGCAACATCTTCTCGCTGGCCAGCGTCCTGGAAGCCCACGACATGGCCGTGCTGCACGCCGAAAGCGGCCAGGAAGGGCTGGACCTGCTGAAGGCCAACCCCGACGTGAATGTGGTTCTCGTGGACATCATGATGCCGAAGATGGACGGCTACCAGACCATCCGGGAAATCCGGGCGACCGACGGCGGGCGCGGCCTGCCGGTGATTGCGGTCACCGCCAAGGCCATGAAGGGCGACCGCGAGAAGTGCATCGAGGCGGGCGCCACCGATTACCTTGCAAAGCCGGTGGACATCGACCACCTGCTGTCTCTCCTGCGCGTCTGGACCGGTCTCCAGCGGGGCTCCGGCAGTGCGCCGGTCATGCCTCGGCTCAGCCGGGAGTGAGGGAGAACCCGATGCCGTCCAATGCAGGCAGCGGTGAAACGAACCGGTCCATGACCACCAAGATGACCCAGGCGGTGGGGCGCACCGCCGTCTCCCTGCCCCCGCCCGAGGTCCGGATCCTGGTCGTCGACGACGACTCCCGGAACCTGCTGGCGATGCGTGAAACCCTGGCAGAACTCGGCGCCACGGTGATCCTCGCCCGCTCGGGCGAGGAGGCGCTGAAGCGGGTGCTGGACCAGGATTTCGCGGCCATCCTGATGGATGTCCACATGCCGGGGATGGACGGCTACGAGACGGCGGAGCTGATCCGCAACCGGCAGAAGTCCCGGCACATCCCGATCCTGTTCCTGACGGCCATCAACAAGGACGAGATGCACATCTTCCGCGGCTATTCCGCGGGGGCCGTCGACTACATGTTCAAGCCGGTCGATCCGGTGATCCTGCGCAGCAAGGTTTCCGTCTTCGTCGAGCTGTACCGCAAGACCGAGGAGGTGAAGCGGGAAGCCATCCTGCGCGAGCGGCTGATGGCCGAGAACTTCCGCGTGCGCACCGAGAAGATGGAAGCCGAGCAGGCCCTCCGACGGTCGGAGGAGCGGCAGGCCCTGATCGCCCGCTCCCTGCCGATCCTGCTCTACACGGCGGAGATCACGCGCGGCGCGCCCTTCCGCTACATCACGGAGAATGTGGAGGCGCTGTTCGGTTTCCCCGCCGAACGCTTCCTGACCGACGGCGCCTTCTGGGATTCCCGCCTGCACCCCGACGACCGCGAACGCGCGCTTGCCCAATTCAACGCGATGCTGGAATCCGGGGTCGCCACCGTCGAATACCGCTGGCGGGCCGCCGACGGGAAATACCGCATCCTGCTCGACCAGGCGGTCCTGCTGCGCGACGAGGACGGCAACCCGCAGGAGCTGTGCGGCACCATCCTGGACGTCACCGACACCCGCGAGATGCAGCAGCAGCTCGCCCACGTCCAGAAGATGGAAACCATCGGCCAGCTGACCGGCGGCATCGCCCACGACTTCAACAACATGCTGACCGTGGTAATCGGCAGCCTGGAACGGCTGAGCCGCATGCTCACCGACGACCCGAAGGCCGCCCGCCGGGTGGACATGGCTCTTCAGGCAGCGCTCCGCTGCTCCGACCTGACGCGCCGGCTGCTCGCCTTCGCGCGGCGGCAGCAGCTTCATCCCGAAAGCGTGGACATGGACGCGCTGGTCCACAACATGGGCGAGCTGATGGAGCGCACGCTCGGCCCCAACATTGCCGTGGAGATCGAGACGGCACCGCCCCTCAGCCCGGCGCTGGTGGACCGCACCCAGGCGGAATCGGCGCTGCTGAACCTCGTCATCAACGCGCGCGACGCCATGCCGTCCGGTGGGCGGCTGACCATCGCCACCTCCACGGTCACCATCGGCGAGGAGGGAAAGGACGCGGACCTTGGCCTGCAACCGGGCCACTACGTGCGGCTCAGCGTGTCGGACACCGGCTGCGGCATGCCGGCCGACGTGCTGGAACGGGCCTTCGAACCCTTCTTCACCACCAAGGACGTCGGCAAGGGCACCGGCCTCGGCCTCAGCATGATCCACGGCTTCGTGAAGCAGTCGGGCGGCGTCATCAAGGTGGAGAGCGAACCCGACCACGGCACCAGCTTCCACCTCTATCTTCCCTGCGCGCCCAGCACGGCCCCCCAGGCGAAGCCGGAAGCCGAGGCTGACGGCAACAGCCCCGCCCTCGGCCAGGGCGAAGTGGTGCTGGTGGTGGACGACGACAAGGACGTGCGGCACGTCGCGGTGATGACGCTCCAGGAGCTCGGCTACAGCGTGCTGGAGGCGGACAACGGCCCCCAGGCACTGAAGGTCCTGGCCTCAGAGCCCCGCGTCGACCTGCTGTTCACCGACATCGTAATGCCCGGCGGCATGAACGGGCTGGAGCTGGCCCAGGAAAGCCTGCGCCAGCGGCCCGACCTGAAGGTGCTCTACGCCTCCGGCTACGCCCACGGCGTCGCGGGCGGGGTGGGCACGAACGGGCCCGGTGCTGAAATCCTGATCAAGCCCTACCGAGACCGCGACCTTGCCCGCGCGGTGCGCATGGCGCTGGGTCAGGCTGCGTGCGCGGAGGTGAAGGGGTAGGATCGAGGGAGCTTCCCTCACCCCACCCCTCTCCCCAATGGGGCGAGGGGGTGCAGTTCCGGCATCGGCGCGGACAGGAACCCCTCCATTGCCAGCGCTATGCCCCCCATCGGCACGGCATCCGGCCCCAGCGGCGACACCAGCAGGCGCAGATCACGGCGTAACGGTTCCAGCGCGTGGCGGTCCAGGGCGCGGTTCAGCGCGGGCAGGAAGACGTCGGCGGCGATGGACAGGTTGCCGCCCAGCACGACCAGTGCCGGATTCATCAGGTTGACGAGGTGCGACAGGGCGAAGCCCAGCCGGTCCCCCACCTCCTCCAGCAGGGCGAGCACCAGCGGGTCGCCGTTGCGCGCCGCCGCCGTCAGCGCCCCCAGGTCCGGAAAGGCGCGGCCCCGCTCCGCCGCCTGGGCAAGGATCGCCGATTCCGACACATAGGTTTCCAGGCAGCCGCGCTTGCCGCAGCCGCAGGGACGTCCGTCCGGCTCTACGGTGACGTGCCCGACCTCCCCCGCGAAGCCCTGGGCGCCGCGGTAGACCCGCCCACCCAGCACCAGCCCGCCGCCGACGCCGGAATGGCCGGTCAGGTAGACGAAGTCCTCCACATCGCGGCAGGCACCGAACAGCCGCTCCGCCATCGCGGCGGCCTTGGTGTCGTTGTCGATATAGACCGGCGCACCCAGCGCCGCCTCCAGCCGCGCGCGGATCGGCGTGTCCCGCCAGCCGAGGTTCGGGGCCAGCACCAGCCGCCCATCCCGGTCCATCAACGCCGGGATGCCGACCCCGACGCCGCGCACCGGCAAGCCCTTCCCGCTGGATTCCACGGCACGGTCGATGCCCTCGTGCAGCAACTCGGCAGCGGTGCCGATGTCCGTGCTGCCGGGGATTTGCAGATGCTCCAGGACCGTGCCCGCCAGGGTCGTCGTGACGATGCGGATGGTCCCCGGCTCCAGCCGCGCGCCGACCAGCAGCCCCGCCGACGGCGCGATGGCGAGCGCCGTTTCCGGCCGCCCGATGCGCCGGGTCCGTTGCCCCTCCGACCGCTCCACCAGCCCATCATCGAGAAGCTGCGCCACAACGGCGGAGGTCGTCGCCTTGTCCAGCCCCGTCAACCGCCCAAGCTCCGCCTGCGAGGCGTTGGGGCTCTCACGCAGCGCGTGGAACACGCGGATCACGTTGAGACGCCGGATCGCGGCGGAGTTCATCCGTGGCGGCATGCGAACCTCCCTGTTCGTCGTCTTCTTATCGCCGGCTGTCTTGATTGCCCATTAATGCGCCAGCTTTCATCGCCCGCACTTTCGGCCGTTCTACCCCAAACAGCCTATTCCCATGAGTCCGTGTTGACGGCCCCGGAGCCCTAGGGTAGCGTGGCTTTAGTTAGACGGTCTATCAAAAAGACCGCACATTCAAGCGGCCAAGGCAGAAACGCCCCAAAAGAGCCGCTCACAGGGACGGGAAACGCGCTATGAGCCAGCCTTTGTTGGTGGCCGAAGGCGTCGTGAAGAGCTTTGGGCCGGTCGAGGTCCTGCACGGGGTGGAGTTCGACATCCGTCCCGGCGAGGTCCACGCCCTGGTGGGCGAGAACGGTGCGGGCAAATCGACGCTGATGAAGATCCTGGCCGGCTATCAACCGCCGACCGCGGGCACGATCCGCGTGGACGGGCAGCCGGTGAGCCTGTCCGGCAGCGGCCCGGCGGAAGAACTCGGCATCGTGCTGATCCACCAGGAATTCAACCTCGCCGAACACCTGACGGTCGAGGAGAACATCTCGCTCGGCCGCGAGATTCGGCGCGGCCTGTTCCTGGATAAGGCGGCCATGCGCCGACGGGCGCGGGCAGCGCTGGCGGAGTTGAACTGCCCCCTGGACCCGGACACGCGCATCCGCGACCTGTCCGTCTCCGAACGACAGATGGTGGAGATCGCCAAGGCCGTCTCCCGTGACGTACGGGTCCTGATCATGGACGAGCCGACCGCCGTCCTGACGGGGGCGGAGACGGAGGTGCTGTTCCGCCTGATCCGCCGCCTGACCGCGCAGGGCGTCGGGATCGTCTACATCTCCCACAAGTTGGACGAGGTGAAGGCGATTTCCGACCGCGTGACGGTGCTGCGCGACGGCCGGCACATCGCCACACGCCCGGCCGCCGACCTCAGCCAGGACGACATCGCGCAACTGATGGTCGGCCGCCCGATGACCGACATGTTCCCGGCCAAGGAACCGCCCCCGGCCGACGCGCCCGTGGTGCTGGAGGTGGAGGGACTGACCGTTCCCGGCTGGGTGCGCGGCGCCTCCTTCCAACTCCGCAGGGGCGAGATCCTGGGCTTCGCCGGGCTGGTCGGCGCCGGTCGGACGGAGCTGATGGAAGGGCTGATGGGCCTGCGCCGCCCCACGGCCGGCACCATCCGCCGCGACGGCCGGCCTGTGCGCATCCACAACGTGGCCGACGCCGCGAAGGCCGGCATCGCCTACCTGACGGAGGACCGCAAGGGCAAGGGGCTGCTGGTGGGCAAGGGCCTGCGCCCGAACCTGACCCTGCTGGCGCTGGAGCGCTACGGCCGCGTCTTCATCGACGAGAAGAAGGAGGCCATGGCGCTCAACCGCGCGGTGGAGGAGTTCGAAATCCGGGTGAAGAGCGCGGACGCGCTGGTCGGCAGCCTCAGCGGCGGCAACCAGCAGAAGCTTCTGCTCGCCAAGACCATGCAGATCGCGCCGCAGATCCTGATCGTGGACGAGCCGACGCGCGGCATCGATATCGGCACCAAGCGCCAGATCTACCTGTTCCTCCACGACCTCGCCCGGCGCGGCGCCTCCATCGTCGTGATCTCGTCGGAGATGCCGGAAATCATCGGCCTGTCGCACCGCGTCGTCGTCATGCGGTCGGGCATCGTCACCGGCACGCTGGCCGGGGATGCCATAAACGAACCGGAAATCGTCCGCTACGCCACGGGCCTGAAAGGGATTCCCAATGACTCAGTCGTCCATGCCTGAGCTGGTGCGGAAGTCGCCCGTCGGCTTCGACCTCAAGCTGTGGGGGCCGTTCCTGGCGCTTGCCGGGCTGATCGTGCTGGGCACGCTGGTGAACCCGGTCTTCCTCAGCCCCGGCAACCTGTTCAACGTGCTGACCCGGACCGCCTTCATCGGCATCATCGCGGTGGGCGCCACCTTCGTCATCACCACGGGCGGCATCGACCTGTCGGTGGGCTCGCTGGCCGCCTTCACATCCGGCGTGACGATCGTCGTGATGAACGCCCTGGTCGGCAGCCTGGGGGCCGGCTGGCCCGTCGTGATGATCGGGATGCTGGTGGCCGTGGGCATCGGGCTGATGGCCGGGCTGGTCAACGGGCTGCTGGTGACCAAGGGGCGGATCGAGGCCTTCATCGTGACCTTGGGCACCATGGGCATCTTCCGGTCCCTGGTGACCTATCTGGCCGACGGCGGAACGCTGTCGCTGAATTCCCCCATGCGGACGGTCTACCGGCCCGTCTATTACGGCGGATTGTTCGGCATTCCCTTCCCCGTCCTGCTGTTCGCGGCGGTCGCCGCGATCGGCGCCGTCATCATGTACCGCACCCGCTTCGGCCGCTATTGCGCCGCCATTGGCTCCAACGAGGAGGTGGCCCGCTACTCCGCCATCGATGTGGACCGGGTGAAGCTGCTGGCCTTCGTGCTGCAAGGGCTGTGCGTGGCGCTGGCGGTCATCCTCTACGTGCCGCGCCTGGGCTCCGCGTCGGCCACTACGGGCCTCTTGTGGGAGCTTGAGGCCATCGCCGCGGTGATCATCGGCGGCACCATGCTGAAGGGCGGCTATGGGCGCATCTGGGGCACGGTCGTGGGCGCCGTCATGCTGACGCTGATCGACAACATCCTCAACCTGACCGGGGCGATCAGCGTCTACCTCAATGGTGCGATCCAAGGCGCCATCATCATCGTCGCGGTGCTCCTGCAACGGGGCTCCACGGCCAAACGCTGACAAGAACCATCAAAGGGAGGAACACAGGCGATGAAGCTCAAACTGGGTTTGGCGGCGGCGCTGGTCGCCGGTGTGCTGATGGCGCCGGTCACCGGCTGGGCGCAGCAGAAGATCAAAATGGGCGTCTCCATCCCGGCCGCAACGCACGGCTGGGCCGGCGGCCTGAACTGGCACGCCCAGCAGGCCAAGGCGAAGCTGGAGAAGCAGTACCCGAACCTTGAGGTCGTGCTGGTCACCGCCCGCGACGTGGGCCGGCAGGCCAACGACCTGGAGGATCTGGTGTCGGTCCGTCAGATCGACGCGCTGGTGATCCTGCCCTTCGAATCCGCTCCCATGACCGATCCGGTCCGCGCGGTGAAGCAGGCCGGCAAGTTCGTGACCGTCGTGGACCGCGGCCTGACCGACCCGTCGATCCAGGACCTGTACGTCGCCGGCAACAACCCGGAGATGGGCAAGGTTTCCGCCCAGTACATCAAGCAGAAGCTGGGTGGCAAGGGCGACATCGTGGTGCTGCGCGGCATCCCCACCGTGATCGACAACCAGCGCGTCGACGCCTTCCAGGAGGAGATCAAGGGCAGCCAGATCAAGGTCCTGGGCATGCAGTACGCCAACTGGAACCGCGACGACGGCTACAAGGTGATGCAGGACTTCCTCTCGCGCTTCCCGAAGATCGACGCCGTCTGGGCGCAGGACGACGACATCGCGCTCGGCGTGATCGAGGCGGTGAAGCAGGCCGGCCGCGAGAAGGAGATGTTCATCCTGGGCGGTGCGGGCATGAAGGACATGATCAAGCGCGTCATGGACAAGGACCCGCTGGTCCCCGCCGACGTGCTGTATCCGCCCGGCATGATCGCCGAAGCCATGGAAATCACCGCCAAGCATCTGGTGGAGAAGGCGCCGATCAAGAAGGAATACATCATCGAGGCGACGCTGGTGACGCCGGAGAACGCGTCGAAATACTACTACCCTGATTCGCCGTTCTGAGTGCCCGAGCCCCCTCCCCATCCCTCCCCCGCTTCGCGGGAAAGGGGGCTTGATTCCCTCCCTCGCCAAAGGCGGGGGAGGGTTAGGGAGGGGGCACCCAACAACAACGCATCGGGAGGAATAGGCCATGAAAACCATCAAGGGCCCGGCGATCTTCCTGGCCCAGTTCGCCGGCGACCAAGCGCCTTTCAACAGCCTGTCCGCCATTGGCCGCTGGGCCGCCGGGCTGGGCTTCAAGGGCGTGCAGATCCCCTCCTGGGACGGGCGCCTGTTCGACCTCGCCAAGGCGGCGGAAAGCAAGACCTACTGCGACGAGGTGAAGGGCGTGCTGGCGGAGGCCGGCGTGCAGGTCACCGAACTGTCCACCCACCTGCAAGGCCAGCTCGTCGCCGTGCACCCGGCCTATGACGAGGCGTTCGACGGCTTCGCGGCACCGGAGGTGCGCGGGAACCCGAAGGCGCGCCAGGAATGGGCGGTGAACCAGCTGATGATGGCGGCGAAGGCTTCGGCCAACCTCGGCCTGACGGCGCACGTCACCTTCTCCGGCGCGCTCGCCTGGCCCTTCGTCTATCCCTGGCCACAGCGGCCGGCGGGGCTGATCGACACCGCCTTCGACGAACTGGCGAAGCGCTGGCGCCCCATCCTGGACGCCTTCGATAAGGTCGGCGTGGACGTCTGCTACGAGATCCACCCCGGCGAGGACCTGTTCGACGGCGCCACCTTCGAAATGTTCCTGGAGCGCGTGGGCAATCACCCGCGCTGCAACATCCTCTATGACCCCAGCCACTTCGTGCTTCAGCAGCTCGACTATCTGGGCTTCATCGACGTCTATCACCCGCGCATCAAGATGTTCCACGTCAAGGACGCGGAGTTCAACCCGTCGCCGCGCCAGGGCGTCTATTCCGGTTACCAACCCTGGATCGACCGCGCGGGGCGCTTCCGCTCGCTGGGCGACGGGCAGGTCGATTTCAGCGGCATCTTCTCCAAGCTGACCCAGTACGGCTTCGACGGCTGGGCCGTGATGGAGTGGGAATGCTGCATGAAGCACCCGGAGCAGGGCGCGGCCGAAGGCGCGCGCTTCATCGAGGCGCACATCATCCGCACCACCGAAAAGGCCTTCGACGACTTCGCCGGCACCGGGACCGACCTGGAGGCCAACCGCCGCATGCTCGGTATCGGCTGAAGAAGGAACAACCCACATGACCATCGAAGGGAAAGCGGCCTCCGGGCCGCGGCGCCGGCTGCGGCTGGGCATGGTCGGCGGCGGGCGCGGCGCCTTCATCGGAGCGGTGCACCGCATCGCCGCCCGGCTGGACGACCGGTACGAGCTGGTGGCGGGCGCGCTGTCCTCCGACCCCGAGCGGGCACGGGCCAGCGGCGCCGACCTGTTCCTCGCCCCCGACCGCTGCTATACCAGCTTCGCCGAGATGGCGCAGACCGAGGCGGCGCGGGACGACCGCATCGACGCGGTCGCCATCGTCACGCCCAACCACATGCACCATCCCGCCGCGAAAGCCTTCCTGGAGGCCGGCATTCACGTCATCTGCGACAAGCCGATGACCACCACCATCGAGGACGCCGAAGACCTCGCCGCGACGGTGGAGCGCACCGGGCTCGTCTTCGCGCTGACGCACAACTACACGGGCTATCCCATGGTCCGGCAGGCCCGCGCCATGGTGGAGGCCGGCGAGCTTGGCCGCATCCGCGTCGTGCAGGTCGAATACCCGCAGGACTGGCTGACCACCCGGCTGGAAGACTCCGGACAGAAACAGGCGGCGTGGCGCACCGACCCGGCGCAAAGCGGCATCGCCGGCTGCGTCGGCGACATCGGCACGCACGCCTTCCAGCTGGCGGAATTCGTCACCGGCTTGCGCTGCACCGGCCTCGCCGCCGACCTGACCAGCTTCGTGGAGGGCCGGCGCCTGGACGACAACGCCCACATGATGCTGCGCTACGACAACGGCGCCAAGGGCATGCTGTGGGCCAGCCAGGTGGCGCCCGGCCATGAGAACGGCCTGCGCCTGCGCGTCTACGGCGACAAGGGCGGGCTGGAGTGGTTCCAGGAGCAGCCCAACCACCTGCGCTTCAGCCCCTTCGGGGAACCGCCGCGCACCATCACGCGGGGCGGTCCGGGGTCCAACCCCGCCGCGGGGCACGCCACGCGCATCCCGTCCGGCCACCCGGAAGGCTATCTGGAGGGCTTCGCCCAACTCTACCGCGACACAGCCGACCTGATCGGCGCGCGGCTCGGCTGGGGCGAGCCCGAACCTCAGGCGCGGCTCGTCCCGACCGTCCAGGACGGCGTGCGGGGTGTGCGCTTCATCCACGCTGCCGTCGAATCGAGCCGCCAAGGGGCGGCCTGGATCACCCTCTGAAAGGACCGGCTATGACCGACCGTTACTTCACCGGAACGGACCGGGTCCGTTACGAAGGGCCGGACAGCGACAATCCGCTGGCCTACCGCTGGTACGACGCCGACCGCATGGTCCTGGGCAAGCGGATGGCCGACCATCTGCGCATCGCCGTCTGCTATTGGCACAGCTTCTGCTGGCCCGGCAGCGATCCTTTCGGAGCCGGAACCATCGACCGCCCCTGGATGCGTCCGGGCGACCCGATGGCGATGGCGGAGCAGAAGATGACCGCCGCCTTCGAGCTGTTCGAAACGCTGGGCGTGCCCTTCTACACCTTCCACGACCGCGACATCGCGCCGGAACTGGGGTCCTTGCGAGAGACGCAAGCCGCCTTCGCCCGCATGACCGAGACGGCGCAGTCGCACATGGAGCGCACCGGCGTCAAGCTGCTGTGGGGCACCGCAAACCTGTTCTCCCACCCCCGCTACATGGCTGGCGCCGCCACCAACCCGGACCCGGAGGTGTTCGCCTGTGCCGCCACGCAGGTGCGCGACGCGCTGGAGGCCACGCATCGGCTGGGCGGCGTCAACTACGTCCTGTGGGGCGGGCGCGAGGGCTACGACACGCTGCTGAACACCGACCTGCGGCGGGAACTGGACCAGCTTGGCCGCTTCCTCTCCATGGTGGTGGAGCACAAGCACCGCATCGGCTTCCCCGGCACGATCCTGATCGAGCCCAAGCCCATGGAGCCGACCAAGCACCAGTACGACCACGATGTGGCGACCGTCTACGGCTTCCTGAAGCGCTACGGGCTGGAGGGCGAGGTCCGCGTTAACATTGAGGTCAACCACGCGACGCTCGCCGGCCACAGCTTCGAGCATGAGGTGGCGATGGCGCTGGCGCTGGGCGTCTTCGGCTCCATCGACATGAACCGCGGCGACCCGCAGAACGGCTGGGACACCGACCAGTTTCCCAACGACGCGGCGGATCTCGCCCTGCCGCTCTCCCGCATCCTGGAGGCCGGCGGCTTCACCACCGGCGGCTTCAACTTCGACGCCAAGATCCGCCGCCAGAGCATCGAGCCCGACGACCTCCTGCACGCCCACGTCGGCGGCATCGACACGCTGGCCCACGCCCTTCTGTCGGCCGCCAAGCTGGTCGAGGACGGCCGGCTGCGGCGCTTTGTGGAGGAGCGGTACAGCGGGTGGAATGGACCGCTGGGGCAGGACTTGCTTGGCGGCATGGACTTGGCGGCGGCGGCCGATGCAGGGCTGGGGCTGGACCCGAAGCCGCGGTCGGGCCGGCAGGAGATGCTGGAAAACTTGGTGAACCGGGTGGTGTAAGCCTCTCCCCCAGGGCGGGGGCGGGAGTTTGAACGGGAGTCCTCCATGCATCTCGGCATCGACCTCGGCACCTCCGGTGTGAAGGCCGTTCTGATCGACGACGCCCAGGCCATCGTCGGGCAGGCCACGGCGCCGCTGGAGGTCCACCGGCCCCATTCCCTGTGGTCGGAGCAGGACCCGGAGGATTGGTGGACCGCCACCAATCGTGCGGTCCTGGACCTCCGAAAGGCACACCCCCAGGCCATGGCCGCCGTGCGGGCCATCGGGCTGTCGGGCCAGATGCACGGGGCCACCCTGCTCGACCGCGGCGACCGCGTTCTCCGCCCCGCGATCCTGTGGAACGACGGGCGCAGCGGGGCGGAATGCGCGGAATTGGAGCGGCGCGTGCCGGACCTCCGCTCCATCACCGGCAACCGCGCCATGCCCGGCTTCACGGCGCCCAAGCTGCTGTGGGTCGCGGCGCATGAGCCGGAGGTCTTCGCCAACACCGCCAAGGTGCTGCTGCCCAAGGATTACCTGCGCCTGCGCATGACCGGCAACCACGCGTCGGACCTGTCGGATTCCGCGGGCACGCTGTGGCTCGACGTCGGCGCCCGCGCCTGGTCGCCCGCCATGCTGGAAGCCA
>Ga0065721_10052020_pt1 | contig 12914 bp, 15 predicted proteins | sample Mesricmetagenome_FD_59108 | JGI IMG/M metagenome (GOLD analysis project Ga0065721, IMG submission 59108) | Mesophilic microbial community from rice straw/compost enrichment Sample: eDNA_1 v2 (version 2) | ecosystem: Engineered > Solid waste > Grass > Composting > Bioreactor | place: USA: Davis... | reverse complement strand
CGGGTCCTTGACTGCTGTCCCTACGGTGGCAGACCGTCAGGCAAGCCACAAACGCAATCTTGTCGAAGAAATCAGGCGCCGCGCTCCAACCGCACCACCACGCGTCCCTTCTGGCCCTGCCCGATGCCGACCCGGTAGCTCTCGCCCTCGTGGATGGCCTCGATCCCGGACCGCTCCACCGCCGACACATGCACGAATACGTCCCCCTGTTCCGTGGCGACGAAGCCGAACCCCTTGGTGGCGTCGAAGAACTTGACCACGCCGTCGAGGGTGACCTCGACCACCGGTTCCGGCCGCGCCGGGCGCGGGGCGGCATGCACGCGCGGCGGCGGGGCGGCGCTCTCGTCCACCGAGTGGATGGTCACGATCGACGGCCCCTTGCCTTCCATGCGGATCTCGCAGTCGAGTACGGCGCCGGGGCGGACCGTCTCCCGCCCGACCGCCTCGAGGGCGGCGGCGGGAAGGAAGGCGTCGGGGTGCCCGGCCACCTGCGCGAAGCCGAAACCCTTCATCGGGTTGAACCACTGCACGGTGGCGGAGGCACGGACGGTGCCGCCGGACGGCGCCGCCTCCCGACGGACGGGCGGTCGTGGCACCTGGTCATGGCCGCCGCGGCCAGTGGCCTGGGGGAACGCGGGGGCGTGGTCCGGGGCGTCAAAGTCCGTCCGCCTGCGGCTCGGGCGTCCGTGCCCCCGTTTGGCACGGCGGAAATCGTCGCCGTCGTCGTAACCGTCTCTTCTGCTGCCAGCCATTTTCCCGTGGTGCCCGCGTTGTCGTAGGCGGAATCCGGTAGCACGAATCCTTCCCCGCGCAAGCGAAAACACGCGCGGGACAGGGCCGCGCGCCCGCTTCCGGCACCGCTGGTTAACGGACGCCCCGGATTGTCGTTGCCACCGGACGCCGTTCTCCGGGATAATCCGCCCGTACCAAGGAGCACCAATGATTCGCCCCCATACCGTGATCTTCTGCCAGAAGGTCGAGATGCTTGCCGGCAACCAGCCCCTGATCATGCGCCCCTATCCTGGCGGCGTCGCCGTCGGCCCGGCGAAGGACCAGGCGCTCGTCTTCGACGTCTACACGGCGCTGCAGGCCGACGCGCCCGGGACCTATGTCATCGACATGCGCTTCCTCACCCCCGGCGGTGTCGCGTGCGCGGAACAGCTCGGCATGCCGGTCAGGATCGACGACGCCGAGGTCCAGTCCCAACTCAGCATCCACGGCATCCATTGCCCCGTCGACCGGGGCGGCAGCATCACCATGCAGTACCGGGTGTCGGGCACCGAGGCCTGGCACGACGCCGGGACCCTGCTGGTCAGGGTGGTGGCGCCGCCAGAGTTCGAGGGGACCAGCTTCGAGATCCCCGCCCAGGCGATCGGCTGATGGTGCCTTGCCGCATCCTGGCGTAGCGATGGTGCCATGACGACCGCCTGCACAGCCACCGCGCCCGCCGCCTTCTCCCCCCGTCCGCTCGCGTGGCTGGACGGACGGATGCCGGGCTGGCAGTCGCGGCAACTGGCGGCGATGCTGTCGCGGGCCGGACGCTCCCGCCGGGGTGTCGTCGGCGCCGAGCTCGCCTGGTCGCGGCACCTGCGGTCCGGCGGATCCCGCGAGGACGACATCGCCGCCTTCGCCATCGCCTACGGCAATGCCTCCCGCCCGCCGCACCCGCGGGCGTTGGCCTCCGCTTCGCTGGAGCTCTGGCTGGACCACGCCGCGCGGGCCGGCACGCCGGGACAGTTCGCCGACGCCGTCAGCGAGTGCATCCTTGCCGCCGCCGAACCCGGATCGGTGTCCGGCGACGCCCCGGAACACGCCCTCCGGTCCGCCGACCTCGCCTTGCTCTACCTGGCCGGCAGCCGGGACGAGGTCGACGCCGAGCTGGACGGACTGCGTCGCGACTACCCGCAGGTCGGAGACCTCGAGTTCGAGGCCCACCTGTCCGGAACCATGCACACCCTGCTGTTGTCCCCCGCCGTCTTCCGGACGGAGCCGATGCGGCACCTGGAGCGCAAGGCGCGGGCCAACGCGGCCCGTGTATTCTCCGTCGCCGGGCGGACGCTGTCGCGCACCGTCCACGCCATCCCCTTCAACTGAACCGGACCCTGTCATGCCCAAGAGCGTAGAAAGCCGTATCGCAGCCGAGCTCGGGGTCGAGGAATGGCAGGTCAAGGCGACCGCCGAGATGATCGACGCCGGCGACACCATCCCCTTCATCGCGCGCTACCGGAAGGAAGCCACGGGCTCCCTCGACGACAGCCAGCTGCGCCTCCTCGGCGAGCGGCTGCAGTACATCCGCGAGCTCGACGCGCGGCGTGAGGCCATCGTGTCGGCGATCATGGAGCAGGGCCGCATGGACGACGCCTTGCTGGTAGCCTTGCTGGAAGCCGACACCAAGGCCAGGCTCGAGGACCTCTACCAGCCCTTCCGCCCCAAGTTCCGCAGCAAGGGCCAGGAGGCGATCGAGGCAGGCCTGTTGCCGCTCGCCGATTCCCTTCTGGCGGACCCGTCCCTGGACCCGCAGGCGGCCGCGGCGCCGTACGTGGCGGCGGACACGCCCTACGCGGACACCAAGTCGGTGCTCAACGGCGCCCGGGCGATCCTGTCCGAGCGGTTCGCCGACCACCCCGACCTCGTCGGCAGGTTGCGCGAGCATATGTGGGAGAAGGGACGGCTCAAGGCCGACCTGGCCGAGGGCGTCGATCCCGGCACCAGCAAGTACGCCGACTACCACGGCTTCGCGGAACCATTCCGGAAGGTGGCGCCGCACCGCATATCGGCGGTCTTCCGCGGCGAGCGAGAGGGCCAGCTGACGGTCCGCATCGACCCGCTCGAGGCGGACGTCGCCGACCCGCGCGCCCCGACCCCGTACGAGACGATGGTCGCCGCGGCCTGGGGGATCTCCGACCGGGGCCGTCCGGTTGACGCCTGGCTGGCCGAGTGCGTGCGCTGGAGTTGGAGGACGAGGCTGTCCGTCAGCATCGAGAGCGACATCCGCGTGCGCCTGCAGGAATCGGCGGAGACCGCGGCGGTCAGCGCCTTCGCCAGCAACGTGAAGGCGCTGCTCCTGGCGGCCCCGGCCGGCATGCTGCCGACCCTCGGGCTGGATCCCGGATACCGCAGCGGCGTCAAGGTCGCGGTGGTCGACGGCACCGGCAAGGTCAAGGCGCATACCACGGTCTATCCCCACCAGCCCGACAACCGCTGGCGCGAATCGCTCATGGAACTGTCGTCCTTGTGCCGCGCCCACGGGGTGAAGCTGATCGCCGTGGGCAACGGCACCGCCTCCAGGGAGACCGACCGGCTGGCGGGCGAGCTGGTGAAGGCCAACCCGGACCTGGCGATGACCAAGGCCATGGTCTCGGAGGACGGCGCCTCGGTCTACTCGGCCTCCGCCTATGCCGCCCGGGAGTTCCCCGACCTCGACGTCACCATCCGCGGCGCCGTGTCGATCGCCCGCCGGCTCCAGGACCCGCTGGCGGAACTGGTCAAGATCGACCCCAAGTCCATGGGCGTCGGCCAGTACCAGCACGACGTGACCCCCACCCTGCTGGCGAGATCCCTGGACGGGGTGGTGGAATACTGCGTCAACTCGGTGGGCGTCGACCTCAACACCGCGTCCGTCCCCCTGCTGGCGCGCGTCGCCGGCATCGGGGAATCCCTGGCCGAGGCGATCGTCCGGCACCGCGACGAGAACGGCCCCTTCCCCTCGCGCCAGGCGTTGCTCGACGTGCCGCGCATGGGCGAGAAGACCTTCCGCCAGTGCGCCGGCTTCCTCAGGGTCGCCAACGGCACCAACCCGCTGGACGCCTCGGCTGTCCATCCCGAGTCCTACCCGCTGGTCGAAAGGATACTGGCCGTCACCGGCAGCGAACTGGCCTCGGTGATGGGCAACACCCGCCTGCTCCGTTCCATCAAGCCGGAGACCCTGGCTGACGAGCGATTCGGAACCCCCACCGTCACCGACGTCCTGGCCGAGCTCGAGAAGCCCGGCAGGGACCCGCGCCCCGTGTTCCGCAGCGCGGCGTTCGCCGACGGCGTCGAGAAGCCGTCAGACCTCAAGCCCGGCATGCTCCTCGACGGCACCGTCTCCAGCGTCGCCGCCTTCGGCGCGTTCGTCGACATCGGCGTTCACGAGGACGGCCTCGTGCATGTCTCCGCCATGTCCGACCGGTTCGTGAGGGACCCGCTCGAGGTGGTCAAGCCCGGCGACGTGGTCAAGGTGAAGGTGCTGGCGGTTGACCTCGCCCGCAACAGGATCTCGCTGACCATGCGCCTGTCGGACGAGCCGCCGCGCGCCGACTCCCCGGCCACCCGGGACCGCCGGTCCGACCGCGTTCCCGCCAGGGGGCGGGAGGCTCCGGCGAACACGGCCCTGGCGGACGCCCTGCGCCGGGCGGCGCGGCGGTAGCGGGTTTCCTCCGGAGGCGCGTCCGCCGCCCTTGTCCCATGCGTCGCCAGGGAGACAATAGGGAGTGGACGCAGAACCACGCCTTCGGAGGGACCCATGGGCCTCAACAAGTACCAGACAGCGGCAGCCAAGACCTATGGCGGGGGCATGTTCGCCCATATCGCCGCGATCGAAGACGACGCCGAGCTCCAGCTGGCCATCGACAACACCTACGACATCGCCTTCCAGGACATGATGGCCGCGCTCGGAAGCCCCGAATGCGACAGCCGCGAAAAGGCGGTGGAATTGCTCAAGGCGGCGATCGACGGGGCCCGCATGGTCACCGACATGGCTTACGGCTCGGCGCCCGCGATGGCGATGTAGGCCTTCAGCGCTTCGGGGAAACCGCCCCGAAGGACATGCCCAGCCGGGACGCGACCGTCTCGGCCACCCTGGCGCCGACCTCATCCGCCGTGCCGCCGGCATCGACGACGGCACACCGCGACGGCTCCGCCAGGGCCAGTTCCAGGAAGCGCTCGCGCACGGCGCGGTGGAATTCCTCTCCCTCTGCCTCGAACCTGTCGGCGGCCTCGGCCCCGCGCCGCGCCCGCGCCCTTGCCGCGGCGGTCGCGGAATCGATGTCCAGCACGATCGTCAGGTCGGGAGCGAACCCTCCGGTGGCCTCGTCCTGCAGGGCGAGGATCGTTTCCTCCGCGGCGCCGGCGATCGACTGGTAGACGCGGGTCGAGTCGTAGAACCTGTCGCACACCACCCATTTCCCCGCTTCCACCGCCGGAGCGATCCGCCGGTTGACGTGGTCCGCCCGCGCCGCGGCGAAGGCCACAGCCTCGGCTTCCGGACCGGCGTCCTTCAGCGCCCCGGAGAGGATCAGCCCGCGCAACCGCTCGGCGAGCGGCGTCCCGCCTGGTTCGCGGGTCAGGTCGACCCGGAGCCCGGAAGCCGCGAGCGCCTCGGCCAGGACACGGGCCTGGGTGGACTTTCCCGTCCCCTCGCCGCCCTCGAACGTGATGAACCTGCCGCGCATGTGGAAACCCTCCGGACAAAAAGAAAGGCGGGCCCGCCCTTGGTGAGCGGACCCGCCTTTACCCTGCAAGCGACAGCGGCTTACTTCGACGGGTTGGCGGCGGCCTTCAGGGCCGCGCCGGCCTTCAGCGAGACGCGGTTGGAAGCGGCGATCTCCATGGCGGCACCGGTGGCCGGGTTGCGGCCGGTACGGGCTTCCTGCTTCACGACGTCCAGCGACAGGAAGCCGGGGACGGTGAACTTCTCGCCGGCGGCAGCGGCCTCGGTGAAGGTGCCGATGACGGCGTCGACCGCGGCACGTGCCTGGTCCTGGGAGATGCCGGCCTTGGAAGCGACGTTCGATACCAGAGTAGCCTTGCTCATGTCTGATCCTTTGGTTTGGTTTCCCCCAGGGAATCGGGGGGTGGAATCGTTCCGGAGGCGACGTTCCCCCAGGAACAAGCCTGTGACAAGGGGTGAATCCACGGAAAACCGCGATAATTCGGGCATGGTTAAGCCCCGGCACCCCGGAATCCTCCTCCGGGGGTCGCCCGGAAGGCGTGCGGCATGATTAACGGATCGTAAATGCGGATTGCAAGTCGCGGGCTTTCGCGGCATCCTTGTGGATATGGCCGCTGTTGCCTGACTACCGGAGCGAACCTGACCACATGAGCTTCACCCTATCATCCACGGAAAAAGCCAACGGGCGCCGGCTCCCGCCGCAACGCTCGGAACTTCTTGGCCGCTTCGAGGAATCGATTCTCCTGGCTGCCCTGAGCCTTGGTCCGGACGTGACCGCAGCATCCATCAAGAACCTGATCGACGCGCGAATCGGCAAGCGCGCCATCAGCACCGTGCTCACCACCCTGGACCGCCTCGAGGAGAAGGGCCTCGTCGAGGCCGACACGGAGGAGACCCCTTCGGCCCGCCGCGGCGGACGCAAGCGCCGCTTCTACAGGGTGACCTCGGACGGGCGCGACAGTGCCCAGAGGTCCTTCCAACTCACCAACGACCTGGCGATCGCCGCCGGCCTCGAGGTCCGTGCGGCCTGATCCGCCCCGACCGACGAAACGACGAAACGCCGCGGCACGCCACCGCGGCGTTTCCCGTTCCGGCGTCCGTTTCTTCTCCTTGTGCCGTCCGCGTGTCTCGGCGATGCTTCACGGGACCGTCCGCAACAACCCCGGAAGATCCATGACTTTCGCAAAAATGCTCCGTGTCTCGATGCTCCTGGCGGCGACCGTCGCGCCAGCGTCCTCGCAGACGGCGCCTGGCGCCGTTTATGTCCAGACACAGCCCGGACCGTCCCAAACCGCCCAGCGGGCTCCGCAGGGCCTTTCAGCGCCACCGGCCCCGGTCGCCCCTCCGCGGCAACCTTCCATTTCCCTTCCCGAGCCGTCGACCCCGAGGCTTCCGCCGCCGACCGCCGACGACGTCATGACCCTCGGCACCCCGTCGGCTCGATCCTCCCGCGAGGCGGTGGTGCAACGCCCGTCGTCGACCCCCTCTCCCGCACCGGTCGTTCCGCCGCAGGTAGAATCCAGCGTCGGGCGCGTGATCCGCGGAACGGCGAAGGTGGTCGACGGGAACACGGTGGTGGTCGGCGGCACCGTCATTGTCCTTCACGGCGCCGACGCCCCGGAAGCGGGACAGTCCTGTCTCGATATGCGCTCCGTCCCGTGGGACTGTGGGGGAAAGGCGTCCCGCCAGTTGGAACGGATGGTGGCGGGGAAGACCCTGACCTGTGTCGTGGAAGAGGAAATTCCCGGAGCGGTGGCGGCCACCTGCGTGTCGGGCGGGACGGATTTCGGCAAGGCCATGGTCCGTGACGGGTTTGCCGTCGTCCCGGAATATCTCGCGCCGATCCATGCGGCGGAACAGGCGGAAGCCAGGGCGGCTGGACGTGGCGTGTGGGTGGGGAGTTTCGAGCGCCCCGAGGTGTTTCGCGGAAAAATGCAGTCCCCCTGAAGATTCCCGCTTGTGGTTTTCCCCGAATCGGGATTGTGGGGGAAATGGTCCGGTGGGGGTAAAAACCGCCATCAGACCGTGAGTCCGATGGGAATGTAAGGATTGGTGGTGAAATCCTTGGAACCGAATCCCTCTTCTGGATTCATTAAGATTCAGGCGGATTCACCACCTCGTAAGTCATTGTTTTCCCGCCAGTTTTAGCAACGTCGATTTCTTTTCCCCCACAATTTTCCGGGAAGTTCCCCACTTTGCCCAATTGGCGGAACTGGCTGAAACTGGGAAAAACCGGCAAGGCGCAATGGGGGAAATCACCAACTCCCCCACAATTTTCCAGAACTTCCCCGTTGATTTCACAACTAGAGTGGGGAAGTTTGTGGGGAAGTTACGTTTTCGGGTGGGGGTAAAGAACCTCGCCGACGCAGGAGAATCCCGCATGTCGCTGCCGGTCATGTTCAAGAAGCCGTCCCAGGTGGTGATGGCCCATTCGGACGGGGATGATTTCACCCTTCTCGACCGGAAGGTCTTCAACGTACTGCTGGCCAACGCATACAAGAAGCTCCAAAGCGCCCCCAGCCAGAAGGTCCACCAGATCAAGATGGACGAACTGGCCGCCGCCGTGCTCGAGCCGCACGAGGACCTGCGCCGCATCAAGCAGTCCCTCAAGCGCCTGTGGGAGGTGCTGATCACCATCCAGTACACCGCCGAGGACGGCCTGGACTACGAGCTGCGCTGCCACTACCTCTCCTACGCCATGTCGGAGATCGAGGGGTCGACCCTCACCTATGCCTTCGACGAGATGCTGCTGCAGTTCCTCAGCTACACCCAGGTCTACGCCCTGATCGACCTGCGGGTCGTGACCGCCGTCAAGTCCGGATACGCCAGCAAGCTCTACGAGCGCATGGCCATGTCGTACCGGCTCCTGAACCCGGAGTGGCGGATCGACGTGGAATCCTTGCGGGCCTGGCTGGAACTGGGGAACAAGTACGCGGACCGGTTCGACCACTTCAAGTCCAAGGTGATCGAGCGGGCGATCGAGGACGTCAACGAGCAGGCCCCCTTCAGCGTGTCGGTCAAGTACATCCGCGAAGGGCGCGGCGGCAAGGTCAAGGAGGTGGTGTTCCGGGCAACCCCCAAGAGCACCCAGGACTTCCAGCTGCTGGGGGCAGGGCGGTCCCGCCCCATGGCTCCCGGTCGCGCCGACGGCACCGTCGACATGTTCGAGGAGCGGACCCCCGAGGAGATGTCGGTGCCGCCTGAGCTGATGTCGCACACGATCGCGGAGGCGAGGCGTATCCTGGGCAACCGCGGCGAGGTCATGGACTACCGCGACAAGTGGTTCGAGAAGTTCGGGGCGAAGTGCTTCCGCGGCCCTGACGAACTGTTCCTGTCCTGGCTCAAGATGCATGTCGGCCAGGTGGACGAGGAGACCCTCAAGGGCGTGGACGTCGACGCCATCATGGGCAAGCTGATGACGGGTGGCATCGAATGAGCGCGGACACCGTGGACATGGCCGCGGGCGACGTCGCCGACCGGGTGATGGCGCTGGTCCGCAACATGCGCGAGGAGCTCGTCGTCCTGCAGGGGACCCGCGACGACGCCCGGGCCAAGGCCTCGGCGGCCGGCCTCGACGAGGAGTCGTTGTGGAACGAGTGGTTCAACGAGAACATCCACGACGCCGACCTTTACGCCGTCAGCGTCAAGGATCCGGACGCCGGGTACCTCGGCTGGCTCGCCCGCCGCATCGCCGAGCCCTTCCGGCTTCCGGGGCTGGCGGTTGGCGCCCTGGTGGAGCGTCTCGGGGCCGACGACGGCATGCGGGTGGCGCTGGTCCTCTGGCCCCAGGAAGTCGCCTGGGCGCACCGCATGCGCCGGTCCCAGGACCTGAGGATCGCGGTCCTCTCCCATCTTTTCGTCGCCAACGCGCGGGCCAACCCGTCGCGCGAGGTGGCCAGGATCGCCGAATACTACCGGGACGCGGTGGCTTCCCCGGGCTACGCCGAGGCCATCGAGCACACGCTGTCGCCGGAGGAGATCCGCGAGGGATACGGGGACGAGAAGTTCAGACCCCTGTTCCTGCGCTATGCCGAGGGCACGCTGGGACAGCGCGTCGACGCCATGTCGATCACCGAGCTGCAGGCCCTGGCAACGCACGTCGCCGGCCTCGAGGAGCGGGAATTGCGGGGTTTCGCCAAGGAAAGGGTGCTGAAATCGCTCAAGGGCGCCAGCATCGTGACCATGACCGGCGTCATCGCCGAGGCCATCAAGCGCGGCCTCGATTCCAACGACCTGCTGTGGGAATGGGACCGGTTCGTGGACGCGATCCGCAACGACGCCTTCCAGGTCCCGCCGGGCACCGGGCGGCCCTACACCGAGTTCATGACCTGGCTGCGCACGGAATCCGAGCCGGGCTCAGGCCCCGATTCGGAGGACTGCAGCGCCCGCATGGTGGCGGTCCTCGCCGGCGCCAGGGGGTGGGTCTCGGCCCTGCCGCTCGAATACCAGTCCATGGGGGCCGGAGACCCGGAGCAGTTCATCGGCTGGTCCGACGCGGTGATCGCCAAGACCCGGCGCCCTCCGCGCGACCTCGTCCTCGACTACGGATTCTACCTCGTTTCCAGGGCCCTGCGCTGATCGCCCTCGTGCCTTGCTGGACCGCGGGGTAGGGTGGTCCCGTCCAGCAAGGCGGAAGAACAGTGACCGAGGAAAACCCCTTCTCCGACATCGAATTCCGCGCCGTGCGCAGCGGGCGCAACCAGTTCATGCCCAACCAGGACGGTCGGATGAGCCACTGGGAGTGCACGATCGGGGGCGGCAAGGACGCGGTCACCGTGCCCGTGTCGCTCTCCGTCGACGATTTCGGCGATCGCCCGCCCACCCTGCAGGAGACCCTGGGCTTCCTGGCGGCCGACGCGGCTTCGGTGGCGAACACCCCGGACATCGACGCCTGGTTCGCCACCATGAACGCCCCAGACGACCATTTCGACCGTTATGCCGAGACCTACCACAGGATCGCCGAAATGGCCGAGCTGATGAGCCGCCGTTTCGGTCCGGGCTGGGCCGCCGGTTTTGCCATTTCCGCCAGTTCCTCCCCAGTTCCGCCACCGTCACCGTCCGCCTGATAATTGGCGGACGATCGAGGGCTTGCCGTCACCATCGGACCAATGGTCCGATGGTTTTTCTTTGCCATTTTCTCAAGGAAATCCGCCCATTTGCACCATCGGACCATTGGTCCGATGAGCCGAACTTCCCCACTTTGCCCAATTGGCGGGAATGGCGGCCAACTGGCGCGGAGCTGGCACCATCGGACCAATGGTCCGATGGTGGGTGATTTCCCCCACTCCGCCAATTTGGCGCCAGTTTTCCCGGTGGGCGGCCAATTGGGCGAAGTGGGGGAAATATGGCGGAGTGGGGGAAATCACCGGTGGCCGGACTCCGTTCACCAATTGGTGGGGAAATGGCGCGCCACGGGGGCCGGCGTCTTGCAATCGGCGGCGGCTTTCGGTCTATTCCGGCCATGAACGAAGAATCCGCACAGACTCCCGGCGTACCCGTCGTCACCCGCGACACCGCAGAGAAGGCGTTGGGCATCCCGGCGGGCCTGCCGGCGACCTATGCCGCCGCCGTCCGGTTGCTGGACTGGGGGCAGGGCGGGCGCCAAGGCATGTATGTGGACCTCCGCTGCCTCTTCCCGGGGCCTTCCGGCGGCCACCCGTTCCGCGGCATGTCGACGGGCAAGGAGAGGGGCCAGCGGTTCATGATCCTGGTCAGCCTGCCGAGGCCGCCGGAAGGAGGCGACCCGCCGGCGGTCTATTCCGGCGAGGCGTTGCTGCTGAAATGGTCCGAGAGCGACACCAGCGGCATGATGGTCCGCTTCCTGCTCGACGACGGCCCGGACGGCGTCCGCGGCCACCACCCCTTCTTCGGCTACTCGATCGGGCGCACGGCCGGCGAGCCCATGGACCTCTCGGCATGGGGGCTGCGCGACGACGAACGGGCGGTCGGTCCCTCCAAGCTGCGCAAGAAGGTCCCCTGGCACCAGATGACCGAGGTCCAGCAGAGCCAGATACTGTCGCGCGACCCGCGCTTCCGGTCCTTCCTCATGGACAACCTGCCCCGGCTGGTGCCGGACGAGACCGCCCGCGCCGAGGTCCTGTCCATGGCCGGAAAGCCCGAGATGTTCGCCGCCGCGGCCATCCGCTCGGCGCTGGGGGTCAGCAGCCGTGCGGTGATGAACCTCGACACCGCCGTGGGGCTGGCCGCCAGGGCGCGCTGGCACGTCATCATGGGCCAGTACGACGACGAGTTGTGGGGCCGCCGCTCCTGACCCGCGCGCGGGCATGGTCACTTTCGTCGGAATCGTTATCATCGGACCAGTAGTCGAATGGAGTTCCGATGTCGCGCGGATTGGACGTCAGGCGTCCCGACCTGTGGTCGGGCATGTCAGGTGGGGAGATCTGGAAGACGTACGTGGCCGACCTTGATCTGAAGGTCGACACGTGCTTCAGCCCGGACCGCCCGCGCCCGTTCGTGCAGGTCCGCACTCCATCCGGCCAGGCCTACGTCCCCGGGGAGCCCGGCAACCGCGACGTTTGACAGCCGCGCCGGCGCGGGCGAGCCTTGAGGCATGGACGATCCAGCCGTCATCGTGACACGGGGCGAGTTCCTGGACTGGTGCGCCGGCGAGGGGCTGGTCGAGCGCGAGTCGGTGGCGACGGTGTTCGACCTGACGCCGCAGACCCTGAGGAACTGGGAACGTGACCCCGATTCGCCCGTGGCACGCCACCTGGTGCTCTGCGCGGCGGGCCTGGTGGCCTGGCGGCGGGCCGGGCTCGGCGACCTGCCGGCGCTCCCGGACCCCACCCCGGACTGGTTCGCGACCTGGCGTAAACGCCGGGGGCTGCGCTCGCTGGCGGCCGCCGCGGCCCTGCTGGGATTGCCCCGGCAGTCCGCCTCGCGCTGGGTTTCCGGGGGCGACATGCCCCGCTGGCTTCCCCTTGCCTGCCTGGGCGCCGAGGCCACCCTCCTGTCGGGCCGGACGATCCTCGGCATGGATTTTCGGAATCAGTCTTAATGGATTGATACAAAATTCCCAGGTTCCCCTTGACCAATCCTTGTTCCTCTCGGACACTCGCTAACAAAGCCTGCGCCAGCGCCGGCGGAAACATCGGGCATCCATGGTGGCGAAACACAAATGAAATCACGTTTTCTTGCCGTCGCGGCACTTCTCACCGGATTGTCCCTCTCGCCGGCGTTCGCGCAGGAGAGGGAATTTTTCGGGGACGAGATCCCGCTCGAGCTGGCCATCCGCCAGATCGTCCCTGACGACCACACGGTCAAGCTCGGCGACGGCGTCGACGGCAAGGTGAAGGTGTCCTGGTCCGGCAAGGACGGCTGGACCGCCGCCCTGAACCAGGCCGCTGCCAGCGCCGGATATATCGTCACCAAGACCGGTACCGAGGTCTCCATCGTCCGTGCCGGGGCCACCGTGGAGCGTGCCGCCGCGGCACCGGCGGCCCCGGCACCCCGCCCTGCGGCG
>Ga0065721_10052019_pt1 | contig 12915 bp, 8 predicted proteins | sample Mesricmetagenome_FD_59108 | JGI IMG/M metagenome (GOLD analysis project Ga0065721, IMG submission 59108) | Mesophilic microbial community from rice straw/compost enrichment Sample: eDNA_1 v2 (version 2) | ecosystem: Engineered > Solid waste > Grass > Composting > Bioreactor | place: USA: Davis... | reverse complement strand
GCTTGCTGTGCTCCATGCCAGTGAGGCGGTGCAGTTGCAGGTCGAGAATCGCCTTGGCCTGCACCGGGGACAGATAATAGTGCTCGCCGCGCAAGCCGTATTGCGGCTCCAGGTCATCCGGGCGGCAGGCATCAGGGCCGGCGCGCTCCAGGAACTCGCGCACCACAGTCACCGGCCAGCCTTTGGCAATCAAGGCTTCTCTGGCGTCCGCCGGGGTGGTGGATTGTTTGATCAGGGCGATGACTTCATCGATATTGGCAATGGCTATGGCCAAGCCTTCCAGCACATGGCCGCGTTCACGGGCCTTGCGCAGCAGGTAAACAGTGCGGCGGGTAACCACTTCCCGCCTGTGGCGGATAAACAGCTCCAGGGTATCGAGCAGATTGAGCAGGCGCGGCTGGTTGTCCACCAATGCCACCATATTGATGCCGAATACCACTTCCATCTGCGTCTGGGAGTAGAGGTTGTTCAGAACCACCTCGCCCATATCGCCGCGCTTGATCTCGATCACCACCCGCAGGCCTTCCTTATCCGACTCATCGCGGATCTCGGAGATGCCCTCGATTTTCTTTTCTTTTACCAACTCGGCGATCTTTTCGATCAGGCGGGCCTTGTTGACTTGGTAAGGAATCTCGTGGATGACGATGGTTTCGCGGCTGGTTTTTTCGTCGGTAATGACTTCGGCGCGGGCGCGCACATAAATGCGTCCACGACCGGTGCGATAGGCTTCAACTATGCCCGCGCGACCATTGATGATGCCCGCGGTGGGGAAATCCGGCCCCGGGATGTATTCCATCAAGTCGTCGACAGTCAGGTGCGGGTTGTCGATCAGCGCCAAGCAGGCCCGTATTACCTCGCGCAGGTTGTGCGGCGGTATGTTGGTGGCCATACCCACGGCAATACCTGATGATCCGTTGATCAACAGGTTGGGGACGCGCGTGGGCAGCACATCCGGGATCATCTCCTGGCCGTCGTAGTTGGGTACGAAATCGACGGTTTCCTTATCCAGATCCGCCAGCAGTTCGTGGGCGATTTTCGCCATGCGGATCTCGGTATAACGCATGGCCGCAGGGCTGTCGCCGTCCACGGAGCCGAAGTTGCCCTGGCCGTCCACCAGCATATAGCGCAGAGAGAAGTACTGGGCCATACGCACTATGGTGTCGTAGACCGCCGTATCTCCGTGCGGGTGGTACTTACCGATCACATCACCCACCACACGGGCGGACTTTTTATAGGGCTTGTTGTAGTCGTTGCCCAGTTCGTTCATGGCGAACAGCACACGACGATGTACGGGCTTCAAACCATCGCGCACATCGGGCAGAGCGCGCCCGACGATCACGCTCATGGCGTAGTCAAGGTAGGACTGTTTGAGCTCGTCTTCGATATTGACGGGGAGAATTTCTTTTGCGATTTCGCCCATGAGTGCAGGCATTCCTTATGGTCAGGGGGTAAGGTGAGCCGTGGCAGAACGGAAGAGGCAGAAGCGGCAAAAAGCATCCCGAATTTGCCTGCTTAAACCCGATCCGCGCTGCCGTTAAAAAGCGGCGATCTTAGCACAGTTGCGCCGACAAGCGCACAGAAAAACATCCTTGGCAGGCCGCCAGGTACTTGAACCGCCGGATATTTTTGTCCGAAACCGGCCGGAGCCTCTTACCAGCTGCGACTTAACATCGGACGCCACGCTGGTGTAAAATCCGCCGCCGAAAAATGCCTGTGACCTTCGCAGGTATCCCTCGGACCCAGGTCCACACCATCGACACCGCCGTCGATAGCCTCGTCTGGCAGAGATCCTGCTAAACGAGTAACCCCAATCAACAGAGGATTTCCCCGTGCTCGAAGCATACCGTCAACACGTCGCTGAACGTGCCGCCTTAGGTATTCCACCCAAGCCCCTCTCCCCGGAGCAGGTCGCCCAACTGGTGGAGCTGCTGAAAAACCCGCCCCAAGGCGAAGAGCAGACTTTGGTGGAGCTGATTACCGATCGCGTACCGCCGGGTGTTGATGAGGCCGCTTACGTAAAGGCCGGGTTCCTCACCGCCCTGGTCAAGGGCGAGACCTCCAGCCCCCTGATCGACAAGAAGCACGCCATCAAATTGCTGGGCAATATGCACGGCGGTTACAACATAGAGACACTGGTGAACCTGCTGGACGACGCGGAACTTGCGCCCTTTGCCGCTGAAGAGCTCAAGCACACGCTGTTGATGTTCGATTCTTTCCACGATGTGGAAGAGCGGGCCAAAAACGGCAATACCCTTGCCCAAGAAGTGATCAAAAGCTGGGCAGAGGGCGAGTGGTTCACCAAAAAGCCCGCCGTTCCGGAAAGCGTCAAAGTTGCCGTATTCAAAGTCACCGGCGAAACCAACACGGACGACCTGTCCCCTGCCCCGGACGCCTGGAGCCGCCCTGACATACCACTCCATGCATTGGCCATGTACAAAATGGCGCGCGACGGCATCACTCCAGACGAGCCCGGCGCCAAAGGCCCACTGAAGCAAATCGAAGCCATCAAAAGCCAAGGCCTGCCCGTTGCTTTCGTCGGCGACGTAGTGGGTACCGGTTCTTCACGTAAATCCGCCACCAACTCCGTGCTCTGGTACTTCGGCGAAGACATTTCCGGTGTGCCCAACAAGCGTGGCGGCGGTATTTGTATCGGAGGCAAAGTCGCGCCGATCTTCTACAACACCATGGAAGACGCCGGTGCTCTGGTATTCGAAGCACCCGTCGACAACATCAATATGGGTGATGTCATAGAGATCCGCGTTTTCGACGGCAAGATTCTCAATGCCAAAGGCGAGGTCATCAGCGAGTTCGAGCTGAAGTCTGACGTGCTGCTGGATGAAGTGCGCGCAGGTGGCCGTATCAACCTGATCGTCGGCCGCGGTCTGACTGCCAAAGCGCGTGAGAGTCTGGGTCTGCCGCCCTCTACATTGTTCCGCACACCTGCCGCACCTGCGGATACTGGCAAAGGCTTTACCCTGGCCCAGAAAATGGTCGGTCGCGCCTGTGGCACTCAGGGCATTCGCCCCGGTACTTATTGCGAACCGCGTATGACCACTGTGGGTTCGCAGGACACCACTGGTCCTATGACCCGCGACGAACTGAAAGACCTGGCCTGCTTGGGCTTCTCCGCCGATCTGGTGATGCAGTCCTTCTGTCACACCGCGGCTTATCCGAAGCCGGTGGATATAGAAACCCAGCACACTCTGCCCGACTTCATCATGACCCGCGGCGGTGTGTCTCTGCGTCCTGGCGATGGCATCATCCACAGCTGGTTGAACCGCATGTTGCTGCCTGACACCGTTGGTACCGGCGGCGACAGCCATACCCGTTTCCCGATTGGTATTTCCTTCCCTGCAGGTTCCGGTCTGGTGGCGTTCGCAGCCGCTACAGGTGTAATGCCATTGGATATGCCGGAATCCGTTCTGGTGCGCTTCAAAGGTCAAATGCAACCCGGCATCACCTTGCGCGATCTGGTGCATGCAATCCCCTATTACGCCATCAAGCGAGGTTTGTTGACCGTCGAGAAGAAAGGCAAGAAAAACGTCTTCTCCGGCCGCATCCTGGAAATCGAAGGCCTGGAGAATCTCACTGTAGAACAGGCATTCGAATTGTCTGACGCTTCTGCTGAACGTTCTGCTGCGGGTTGCACCATCAAGTTGTCGAAAGAAACCATCGCGGAATACCTGACTTCCAACATCACGCTGTTGCGTTGGATGATCAGTGAAGGCTATGGCGATAAGAGAACTCTGGAGCGCCGCGCGCGCAAAATGGAAGCTTGGTTGGCCAACCCGGAATTGTTGGAAGCCGATGCAGATGCGGAATACAACGCCGTAATCGAAATCGACATGAGCGAAATTAAAGAGCCTATCGTTTGCGCACCGAACGACCCGGATGACGCTCGCCTGTTGAGCGAAGTTGCCGGCGATAAGGTTGACGAAGTCTTTATCGGTTCGTGCATGACCAACATCGGTCACTTCCGCGCTGCAGGAAAATTGTTGGAGAAAAACAAAGCGGGTTTGAAAACCCGCTTCTGGATGTCACCGCCGACCAAAATGGATCAGCACACGCTGATGGAAGAAGGTTATTACAACATCTACGGTCGCAACGGCGTACGCACAGAAATGCCTGGCTGTTCCCTGTGTATGGGTAACCAAGCGCGTGTAGCGGACGGTGCAACTGTTCTGTCGACTTCTACCCGCAACTTCCCCAACCGTTTGGGTAATGGTGCAAATGTGTACCTGACCTCTGCGGAACTGGCTGCTGTTGGCGGTATTCTGGGCCGTTTGCCGACTCCGGAAGAGTACCTGAACTATGCAAAAGAAATTGATTCCATGAGCGGAGAAATTTTCCGTTACATGAACTTCGATCAAATTGCCCAGTTCGTAAAAGGTGCGGAAGAAGGCAAACGTATTGCGGCGACTCAGATCGAGGAAATCCGTATTTAAGGATTAAACCCTCACCTAAATCCTCTCCCAGAGGGAGAGGACTTAAAAACCCCCTCTCCCTCTGGGAAGGGTTGGGGTGAGGGTCGCTGGAAAGTCTCAACTTCATTCCGAACGGCTTATCGGTCATAAAAAAGCTCCTCGCGGAGCTTTTTTTATGCGCGCGATTTCAACTCAGAAAATTTCTTTGAAAAACGCCTGCATGCGCTGCCAGGAATCCGCGTCTGCTGCGGGATCGTATTTGAGCGGCAGACCGTAGGCTTCGCCCTTCTCGTCGGCACCGGGATTGGTGAAGGAGTGCAATGCGCCGGGATAATCAACGAATTCATAATTGAGTTGCGCCGCATCCATTTGGGATTTGAAGTTCTCCTTGGCGGCCGCAGAAATAAAGGGATCATCCGCGCCATTCAACACCAGGAAACGCGCTTTGACCTGACCCTCCGCTATGGGCGCCAGCCCTTCGAGGGCGCCGTGGAAACTCACCACGCCCTTCAGATCTGTGCCTGCACGGGCCATGCTCATGATGACCGCACCGCCGAAGCAGTAGCCTATGGCGGCCACTTTTTGTGAATCCGCCGCCGGGTGCTGCTTCAGCAACTCCAGACCTTTTTCAAAACGCGCCTTGGCCACCGCGGCATTGTTGACCACTTCCATCATAAAACCCTGGGCTTCCTTGGGATGTCCGGTGACCTTGCCGTCACCGTACATATCCAGAGCGAAGGCCACATATCCCAGCTCCGCCAGCATCTCCGTGCGCTTGCGCGCATATTCGTTGTGTCCCCACCACTCATGCACCACCAACACCGCAGGCGCCTTGTGAGCGTTGCGGGGATAAGCGAAATAGCCGTTGAGCCGCGTATCGCCCACGCTGTAGCGCACCTCTTCTGTGATGATGGCTGGCAGGTCCTGCACCAGACCACCCAACTTGGCGAGACCGGTTTCAAATTGCTCGCCCAACATACGATCAATCAGCAGGCCGAAATAGCGGGCCACCGGATTGGCGCCGAAGTCTGAGCGAAAGCGCCAGATCACCTGGGTGGAAGCCCCCTGGGGCACCAGCTCGAATTCCGCTTCACCGCCTTTTTTGCCATCAAATTCCAGCTCTGTGACAACCCGCCGGTCGCGCTCGGAAACTATGACTCTCTGCGCACCATCGCCCACTTTGCTGCTGGACCAGCTCATGCTTGCCCCAACACCCTTCTCGGGGCCGGAAAACTCCACTTGCATGTTGGGATCCATATCCGCCCAGGGCGACCAGCTGTGGAATTTCTCCAGATTATTCAAATAGGGAAAAACGGCGGCGGCATCCGCGTTGATCACCGCGGAGCGTTCCACCAGCACACTTTGCGGCAAAAGAAATCCCCCGCCGACAAACAAAAGAATGACCACAGCCAGGAGCACTGCAAGAGCTTTCAAGACTTTCACGATTATTTCCCCCCAGGATTTAAAGTCGGAGCGGCTCGCCCGGAGCCATGACGGAGGCCATTCTACTTGGAAAGATTTTTAAAAAGTATGTGTTAAGCGTTGGGCGGCAGCTGAGATCTCACACCGCTGGCTCTGCGGTGAAAAATCTCTCTATGGCTTCGCGCTCCCACATAGCGTCCTGGTATCCCAATTCCATGAGTTCCGAGCAGTAACCGTGGGAAAACAGCAGATAGCTGGCAACGGCGGAACCGCCGCCGCGGGCGGTGGCACCGGTGCGACGCAAAAAGAAGCGCAGGGCCGGAGGCAGATCGCGAACCCGGCGACCGGCGATTTTATCCAGGGGTTTGGAGGGTGAAATCACCAGAGTTTCCACTGAGCGCAGATGCCCCGTGCGTTCACAGCGATCCTTGTCGATAAGAGCGAGCAGCGCGTTGACGCGCTCCACATGCTCCAGATCACCTTCCAGGGCATCGATGAAGGCGCTATTGAACATCTGACCGATGATCTGCGCCATGGACGGTGAGTGGCGCGGCAGCGCTTTGGATTTACCCCAATGCGTCGGATTGCGGTTGCTGCTCACACCTATCACAAACAGGCGATCCGCCCCCAGGTGCAATGCCGGGCTGATGGGCGCGATCTGACGCATAGCACCGTCGCCGTAATATTCGCGATTGAGATAGACCGCAGGAAATATGGTGGGAATGGCCGACGAGGCCAGCAGATGGTCCACGGTCAGTCCCATGGGAATCCCCACCCGGCGAGCCCGGCGCCAGGGAACCAGATCCGGTGCGCCTTGATAGAAGGACACGGATTCTCCGGAGTTGTAACTCATGGCAGTGACACTGACCGCACGCAGATCGCCCGCCTGGATGCGCGTCTGCAGATTGTCCAGAGGAATCATGCGGCTGAGCAGCTGCCGCAGGGGGGTATTGTCCAGCAACGCCAAGGGTTTGCTCCTGCCCACCCCATCGTTGAAAACCGACGCTCCCACTTTCATCAAGCCGAGCAGCAAATCCCAACCGGAGGATTTGAACACCTGGTCGACCTCCAACTGGCGCCAGGTATCGGCGAGATCCAGGGCCGCCTGGCGAAATTCCCCCCTGTGGGCCGCAAGCGCCACAGCGTTGATGGCGCCGGCGGAAGTGCCGCAGATGATGGGAAAAGGATTGTGCAGCCCGGGCAAAATATCCGCCAAAGCCTGCAATACCCCAACCTGGTAGGCCGCGCGGGCCCCGCCGCCAGACAAAATCAGTGCATTAGTGGACATGAGATGGGCTCCCGCTGGATGCAGGTACCACTATGGAGCGTCGGCGAGGCATGAAACGGCGATTCACACTTTTTTCACGAGCAATGCGTCATCGTCGTATCCGACCACTTCCACTAGCGTACCTTCGGGCAGATCCTGCTCACAGCTGACCGTCCAAAGGGCATCCTGGATTTGCACCTTGCCCCGTCCACCTTTCACAGGCAACAGCAGGGACGCGCGCATACCCACCAATTGGGCCTTGCGGTTGTTGAGCTTGCTGGTGGCATTTTCCGCGGGTTTTACGCGGAAATAACGCCAGAAAATCACTGTGCCCAACAGCGACAGCACACCGAACCAGAAAACCTGCCACTGCCAGGGAATATCCACAAAAGCGAGCAGCAACGCCACACCTATGGCGCCGGCACCCATGCCAATCAAAATGCCGCCGATACCCAGGGTTTCCAGCAGCAGCAAAGCCACACCCAGAGCCAGCCAATGCCAACCGGTCAATTCGCTGAACATATCCATCAGGACTGCTTACCCTGAGCGTTTTTGATCAATTCCTGAATGCCGGAAAGCGAACCTATGACCTGGCTGGCTTCCAACGGCATGAGAATCACCTTGCTGTTGTCTGCGGCGGCCAGCTTGCCCAGCGCATCCACATACTTTTGCGCAACGAAATAATTGATGGCCTGGCTGTTGCCGGCGGCGATCGCCTCGCTCACATACTGCGTCGCTTTGGCTTCAGCTTGAGCTGCCCGCTCGCGCGCTTCCGCTTCCAAAAACGCCGCCTCCCGCTCACCTTCGGCATTGAGAATCTGCGCGCGCTTTTGCCCTTCCGCAACCTTGATCGCCGCTTCCCGCTCACCTTCGGCGCGCAGGATCAGAGCGCGTTTTTCCCGCTCAGCTTTCATCTGATTGGCCATGGCCTCCACCAGATCCGTGGGCGGCCGTATATCCTTGATCTCGATACGCGTTACCTTGATCCCCCAGGGACTGGTGGCTTCGTCCACTTTGGTGAGCAGTGCCGTGTTGATCAGATCGCGGTTTGACAGCATGGCATCCAGCTCCATGGAGCCGAGCACCGCGCGTATATTGGTCATCACCAGATTTTTCATGGCGGTGTGAAGGTTGTTCACTTCATAGGAGGCCTTCACCGCATCGATCACCTGAAAAAAGCACACAGCATCTGTGGTGACCATGGCGTTGTCTGAGCTGATGACTTCCTGAGGGTCTACATCCAGCACCTGTTCCATAACGATCTGCTTGCGACCAATGGTGTCGATCAACGGCAGAATCACATTGAATCCGGGCCGCAAAGTGCGGGTGTAACGGCCGAAGCGCTCCACAGTCCACTCCTGTCCCTGAGGCACACTCTTGGCGCCGAGAAGTATCACCGCCACTACAAGGCCGATAAACACAACAATCGTTATTTCCATAGAAATCACTCCTGATGTCGGATCAGGGGCATAGCCCCATCAATATTGGTTGGAAATTATGAGATGGAAATTCGCGATGGATGATATCCGAGGCACTTATTGGTCGCGCAATTCCCGCCGCAAAATCTTGCCTACGTTCGATTTGGGCAGGCTGTCGCGGTATTCGATGATTTTGGGCACTTTGTATCCGGTGAGCCGCTGACGGCAAAAAGCGATGATCTCGTCCTCGGGCACTTTTCGCTCGCCCACGACCACAAACAGTTTCACCGCCTCGCCGGTCTCAGTACTGGGTACACCGATGACAGCCGCCTCGACTATATCCGGGTGTTGTGTGGCCACATCCTCCACTTCATTGGGATACACATTAAAACCGGACACCAGAATCATGTCCTTTTTACGGTCCACAATTTTGTAATAGCCATCGGGTCGGCGGATGGCGATATCGCCGGTTTTGAACCAGCCATCTGCATCGAGCACCTCGGCCGTGGCCTCCTCTTTTTTCCAGTATCCCAGCATCACCTGAGGACCGCGGGCCAGGAGTTCACCCGGCTGTCCAGGTTCCACATCCCTGCCCTGCTCATCGACTATGCGGATTTCCGTATCCATCACAGGTGTACCTATGGTGCCGGGTTGCGGAGCGCCATCGGGATTGGATATCAGCACGGGAGAGGTTTCCGTCAAACCATAACCTTCGCAGATGGGACAACCGGTGATTTCCCGCCAGCGCTTGGCCACATCCTCTGTCACCGCCATGCCGCCGGCGGCGGAGGTTTTCAGTTCGGAAAAATCCAGCTTCTGAAAATCCGGATAGCGTATCAACGCGTTGTACAAAGTGTTCACCGCCACAAACAGGGAAACCTTGTACGGCTTGAGGGCTTTGATGAAGGCCGGCAAATCTCGCGGATTGGGAATCAGAATATTGTGCGCACCGCGGGACACGGCGCAGAGTCCGTGCAGATTGAAAGCGAATATGTGATAGAGCGGCAAGGCCACCGCCACCACCTGGGAATCGGTTTTAAACAGCTTGCTCATATGGTTGAGAACCTGCTGCACATTCGCAGACAGATTGCCGTGCGTCAGCATGGCACCCTTGGCGACCCCTGTGGTGCCCCCGGTGTATTGCAACAGCAACAGCGACTCAGGACGCACATTCACCGGACGCGGCGGCAGTTTACCGAGATCCAAAGCCTGGGAAAGCGATAGTGAATTCTTGAATTGAAAGGAAGGCACTGCCCGCTTGATGTATTTCACCACGCCATTGACCAGCAGGCGTTTGACCGGCGGCAACAGATCCCCCACCTGTGTGACTATCACGGTTTCCACATCGGTCTGGGGCAAAACTTCCGCCGCCTTGTCCGCCACGTTTGCCAACACCACCAGCGCGCGGGCGCCGCTGTCTTTCAACTGGTGCAACAGCTCGCGCGCAGTATAGAGGGGGTTGGTGTTGACGATCACCAGACCCGCCCGTATGGCGCCATAGAGCACCACAGGGTATTGCAGCAGATTGGGCAGCTGGATGGCGATCCGGTCCCCCGGTTGCAACTGTGTGTGGTTTTGCAGATAACTGGCGAACCGGTCGCTGAGGGTATCGATTTCCCCGTAGGTCATGGTGTGCCCGAGGCAGGTAAAACCGGGGAAATCGCGGTACCGCTGAAATGCATCCTGCAGGAGTTCATTCACTGTACTGTAGCGTTTGGTTTCCAAGGTCCCACCTCATTTATTCTTTGAAGAATCGGCGCCTACCGCAGTCATCCGGTGCAGAAATAGCGGTGGAGCATACCACAATCGTCTATGACTATCGGGTCCCTCTACGACGCGGTTATAAGGCGCCCAACTCCTTAGAGAATAGTCAAGCGAGGGGAGTTTTACCCGCCAGAATGGCTATCAGTCCTCGACCATGTGCAATGGGGTATCCAGACCAAACGCCGCATGTATCTGGGCGCACCAGCGGTCCAGCCGCTCGCGGGTCAGTTCGGGCTGCTGATCCTCATCCAAGGCGAGTCCGACGAACAGATCCTGCCCCGGAATCTGCGCCTTGGATGCGTCGAATTCATAGCCGGCGGTGGGCCAGTGGCCGACAATATTCGCGCCGTTGCCCACCACTACATCGTGCAGCATACCCATGGCATCCAGGAAGAAATCGCCGTAACCGAACTGATCCCCCAGCCCGAACAGGGCCACAGTCTTACCGACGAAGGACACTTGCTCTATGTCGTTCCAGAACTCCTCCCAATCGGATTGGATCTGGCCGAAATCCCAGGTGGAGATACCCAGGATGATGTATTCGTATTCCGTGAACTCCAGCTGTGTGACATCCGCTATGTCATAGACGTCCACCACGTCCTTCCCCAGGCGCTGCTGGATCCGGTAGGCCACAGACTCTGTGTTGCCCTCGTCACTGCCAAAAAACAGACCTATCTTTGCCACAAATACTCCCCGCTGAGCGAAAACGCGGCACATTCTCGCAACATTACCCAGGGCACACAACAGCGGCGGCAAACATCCGCATGCGGCGCGTCAATAAACCGTCGCTTCCGCCGCCCTATGGCATGTCTCACGTATAACTCATTGATTAACATTGATTAATTCTCATAGGCACAATTTTAGCTATGGGGTGCCGAGTGGCATAGGCGCCGGACAGCCCTATTCCTCAACCATGACTCCACCTGTGAGACCCGTCTTATGATGCATACCCTGGCCGATTCCGAGACCCCGTTTCTGGCAGCCATTCCCACCGGGGCGCGTGATCTCAATGAATTTCGCTTCAAACTGGCGGATGCCCTGCAGAGTTCCCTGGATCTGCATGAAGTCCTGGCCAATTTTTTCCAGACCATGCGCGGGGTGATCCGCTGTTCGGGCATGGAGTACCGGCTGCCAACCAAAACCCTGCATCTGGCGCTGGGCACCCGTCGCGCCCATAGCGCCCACTACACACTCAGACGGGGTGATCTGGCGGTGGGGGAAATGACATTTTTCCGCGGCAGCAAATTCAGCGATCAGGAATTGGGAAGTCTGGAGGCTCTGCTGGCGCTGCTGATGCTGCCGCTGCGCAACGCTCTGCTCTACCGGGACGCGTTGGAAAGCTCCATGCGCGACAGTCTTACCGGGGTTGGCAACCGCACAGCCCTGGAGGTGACACTGCAACGGGAGCTGAAACTGAGTCTGCGTCACCGGCGCCCCATGTCCCTGCTGATCGCCGATGTCGACAACTTCAAACAGATGAACGATCGCTTGGGTCACGCCATGGGCGACCGGTTGCTGTTGCTGGCGGTGAGTCTGATCAAGGGTGCGCTGCGGGAAACCGATCAGGTGTTCCGCTACGGTGGCGACGAATTCGTGGTGGTGTTGGGCAATACTGGCGGTGAAGAGGCAGCAGCTGTGGCGGAACGCATCCGCCGGGCCGCCGCCGACTGTGTTCTGCCCGAAGGCACAGGCGCCGCGGGTATCACTCTGAGCATAGGAGTGGGAACCAGCACGCCGGAAGATTCCCGCGATAGCCTGTTCAAACGCGCCGACGAAGCCCTCTACAAAGCCAAATCCGCTGGCCGCAATCAAGTGGTCAGACAGGATTGATCAGGTGGGTTTACGACCCTTGTGCTTGGGAGACTGGGCGAGCGCGCGGCTCTGGCGCCCTGAAGCTGCGCGCAATCTTTTGAGGTGGCGCGCCTGGGCATCGGCATCCTCCTGGCGGAAGCGGCGCTTCGGCGGCACCGGCAAACCGGCGCGGCGATAGAGTTCCGCCACCTGTTTCTCCTCCAACTCCAGCCACTTTCCCGGTTTGAGAAACGGAGGAATCAACACGGGTCCGTAGCGCACCCGTTTGAGACGGCTCACACGCAGATCCTGGGATTCCCAAAGGCGTCGCACCTCGCGGTTGCGCCCCTCCATCAGCACGCAGTGGAACCAGCTGTTGGTGCCGCCGCCGGAACCGCCGCGTTTCACCGTGGTGAAACGCGCAACGCCATCCTCCAACAAAATGCCTTCGCACAGACGCTCCAGCACTTCATCCTCCACAGCGCCCTGTACACGCACCAGATACTCCCGGTCTATGCCGCTGGATGGATGCATAAGTTTGTTGGCCAATTCACCATCATTGGTGAACAGCAGCAGGCCACTGGTGTTGAAGTCCAGACGTCCCACAGACACCCAGCGGCCATTGCGCAATCTGGGTAGGGCCTCGAATACCGTAGGCCGCCCCTCCGGGTCCGTGCGGCTGCAGATTTCCCCTTCGGGCTTGTTGTACAAAATCACACGCACTTCCGCGCGGCTGCTGGCCGGCACTTCAAAAATGGTGCCGCGCAGGGAGATTTTGTCACCGGGTTTGACCCGCTCCCCCAGATGCGCCTGGCGACCGTTGACCAGC
>Ga0065721_10052018_pt1 | contig 12915 bp, 10 predicted proteins | sample Mesricmetagenome_FD_59108 | JGI IMG/M metagenome (GOLD analysis project Ga0065721, IMG submission 59108) | Mesophilic microbial community from rice straw/compost enrichment Sample: eDNA_1 v2 (version 2) | ecosystem: Engineered > Solid waste > Grass > Composting > Bioreactor | place: USA: Davis... | reverse complement strand
GACCCTGGGCGGTTCAGGGATGTATGCCATCACGGTGATGTTGCCGGCGGTGCAGCAGGAATTCGATGTCTCTCGGTCCATGGCTTCATTTCCCTATACGGTCACCATGATCGGTTTTGGCCTAGGCGGGATCTTGATGGGTCGGCTTTCTGATCGGCGTGGTGTGATCGCGCCCATCCTGGTGGGCACCGTTGCGCTCGCCGCCGGTTATGTTCTTTCGGGCAGTGCGCCCGGCATCTGGACCTTTACGCTTGCCCATGGATTGGTGGTCGGGATGCTGGGGACCGCGGCAACCTTTGCTCCCCTGGTCGCGGATACTGCCCTGTGGTTCGACCGACGGCGCGGTATTGCGCTCGCCATCTGCATGAGCGGGAATTATCTGGCCGGGGCTGTTTGGCCCCCTATCGTGCAGCACTTCATGCAGACCGACGGCTGGCGTGCGACCTATCTGGGCATGGGTCTCTTTTGCCTGCTTGCCATGTTGCCTCTTCTCATGCTCTACCGTCGGCCACCTCCTGCCATGGCTGCAGCAAGCAATGGCGCTGCCAGGCCAACGGATTCCGTCCACCGGCACGAAATCGCGGCGTCCGATCCGGCACGGCCCCTGGGGGTGACGCCCACTACCCTGCAAAGCCTGCTAAGCCTGGCCGGCGTGGCATGTTGCGTGGCGATGGCGATGCCTCAAGTCCACATTGTTGCCTTGTGCGGCGACCTTGGGTACGGGTTGGCGCGGGGAGCCGAGATGCTGGCGTTGATGTTAGGGCTCGGTATTGTCAGTCGCCTGGTCTCGGGGTGGATATCCGACCACATTGGCGGGCTGCGAACACTATGGCTCGGATCCGTGCTCCAGGGTGTGGCCTTATTGTTGTTTCTGAATAGTTCAGGCCTGACCTCACTTTATATTGTGTCCGGCTTGTTCGGCTTGTTCCAAGGGGGCATCGTGCCTTCTTACGCGCTCATCGTACGGGAGTTTTTCTCGCCCGCGGAAGCTGGCGCGCGTGTGGGTACGGTGCTCATGGCTACCCTGCTGGGAATGGCACTGGGCGGCTGGATGGCAGGCGCCCTATATGACCTAACGGGTGACTATAATGCGGCCTTCCTGAACGGCATTGCCTGGAACGCCTTGAACCTCTTCATAGTGTCATGGCTGCTCATCCAGGCCCGGCGCGGAGCGAAACTTAAAAAAATCATCAAGACTTGTGCGTAAGCCACTATTATTCTTGATAATTCTGATATGATCATCCGCATTACTGCCGTCGCGATTCATCATGCTTCCAGTTGCCCGCCACCTCTCGCGATTTGCCCTCCGCTCCACTCTGTGCATGAGCCTGGCCTCTGCTTTCCTGGCTCAGCCCGTCACCACGCACGCGAAATCGAACCTGGAGTCTCTTGAAGCAGCCCTACGCGCCGAAGTTGCTCTCGTGGTCGACTTGGACGCAGGCGCCACGGTCTACGAAAAGAATAGCGATCATCTTCGCCCCATTGCATCGATCACCAAGCTGATGGCAGCTCTCGTCGTGGTCGAATCGGGCCAGCGACTGGACGAGGTGTTGACCGTCACGGCGGAAGATGTCGACCGCATGCGGAATTCGCGTTCTCGCCTGGCAGTGGGAACGCGCTTGACGCGTGGCGAAATGTTGCATCTATCGTTGATGTCCTCTGAAAATCGGGCTGCCCATGCGCTAGGGCGACATTATCCGGGCGGGCTACCGGCATTTGTACGCGCCATGAACGACAAGGCGCGCGCCTTGGGCATGCGCCATAGCCGCTTCGTCGAGCCGACCGGTCTCTCGAGCGAGAACGTAGCGACGCCTTACGATCTCGTGAAGTTGCTGCGCGCAGCCAACAATCATCCCACAATACGTCGGTACGCCACGGATGACACCGAAGTATTCGATGTCGGAAATGGTCGTCAACTGACCTATAACAACACCAATCGCCTGGTCCGCAGCGAAGACTGGGACATCCGTATCTCGAAAACCGGTTTCATCAATGAAGCCGGCGAATGCCTAGTCATGCTTACGCAGATCGATGGGCGGGATCACGCGATTGTCCTGTTGAACGCTACCCAACGCTACTCTCGCGTGCGGGATGCCATGCGCATCCGCAAAATCGTCGAGCATACCGGCCGAACACTTGCCATGGCCGGCAACGGCTCCTGATTCATGTGCATTGCGTATTTGAGCCTGGGGGTGAACCCCCATTGGCCCTTGTTCATCGCGGCCAATCGAGATGAATACCACGCACGGCCCGCCCTGCCGGCCGCGCCCTGGCCCGAAGCCCCGGATGTAATCGGTGGCAAGGATCTTTCCGCCGGCGGCACATGGCTTGGTATCAATCGTCGCGGGCGCTGGGCCTTGCTGACCAATTTCCGCGATCCCGGGGCCCACTGCGAAGGGCGTGCCTCGCGGGGGAAACTGGTCAGCGATTACCTGCTGGGTGATATACCGGGGGAACATTACGCCCGACGCATTCATAAGATTGCGAACCAATACAATGGCTTCAATCTAATTGTCGGCCAGGGTCTTGAAGCCTGGTACGTCGGCAATCATGCGGCCGTCTCTACTCCGCTCAGGCTGGCGCCGGGGCGTTACGCACTCTCCAATCATGCCCTGGATACACCCTGGCCCAAAGTGGAACGGCTGCGCGAGCAGCTCGACCGCCTGATGCCCCTGGACGGCAGCCTGAGCCTGGATCCCCTTTACACAGTACTGCGGGACCAGACGCGACCTGACGAAACCGCACTTCCGCGCACGGGTATCTCTTTGGATACCGAGAAGTTGTTGAGCAGTATCTTCATCGTGAGCCCCCATTACGGTACGCGCTGTTCCACCCTTATCGCCCTGGATCCGAGCGGGCATGGTGTGTTCAGCGAAACCAGCTACTCCCCTGAGGGGCAGCCGGTGGAACGACACGATTGGCCCCTGTTTCAGTGCAACGTGGGCGGTGCGTCCGAAGCATCCCCACAGTCGCCCGGGGATTCGCCCGAGCGAGCCTGCAACTCGTTATAAGCCGCTTGCCAGCTGCGCAGTGGTACGCACGTCTGTAACCGTACGATGGCCTGCTCGATCAGGGCAGGATGCATTTCATGCCCCACGCTTGAAGCCACGTCGACTGTGGCATCCGCCTGGATGCCACCCAGATGTTGCATCATGACCTTGACCTCTTCTAAGGGCAGTAACAGGTCGGCAGCCCCATGAAAGAGGTGGATCATAGTAGTCGGGGGTACGGACGCAGGGGGCTCCGAATACAGCCCAGAGAATGCCAGCACCCTACCCGCCAAGTCGGCATTCTGCCGACTGGTTTCCAGGGCCATGCGGGCACCTTGTGAAAACCCTGCCAGGGCCGTGTGTTCACCTGAAATGCCATAGTGATGTTGAACTTGCCGAATAAAGCCGGCGAGTTCATCCAGATGATCTTCATGGCATGAAGGAGGCAGAATCAACATGGCGAAGGGGAAGGCTTTCCTGAGGGCTTCAGCCAGAGGGAACAATTGCTCGGGACCTGCAGCCTCGCCATGAAGCAAGACGAAGAGCAATGTAGGCTTTGCTTCCTTCGGAATGAAGGCAAGCGTGGCGGAAAAATCGATGGCTGTCATGACATAACCCGAATGCGATGAGTCCATTTTACTTGCTGGACGAGACGTTGCCCTGTTGACGAGGGCCATGCACCGGGCGACGTCGGCGGTGCTCGGACAGAAGAAGGGGCCATTCGGGATTTGTGGAATCTGATTCGATTACTGTATATTCATACAGTTAAAAGATCGAATTGAAGCTTGCATGGCTACTCCCGCACCCCTGCTTCGGCACCCCGAACGCATTCATCCCGCCCTGTGGCGTGCTACCCAATTGGCACAACCCACTCGCCCCACCGTGGGCACGGGATTCCCCATGCTCGACCAGGCCCTCCCGGGGCACGGTTGGCCGGTGGGGCAACTCATCGAGCTCATGCTCGAGCGTGCCGGTTGCGGCGAACTACAACTCTTTCGACATGCGTTGGCCCAACAGGCCATTGAGCGCTGCATTGCCTTGATCCACCCGCCTTATCCCCCTTGCATCCAGGCCTGGGCCCATTGGAAGCTGGCTCCGGAACGCTTGCTATGGCTTCAGCCCGCCTCGACTTCCGATGCTTTGTGGGCTGCCGAGCAGATTCTGCGCCACAACGTCTGTGCGGCCGTATTTTGTTGGGCAAATTCCATGCAGGCGGCCAGCCTGCGCCGCTTGCAGTTGCTCGCGCAGCAAAGCGACAGCCTATGCGTGGTGCTTCGCCCGACTTCGGCCCGGTACCAACCCAGTACGGCGGCCCTTCGCTTGGTGCTTCAACCCTGCCGCCAGGGAATTCGCCTGCATATTGTCAAACGCCAGGGGGCAGCCAGCCCGGATCCCCTGACACTCCAACTGTACCCCTCGTATCGTAAGGCCGCTCATCATGCTGCTCTGGATTTGCCTGAGATGGCCTGATGCCTCTACGCCCCTCACCGACCGACACGACCTCTTGCAGCGCCTGGCCTTGTCCATGCTTCAGTACACCCCAAAAGTCGCGTTTTTCCGTCAAGATTCGGTGGTGCTCGAGGTGGCGACCAGTCTTTCCCTGTTTGGCGGTATCCGCCGACTCGTGCAGGCGGTCCGCCGTCAGGCCATCGAACCGCCTCACCGGATGCGTGTCGGCATGGCTCCGTCGGCAAGCGGGGCTTGGCTGCTGGCCGGCGCCGCAGCGGGTGCCCGACGCGTCGTGAGGCTGTCCAGTCTCGAACGCTGCCTATCCCGATTGCCGGTATCCGCCCTGCCAGAAACGGGGCTTCATTGGCAATGGATCGAGAACATCGGCTGCGAATGTCTTGGGGATTTGTCTCGTCTTCCCCGGGCCGGCTTGCAGCAACGCAGTAGTCCCGCCCTGGTGCATGCCCTGGATCTCGCCTATGGTCGCCAGCCTGAAAGCCTGGCCTGGTTCCAATCGCCTGATGTGTTCTGCCAAAAACGGCAGCTCGATTTCAATCTACAGCAAGCGGATGCCATCCAATCGGCGGCCCAGCCCCTACTCCATGCCTTATGCGGCTGGCTTCATGCTCGACAGGAGGCCCTTCATGAGTTCAGCCTCATCCTGCATCACGAAAAAGGGCGTCATGCCTGTCCTCCTACCGTGGTAAGCCTGCGATTCTCCGATGCCACCTGGCGGCTGGAAGACTTCAATCGCCTGTTAGCCGAGCGCCTGAACCATAGCACCGTACAACGCCAAGTCATTGCGCTCGAACTGAGCGCAGGGCCCGCCCATGCCCGTGCCCCCGCCAATGACACCTTGTTTCCCGACCCGGCCCGATTCGCTCAAGATGAGCACCGACTCCTGGACCTGCTCAGCGCCCGACTGGGCAATGTCGGCATCCTCCGGCCGGCGCCACGCGCCCATCATTTACCAGAGTGCGCCAATGTGTGGGAATCCGGCACCCAGGCGCCCGCCTCGTCTTCTTTTCCTGCATCAGTGGGTGACAAGCCTCGTCCCTTCTGGCTGCTTCCCCAGCCTCAGGCCTTGTCTACCCGGCATGAACGCCCTCTGCATCAGGGGCGCCCCTTAAGGTTGATCCAAGGCCCTGAACGTATCGAGACGGGGTGGTGGACCCCTGGCGGTCACCAGCGTCGGGATTATTTCGTGGCGGAAGATCCAGACGGTGCCCGGTACTGGGTCTACCGCCAACGTGAAGTCGGAGATGGATGGTTCCTCCATGGATTCTTTGCCTGAGACAGCGTCCATCGCCTATCTGAATACGTATGCCGAGTTGGACTGCATCTCCAACTTCAGCTTCCTGACTGGTGCCTCTCATCCTGAAGAGCTCGTAGAGCGAGCGGCAGCGCTCGGTTATCGCGCTCTGGCTCTCAGCGACGAATGTTCACTGGGCGGGGTTGTGCGTGCGCATCAGGAAGCCCAGCGTCATAACTTGCATCTCATTATTGGTAGTCGCTTTCGTTTACAGGAAGGCCTACATCTGATTGCCCTGGTCTGCAATTTGAACGGTTACGGGAATCTATCCGAAACCATTACCCTTGCCCGGCGACGCAGCGCCAAGGGCGCCTATCAACTGAGCCTGGCCGATCTCGCTCATCCTCCCTCGGGCCTTGAACATTTGCGGGGCCTGCCCGACTGCCAGCTGATCTTCAAACCGGATCCCGATTGCGACGAAAATCTGCTAGAGACGCAATTGACACGGCTTCGCACGGTGTTTCCCCACCGGGTATGGCTGGGCGTCGCGCTTCATCATGGGCCGCAGGACGCTCGGTATCTGGGTCTCTTGCAGCAGGTCGGCTCGCGTCTGGGCATTCCCCTGGTGGCCTTGGGCGGCGTAGAAATGCATCGTCGGTCACGCCAGCCGCTTCATGATGCCCTGACCGCCATCCGGCATGGTCGTCCCATCACGGAAGTCATCGAGCATCTGCGACCCAATGCCGAGCGCCATTTGCGCAGCCGCTTGCGGTTGGCCAACCTGTATCCCCCTGAACTCCTGAGAGAAACCGTGCGCATCAGTGAACGCTGCCGGTTCTCATTGCAAGAAATCCGCTATCAGTACCAGTATCCCAAGGAAGTCGTTCCCGAGGGGCTGACGCCCGCACAATACTTGCGCCAGGAAACCCTGAAGGGGGCAGCCAAACGCTATCCTGACGGCATACCTGCCTCGGTCCTCACCCAAATCGAGACTGAGCTTTCGATCATTTCCGAGCTGGTCTATGAGTCCTATTTCCTCACGGTCTATGACATCGTCAGCTTTGCAAGGCGTCGGGGCATTCTGTGCCAGGGGCGTGGTTCGGCGGCAAATTCCGCCGTGTGCTACTGCCTGGGGATCACCGAAGTGGATCCTCGGAACGGCAATACCCTATTTGCGCGTTTCATCAGTCGCGCCCGCAATGAGCCGCCCGACATCGACGTGGACTTCGAGCATCAGCGACGTGAAGAGGTCATTCAGTACATCTACAACCGTTATGGGCGAGAACGGGCAGCCCTGGCGGCGGTCGCCATCAGCTACCGCCACCGCAGCGTCATCCGTGACACCGGCAAAGCCCTAGGGCTTCCTATCGATCAAATCGAGCGGGTGGCCAAATCCCTCCAGTACTGGAGCGGAAAGAAGGATCTGTTATCCAAGATCGAGGAACAGGGGTTACCCGCCCAAGCCTTACAAATCCGCCTATGGGCAGGACTGGCCGAGACCCTGAAAGGATTTCCTCGGCACTTTTCCCAGCATCCGGGTGGTTTTGTGATCTCGCATGGCAAGCTTTCGCGACTGGTTCCCATCGAGAATGCCGCCATGCCGGACCGCAGCATCGTGCAATGGGACAAGGATGATCTCGATGCCATGGGTTTGCTGAAGGTGGATGTGCTGGGGCTGGGCATGCTGAGCGCCTTGCAGCGCTGCCTGCATCTGGTAAGCGACTGGCGCGGGCGGCCGTGGGCACTGCAGGATATTCCCCGCCAAGATGTGCCGACATTCGAGATGATCCAGCGTGCCGATACGATCGGCCTCTTCCAGATCGAGTCGCGCGCACAAATGAGCATGCTGCCGCGCATGAAACCCGCCCGGTTCTATGACCTTGTCATACAGGTGGCCATCGTGCGCCCCGGGCCTATCCAGGGAGGGATGGTGCACCCCTATCTGCGTCGGCGACAAGGCCTGGAGGAAGCCCGAAGCCCCTCTCCCGCGCTCGACAAGATCCTGGGCCGCACCTTGGGTATTCCCATCTTCCAGGAACAGGCCATGCAGATTGCCATGGTGGCGGCTGACTTTTCAGCCGATGAGGCGGATCAATTGCGACGTGCCATGGCCGCGTGGCGACGGCGAGGCAGTGTGGAACGCTTCCGGCAACGGTTGATCAAGGGTATGAACAAGAATGGATATAACGAAGAATTTGCTCAACAGATCTTCCGGCAGCTCGAAGGTTTCGGAGAATATGGATTCCCTGAAAGCCATGCAGCCAGCTTCGCTCAATTGGCATATTACAGCGCCTGGTTGAAATGCCATGAGCCTGCGGCCTTCCTGGCCGCCATGCTCAACTCGCAGCCCCTGGGCTTTTATGCACCCAGCCAGTTGGTCCAGGATGCACAACGTCATGGTATTAGCGTGTTGCCGGTCGACGTATGTGTCAGCCGTTGGGAGGCCACGCTGGAACCCGAGCCAGCCACAGGGGAAGCTATCCCTTCGCCTACTGTATTGGCGCCGCAGCCTGCGGTTCGGCTGGGACTTAACCAGGTGGCGGGGCTTTCCGAAGCAGCTGCGCGGCGCATCGACGAAGCCCGGGGCCAGAGTCCCTTCTCCTCTTACCAGGATCTTGCCGTGCGAGCGCGCCTGGATCGAGGGGAAATGAATGCCCTGGCCGCGGCCAACGCCCTGCAGTCACTCACGGGAGACCGCCGCAATGCGCAGTGGCATTCGGCCATGCTGGCACCCCCGGGCCTTTTGCGCGAAGCCCCCATTGTCGAGGACGTGACGCCCAGCCTGCCCGGCATGACGGAAGGTGAGAACATTATTCATGATTATCGTTCCCTGGGGCTGACGCTGGGGCGCCACCCCCTTTCCTTGTTGCGTCCCCAGCTGGAAGCGCGACGTTTCGTGGCGGCTGGGCGCCTGCTGTCCGACTGGCCGGACCGGCGACTTGCGCGAGCATGCGGATTGGTCACCTCCCGTCAACGGCCGGGTACCGCCAAAGGAACCGTCTTCGTGACTCTTGAGGATGAAAGCGGCTATGTAAATGTCATTGTGCGACCGGGCTTGGCCGATCAGCAGCACAAAGAACTTGTGGGTTCGAATCTGCTGGGTGTCTATGGCGTTTGGCAACGGCATCAAGCCGTGTGCCATTTGATTGCCCAGCGACTGGTGGACCTCACTCCGTTGTTGGGGACGCTGCGCACGCGCAGTCGGGACTTCCACTAAAATTCCGGGATCCGCTGACACACAGGAAGACCATCATGAGCAGTACGCTCAAGACCCGAATTTCAGATGCCGTGAAGGAAGCCATGCGGGCGCGCGACACCACGCGCCTGGGCACGCTTCGACTCCTCCAGGCCGCCGTCAAGCAAAAGGAAGTTGACGAGCGCAAGGAACTCACTGACACCGACATCACTGGCATCATTGAGAAACAGGTAAAACAGCGCCGCGAGTCGATTCTGGCCTACGAAAAGGCGGGCCGTCAGGACACCGCAGACCAGGAAAAAGCCGAAATGGCCGTCTTGCAGGAATTCCTTCCCCAAGCCGCTGATCCGGCCGAGATCGAGGCAGCCATCAACGAAGCGCTCGCGGAAGTCCAGGCACAAGGGGTGCAGGGCCCTGCCGCCATGGGGAAGATCATGGGCATATTGAAGGCAAAGTTGGCAGGCCGTGCCGACATGTCGGAAATTTCTGCCCTCGTAAAGGCCAAGCTTTCGTAAGCGCGACCTTTATATCGAATCGGCCCGTGCGCAATCGGGGCCTGAATCGATGTACCGCGCTCAGGAACAGGCTTCGTTGAGCGCGGGCGTGTCGACCGTCGCACACGCACACGGGTAATCGACGTAGCCTGCAGGCCCATCCCCGTAGAACGTCTCGGCATTCCACTCGCGAAGTTCCAGGCCGTCCTTGAACCGCCTGACGAGATCCGGGTTTGAAATATAAAGCCGCCCAAACCCCACCGCATCGGCGCGCGACTCAGCCAGAGCTTGTTCACCGCGCTCGAGGGTGTATTCCTGGTTCACGATCACGCTGCCCGCGAATTTCCGGCGCATCTGGCTTGTCAGGGCTTCCCGGCCTTCAGCTTCGCGTATGAAGAGAAAGGCCACCCCACGCTTGCCGAGTTCCTCTGCCACGTAGGTGAACAAGGCATCGGGATCCGAGTCGTGTATATCGTGAGCGCTACCATAAGGCGAGAGATGCACGCCTATGCGGCCCGCCCCCCAGATGCCGGAACACGCGTCTACGATCTCCAGCAACAGGCGGGCACGATTTTCGATGCTGCCCCCATAGGCGTCCTGACGCTTGTTTGTTCCGTCTTGTAGGAACTGGTCGATCAAGTAGCCGTTCGCCGCATGGATGTCCACGCCGTCGAACCCTGCGTCACGTGCATGACCCGCAGCATCGACGAAGTCCTGCACTACATGGGGAATTTCCTCAGCGTGCAAGGCACGGGGAACGACGTAATTCCGGTGAGGCCGCAATAAGCTGACGTGGCCCGCGCAGGGGATGGCACTCGGCGCCACCGGAATTTCGCCATTCAAATACTCGGGATCCGAAACACGACCCACATGCCACAACTGGAGGAACATCTTACCTCCCCTGTCGTGTACAGCCGAGGTAATGCGACGCCATCCCTCGACTTGGGCGGACGACCAGATCCCAGGAGTATTGGGGTAACCCACCCCTTGTGGTGACACCGACGTAGCTTCTGTCACGATCAAACCGGCCGATGCGCGCTGGCAGTAATATTGGCGCATCAAATCATTGGGGACTCGTCCGTCACTCGCGCGAGTGCGCGTCATCGGCGCCATCACGATACGGTTGCGGAGGGCAACCGACCCCAGCTGAACGGGGTCAAACAAACTTGTCATATCAAGCCCGACGTTTGATTTTTGAAAGTCATATCTAAGGGTTTTTACCAGAATTTGATCTACACTGCATCCTCGTCATGTAGACCATTTCCCGGAAATCCAAAGGAAATCAACCACAATGGCACAGTTTGCCGTCATCGGTTTAGGGCGATTCGGCTCGGCCGCTTCGCTGGAGCTCATGCGTATGGGGCACTCCGTATTGGGGGTGGATGTCGACCCAAAGCTGGTTGACAAGTACGCTGATCGCCTGACCCGAGCCGTCATCGCAGATGTCTCGGACAGCGCAGCAGTCGAAGAGCTGGGCCTTCAGAACTACGATGTCGTCCTGGTGGCTATAGGCGAAGATGTCCAGGCCAGCTTACTTTGCGTGGTCCACCTCAAGACGCTGGGGATCGACTCGATCTGGGTGAAGGCCTCGTCGAATGCCGAGCACTTGATCCTGAACAAGCTAGGGGTCACCCGGATCATTCATCCAGAGGAAGAAATGGGCGCACGGGTTGCGCAGGCGCTGAGTTACCCCATGGTGGATGATTACATCCCCCTGGGTAACGGAGAGTTTGTCGTCGAAATTCGTGTTAGCGAACGCCTGGCAGGCAAGACGCTCACCAACATCCTTAAGAATGACCCAAGGGCACCAAAGGTACTGCTCATCAAACAGCGCAGCCAGGCCACGGTCCATCCCCCGGACGATTTCGTGCTGCAAGCCAATGACATTCTCGTCATGTTCGGCACCCTGGAATCGCTGAGAGCCTTGGCGCCGAGCCTCGTCTGAGCCATGCGCAGAATTACCGCACAGTCCACGTTTGCCGCCTTGCACCGGCTCCAGGCGGGCGGCAACCTTAAAGCGAGCCCCCCCAAGGTATTGGCGGGTGGTTTTCTGATCCTGATCCTGCTTGGCACCTTGCTGCTGGCATTGCCCTTTTCATCGCGCGCCGGTGGTCTCGGCTTATTTGAGGCCTTCTTCACCGCTACGGCTTCCGTAACCGTGACCGGGCTCTCAATCGTGCCTTTCCAGTCGCTCAGCCTGTTTGGTCAGTGGGTCGTCATCATCCTCGTACAGATAGGCGGACTCGGTTTCGTCACGTTCGCTGTCGTATCCGCAATCACCTTGGGTAACCGCATGAGCCTTCGCCAGCAGTCACTGGCGTTGGAAGCATTCAACCAGACCAGCATGGCGCGCCTGCGCGATACGGCCGTGTCGGTCCTGCGGTACGCGGTTGTCATCGTGCTGAGCAGCACCCTGCTTCTTTCGCTTTGGTGGTGGGGAACCGGACGCATGGACATCGGGCAATCGCTGTTGCAAGCGTTTTTCCATTCTGTCGCCGCCTTCAACAATGCAGGCATTGCGATCTTTGATGACGGCCTACGATCTTTTACGGGTGATCCAGTCACGATCGCCGTGTTGTCCCTGGGCGTGATCATTGGGGGCATCGGCTTTCCCATTCTGGCTGAGATACTTCGCAAGCGGCGCTGGTCGACGCTTTCTATTTACGTACGCGCGATGCTCTGGGGCACCCTTATTTTGAACTTGGTGGGCTTCGGAGGTATTTGGGCGCTTGAATACAGCAATCCGCTCACCTTGGGGCAACTGGGGGTGGGTAGCCAGGCGTTGGCCGCCTGGATGCAGAGCGTTTCGCTGCGAACGGCGGGCTTCGTGCTCTTCGACATGTCGGTCATTGATGACAGCACCGCTCTGCTAAGCGCCATACTGATGTTCATTGGTGGCGGAACGATGAGTACCGCCGGCGGCATCAAACTGGGGACCTTCATCGTGATTCTCGCGGCCGTGTACTCCTACCTCGTGGAGCACAAAGAAGTCGTGATCATGAAGCGCAGTGTGTCACCGGACGTCGTCCAGAAGGCACTGGCGGTCGTCGTGGTGACCGTCCTTACCATCGTGCTCGCCCTGCTCCTACTGACCATCTTCGAAGACATGAGTTTCATCACCCTGCTGTTCGAAGTCATGGGTGCACTGAGCACCACCGGGCTGTCCGAGGGCATCACGGGGGAACTGTCCACCCCCAGCCAGTGTGTCCTGATTGCGTTGATGTTCATGGGGCGGGTCGGGCCTTTGACCCTGGTCTATAGCCTCGCTACCCGAGCTCGCAGTCGCATCCGCTACCCAGAAATGGAATTTCAGGTGGGATGATAAAAAGTGATGTCTTCACTAGACACAAAAAATTTTTCTGTGCTATAGTTGCGTTCTTGTTGCTTCACGAGCTTTTTAAAACATCGTTTTAACAAGGTTTTTGAAGTAACCCGTCGGGGCGTAGCGCAGCCTGGTAGCGCACTTGCATGGGGTGCAAGGGGTCGCGAGTTCGAATCCCGCCGTCCCGACCATCAGTATTCGAAGGGCTCACA
>Ga0065721_10005552_pt1 | contig 12915 bp, 6 predicted proteins | sample Mesricmetagenome_FD_59108 | JGI IMG/M metagenome (GOLD analysis project Ga0065721, IMG submission 59108) | Mesophilic microbial community from rice straw/compost enrichment Sample: eDNA_1 v2 (version 2) | ecosystem: Engineered > Solid waste > Grass > Composting > Bioreactor | place: USA: Davis... | reverse complement strand
CAGCACATAGGGCTTGGCCGCGATGTCGGATGCCGTCGAGGCGGGGATGATGCGCCAGTGGTAGAGCACCTTCGGCACATGGCTGATCTTCTTGGTGTGCTCAGTCAGGCGTAGGATGAAATCCCAGTCCTGGCACCCATCGCATTCCGAACGCAGGGCGCCAACCTGCTTGACCAGGCTGCGGCGCACGCACGATACATGGCACACAAACATGGTGCTCATCATCGTGTCGGGCGACCAGTCGGGCTTGAAATGCGGCTCGGTGTACTGGCCGTTTTCGGAGATCTTGTCTTCGTCGCTGTAGACGTAATCAGGGTCGTCCCGATCGATGCACAAGGCAAGTTCGTACAGGCAATCGGGCGTCAGCTCATCGTCATGATCCATGAACACGACATAGTCGCCTGTAGCGGCTTCGAGCCCAAAGTTCGTCGCGCCCGAAATCCCGCGGTTCTCGGGCAGGCGCAGCACCTTGATTCGTGGGTCGTTAATGCGCGACAGCGCCGCACGCGTCTCTTCCGAGGGGCTGGCGTCGTCTGAAAGAATCAGTTCCCAATCGGGGTACCACTGAGCCCGGATCGAATCCAGGGCGGCACCCAGCAGTTCCTCCGTCGTGTTGTAGATTGGGATGACAATCGAAAACCGCGGGCGGCGGGCGAGTTTCTGCAAACGCGTGTCCAGGTCGGCCGGCCGCTGCGGTTCAACATACACATAGCTGCCGCGGCCGGAAACCAGGGAATACTGGCCGTTGGCATAGGCAAGAGCGGTTTCCGCCGGCAAGCCGTCGGTCAGGCTTGCCAACGCCGAGCCAGCGGTCCGCGCTGACAAGCGCGCGCGCAGCCCGGACAGGCCCTCGCGCTTCACCACCCCGGCCACCTTGCGCACGATGGCGCCGGTAGACTGCGTCTCGCTCAGGCGGCGATAGGCGCTATGGCCGTCCTTCACCCGTGCTTTCACGCGCCGATACAGATTGCGCGCGCGCCGTAGCAGGTGCGCGGACTCCCGCACCGGAGCCGTCAAACGCCATGACCGGGAGTTCAACGCGCTATCGATACAGAGTCGCAGTTCGGCGATTTCCTCCTGGCGCTCCGCCAGGGCCGATTCCAGTTCTTGAGTGGCGCGAAGCTGTTGCTCCAGTTCCGCTTCCGCCCGCGTCTCCCGGGCCAGTTCCTCGTTCAAGTGGGCGACGGTCCGGTCGAGCGTGTCCCTGGCCTGTTCGAGGTTGTACGTGTGTTGCTGAAGCAGACGGATCTGTTCCTGCAGATGCTGGTCGCGCAGCTCAAGGTTCTGCACATGCTGTTGCAGGGTCTCGACCTGGCGCTGGCTATGCTCGGCAGCGATACGGAACTCGCGCGCTTGCCGTTCATTGCTTTCCCGGTAGAAACGATCGACCTGTCGCTGGCCCAGCGCTGCGAAGTACTTCTTGAGCTGACGCTGCGTGGTTTCATCGGCTTGCAGCCATGAGAGCTGGCGCCGGGGGTCGCCCCCCTCCAGCTGCAAAACCCCCAGGCCGTTGGAGTGATCGAACTCCAGCGAGCGAGGGTATCGCTGTTGAAGCTCGGCCCAGAATTGCCATACGCCAAAGCCCCGCTCGCGCACGTTGGTGTCGTGGAAGAGCACGACTGCGCCGGGTGCCAGCTTGGGCAGCCAGGTATCGAAGTCGTGCTTCACTGCCTCGTAAGTGTGCAGGCCATCGATATGCAGCAAGTCGACGCCGGCATCCGGAAAATAGGCCACTGCATCATCGAAGTACATCCGCAGCAGTCGCGAGAAGCCCGCGTACAGCTTGCGATTGTGTGAGTCGACCGCCTCGAAAATGTCTTGTGTGTAGTGACCGGCATGTTCGTCGCCTTCCCAGCAGTCCACGGCGTAGCAGCGGGTGTGCAAGCCGTTTTGCTGCACAGCCTGGCAGAAGGCGAAATATGAATTGCCCGAATGGGTGCCCAGCTCGACGAACTGGGTGGGCTTGAACTGGCCGACCAGCCACGCCGCAAACGGCAGATGACCCACCCAGGCATCCGGGTACTGCAGCGATACAGGGGTGAAACCCGCTGCGTCGATCAGGTCAGCTTCCAACGTATCGTTCTGCATGTCGGCTTTAAGGGGGAAATTAGGCATTAATCAATGGTCATTTTATAGCGTTGGTCGCACGCCAAATATTTTTCACCGACCTTGTGAACGATCTCGATCATGTATTCACCGGGATCGATGTCGCCGGGCAGCAGTCGCGAGAATCCGAAGTCTGCGGACCCGTCCGCGCCGAGATGGGCGTTGACGTCCGGTCGGGGTACCTTGAAAGTTTCGAAGACCGTCCGCGGGGTGCGCGGGCCGGAAACCATCAGGAAGATCGCGTCGGGGCTCACCGTTGCTGCGCCCTTGCCGGCAGACCAGCCGGCGGCCAGCAGCACATTTCCGCCGTCCCGAGTTTCCAACTGCCATCGGTCCAGGCTCCCCACGCATTCAGAAGGCTCAATGGTGTTGGTCTCGAACGTCTGTTCTGGCGCACTGATCAGGCAGCCGTGCGTTTCGCCCACTTTCCAGTTCCGCCCGTCCGATGTCGACCACCGAAGCATTTCCGCTGCAGTGGGGCCGGAGCTGCAACTCACCAATGCCCCCATCATGCCGTCGGGCAAGAGGCGTTCCGGCGCCGCCACGGCATTGGGGTAGCCCGGCATCCAGGTCGGTACCGTGAAGGACTTGCGCTCAGCCATATAGGTGAGTGCGGAACTCCAGTCATGACCGAATGCCACGAAGGCGGAGTCCGTTGGAAGTTCGCGCCGCAGCACATCGCCCACGGCCACGATCTGGTGATTCTTGTTGAACTCTTCCTGCATGGCTCCCAGGTAATAACTGTGGTGGAACTGCCAGTAGTTGTGCCCCACCACCAGTAGCAGGGCAGCGATCGCCACCTTGCGGCCGAATCTTGGCCCGACTATTGCCCCCAAGGAAAGCGCGACCGCAAAGGCCAAGAAGATCTGGTTGGCGGTCTGGTAATAGTTGTGCTGGTAGTGCAGGTTGGTGAAAAGCAGCAGGGGCGATATGCCCATTGCAATCGTGGCCAGCGCAATGCGCTTCAGTCGCTTTTCACCGACGACCATAGGCAGCAGCAACAGCACCAATCCCAACATGGAACCCAGGTTCTGCACGAACATGCGTTGCCACGCGACCCCCACCCACAGATCTGATGACATGCGCTGCGCCCACGTGCCCCAATTCCAGGCGCTCAGTTTGGCGGACGTCAGGTATTGCCCCAGCATATTCTGCAGCTTCACCTGGTCGGTGAACACAATCCAGGCGACGCCTANNGCCAGAGGCACGGCAAAGAAGACTGCNCCAAACGCCACTGGCTTGAACCANGCCGAAGGCAGCACNGACCCAACACGTCGCATTTCCGAGATCCACAGGGTCAGCGACAACACCATCAATACCGGCACCACGGTGGTGGATTTCTGCAGCACGGCCAGGGTCGCGAACACCGAGAACAGCAGTAGCGAAGCGACGCGACGTTGCCCCAGCAGATAATCAAGCAGGTACTTGATGGCGGCCACCGAGAAAAACAGGGCAGCCGTTTCAATCATGAAGCTCCGACCCCAGTAAATATAGAGCGGGGTCGAGAATGTCAGCGCCACGAAGAACGGAAATACCGCGGCAGGCAGCGTAAGTCGGCGCGTAATCGAATACACCGGCGGCAGGCACAGCAGCAGGAAGGCATAGCCCACAAGGCGGCCCGTGGCGTCCATGGGTACACCGAACGTTTCCGCGATGACGGCGACTATTCCCTGGTACAGGGGAAACTCAAAGGGGATCGACCACGGGAAGCCGGCCACGGGTGTGGCGTAAGCGAGCTGGAGCCCTTCCTGTGCAAACCAATATGAGGTCAGCGCCGTCTGGGCCTGACGGAAAGCATGGATGTCGAGCGGGGGTTGCTGCGCAAATGCGAGGGCCAGGTAGGCTGAGTATCCCACGACCAGAATGGCCAATATTTCGGGGATACCCAGCGACGGCCGGGTATTCACTTTCTGCATGTTGAAGAAGTTTATTGAACGTTACGGGCTTCTCTGACCCATTTTGCCGTGCGCGCAATGCCTTCGCGCAGCGACGTCTTTGGCATCCAGCCCAGCTCCTGCTGGGCCAGCGTATTGTCGAGCACGCTCACCGGGACATCGAAGGCGCGCGCCGTCAGATAACGTCGGGGAATGGGGAATCCCAACGCCGCCTCGAGTTCGGAGAGCAGAGCGTTCAAGCTGGTGCCGTGGCCGGATCCGATATTGAAAACGGTTCGTGGGCCGGTGTATTCCAGTGCCTTGATGAAGGCTTCGGCGACATCCTGGATGTAGATGTAGTCGCGCGTCACGCTGCCGTCTCCCCAAATCTCGACGGGTTCGCCCGACAGCGCGCGGTGCAGGAAGACGCCCACTGCGCCCTGCGCCGTTTCGATGCGCTGGCGTTCCCCATACGGGTTCGCCACGCGCAAGATGGTCGTCTTGATGCCATGCAAATGCTCGTACATTTGCAGGTACTTCTCGATGGCCAGCTTGGTGATGCCGTAGGAGACTTTCGGTTCCGTGGGGTGGGACTCGTCGATAGGCAAGTACTGGGGGACCCCGTACACCGTGCCACCCGACGAAATGAACAGGATGCGCTTGACCTGTTGCGCCACCATCGCGTTGAGCAACTGAAGTGTCGACACTACATTGCTCTGGACATCGTAGACCGGGTCGTCATTCGAGCTCTTCGGCAAAGTCGTGGAGACCAGGTGGATCACCACATCCATGCCTTCGATTGCACGCGACACATCCGCCTGGCTGGAGAAGTCGCCCGTACACCATTCGATTCCGGATGGCGTGTCACGGCGCGGCTCCCAGCCGGGGCGCTCGAATACCCGCAAGGTGTGGCCTTCGTTCAGGAATCGTTCTGCGATGGCCGAGCCGATGAACCCGCCGCCGCCCAAGATTACACACTTCATATTAGCGAGTCACTCCCGGAACGTGGGTAAGGCGTAGCTCATTGCCGGCATGTTGGACTACCACGGGGAAGAGGCGTTCGAGCGCATGAAGCACGGTGCCATCATTCGCCAATGGTTCTTCAGGGTAGTCACCCCACTGCAAGCCCAGCCCGAACATGCCTTCCAGGCAGGAAACGCGAGCCCAGAACATGGTCCCCACGGGGAAGCTGAAGTGGTCCGGTAGCTGGTGAATGCCCAGGCGAGACGCAATGTCCTGTGCATACGGGCGGTTCTTGGTCCAACTCATGACATAAGGGTCATCGGGGAAGACGAGGCCGATCTTTTCGTCGCGCTGCATCGCACTCAGAATCGTGTCTGCCATGGGGGCTTTGCCACCGACCAGGTTTTCGAGGATGAACCGGTACCACGGCTGGCCCATGCTCTCGTTGTGGATGGTCTTCTTCGTATGGATGTGGCCGATGACGTCATAGCGCGAGCGAATGAGCTCACCGAATTCCGTGAGGAACGGGCCGATGTCGCGACCGCGATTGGGCACCACCCGGATCTCGACGTCGCCACCCTTGTAATCGACCAGGTATTTCGCCACCTCACCGGCTGCTTGGTCGCTGGGGGCGCTGACCAATAAATCAATGCGGGTCCGATTCTGTGCAAGCCGCTCCAAGGCTTCGGGCAAGAGATCGGGGTAGAAGGCATGGATATGCAGGCCGACACGCAGTGACTGTCCTTGCGCGGCAGTGTCGCCGCCGGCCGGCGTGTCGCCTTCCGCCGTGGCGGCAGGAGAAGCCGCCGTAGCAGCCACCGCGTTCGATCCCGTGCCGTCCGGCAGGCCGATCAATTCGGCGTTCCACGGGCCCTGCGGGCATCCTGCGCGCAGGTAGTCGGCGAAGGGGTCGGCGTGGGGCGTCGCGACACCGTGTTGTTCCAGATAAATACCGGGATGGAAGCCCGCACAGGGCTTGCGCAGGTTGACCTTGCTGGCCCATCCACGAACGTAGCGCCGCGCCGCCTCGGTACGTGTCAGCTCGGGTGCCCACGGCGGCACACTGTAAGCTTGGTCGAAGAGGTCAGACTGGGCGATGGTCTCCGTGTCGAGGCGTTCCTGGCGCGCCCGTTCCGCTTCGACGGCCGCCAGGCCTTCAATCTCGGCGGCATAGTGCGCCATGTTGAAGATGGTCCGCGCGACCTCGGCTGATCGATCCGATATCTGCTTGCGCAGGCCGTCATTCGCGATCAAATCACGCAGTTTGTTCGACAGGTCATGCGTGTCCATGTACTTGGCAACGCAGGTGTCGCCCAAGCCCTGCTCATGCAGGATGTCGGCGATGCCTGTGGTCTTGTCGAAGCACAGCACGGGTAGGCCTTCAGTCATGGCGTCAATGGCCACGTTCGGCAGAGGGTCCAGGCGCGAGGTCAGCAGCAGCATATCGGCCGCGGCGTACACGGCGTCCAGGTCCGATACCGCATCCAGGAAGACGACCTTGCCCTGCAGGCCGGCTCGTTCGATCTGGTCGGCCAGATACACAGAGAAGGCGTAATCGGTTTCGGGGGCGTAGCCGTGGCCCACCCACACAAAGCGGCAAGGGATGTCCGGGCACAGTTCCATTACCCGGTTGGCGCATTCAATGAAGAGGTCCGTACCCTTGCGCAGCTGTACCGAGCCTGCGCCCAGGACGACGAGCCCGTGAGCAGGGAAACCGTCGGGACGCATGGCAGCCCGAATGGCCGCTTGTTCCGCACTCGTATTGACAGGCTTGTCTGCGTCGATCACTTCATCCTGGGGCACAATGCAGCGCCCCTGAGGGATGACGGGGAACTCTTGCCCCGGGTAGGCCGACACTTCAGCCTGGAACGCGCTGTCGCGCGTCAGGTTTGCGGAAAATGCCGTGCGTCCGGACCAGTAGATCGCGTCGCGTACCCCGCCGCGCGGCAGCACGTACCCCGCAAACTCGTGGATAAGCGTGACAGACGGCACAAAGCGGCGCGCCAGCGCAGCCAGCACGCCCCGACCTTCGACGCTGTTCACGACGGCAAACTTAATGGGCACTGCATCGAGAACTGGGCGCAGCACCTCATCGGCCATGTCATTGTGGACCGATAGATGCGCGCGCGCAGAAAACCCGGCCACGACCGCACCCGCGGCGCGGCTTGCGGCCAGCATTGGGCCGGGCGCCAAGTACATGGCGATGACGTTGTATTTCTTGAGCAGCTCTACGACCAGGTTGTAGGTCAGGATCGGCGCACCCGTCCTCGAGCCTTCATGCCCCACCACCAGCACCGTCTCGCGCGGGGCATCCAGGGAGTCCAGGCTTCCCTGCCAGACGAGCTTGGGAGGCGCGCCGGCGCGGCCTTCTTTCTTCCCGTAATGGATGTAGTGCTCGCGCGGGTCGATGCCCAGTGCAGCAACGTCGGGGTTGTGCTTCAGGTAGAACTCGGCCGAGAACTCAGATTCATCCAACAAAACCGGGGCAGTGCTGGCGGGGGGCTTGCCCAGGCGACCTTCGGCCCTGCCATATTGGATGTAGTGTTCCAGCGGGTCGACTCCCATCGCCGCGACATCCGGATTCTGCGCCAGGTAATACTCGGCGGAGAATTCGTTGGCGAAGGTGGCCGCCAATCGGTCATCTACGCGGGGGGGCGCGCCCGGGCTATGGGGGGGCGCCCCAGGCGCTGCCGGTAGCGGCGCTGCGGCGGGCGCTGAATTCTTCAACCGTCTCAACAGGTTGGCCCCGCGACGCAGTGTATTGGTCAGGCGCCAGGATCTGGACTGCCGAATTTCATTGAGCCGGCGTCGCAAGTCTTCTGCGTGCTCAGTGTGTTCCTTAAGGCTTTTCTCAAGCTCGCGTGTGCGTTGCGTGGCCGCCTCGAGTTTTTCGGCGGAACCTGCCTTCTGGGTCAATGACTCATTCAGGCCCTGCACCCGTTGATCCAGATCCGTCCTTGCCTGGTCGAGATTCTCGGCGTGTTGCTGGAGCAGCCCGATCTGTTCCTGCAGATGCTTATCGCGCAGCTCCAGGTTGTGGGCATGCTGCTGCAGGGTGTTTGCGTGGTGCTGGCTCTGTTCGGCAGCGCTACGGAATTCGCGCATCTGCTTATCGTGGCTTTCACGGTAGAAGCGGTCGATCTGTCGCTGGCCCAGCGCCGCGAAATACCTCTTCAGCTGAAGCTGGGCTGTTTCATCCGCTTTCAACCACGTGAGCTCGCGCTCCGGGTCGCCACCTTCGAGTTGCAATACCCCCAGGCCATTGGAATGGTCGAATTCGAGCGTAAGTGGGTAGCGCTGGCGGAGTTCCGCCCAGAACTGCCACACGCCGAAGCCCCACTCGCGCACATTGGTGTCATGGAAGAGCACGACGGCGCCCGGAGCCAGCTTGGGCAGCCAGGTTTCGAAGTCGTGCCTCACGGCTTCATAGGTGTGCAGCCCATCGATATGCAGCAGCTCGACGCTGGCATCGGGGAAGTACGACACCGCATCGTCGAAGTACATGCGCAGCAAGCGCGAGAACCGCGAATACAGCGTGCGATTGTGCTCGTCGACGGCTTCGAACACTTCCTGGGCGTACTGCCCGGCGTGTTCATCACCTTCCCAAGAGTCGACGGCATAGCAACGTGTCTGCAGGCCATGTTCCTGCACGGCCTGGCAGAAGGCGAAATACGAATTGCCCGAGTGCGTGCCCAGCTCAACGAACTGCGAGGGCTTCAACTGGCGAACCAACCACGCCGCAAATGGCAGATGACCCACCCAGGCGTCCGGGTACTGCAGCGATACGGGGGTGAACCAAGCCGCTTCAATCAGGCCGGCTTCGGGTGTGTCATGACTCATTGTTCTGTTTGCAGAGTAATTTTGCTGATAGGAATGCCCACGATCCCCGTTGCTACGCTCGACGCCTCGGAACGGAACATCAGCGCATCATGCATCCAGTGGTGGTGCACGTGTTCCTGTTGCGTGCCGTCGGCAAGCGCCACCGTGATCGCGTAGTCCCCGCGCGCCAGCCGCGGCATCAGGAAGTGGAATTCCGCCACGATGCGCTGACCGCTATCCGTATGTACGGGCGCATCCATGTAGCTGATATAGGTATTGTCCCCAAACAGGGTCTGGCCGAGCTTGTCGGTGATGAAGAACCCGATGATCGGCGATTCGAGCGGCGTCTGCGCTACGGCCTCGACGCGAAGCACCACCTCTTCGCCGCCGATCATCCAGCTCAGGGGCACGCCCTGCGCATCCACGAAACTTACATCGGTGATGCGCGCCCCGCCTTTGCCGAACGAGGCGCCTTCAGGGTCGAACTCGAACACCTGCAAATCGTTGCGCAGATTGCTGTTGTTCAGGAAGTCCTGGCGCTGGTCGCGGCGGACGACCGGGGCGGCGGTTGCAGATGCATCGGCCTCTTCACCCGAGCCGGTCACTGCATTGGCGCCCTGCTGGGCCTCGAAGAAGGCCTCTAGGTACCGGGCGCACACATCCTTGGGCGAGCCTTCCTCGATCATCCGGCCCTTGTCGATCCAGATGGCGCGCGTGCACAGGTTGCGCACCGACGCTGTGTCGTGGCTCACGAACAGCACGGTGCCTTGCTTCATGAAGTTGCGCAGGAAGCGCATGCACTTCTGGGTGAAGAAGGCATCACCCACGGCCAGGGCTTCGTCGATGACGAGGATGTCGGCATCCACGTGCGCGATCACGGCAAAGGCCAGGCGCACCATCATGCCACTGGAATAGGTCTTGATGGGCTGCTCGATGAAGTCGCCAATATCGGCGAAGGCCACGATGCTGTCGTAGCGTGCTTCGATCTGGGCCTTGTCGAGCCCCAATAGCGCCGCATTCATGTAGACGTTCTCGCGCCCGGTGAACTCGGGGTTGAACCCCGAGCCGAGTTCGAGTAGGGCCGCCACGCGACCTTTTGTCTGTACGGTGCCGGTGGTGGGGTTCAGCGTGCCGCAAATCAGTTGCAGCAGGGTCGACTTGCCACTGCCGTTGCGTCCGATGATCCCGATGGTCTCGCCCTTGCGCAGTTCGAACGACACATCGCGCAGGGCCCAGAACTCACGAAAATACTGCTTGGGCTGGCGGCCTACCAGGCGTGACAGGCGCGGGTAGATGGAGTGCTTCAGGCGATCCTGGGGTTGATCGAAGATCTGGTAGCACTTGCTCAGGTTCTCGACCTTGATGACAGCGTCAGAGGACATCAGCAAACCCCTTGCGAGTCTTTTGGAACCACGCGAAGCCCAGCCACGCCATCACGGCGCCCACGGCCGTCAACAAGAGCCAGGTGTCCCAGGCCGGTATGCGTCCTAATATTAATACCTCGCGACTCTGCTCGATCACGACGGCCAGCGGGTTGTATTGCAGCCACTGGCGGTAGGCGGGGGGTAGGGCAGACAGAGGGAAGAACACGGCGGAAATGAATAGCATCACGGTGGTGAACATGCCTGTGACCTGGCCGACATCCCGCAGATAAACGCCCAGCCCGGCCAGGAACCAGGTCAGGCCCATCGTGCCGAGGATCAAGGGGAACAGCACCACGGGGTACAGCACCACCGTGGCAGGAATGATATGGCCCAACAGCCATTGCGCTCCGAGCAGCACCACCCAGCTCACGGACATATGAAAAAGCGATGACCCCAAGGCGACCCACGCCAGGATCTCGAGCGGGAAGACGATCTTCTTCACATAGTTGACGTTCCCGAGCACCAGGCCCGGCGCCCGGTTCACGCACTCGGCGAAGAGGCCGTGCACGATCATCCCGGAAAACAGCAAGATCGCGAATTCGCCGCGGCCTTCGTCTTGCGAGATGCCCCAGCGTGCCTTGAACACCACCGAGAAGACGAAGGTGTAGATCGCCAGCATCAGCAGCGGGTTGAAGAACGACCAGGCCAGACCGAACACCGACCCGCGATATCGGCCGACGATTTCGCGTTTGGTGAGCGACAGAATCAGGTTTCGATTTCGCCATCCACTGGCAACCAGCGCCAGGGGGCTACAGGGAAAATTTTGCATTCCGATATGCGACGCACAAGCTAAAGTGGCCCGCTGTGCAAGCGGGCCGGCCTCGAATGATAACCAGAAAACCGGGCCGACCCATAACATTCCGTGAGCGGGGCCTCTACATCGTAAGCGCCTGTCGCGGTCAACGGAATAGCGTACAGACATGGCGCCTGCTTATCTATATAGCAGGTGGCCGATCCGAAGACACGCGACCACGCCGCCGGCGTGCCGCTAAAATGGCCGATTCAATCAAGGCGTTACGCCGCCGCTGTCGACGCAATCGAATCGGAATCCTATGTCTTTACCGCTACTCAAGCTGTGGCGCACCCTGGCTCAAGCCCTGGGTGCCTCGCTCGTACTCGCCGTGCCGGCCCACGCAGCGGATGCCGGCGGCTCGGCCAACGGTGGCATGGGTTGGAACGCGCAGACTCTGGAGTCCGTCGCCAAAGTGCGGGGGCTAGAAGTTCGGGGTCTAGCGCATGCCTGGCAGCTCGTACAGGAAAACGATCCGGTCTACCAGGCAGCGGCCAGTGGGCTGCGGGCGGCGCAGACGGAGCGCGCCAAGGGTTGTTCCAACCTGCTGCCCGCCGTCTCGGCCGGGTTCTACCGGAGTCGTATACGCGGCGAACAAGTACGGCTTGATGTTCCCACGGCCATGAACCGTGCCGAGCTCGATTACGACTCGCAGACGGTCTACATTCAGTTGCAACAACCGCTACTCAATTATCGGCGCTACGCCGAGTACGAGCGCGGGTACGCCTTGGCGGACAGCGGTGAGGCCGACTTCGTCGTCCAAGAACATCAGCGCTTCCTGGAGATGGCGGAAGCATACTTCCGTACGGTGCTGGCCCATGAAACGTTGGCACTGGACCAATCACTGGTCGACTCCCTGAAGGCGCAGGCCGCCGGCCAGGAGGCCTTGTTCCAGAGCGCCGAAGGCTCCCGTATTGACGCACAAGAGGTGCGCACCCGACTCGCCCTGGCGGAAGCCGATGTGATCCGGGATCGGGATGAGCTGGAGACAGCTCTGCGAGAACTGCAATCCATGCTGGGGCGCACGCCCAACGTGATCGCTGGGCTTGGCAAGGATTTCCAGCCGCTGCCGCTGGAGCCACAGGGCTTGGCGCAATGGCTGGAACTGGCCCAGACCGGCAACGCCGAATTGCGCGCAGCCAGGATGCGACTGCGCGTGGCCGATGCCAATGTCTCGCGCGCTAGAGCCCGCCACTTGCCCGAGTTGGACCTGATCGCAGGATGGAGCAAGGCCGACAGCGAAAACCTGGACACCCTGAGCCAGAACACCAACACGTTCACTGTCGGGGTGAACCTGGCCATCCCTATATTTTCGGGCGGCTATGACACCGCCACGAATGCCCGCGCCCGCGCCGAACAGCGCCAAGCCGCCGAGGAACTGAAGGCAACTCTGCAGAAAGTCGAGGCGGAGATCGTTCGGCACCATACCGGCGTCACGGGTGGCGCCATGCGCATCGCCGCTTTAGAAACCGCGGAAGAATCAAGCCGGGGGGCATTGGAAGCTGCACGCGCTGCCTATCAGTATGGGCAGGTCAGCAACCTGGATGTCCTGAAACAGCAAGACACGCTGCATAGGACTCGTCACGAGCTCGCGCGTACAAGAATCGGTTACACTTTGTCGTTGTTACAGTTATGGACAGCAGCGGGCGTCACAAACAACGAACAATTAAAACGTCTCGACACGGCGCTAGCTGCAGCCATATCCCCTCGCAACTGAAGTCAATCAATACATAAAAAGCATCTTTCTGTTACGGTTTGGGGTTTACCTTTACTGAATCGTGACTTGTGTTGCTTTTTCATTCCATGACAGAAACTTTTGTGTATCAGGGCATTGGCTTTCGTTCAAATTCCCTACACAATTGGCCTACCTTGGTCGCCGGACGACGGAAAGACGCTAGGGCATAAGGCTGATGTTCGTTGCAAATTGCGACACATCATG